>Ga0335080_10007796_pt1 | contig 11127 bp, 14 predicted proteins | sample Lox_Sample_34_FD_206720 | JGI IMG/M metagenome (GOLD analysis project Ga0335080, IMG submission 206720) | Soil microbial communities from Loxahatchee National Wildlife Refuge, Florida, United States - Lox_Sample_3.4 | ecosystem: Environmental > Terrestrial > Soil > Wetlands | place: USA...
CGCCGACCGCTGCACCCGCCAGCACGCCCTTCGTTCCGGCGTTGGCAAGAAAGCCGAGGAAGAGGCAGATCGCGAAGGGCAGGGCCACGTCGATATCCCACAGGCCGATCTTCCATTGGTCGTCGAGCCGGCGCGGGATGAACGGATTGGCTTGCATTGCCTCCTCCTCGGGGTCGTCGCGTTTCCTGATGAGCTCTCATGCTTCAGAGCATGGGCACGGTGGCGCCCATGATCGAGCCGCCCACGACGAGGCCCACGGCCGCGAAAATGCACACGCCGACGAAATACACGGCGGGGCCGAAGTTGCGCAGGATCGAGAGCCCGAAGAGCGCAATGGCAAAGGCCACGACGCCGACGATCGCCTTGACGCCTGGCGTGAGCGTGCCGAGTTGGGTGAGCGCCGCGGTGAGCGGCCCCGTGATGCCGGTGAACGCCACGAGATCGAGCGCGTCGGCCTCGCTTGTCACGACGACGAGCAGTGCGATGGCGGCCACGGCGAGCACGGCGGCGAGCGCTCTCTTTGAGACTACCGAGTGCATGGATAGGGTGTGCATGGAGCCTTTCTCCTCGAAGTTGAATGATTCAAAGACGGCGCTTCACCTCAGCGCGCGTCCTCTGCATGATCTCGCCCTCACCTCGGTCCAACGCCATCTGCACGGCGGCATCGCCGACGTAGCGCAGGTCGAAGGGAGGATCGATCATGGATGTCTGGATCCTCCGCAGTCGCTCGAACGTCTCCTCACGGACCAGAATGGCCTTCCAGCCGGGAAGCCGTTTGCGGCCGCTCTCGGATGCGGGTGATGCAGGTGAGTCAGTACGGGTCATGCGGGTGCACCCCGAGCGAGCTGCATGCTCGGGCGGTATTCGATCTCCACCCGGCGATTGGCCGCTCGGCCTTCCTTGGTGTCGTTGTCGGCGACGTAGCAGCAGGCGCCTTTGGCGCTTAAGCGAATCGTCGTTGCCTCGGGCAGCTGCAGAGTCCGGAGATAATCGCGGACGGCAAGCGCGCGATTGCGTGCCAGCACATCGTTGAGGCCCGTGCTGCCGAGCTCGTCGGTGCGGCCGCGAATGTCGATCGTCGGCGAGCGCTGCGCCTCGGGCAGGATCGCCTCGAGCTGTCTTCTCGCTGCCGCGGTCAGGAGGGCCGATCCCGAAGCAAAGGTCACGATGATCGTCTTGGTCGCAGCTGCAGCCGGCGAGATCGCATTGGCCGCAACACGAACGGGTGGCTGCAGAGGCGTTGTCTCGGCCAGCGTCGCGTCCCCAGTTCCCGCATCAGGAGCAGGCGAGGGAATTGCCGCCGGGGCAGCAAGCGCTTGGGAACGCTTCGCAAGCGTCTTTGTTGTCGGAGTGGGACAGGCGGCCGCCGGGCACAGCTCGAAGCTCGTAACGTCACCACGGTGTACCTGTGCAATCGCAAGCTGCAGCGGAGGCGAGCGGTGCACGAGGCGTGCCGTCGTGTCCGTATTACCTGACCGGAGCGCGGCACACCCGGCGATCAAGGGCGGGGTCGCAATCGCGATGCTTATCGCGAGCGAGCCGAACCGGCGGAGTCTCATTGCGCGGGTCATGGGGCCACTCGCGTCGCGATGGAAACGAACTCCGGCGCCATGGCAGGCGATGGCGTAGTCGGGGGATGCGCCGGCGCATTGGAGAGATTCCGGTAGACGCACCAGGCGTACCTGCTCCGCGCTGCGGTGCACTCCTTGCCCTTGAGCTCGGTGCACGCTGCGTTGTACGCGCCGACCGCCTCCCATGACAGCCCGTGCCGCTGGATCTTGTCGGCGAGAATCCAGGCGCCGACGTGGATGTTGGTGCAGGCGTCGTAGAGCTGTTGCTCGTCGATGCCGTAGGCGCTGAGCCTTTGCAGATTCGACGAATTGATCTGCATGAGCCCGATGTCGTAGGTACCGGTACGCGTGTGGTGCGAGCGATTGACCGCGCCGGGCCGCAGGTTCGACTCGCACTTGGCGATGGCGTAGAGCAGGTTGGCGTTGACCTGATAGCGCTGTGCCGCCTCATCCCAGCAAGCGAAGACATCGCCCGATCCTCCGCAGCCAAGACCAATTAGCACCATCAACCAAACCCATCTCTTCATTGCCTTTGCCTCACGGAACCGGCACGCATCGCGCCCGAGAGCGCTCGTGCGACGAGTCTTGCGGGTGGTCCCGCAGCGAATGCTTGGCGGGACAGAAGGTGAGCGGGTGAGGAGGGGTTTGCCGCGTTGCGGCCGGGAGGGGAGTTGCCGCTACAATCGGCGACGAGCCAGAAAGTCCATCATCACCCGCTCTTTGATGAGTTCCGTCGCATTGGGCAGGGCGAGCACGATGCGCAAGGCGGAGGAGCCGATGTCCTTCAAGTCAAACTTCGGCGAGACCTGCGACCGCTGGATCGATTGCAGCTGAGCGAATACGTCCCTGTGGACGTACAGCTTCGGGAAATCAAACTCGACCGGCCCTTCCAGCGCGGAATCTCTGTCTGACACCGTAATCGTCTGCGGCATACCGAGTTCGCTCATCGCCTCTGTGTGGTGCTTGCCTATCGATGTCTATTGGGAGTGAGCGTAGCGATCCAGTCGCTCCGAGAAAACCCGATAAGCACGCAAAAATCGGCTCGCTTAACCGGCGAGGCGAGCACCTGAGCCCAAAGCCGGCCGTCCGCGGATCACGTCGTCTGGGTGCGACACGATTTGTCGCAACCAAGGCGCATAGTTGGCATCCATTCCGAGGACAAATCCAATGGAGCTACTCGACGTCCTGCGGCAGCAGGCAGCTTCCCAGAGCAACCGTGACGACCCCGAGATACTGGACCTGTGGGCGCTTCGGATCCTCAAGCATGGCGGACCTGATGCGCGGATGCTCAAGAGGATCGCGAATGGGTTCGATGGCGTCCGCCAAGTGCTGGGTATAGGAGACGGTGCCGAACCGAAAAGCGTCTCCGAGCTGGGTCAGCTGATCGACCGAAAGCTCGGCGCTGCAGAGGCCCGTGGAGCGGAGCTACCCGAAGCGGTCTCGCGAAATCTCGCGCTACTGTGCGAGCGAGTGCCGTTGAACAGCGTTGAGCAGTTGGTACTCGTATCGCGAGCGCTGCTTCAGACGAGCGATCCGTGGGAGGATTCGATCATTACGGTTGGTGGCGGATACCTTTCCGATAAGCGTCTCGCCAAACTGCTCGCGGCGGCCTTCCGCCAAATGCCAGCCGAGATCTTCCATGCCCTGCGGCGGCAGGGACCGCTTCGGTCGGCCGGCCTGATCGAGCTTAATCCGGCGCTCGCGGCATTCGAGCACAAGTTGACGCCCCTGGAGGGTCTGCCAAACGCGCTGCTACGCGAGAACAGCGATGCGGACGAGCTCATCGGCTTCGCCGCACGGAGGGCGCCGCCTGCCGCGCTTACGCTTCGCTCGTACCCTCATCTCGCTCGCGAGATCGAGTTGGCGCGCGACTACCTTGCGGGCACTAAGGAGTCACGCCTCACGGGCGTCAACATCCTCCTGCACGGCCCTCCAGGAACAGGCAAGACCGAGCTCGTGCGGACAATCGCCGACGTGCTCGGATGGAAGCTGTACGAAGTCTCGTCTGAAGGAGAAGCCGGCGAATGGGAGAGCCACCCGTCGTCACGGTTTCGCCGCTACCGGTTTCTGCAGCAGCTATTGAGCTGCAGCCCGAAGACGCTGGTGATTTTCGACGAGATCGAGGACGTCCTCCATGCCGGCGATGACAAGAAGCGAATCCCGAAGGCGGAGTTCAATCGCATACTGGAGACGAATCCGGTCCCGGCGTTTTGGGTGTCGAACCATACGTGGCACCTCGACCCGGCGTACCTGCGTCGCTTCGACCTCATCATCGAGGTTGGATCGCCTCCGCAGTCGGTGCGCAAGCGAGTCCTCGAAGAGGCACTCGATCTTCGGCACGAGAGCTGTCCAGCGATCGATGGTATCGCTGCGGCCGAGGACCTCACGCCTGCCGTGCTTGCAAGAGCCGCCAAGGTGGTGAGACACCGGATTTCGGACATGGCCTCCGTGGCAGAGCGCCTCGACGTTGTTCTGAAGGGATATCGCAACGCGACGCGAAGCTCGAATCAGAGTGGGGCGTTGGTATTGCCCAGACACTAAGATCTCGGCCTAGTGAACGCGTCGGAGCCACTCGTAACAGTGAGCGAAGCCTTGGCGCGGTACGGACGCGGCCGAGTCTTGCTTCACGGACCGCCGGGCACCGGAAAGACGGCGTTTGCGAATTACGTCGCCCGGACGCTGGACCGGCCGCTACTGCTGAAACGAGCCTCGGACATCTTCGACATGTGGCTCGGCGAGAGTGAAAAGAATGCACGCCGGATGTTCGAGGAGGCGTATCGGGAAGCTGCCGTGCTGTTCCTCGACGAAGCCGACAGCGTGTTACGCGGCCGCGAGGGTGGCGTCGGCCGCTGGGAAGCGCCGGTGGTCAACGAGATCCTGACCGGGATGGAGCGCTTCTCGGGGGTGTTCATCTGCGCCACGAATCTGCTGGATGTGCTCGACGTGGCGAGCCTGCGGCGGTTCACATTCAAGATTCGCTTCGGCTGGCTCAACAGAGAGCAGCGCTGGCGCCTCCTCCTGGAGACGTTCGCGGCAATATCGTCCGAGGCCACCGAGGACGACCGCACACGCGCGGCGCAGTTGCTGGCGGAACTCGACGCCCTCGCACCTGGCGATTTCGCTATCGTCTCGGAGCGGGAGCAACTCGGAATGCAATTCGAGTCGCTGGAGGCGATCGTGGCCGCCCTCGCCGTCGAGCAGAGCCACAAGCCCGGTTCGAGGCGAGGGATCGGTTTTTGATCCGAGCTACGATTGCGGTCACGCTGCTCGATACTTCGCCGCCATCCTTTCCGCGGCGTTTGCTATCTCCTTGCGAAGCGCTGGCGGAGCAACGACCTCGACGTAGTCGGCGAAGCCGAGCAGCCACCACCGCAGCTGCGCGGTGTCCGCCACGGTGGCGGTTAGCGTTACGAAGTCGCCTTCGCCCATGAGCGTCTGATCCTTGGCGAGCGGCGTCTCACGCAGGTGTTCCGCAGCCGCTGCGTGGAAGCGAGCGACAAGCTCTATGGGATCGTCGGAGTAGCGAAAGCCGAGAGCGCCGCTGCCGATGTATTCATCGAGCTCGAAACCGGGAATCGGGCGCGCGTGCTGCTCGAGTGGCTTTGCAGAGGCAAACCGATGCAGCGCGTACATAAGCGGGTCCTTGTAATTCCACGCCGTCGCGACGAGGTAGCTCACGGGACTTCGGTGCACGAGACCGAGCGGATTCAACCGATACTCGGTTGGCTTCTCGGCTCCACGGGCGAGGTAGCGTGCGGAGAGTTGTTTCCCGTCGAGCAGCGCTTGCGTGATCGCACGGAAGATCTCCTCCGAGACCTTCGGAGGCAACAGAGGCTGCGTGGAACTTACCACCCGCACCTTCGAGGGCCAGCTCGCTGGCCCGCGGCCGGTGTCGGCGTCCTTCAACCTCTGCTCGGCAAGTCTGAAATACGGCTTGAGTGACGCATGAAGCGCCGAGGGCATCAGGCTGGAAAGATGAGCCTCGGCCAACTTGAAGACAAGCGCTTCATGCGCCTGCAGCCCCGGCAGATGCAGCGGTTTGGCGTCGGCCTTCCAGCTCCAGCCGTAAGGTTTTGATCGGTCGTCGCAGATCAAAGGAAAATCGACCGACAGCAGATCGAGATCGCGCTCAACCGAGCGCTTGCTGATGTTGAAGCCTTCCGCGAGGAGCGCCTTGGTCAGCACGGAACTGGTGGTCCTAACGGGATGCCGCGGGACAAGCCGCAGCATGGTCCAGTGCCGCAATAAAGTGTCGCGCAGGACCCGCTCAGATGTTGCGGCCTTCTCCTTTGCGGACTTGGTAGTCGGGCGGCGGGAGGTCATTGGTCGGGGGCTCTCGAAGCCGCATTGTTGCGGCGAGGTGCGACACATTATGTCGCAAGCTGGGAGTATCATGTCGGCGATGCTGAGCAAATCGAAGATTATGGCGGGGCTGCAGTGCCCCAAGCGCCTTTGGCTCCAGGTGCATCACCAGGACCTCGCGGCGCCAAGCTCCTCGCCGGGAATCAGGCAGGGGAACGAGGTGGACGCCGTAGCGCGGCAACTCTTCCCCGGCGGGGTGCTGATCGACGGCTACTCGCTGGACGAGTCGCTTGTGCATACCGCGCAGGCTATCGCCCAGTCCCAGCCTCATATCTACCAGGCGACCGTATCCGCCGAGCGCGTCTTAATCAAGGCGGACATCTTGTCGCGAACGCCAGATGGCTGGGTGTTAACCGAGGTGAAGGCCGCCACGGGGGTCAAACCGGAGCACATCAAAGACGTGGCTATTCAATTCTGGGTGCTCCGTCAGGCAGGGGTCTCCGTGACAAAAGCGCAGCTCGCGCATATCGACACGGACTTCGTTTACCTCGGCAGCGGCCGATACGATGGACTGCTGAAGGTCACGGACGTGACCGTGGAGGCGGCCGCACTGGAATCCCAAGTGGCCGACTGGATCCAGCGCTATCGCAAAGTGTTGAGTGGTCGGGAGCCGATCTGCGACATCGGTCCGCACTGTTCCACTCCTGTCGAGTGCGAGTTTATCGAATACTGCGACCCGTACAAAGGAATCCAACATCGCCCTGACGTTCTTCCACGCATTGGCACCGAGAAGCTCGCCTCATGGCGCCAGCGCGGCATCTTCGAGATGGCTACGGTACCCGACGGCGAGATCAGCGAGCAACAGCGCGTGGTGAAGCGCGCTCATCTAGAGCAGAGACCCGTGGTTGGCGAGAACCTCGCGGAGGTTCTCGCGCAGTTGCCCTATCCGCGCTTCTACCTCGACTTCGAGACAAGCAACCCGGCAGTGCCGCGTTTCGTCGGAATGCATCCTTATCAGCATGTCACGTTTCAGTGGTCATGCCACATCGAACGTGCCGACGGGACGGTCGAACACCGAGAGTTTTTAGTTCCAGATAGCGACGACCCGCGGGAGAGGTTCATCACGAGCATGATTGCCGCAGTGCGGACTGACGGGCCGATTTGCGTTTGGTACGCATCGTTCGAAAAGACGCGGCTCCACGAACTGGCTGCGGATTTCCCCCCATACCGCGCCGCGCTCTCGTCCATCGTTGACCGGATCGTGGACCTGCATCCTCTCTTTGTCGAGCATTATTACGACCCTGGCATGAATGGCTCATGGTCCATTAAGAACGTCGCGCCAACACTCGACCCGGCGATGTCATACGGCAGCCTGCTTGAAATTCGAGATGGCGGGGCGGCGATGGAAGCGTATCTCGTGCTATCTGATTCGAGAGCAGAGCCGATGCGGCGCGCAGATCTTCGGGCCCAACTCAGTGCATATTGCAAGCACGACACGCTAGCAATGCTGCGCCTCGTCGTTGCCGCCACATCTAGTCGATTGGAGGGATATCCCAGCGGTGCATCATGAGCCGATTGTCGGCCGCTCAGCCTCAGCCAATGGATGCCCCCATACCACATCTGTAAGGCACATTCATGTTAAACGCGATACTCAGTGGGAAGCGACGCGGTCTGAATTTCGCGGGAGAGGAAGACAATCCTGAGCTAGCGAACGCAACAGAAGACTTGCTCACCGCATCTGTGTTCGAGCGCGTCTTGTATCTGTCGCGAATACCATTTGCCAGAGTCATCAGCAGAATACTGGGCCTGGCCAGCGACAATCTAACGTTCTCAATAAGGGAGACGGATATTGAGCTAATAGAGGACGCGTACTTTTGGCCCAGATGGCCAGCGAATGAACGTGGCGAACGCGGATGGGTAGAACCGGACTGCTTTATGCGCTTCAATGATTTCGATCTGCTAATTGAGGCGAAACGATACGACTTCTTGCAACAGTATCCTGCGCAATGGGCGAGGGAATTGCGAAGCTATGGGCTCAAGTATGGCGCAGGAGTCAAGCATCTCGTCTTCTTGGCCGTTGGTGGCGTGGAAGTGACTAGCTTCCAGAATCATCGAACGTTCCTAAGACAGTGGCGCAGTTACGATAGTCTTGCTCCGTTCTTCGATCGCTTCGATGCCCGATTGACGATTATTGGCCTGAAATGGAGGGAGTTATTTTTCATTCTCGAAGGCGCAGTCGGAGAAACTCAGTCGGCCAGTTCAGACTGTCGGATCATGAGGGATGTGAGGCGGGCGATGGAGTACCACGGATTCTGGCTGGGGAAGCCAGAATACTTTTCCGACTTCGCCCCTTCCATTAATCCATTTCGACTAGGGAATTTGCGGGGCGCGCAGCAAGCCGTTAGCGTAGCCGGATGGCAACGGCCTCCGCCGCTATTTGATGACTTTGCTAGCCAGGTAGGCGCAGCAATCGACCTGAACCTTACGGAGTCGCTTAAATGGATCCCGCACCGAATCCCATCGGCGTAGCTTCGGGGCTTAGCAATGCCCTTACTGAGGTCCGCAAGGCATACAGGTTGATTTGGCTATATCAACAAAGATTAATTGAAACGATCAGGATCTTGTCGGAGCAATTCGAGGTGAGGTTTTACCAGTTCAGTGCGTCCCTGCCTGGTAACAGCGGACAGAACCCACTCGAGCGTCAGTTATGGGAATTTCTTCCGTTGCACGTAGCTTCAGTTCTTTTCTTGAACCAAGTCTCCGTTAGCTCGGATCCAAATAACAAGCCGGCGAAAAATGACTACCTTCTGGAAATTTCCAGCATATCGGATACCGTTCGACTAGGAACTCAGGACCGACGCAGCCCCATCGAGTTTGGTGCGCCTGAGTCGACAGAGAGCAGATCCCAAATCAGGATATACCTGTTTGTGAATGATGAAGACCGCGAAGCCAATACCAATTGGTACTCTGGAATCTGGAATAAAACCGATTATCCGCCTCATGATCAAGTGGGCTCTTCGCGGGTAGGGGGTGTGCGGACGTACGGGTACTGGTTTGACTTGACGGACATGGCCGACATGGAATCAATAAGCAATTGCGCAGCCTTGTTCAAGAGCAAAGCACAAGAACGGCTTGGCGTGTCGCTTTGAAGGTTGCTCTGCCGCCAAGGCATTCTATGACTGCGCGCTCGATACGCATCTCGCCGCCGCTGCAACAAGGGTTGCGGCGGTTCTCGCACTGAATTTTGTACTGTCGCTTCGCAGCCGGAGATCAATAATGGTTGATCCCAACTACTACTTGCCGGTGCTCATTATCATAATGCTCGGTTGCGGCGTGCTGGGCGGACTAGTGAACTATTGGGGCGAGAGTGTTCTTGCGGACGAGAAGCACCCGCTTCTCAGGAGGTTGGCGGCGGGAATTGCCGCCGCATTAGTTGTCCCTCTGTTCCTCAATATGATCTCAAGCACGCTTCTCGAAGTAAGCCGCGAAAAGCCACTTGGCCTGTTCATCTTCGCGGGATTTTGCATTATTGCCGCCATCTCTTCCAAGGCGTTTATAGATTCGGTCACAAAAAGGGTGCTGAATAGGGTCGAGCAAGTGGAGAAGGATCAGGCACGGCGTGACAAAGAAACCGAAGTCGTCGTGGCAGCGCAAACTGAGCCAGCTCCACCACCGGTTGAAAGTGAGTCCAAGGGCGGACGATTCACGGACTTTCTCAATCTAGATGCGTTGCGAACACGGCGCGGGGCTTTTGAGGTGATGGCGTTTGGCACAGATGAGGATGCTAAGAAAGTTATCCATGCTCTTGGCAAGCCTGGGTACGCCTGGCGGTATCTCAAGGGACTCACAAGTGACACCGGTCTTTCCGAACACAGGGTTGGCTCCAAGCTGGATTGGCTCGTAGCCAACGGACTCGCGGCAGAGACTAGCGGCGTACGCGGCCAATTATGGGGGTTGACCGCTAAAGGGCGCAGCGCATTCGCCGCGATTATTCAGCAGCCCGAAATTCGCGACGACAAGACGCCCCACGTTCCCGAGAGTCCATCGTCAGAGTCAAAGGCCGAGTAACGCTCTTTTCGCCCCGTTGCGCAACAACAGTCCTCGAGTCTCGCGCTCGAACCGGGCATCCCGACGAGGCGGGCTAAGATGCTCAACGCGCTCAAGCGGCTCTACTGCCACCCATCATCTGCGCTGGCAGAATTTCGCCCGCACATCTGGTTGCTAGAGCGCCGCTCCCCACCGCTTGAGGACCTCGCGCTCCTCGCGAACTGCAGAGAGCCCCTCCCGCGTGGCTCTTCTAACGGCTTGCTCTTGGATGGCTGTTACGGTGTGTTGGCGTCTTCATCGATGAAAATGACTGATCGCCATGGCGACCAGGGTGCCGAGCGCGAGGGACACAACTCCCAGTAGCAGCGGGTGAACGGAAACCGGCATAACCAGGAGCAGTAGTGCGAGCGCGAGGGCGAGTGTCGCGCCGATCGCACACAGCGCAAAGCGCATGGGGCTGTGCTCGAGGAATTCCTTGCTGCGGATCACGCGGACGAGATAGCCGTCGAAGCAGGCGATCAGGACGAAGGCGACGATCCACTGCCACCATTGCAGCAGGGCGGAGAGCCGATACGCGGCGAGCAGAAGCAGCGCGTCAAACGCCTGCGTGTAGCGGTTATGGAACACGCGCTCCAGGACTTCGGACATCTGGTGGGCCACGACCGCGTTGGTGTCATTCACCGCCGCGCCAGGCGATGAGGCGAAAGCCGCGGGGACAACTTCGCTTTGTTGCGCATATAGCGCGAGCGAGCTCTGCAACAGTTGATGCGCGCGTTCCTCGCCCCAGAAGTCGGCGCTGAGGGCGTGCTCGGTTCGGAGCTGCTCGACGAAGCGCTCGGGCGGATAGGCAGAAGGCAGGTACAGCGCGTAGAGGAGTACCACGCAGAGCGTGAACGCCAGAATACGGAACAAGCTCATGTGCCGGATCGGCGATCGACGCTCGATCGCTCCTCGCGATCGAGGATCGGGACGCGACCCTTGAGCAGGCGGCCGCCCGACACCAGCGCGAAATACTGGAGGTTCGGGAGCTTGCCCAGAATGTCGGACGGGACCGTTTCCTCCCGCGTCTCCCGCAGCCGGCGCGAGACGCTCCCGGAGAAGTCAGGGAGATGCGCGTCGGTATGGGTGCCGATCGAGACGTCGATGCTGTGAATCGGTGTCTTGCCGAACGTCTCGACGATGAAGTCCTGGGTCGGGCGGTCCTTCG
>Ga0335080_10007797_pt1 | contig 11124 bp, 6 predicted proteins | sample Lox_Sample_34_FD_206720 | JGI IMG/M metagenome (GOLD analysis project Ga0335080, IMG submission 206720) | Soil microbial communities from Loxahatchee National Wildlife Refuge, Florida, United States - Lox_Sample_3.4 | ecosystem: Environmental > Terrestrial > Soil > Wetlands | place: USA: Florida...
GGAACCCGCCGCTCTGGTTGATGCTCATGGAGAGGGGTCCCGTCCGCGTGAGCAGGTAGCGCATGCCCGCCTTGAGCTTCCCGGCGAGGGGATAGAACGCATCGTTCAGTGTCGGCACGCGGGAGCGATACACGTAGGAGAGGTCGAGGTGATCCTGGAGGTTATATCCGACCTGGGGACTGTGCGCGACCAAGGCTATTCCGTGACGGCGCAGGAGATCGGTGTCGCCGACGCCTGAGAGCTGCAACAGCTGCGGCGAATTGACGGAGCCGAGGCACAGGATCACAGCGCGCCGCGCGCGGGCCTCGCGCGTGCCACCCCGGTGACGGAAGGCGACACCGCTGGCGCGAGTACCGTCGAAGAGCAGGCGCAGGGCATGTGCGCGCAAGAGGAGCCTGAGGTTTGCGCGTCGCAGCGCCGGGCGCAGATACCCCCTGGCGGTCGACATGCGCATCCCGCCGCGCGTCGTAATCTGGTAGATACCGACGCCCTCGAGCGGGGCGGCGTTGAAATCACTGAGAACCTGGTAGCCGAGCCGACGACAGGTCTCGAGGAAGGTGAAGCACAAGGGATGCGCGCCCCCCGCCATGTCGGTGACACGGATCGGGCCGCCGCTCGCGCGATATTCCGCCTCACCACCGGGATAATCCTCGATCTTTCTGAAATACGGCAATACATCCCGCCACGCCCAGCCGGGATTGCCGTGCGCCTCCCACCCATCGAAGTCCCAGGGGAAACCGCGGATGTAGATCATGTCGTTGATCGAGCCCGAGCCGCCGAGGACCTTGCCGCGCGGCCAGAACCCGCGCCGTCCGCAAAGCGCCGGCTCCGGCTGCGACTCGTACATCCAGTTGACGCGCGGATCGTTGAAGGTGCGGCCATAACCGATCGGCACCCGCACCCAGAAGCGCAGGTCGGAGCCGCCGGCCTCGAGCAGCAGAACGCTGCGCCTGACGTTCTCGGACAGACGCGCTGCGACCACGCAGCCGGCCGTACCCGCTCCAACCACGATGTAATCGAAAACATCCATCCGGATCTTGGCGGCCGTGCGCGTGTTGAATTTTTGGCCGCCATACACATGCTAGCATGCGCCCCGCGTGAGTCAGGATTTTCGCTCGCTGTGGTGCCTCGATCCGTCGGTCGCCTACCTGAACCACGGATCCTACGGCGCGTGCCCGCGCGCCGTGCTCGAAGTGCAACGAGCGCTGCAGCTCGAGATGGAGCGCGAGCCCGTCGATTTTCTGTCGCGCCGACTACCCGAGCGTCTGCAGTCGGCACGTACTGCGCTCGCAGGCTTCCTCGGCACGGATGCCGCCGATCTCGTCTTCGTGCCGAATGCCACCGCGGGCGTCAACGTCGTGTTGCGCTCGCTCGCCTTTGCGCCGGGAGAGGAGCTGCTCGCGACCTCGCATACCTATGCCGCCTGTCGCAAGACACTCGACTACGTGGCATCCCGCAGCGGTGCCCGGGTGGTGACCGCCGCGATTCCCTTCCCGGTGCGCGACGAAGAGGAGATCGTCACGGCGGTCATGGCCCGAGTCTCCGCGCGCACGCGGCTCGCACTTCTCGACCACGTGACGAGTCCGACTGCGCTCGTGCTGCCGATCGAACGACTGGTTCGTGAGCTCAGGTCGCAGGGCGTCGAGACGCTCGTCGATGGTGCGCACGCGCCGGGCATGGTGCCGGTGGCGCTGGCGCAGCTTGGTGCTGCCTATTACACGGGCAACGCCCACAAGTGGTTGTGCGCGCCCAAGGGGGCCGCCTTCCTGCACGTGCGGCGTGATCGGCACACCGACCTGCACCCGAGCGTGATCAGCCACGGCTACGAGGCGGGCTTTCATGCCGAGTTCGATTGGATCGGTACCTTCGATCCGAGCGCCTGGCTGTGCGTGCCCGCGGCCGTCGATTACCTCGGAACGCTGCTGCCCGGTGGCTGGCCGCAGCTCATGGCAGGCAACCACGCGCTCGCCGTCGAATCACGGGCCCACCTCTGCGCAGCGCTCGATATCGATCCGCCGTGTCCCGAGGCGATGATCGGCTCGATGGCATCGATGCCGCTGCCGCCGGCCGCGGAGGGCGCCGCGGCGAGCCATCTCGAAGGCGACGCGCTCGCCACCTGGTTTCGTGAGCGCGGCGTGGAAGCATGGGTCTCGCGGCGTCCATTCGCGCTGCTGCGCGTGTCGGCACAGCTCTATAACAGCCTCGCGGAGGTTCGCCGTCTCGCGGAACTGATTTTGCAGGCCCTGCATGGGTCCTCACGATCGCGCTGAGAGTCCGCGGTGAGCGAGGGCGGCGAGCGCGACGCCGCGTTGCGACTGCGCCGCAGTCTCGGCACGCTCGATCTGGTGCTGATGAGCGTTGCGGCGATCATCTCCTTCCGCTGGCTGTCGATCGCCGCCCGGATCGGACCGTCGAGCCTCACCCTGTGGGTGCTCGGCATGCTCACCTTCTTCCTGCCCTCGGCGCTCACGGTGCTCGAGCTGAGCTCACGTCTGCCGGGGGAGGGCGGCATCTACATCTGGTGCAGGGCGGCCTTCGGCGATCTGCATGCCTTCGTCGTCGGGTGGTGCTATTGGGTGGGCAACCTGGTTTTCTTTCCGTCGCTGCTGCTGTTCATCGCCGGCGTGCTGCTCTACGTGAGAGGCGGCAGCGCGCTCGCGCTCGCCGACAGTCCGCTCTACAACGCCGGGATCTGCCTTGGGGCGCTCTGGTTCGCCACGCTCCTCAACGTGATGGGTCTCGATCGCGCCAAGTGGCTGCAGAACGTGGGCGGCATCGCCACCTGGCTGGCGGGCGCAATCATCTTCGGCGGCGGTGCACTGGCGTGGCATGAGTCAGGCAGCGCCACCTCCTTCACGCACGCTGCGCTTCTTCCGGCCTTCACTTCACTCCCCACCCTGGCGAGCTTCGCCGCCATGGCACTCGCCTATGTCGGCTTGGAGCTCGGCCCGATACTGGGTGGGGAGATCAGGAATCCACGCCCGACCATTGCCCGTGCGGTCCTCATCTCCTGCCTGGTGGTTCCCGTCCTTTATGTAGCGGGAACCGCCGCGCTGCTCGTTGCCCTGCCGGCGGCCGAGATCAACCTGATCAGCGGCATCCCCCAGGCACTCACCGCGGTCGGTGCGCGTCTCGGCATGGCGGCTTTCGGCGGGCTGACTGCGGCACTCGTGGCACTGTCGCAGGTCGGGACGCTCGGCGCCTGGGTCGCGGGCACGGCGCGGCTGCCGTTTCTTTTCGGTCTCGATCGTTATCTGCCCCGCAGAGTCGGCGCCCTGCATCCGCGGTTCGGCTCACCGTACATGGCGCTCATCGTTCAGGGTGCGATCACGACGCTGATCCTTCTCGCCGCGCTCTCGGGCTCGGCGATCCATGAAGCCTTCCTGGTGCTCATCGACATGTCCATCATCCTCGGCTTCATACCGCTCATCTATATGTTCGCCGCACTGCCGGTACTGCGGCGGCGTGCCGCCGGGACTCCCGCCGAGGGCTCGCCGCTGCCGCACGGGGCATGGGCCTGCTGGCTGGCCGCGACGTCGGGCATTGCCGTGACGCTCCTCGGTGCCGTGGCGGCGATGATCCCCCCCACATACAGTGCCAACCCGGCACTCATCGCAGTCAAAGTCGTGGGCGGCTCGATGGTCCTCATCGGCATTGGGCTCGCATTCTTCTTCCGCGGGCGGTTGGCACCGAAACGGATAGTGGCGCGCTAGGTGCGCCGGGTCGGACCGTCTGCACTGCGTTGAGCACTCGTTCAGTAGTGGCTCACTGGGTCCTCGACCGCTATGCTCCCCGCCTCCACGCACGCCGCGGGCGCTGCCGCAGGAAAGACCCATGTACAACAAGTTGCTTCCGGTGCTGACGGCCATCGCCCTCATGCCCGGGATGGTGTGCGCTCAGGTCACTCCGGACACCGCCGAGCCCGGCTCCGCGGAAGAGATCGCACGCGCGACGACCGAGCCGCGCTTCCTCTCGCCCTGGGTGTCGTATCTGCCGGCCGCGCCGGGCGTCACCTCGCCGCGCGCTTTCCTGCATCGCATTCCCGGCGCTCCCGGCGAGCTCGTGAACTCGGCGACCACATATGCCTACTTCCGGGCGCTCGCGGCATCCTCGCCACGCGTTCGCATCTTCACCCTGGGTCACTCGGAAGAGGGCCGCGAGATCGTGCTGCTCGCCATCGCGGACGAGGCTGGCATCAAGGACCTCGAACGCCTGAAGGCTGCCACCGCGGCGCTCGCCGACCCCAGAAAGACCGACCCGGCGACGGTGGACGAGCTCATCGCCACGGCGCGTCCCATCTACTACATCAACGCGGGGCTCCACTCGGATGAGAGCGGCTCGACCGAATCGGTGCTCGAGCTCGCCTACCGCCTGGCGGCGTCCGAGCAGCCGATGATCCGCCGGATCCGCGAGAACGTGGTGGTGCTCATCAACCCGGTGGCCAATCCCGACGGCCGCGACAAGCAGGTCGAGTGGTTCTACCGTTACCTCAAGGGCAAGACCGATCAGGCCACCCTGCCGCGGCAGGCGCCCCCCTACTGGTCACGCTATGCGTTCGTCGACATCAACCGCGACGCGCACCAGCAGGTGCACGAGACCACCAAGGCGGTCTACCGCATGTTGTTCGAGTGGCATCCGCAGGTGATCCACGACCTGCACGAGAGCGTGGCGCTGCTCATGACCTGGAACGGCACCAATCCGCTCAATCCCAATATCGACCCCCTGACGTACGACGAGCGGCTCGAGCTGAGCCTCCACGAAGTACAGACGCTCACCCATTTCGGCATGCCGGGAGCGTGGACCTGGAACTTCGGCGATGACTGGGAGCATCTGTACCTCGACTCAATCGCGACCAATCACAACGCCGACGGACGCGGCTACGAGACCTGGGGCAACGGCAGCGCCGAGACCATGCGCACCGAGCAACCCGATCCGGACCACGCCGAGCGTCAGCAGTGGTACCGTCCATCGCCGGCACCGCCGCAGCCGATCCTCTGGTCGGCGCGCGATAACGTCAATTACAACGAGACAGCGCTGCTGGCCGCGCTAGATGCCACGGCGCTGCAGGCGAAAAGGCTGCTCAACAACTTCTATCTGAAGGGGTTGCACTCCTATCGCAAGGGACTCGACGAGGCACCCCATGGCTTCGTGATCCCAGCCGGGCAGGGCGACCCGACGCGCGTGGCGCAGCTCGTCGCGCGGCTGCTGTCCCTCGGCATCGAGGTGCAACGCGCGAGTACCGCGCTGACGCTGAAGGAGGGCAGCTGGCCCGCGGGTACTTACGTCGTGCGGCTCGATCAGCCGTACCGCAACTACGCGGTCGATCTGCTCACCAATCAGGAGTATCCCAAAGACGGCCCCGAAGCCTATGACGATGTCTCATGGTCGTTCCCCGCGCATTACCACCTGACGGTTGTCCCGATCGCCGACCCGCAGCTGCGTGACGCGCAACTCACGCCGGTGACCGAGGCGCCGCACGTGAGCGGCACGGTGTCGGGCGCAGGGCCGGTGTTCCTACTCAGAGACTCCGGGCAGGAGGGCCTCCTCGAGGCGCGCTACACGCTCTCGAAGTTCCGCGTGGCCATCGCCGAGCGCGCCTTCAGCGTCGAGGGCCGGGACTACCCCGCCGGGTCGTGGATTCTCGCTCCGCAGCCCGGACTCGCCGCGGCATTGCACGATGCGGCGGCGAAACTCGGACTGGACTTCGCCGGTACGGCTGCGGTGCCGGAGGTCGCGAAGCACGAGACGCCGCTGCCGCGCCTCGGCGTATGGATACCGTGGGCCGATACCGACACGAGCGGCTGGGCCCGCTACACGCTCGATCAGCGGCACGTTCCCTACAAATACGTGCGCGATGAGGACATCCGCGCCGGCAAGCTCCGCGACAAGTACGACGTGCTGCTCTATCCACACGTCGATCTCGAGCTCGCCGAGCAGATCGAGGGGCTGCACAAGGCGTGGGGACCGATGCCGTTCAAGAAGACCAGCAGCACGCCGAGCTTCGGCACTCCGGCGTCCTCCGACGACATCACCGGTGGCATTGGCTACGGCGGGCTCGCGGAGCTGCAGAAGTTCCTCGACTCCGGTGGGCTCTTGATTACGCTCGGCAGCGGCTCGATGTTGCCGCTCGAAGCGGGGCTGGTGCGGGGCGTACGCCGCGAGGCGGGCGGCACGCCGCGCAGCACGCAGGGTGGCGGCACGGCCGCGGCCGCGGCCGCGCAGACCGCCGAGACCCGCACGCCCGGGGCTCACGTGCGCGTCTCCTTCGCGAGACCCGATCACCCGATCGCCTACGGCTATGCGACGCGCACCTGGGTGTTCCGCCAGAACTTCCCCCTGTACTCCATCCCACGGCGCTACCTGCGCATGGCCTACTGCACGGTGTGTCTCGACGGGCCGATCGACCGCAGCGGCATTGTGCTCGAGTGGGGTGACCGCGAGGGCGCGCCGTTCGTGGTGAGCGGCCAGGCGTGGGGCGAGGAGAATCTCATCGGCCGGGCGGCGATCCTCGACATGCCCGCGGGCAGGGGGCACGTGATCGCATTCAACTTCAATCCGCTGCACCGCGACTTGAATCGCGGCGATCAGCGCCTGCTGTGGAATGCGATCATCAACTGGCGTGCGATCATCGCCGCGCCCTGAGGGACGCAGCTCAATGCGCCGCGACAGGCGCCAGGCGGTTGTACTTCGCCAGCACCGCACGCAGCTGATCGTGCGGCAGCGCGCGCACCTCATGGCCATCGACACCGGTCATGTCGGTGGCCGCCACCATGGCGTTGACGATGGCCTCCTCGGTAGCCTGCACCGTGGCGGCGAACAGTGGATCGAGAGAGTCGTTCGGTACCATCTTCAGATTCGCCAGGTGCCCGAGCTCGTTCGCGCCGGGATTGGCGGTGGAGAAGGCGATGAAGAGGTCGCCGGAGTCGTTGCCACCTATCCCGCCGGTTCGGCCGAGTCCGAGCGTTACACGTCGGGCGATGCGCTTGAGCTGATGCGGTAGCAGCGGAGCATCGGTGGCGACGACGACGATGAGCGAGCCACCCTCGGCGAGCTCGGAGGGCAGCCCGGTGTAGGGCTCCCTGCCCGGAATCTCGCGTCCCACCGGAATACCGGCGATGCGCAGGTTCCGTCGCGAACTGCCGCTGTAGTTGCATTGCACCAGCACGCCCACGGTGTAGCCGCCTTGCTTGTCGGTGAGCTTGCGGGAAGCGCTGCCGATGCCGCCCTTGAAGCCGTAGCAGATCATGCCCGTGCCGCCGCCGACGTTACCTTCCTCGATCGCCCCACCATGCGCACTGTCGATCGCGTGAAACACGTGCTCCGGCTTCACGTGAAAGCCGTTGATGTCGTTCAGCCAGCCGTCCCAGGTCTCGGCCACGACCGGCGTCGACCACCAGAAGTCGGTCGCGTCCGCAGGTCCGTGCGCCACGCGCCAGGCGATGACCGCATCGTGCACTACGCCCACGCTGTGCGTGTTCGTGATCATCACCGGACCTTCGAGAAAACCCGACTCCTCGACCCAGGCCGTGCCGGTCATCTCACCGCTGCCGTTCTGCGCGTACCAGCCAGCGAAGGCGAAGTGATCGAGCATGACAGCCGGCGCGCGTGGCAGTACGGCAGTGACGCCGGTGCGGACCGGGCCCTTGCCGACAATGAGCTTGCCGTTGCCCTCGATGAGCGTCGTGTGGCCGACCAGCACCCCGGCGACGTCGGTGATCGCGTTGAGCGGCCCGGGCGTGCCGTCGAAGGGCACGCCGAGATCGCGCGCGCGCGGACGCGTCGTGGTCGCGGCGCCGAAGGCGGCGTCGCAGCTGACTGCGGCCGCGAGCATCGCGAGCATCGCGAGCACGGAGAGAGTCATTGCCCGTCGTGGCATCGGATGATCTCCGCGCGAAGCTCTGGCGCTGTCAGGCCCGGGCGGCCAGTGCGCCGTTGCGCACGGCATACCACCAGTACACGGGCAGACCCACGGCGCAGAGCGTCAGCGCCCAGAGCAGCGACTTGCCGCCGAGGCCGATGGACACCCAAACACAGTAGAGCGTGGCGATGAGCGCGGCCGCGACCCAGCGCAGCTCCCGCGCGCCCGGCTGCGGGATCTCGCCACGCCGCCACAGCACCAGCACCGCGAGCGCACAGCCGAAATACAGCGGCAGGTTGGCGGCGGTGACCACGACGCTGAGGAAGGTGAAGGCGCCTGCCATCGAGTCGTTGTAACTTCCGATCATCATGACGCTGGCGAGGAGCCCCGTGACCACGAAGGCGAGCGTGGGCGCCCCGTGTGAGTTCACCTTGCCGAGCACCTGGGGGAAAGCGCCGTGCCGCGCAAAGCTCACCGTGATCTCTCCGAGGATGAGCGTCCAACCATTGAGGCAGCCGAGGCCGCTCACGATCACGAACACCGCCAGCAGCTTGCCGGAGCCGGACCCCACCAGGCGGGCGAAGACATCCGCGAACGGCGCATTGGAGACGGTGAGCTCCGCCTGCGGGATCAGCAGTATCGGTACCAGCGACACGCAGAACGAGATGACCGCGACCAGGAGTGTGCCGATGAAGGTGGCACGCGGTATGGTGCGCCCCGGATCCCGCACCCGGCCGGCAGGTAACGCCGCGCTCTCCATGCCGAGCATCGCATACAGCGCGAGCGTCGAGGCGGCGATCACCCCCGAGAGCGACACGGGCGTTCGCGGTAGCTGCACCAGAACCCGCTCGTGGGGAGCGAGCAGCGCCCACAGACCGAGCACCATGATCCCGACCAGCGGCAGGAGTTTGAGCACACTGCTGAGCACCTGCACGCCGCCGGCCGTACGTACGCCGCGCACATTGATGAGCACGAAGAGCCACAGCAGCGACAGCGCCGTCACCGCGGCGAGCCAGTGATTGACACCCAGCACCGGGAAAAACATCGTGAGGTAGCCGACTACACCGGTCGCCAGCACCGCGTTGGTCACCCAGGTGGACACCCAGTAGCACCACATGACCGTGAACGCGACGCCGCCGCCGAACGCGCGGCCCGTGTAGGCGATCGGGCCGTCATCGTCGGGGAAGCTGCGTGCGAGCCCGGCAAACACCCAGGCGATGAAGATGCTTCCGGTCGTCGTGATCAGCCAGGCGGGAATGGCATTCAGGCCGTAGGGGGCGAGTGAGGCCGGCAACATGAAGATGCCCATGCCAACCATGTTGCCCACCACCAGGGCCGTGCACATCGTAAGGCCGAGGACGCGGGTCGAGTCGGCAGGGACGCGCACGCGGTTCGCCTGCTCAGCGCTGCGCCAACGCTTCGCTCAGCGCCGCTACGAGCCGTTCCAGCGCTTCGTCGACGTGGCTGCGGTTGATCATGAGGGGTGGTATGAAGCGCACGGTGCTCTGGCCGCAGGATAGCAGCAGCAGGCCACGATGGAAGGCGCGCGTCAGCACCGCCTCGCACAGCGCGCGTGCCGGAGCGCGGCTGGTGCGATCGGTGACCAGCTCCATCCCGATCATGAGTCCCTTGCCACGCACCTCGCCGATACAGTCGAAACGCTGCTGCACCTCGCGCAGGCGTCCGAGGAAGTACTCGCCAACGCTCGCGGCGTTGACGGCGTACTCGCGCTCCACCAGATCGAGCGTTGCGAGCGCGGCCGCGCAGCACAGCGGATTGCCGCCGAAGGTGTTGCCGTGGGCGCCGCGCTTCCACTTCTCCATATGACGGCGGCGCGCCACGACGAGTCCCAGCGGCAGGCCCGAGGCGAGGCCCTTGGCGAGCGCCATGATGTCAGGCGTCACGCCCCAGTGCTGGCTGGCGAACATCCGCCCGGTGCGTCCGATCCCACATTGCACCTCATCGAAGATCAGCAGCATGCCATGGCGGTCGCAGAGCGCACGCAGTGCGGCGAGGAAGCCGTCCGGCGGTACGAGGTATCCGCCCTCGCCCTGGATCGGCTCGACGATGATCGCGGCCACTTCAGCCGGCGGCACGTTGCTCTGGAAGAGCACGTTCTCCATGTAGTCGATGACCGCCTTGCCCTGGTCGCTGCCGGCGAACAGCGGCCGATAGGGGTTCGGGTAGGGGACGTGGGTCACCCCCGGCATGGTCGGAAAGAATCCCGCCTGCTGGGTGTACTTGCTCGAGGTGAAGGCGAGCGAGCCCATGGTGCGGCCGTGGAAGCCGCCGAGAAAACTGATGAAGCGCGGTCTCCCGGACACGTAGCGGGCGAGCTTGAGCGCACCTTCGACGGATTCCGTGCCGCTCTGACAGACGAATACCTGCGCCGGTTCGCCGACCGGATCGAGCTGGTTGATTTTCTCGCCGAGCCGCGTCATGCGCTCGTGCCAGTAATCGGAGGAGATGTGGAGGAAATCGTCCGCGGCATCCTTGATGGCCTGCACCACCTGCGGATGTGCGTGCCCGGTGCTGCACACCCCTATGCCGCTCATGAAGTCGAGGAAGCGGTTGCCGTCCACGTCCCAGACCTCCGCGCCGCGCCCCTTGGACATCACGAAGGGATAGTCGCGCGGGTAGGACGGGCTGGAGACGGCGCGGTCGCGCGCGATCAGCGCCTGCGCCTTGGGGCCGGGAAGCACGGTCTGCATGTCGGGTGAGCGCATGGGGGTTTCCTCGCGCTCGCCTCAGGGGGCGAGCGGCAACGTGATGTGAATGGGAGCGGCGTGGGCGCGCTCGGTGCGCGCGTTGAGGTCGCGCAGCGCCGCCAGCACCTCGGGCGCAGGCAGCGGCACGCTCTCGAGGTCGGCAGCGACCTTGAGCGCCCAGCCGGTGGCGGCGCGCGCCGCCGCGAGGCTCGCCCCTGGGTAAAGGGCTGCGAGCTCGAGCTCCAGTGTGTCGGGGTGCGGACGCAGCACGCCAAAATCGGTGATCACCGCCTTGGGACCCCCTCCCGGACAGCCGCTCGCGGCGCGCTCGCCGCCTCCCCCGAGGTAGCCGCACGACGTACGAAAATCCAGACGCTCGACGAAGCTGCGCGGTGTCTGCTTCATGATGACCAGCACTTCGCGCGCGTAGGTGGCGATCTCCGGCGCGCCGCCCGCCCCGGGGAGTCGCACGCTCGGGTGGGAGTAGTCACCGATCACGGTCGAGTTGAGGTTGCCGAAGCGGTCAATCTGCGCGGCACCGAGAAAACCGACGTCGAC
>Ga0335080_10007798_pt1 | contig 11124 bp, 7 predicted proteins | sample Lox_Sample_34_FD_206720 | JGI IMG/M metagenome (GOLD analysis project Ga0335080, IMG submission 206720) | Soil microbial communities from Loxahatchee National Wildlife Refuge, Florida, United States - Lox_Sample_3.4 | ecosystem: Environmental > Terrestrial > Soil > Wetlands | place: USA: Florida...
AACCGGGCGGTCTGCGACGCCTGGCGTGCCACCGCCTCCGGCGACCCCTCGCGGGGCAGCGTCCGGAGCAGCAACGGGCGCGGGCCGCGGCTCAGGAAGAAGGACACGTAGCCCTCGTCCCAGTTGACGAGCAGGCGGTCGCCCGCCGTCCCGGCACCGTCCAGCGTGGCCAGGGCGAGCCCGGCCGGCTCGACGAGGCCGGCGTGGAGGCCCAGGCCGGCCAGGGCGTCCTCGTAGCCGCGCACGACCTCGTCGGCCGCCGCCGCGACCAGGAGCTGCTCGCCTCCCACGGCCTGCCAGGCCACGCGCGCCGTCCGGACGTCGAAGTCGGACGGCAGGGTCTTGTGCAGGCGGAAGCGCACCGTCTCGTCGACCTCGGCCCGCCGTCCGTGGAGCCCCGCCGACGACACGAGGGTGAGCCGCACCACGGGATCGGGCAGGACCAAGGACACCGCCCCTCCCGCGAGCGCCCCCACGCGCTCGAGCGCCGCGCGCAGGACCGCCCGGAAGCCGTCCCCGTCGAGCAGGTTCGCCTTCGTCAGCGACGGCGAGACGACGCCCGGCGGGAGGTCGACCGCGCCCGCCGCGCCGAGGGCGAGCCGCCCGCCCTCGCGCACGAGCCGCACCGCGGCCACCGCCCCCGGCCGCACCTCGACCGCCACGAGGGGCAGGGGCGGCTCGACGAGGGTGCGGGACAGGAAGCGCCCCCCCCGGCGGAGCGCCGCCCCGAGGCCCTCTGCCGCCCCGCTCATGCCACCTCCACGAAGGTCACCTTGTTGATCTCGTGGAGGGTCGTCCTCCCGGCGAGCGCCTTGTTCACCGCGGACTCGCGGAGGAAGATCATGCCCTCCTCGCGCGCGGCGCGCTTGATGTCGGCGCTCGAGCGCCGGGCGAGGATGAGCTCGCGGATGCTGTCGGTCACGTCGAGCAGCTCGCAGATCGCCGTGCGGCCCTTGTAGCCCGTGCCCCCGCACTCGATGCACCCCGCCCCCTCGAAGAAGGGCACGTCCTTGAACCGCGCGGAGTCGAGGCCCGACTCCACGAGCATCTCCGGCGAGGCTCGCACCTCGCGCTTGCACTGGGCGCAGATCGTCCGCACCAGCCGCTGGGCCTGCACGCAGTTGAGGGCGGAGACGAAGTTGTAGGGCTCGATCTTCATGTTCAGGAACCGGCCCAGCACGTCGATCACGTTGTTGGCGTGGACCGTCGTGAACACGAGGTGGCCGGTGAGGGCGGACTGGATAGCGATGTCCGCCGTCTCGGGGTCCCGGATCTCCCCCACCATCACCTTGTCCGGGTCGTGGCGGAGGATCGACCGCAGGCCGCGGGCGAACGTGAGCCCCTTCTTCTCGTTGACCGGGATCTGGGTGATGCCCTTGAGCTGGTACTCCACCGGGTCCTCGATCGTGATGATCTTGTCCTCCTCCGTCTTGATCTCGGAGAGGGCGGCGTAGAGGGTCGTCGTCTTGCCGGAGCCGGTGGGGCCGGTGACGAGCACCATCCCGTAGGGCTCGCGGATGAAGCGCCGGAAGCGGGAGAGCTCCCTCTCGTCGAAGCCCAGGACGTCGAGGCGCAGGGAGGCGAACTGCTTCGAGAGGCTCTCCTTGTCGAGGATGCGGATGACCGCGTCCTCGCCGTGGACGGAGGGCATGATCGAGACCCGGAAGTCGATCGGGCGGCCGCCCAGCTTCACCCGGAACCGCCCGTCCTGCGGCACCCGCTTCTCGGCGATGTCCAGCTCCGACATGACCTTGATGCGGCTGATGATCGTCGAGTGGTGCTCCTTGGCGATCGGCTTCATGGCCGGCTGCAGCACGCCGTCGATCCGGTACTTGATGACGACCTCGCTGTCCCGGGTCTCGATGTGGATGTCGGACGCCCGCCGGTTGAGGGCGTCGAAGACCGTCGAGTCGACGAGCTTGATGATCGGCGACTGGTCGGCCTGGATCTTGTCGATCGAGAGCACCTCGTCCCCGTTCTCGTCGTCGCGGAGGAGCTGGATCTTGAAGGACTCCGAGGCCTGCTCGAGCACGCGCTGCGTGCCCTGGCCGCGCTTCAGCGCCTCCTGGATCGCGGAGGGCGTGCCGACCGCGGGCTGGATCGGCGTCTGGAGGATGAGGCTCAGCTCGTCCACCACCGGGATGTCGGTCGGATCGGCCATGACGAGGACGAGCCGCTCTCCCTCCCGCCGGTAGGGCAGGAAGGTGTAGCGGAACATCAGCTCCACCGGCACCGACTTCAGGATGTCGGGGTCGGGCGCGAAGGACGCCACGTCCACGTACTCGAGGCCGTTCACCGCGGCGACGTCCCGGGCCTTGTCCTCCTCCGACGAGGAGGCGAGGGCCCGCGCGGCGTCGTCGGCGGCGGTCGTCCGGGCCTGGCTCAATCCCTCACCTCGCGTGGGTCTGGACGGCCGAGATGGCCTGGAACATGGGCAAGTAGAAGGCGAGGAGCATCGCGGCCACGATGATCGCCATCACCACGAGGAGCGCGGGCTCGACGAGGGACAGAACGGCGGCGATCTGGGTGTCGAGGTCCTCGTCGTAGAAGTCCGAGACGGCGTTCAGCATGTCCCCGAGGGCGCCCGTCTGCTCCCCCACCTTCACCATCTCGAGGGGCAGCGCCTCGAGCATCCCCGTGGACTCGAGGGCGGTGGTGAGGCTCGCCCCTTCCCGGATCCGGCCGGTGGCCGCGCCGACCGCCCGGGCCATGGCGCGGTTCCCGATCGACGCCGCCGCGACCTCGAGCGCGTTCAGGAGGGGCAGCCCGCCGGCGAGGAGGGTCGCCAGCGTGCGCATCAGCTGGCTGGTCGCGTACATCCGCATGAGCCGCCCGAAGTAGGGCAGCCGCAGGAGCGCCGCGTCGAGGGCCATCCCCGAGCCTTCCCTCCGCAGCCAGTACAGGGCGGAGACTCCGGCCATTCCCAGGCCGAGGACGATCCAGAGGACGTTCGCGCGGACGGTGGTGGCCACCGACAGGAGGATCCGGGTCGGCAGGGGCAGCTCCGCCCCCAGGCCCTCGTAGAAGCCGCGGAACTGGGGGATGACCCAGACGAGCAGCAAGGTGACCAGGGCGCCCATCATGGTCAGGAGGACGATCGGGTAGACGGAGGCGGAGATGGCCTTCTTCTTCAGCGACTGGTTGAGCCGGAGGTGGGAGGAGAAGCGCCTCAGGACCTGGTCGAGGTTTCCCGACCGCTCCCCGGCCACGAGGCTCGCGGCGAAGATCGGCGGGTAGAGATCGCCCTCCTGGTGGAAGGCCTCGGAGAGCGCCACGCCGGACTTGACCTTCTCCCGCACGCCCCCGAGCGACTGCCGGAAGACGGGGTCCTTCTGCCGCTCCAGCATGATGTCCAGGGACTGGAAGAGCGGAAGCCCCGCCTTCAGCAGGGCCGCCAGCTCCTGGGAGAAGACGAGCAGGAGGCTGGAGTCGACGCGGCGCTTCCGGAGCCGGAAGGCGGAGAGCGAGAGGGCGCGGCGCACGGAGAGCAGGTAGAGGCCCTGCTGCTCGAGGCTCGCCCGGAGCGCCCGCTCGTCAGAGGCGGTGAACGATCGCTCCTCGACCTCGCCCGAAGGCGTCCCGACCCTGCACACGTACTCCATGCCAACAGCTTTCCAGGCGACTGTAGCAGCCGCGCCCTTATCCATCAAGCGGGCAAGGACTTAGGGACCATGCGGCCCGTGGGGTCCGGCGCGGCCGTTTGGGATACGAGCCTGGGACGGGCCGGATTCCCGGCGTATCGCGGAGAGGCCGGAGGACCCCGACGGGGAGGAACTGGGACAGCGGAGCTTCAGGTCGGCTGGCCTTCCTCGCCAGGCCGACCGAGGCCCGGATCGGCCCGCGCTACGCGCGGGCCGGGTCAGGATCGATGAACTTGTACCCCATGCCGTGGATGGTCAGGATCCACCGCGGCTCGCTGCCGCTGTCGCCGATCTTCGCCCGGAGCTTCGCGATGTGGGTGTCGACGGTCCGGGTCGAGGGGTAGCTCTCGTAGCCCCACACGTCCTCGAGGAGCTGGTCGCGGGTGACCGTCTCGCCCTTGCGCTCGATCAGGTACCGCAGGAGCTCGAACTCGCGCGGGCTGAGCTCGAGCGCCTCGCCGCTCTTCACGGCCTTGTACGCCTCGAAGTCGAGCTCGACGTCGGCGAAGGCGTAGCGGACGAGCCGCTTCGCCTTGCCCTCGGTGCGACGCAGGACGGCCCTGACCCGGGCCAGCAGCTCGCGGATCGAGAAGGGCTTGGTGACGTAGTCGTCCGCTCCCAGCTCGAGGCCCACGACCTTGTCGATCTCCTGGCCGCGGGCGGTGAGCATGAGGATCGGGCCCTCGTAGCCCTCGCCGCGGAGGGTCTTGCACACCTCGAGCCCGGAGAGCTTGGGCAGCATGACGTCGAGGACGATGAGGTCGGGCTTGACCGACCGCGCCCTCTCGAGCCCCGCCTGCCCGTCGGTGGCGGTCAGCACCTCGTACCCCTCGAACTCGAAGTTGTCCTTCAGCCCGAGGACCATGTCCGGCTCGTCTTCCACGATCAGGATCTTGCTCATGGCTGCTCTATGGTCTCGCGATGCCCCATGGTACCCCGGCGCGCGGAGGCAGGCGCGGGAGCGACGGCCGCCGCCCCTCCCCCCGCCGGGAGCGAAAGGGTGAAGGCGCTGCCCTCCCCGGGGGCGCTCGCCACCTCGACGCGCCCCCCGTGGGCCTCGGCGATGTGCTGGACGAGCGCGAGGCCGAGGCCGCTGCCCTTCGTCGCGTGCACGAGGCTGCTCTCCACCCGGTAGAACTTCTCGAAGATCCGCTTCTGCTCCGACTTCGGTATGCCGATCCCGCGGTCCTTCACCGTCACCAGCACCCGGTCCCCCTCCCGGCGGGCCGACACCCGGATGCTCCTCTCCTGCGGGCTGTACTTGATCGCGTTGTTGAGGAGGTTGATGAGCGCTTGCGAGAGCGCCTCGGGGTCGATCTCCATCTCCGGGAGGTCCTCCGCGACGTCGAGCTCGAGGACGAAGCCGAGCTGCTCGATCGGGAAGCGGTAGGCCTCGACGACGTCCCGCACCACCGCCCCGAGGTCGGCCCGCACGAGGCGGTACTCCTTCCGCCCCGCCTCGATGCGGGAGAAGTCGAGGATGTTGTTGATGAGCTGGGTCAGGCGCCGGCTCTCCTTGTTGATGATCCCGTGGTACTGTTTCTTCTTCTCCTCCGTCGGCACGCGGCCGAGCTCCAGCGTCTCCGAGAAGAGCCGGATGAGGGCGAGGGGAGTCTTGAGCTCGTGGCTGACGTTGGCCACGAAGTCGCTCTTGAGCCGGGAGAGCCGGAGCTCCCGGCGCACGTTCGTCCACACGAGGCCGAGCCCCGCGAGCAGGATGACGTCGATGAAGCCGATGAGGGCGGTCTTGGTGACGGCCAGCCGCCGCACCTCCTGCTCGATCGAGCGGTCGCGGTAGCGGAGCTGGAGCCGCACGCCCTCGTAGGAGGGCGCAGTCATCTGCCGCTCGACCTCGAAGCGGTCGTCGCTCCGGCTGCGGGCGTTCTCGTAGAGGAGCTCCCCGCCCGGCTCGGTGACCCGGATCACCCACGCCGCCTCCGGGTTGACGAAGCGGTTCTCGAAGAACTCCTTCACCAGGCGCCGGTGGGCGTAGTCGCAGGTGAAGCGGAAGCGGACGACGCCGAGCTCCTCGCCGCCGGTCGTGGTGAGGGGGACGGAGTCCTCCTCCTCGCGCGTGGCCCGGGACGGCGCGCCGGCCAGGGCCTCGTTGAGGGCCCGCAGCTCCGCGCTCCCCGGCTCCGGCCGGGGCGCGACGCGCGTCTTCGACCACGCCTCCAGGCGGAGGGAGTCGAACCGCACGTCGCCCATCCCCGCCTCGGCGAGGGCGGCGTCGATGTCGCGCTTCCTCCCCTCGAGGAGGCGCTCGGGCCCCACCGCCCGCGCGACCTCCAGCGCCTTGCGGCGCGTCGACTGCTCCAGGTCCTGCTCGGCGTAGTAGAGCAGCTGGTCCGCCTGCTTGAGCAGGCTGATCTTCAGGTTCTCGGCGTGCTTCGGCACCGCGTTGAACGACAGCACGCTGAGCGCGATGGACGGCAGCAGCACCGCTCCCACGAAGATGGAGACGATGCGCCCTCGCGAGTCGGAGACCGCGGCCAGGCGTTTCTGGATGTCCGTCATGCCCTCGACGACTGTACCACCGCCCTCCAGGCCCCGCCCGCCGGGGTCCCGGGGCTGCAGTTAAACGATGTCACGGGATAGGATCGAGGGATGGCGAAGGCCGAGCCCGGCGAGCGCGTGCTCGCCACCAACCGGAAAGCCCTCTTCCACTACGAGGTCCTCGAGCGCGCGGAGGCGGGCCTCGCCCTCGCCGGCACCGAGGTGAAGTCGATCCGCGAGGGCGGCCTCAGCTTCTCCGACTCGTACGTGGACGTCCGCGCCGGCGAGCTCATCCTGGTCGGCTGCCGCATCGCCCCCTACAGCCACGGCAACCTCATGAACCACGCGCCGGAGCGCGAGCGCAAGCTCCTCCTGCACAAGCGGGAGATCCTGAAGCTCGGCGGCCGCGTCACCGAGCGCGGCCTCACCCTCGTGCCGCTCCGCGCCTACATGAGGAACGGCCGGGTCAAGATGGAGATCGGCCTCGCCCGCGGCAAGCACGCGCGCGACAAGCGCGAGGCCATCAAGAAGAAGGATCAGGAGCGGGAAGCCCGCCAGGCGCTACGCCGGCGCGACTGAGCCAGCCGGTTGTGCTCGAGGGGGCATGCTGTCCCCCGAAGCGCCGGCCGGGAGCCGCTTCGGAGGATGGCGTCAGTACAGCAGCAGCCCGCCGTCGACGCCCACCACGGCCCCGTTGATGAAGGAGGCGAGGTCGGAGGCGAGGAAGAGGTAGACCGCGGCCACCTCTTCCGGCTTCCCCAGGCGGCGGGCGGGGATGCGCGCGAGCGTGGCTTCGAGCTCGTCGGGCGGCACGGTCCGCACCGTCTCGGAGTCGATGAGGCCGGGCGCGACGGCGTTGGCCGTGACGCCCTTCGGCCCGAGCTCCCGAGCCCACGTCCGCGTCATGCCGATGATCCCCGCCTTCGCCGCGGAGTACGCGGTGAGCCCCTGGGCGCCGAGGCGGGTCGAGCTCGAGGCGGCGGAGAGGATCCTGCCCCGTCCCCGGGCGAGCATGTGCGGCACCGCCGCCCGCGCGCAGACCATGGCTCCCCGCAGGTTGACGTCGAGCGTCTCCTGGAACTCGTCGTCGGCGAGGTCCTCGAGCGCGCCCTCCTTGAGGGCGCCGGCGTTGTTGACGAGCACGTCGAGCCGGCCCCACTCCTCGACCACGCCGTCGAACGTGCGCTCGACGGCGAAGGCGTCGGTGATGTCGTTGGTGAAGGGCAGGGCCTCGCCGCCCTCGAGGCCGATCTGCTCGGCGGTGTGGGTGACGCCCGCTCCGTCGCGGTCGAGGAGCGCCACGTGGGCCCCCGCCCGGGCCAGCATGCGCGCGGTCGCGGCGCCGATGCCGCGGCCGGCGCCGGTGACCACGGCGACCCGCCCGTCCAGCGACAGCACGTTCGGGATCTCGGGCACGGGCCCAAACCTAGTACACTCCTCCTGGCCGCTGCAAGGAGGCGTCATGCCCTTCCTCGCCCTGCTGACTCTCCTCGCCGTCCTCGCCCCCGGCAGGGGGCTCGCCCCCGCCGCGGGGCCCCAAGCCCAGGCCCCGGGCCCGGCCGGGGGCGCGCCCATGGACGCCGCCGCGCTCAACGCGCTCAAGAAGTCCTGCGACAAGGGCACGGCGGACGACTGCCTCCGCCTCGCCGGCATGCACACGCGGGGGGAAGGCGTTCCGCGCGACGTCGAGAAGGCCGCGTCCTTCCTCAAGAAGGGCTGTGACCTGAACCTGGCCGCCGCCTGCCTCGACCTCGCGAACGCCGTCCGCACCGGCACCGGCGCGAAGCGGGACCCGGAGCGGGCCTCCGTCCTCTACCAGAAGGCCTGCGACGCCGGCGCCCCCGTCGGCTGCGCCGAGCTCGCGGCGATGCTCACCGCGGGCCAGGAGATCCAGAAGCACCTCGGCCGCGCGGCCGAGCTCAACGGGCGCGCCTGCGAAGGCGGAGTCGCCCCGTCCTGCGGCCTCCTCGCCGCGATGTACGCGGACGGCTCGCCGATGCCCAAGGACGAGGCGAAGGCGGCGTCCCTCAACGACCGGGGCTGCTCGGGCGGGGACGCCCCGAGCTGCGTCCGCCTGGCGGCGATGGTGCGTGACGGCCGGGGCGTCGCCCGCGACCCGGCCCGGGCCGTCCTCCTCGCCCGCAAGAGCTGCGACACCGGACTCCCGGCCGCCTGCGTCGCCCTCGCCAACGCCCTCCGCAAGGGCGAGGGCGTCGCCGCCGACCCCCCGCAGGCGCTCACCCTCTTCACGAAGGGCTGCGACGGGGGCGAGCCGCAGGGCTGCCTCGGCCTCGGCGAGCTGGTGAGGGACGGAGCCGCGGGCGCGACCCGCGACCTCCCCCGCGCGGCCTCGCTCTTCCGGAAAGCCTGCGACGGCAAGGTCGGCGCCGGCTGCTACGAGCTCGGGCAGATGCAGGGCCGCGGCCAGGGCATGAAGGTGGACCTCGCCCAGGCCACCGCCCTCTTCCGCGACGCCTGCACCGACGGCGACCCCCGGGGATGCACCGTCCTCGGCCAGCTCTTCCAGTCCGGCCGCGGCGTGGTGCGCGACATCAACCGGGCGGTCGCGCTCTTCGAGGAGGCCTGCGGCAAGGGCGACCTCCCGGGATGCAGCGCCCTCGGCGCCATGTACGACTCCGGGGAGCTTGTGGGCCGCGACTATGCGCGGGCCCGCTCCCTGTACGAGAGGACCTGCGGCGGCGGCATCGCCGCCGACTGCCACGCCCTCGCGAAGATCCTCGGACCGACGGCCGCGGACCGGAAGGCCGCCTTCGACCTCAACGCCAAGGCCTGCGCGGCGTCCGTCGCCGTGGCCTGTCACGACATGGGGGCGGCCTGGGAAGCGACCCGGGACCCGCAGAAGGCGCTCCAGTACTACGAGAAGGCCTGCGCCGCCGGTCTCGCCGCCGACTGCGAGCGCGTGAGGAAGATGAAGCAGTAGGGCGGCGCGAGGCGCCCCTCGACGTGGCCGGGCCCGCTCACTCGCAGCGCAGCGCCACCACCGGGTCGACCCGCGTCGCCCGCCGCGCCGGGAAGTAGCAGGCCAGAAGGGCGGTCCCCACGAGGACCAGCGTCACGGCGACGAACGTGGCCGGGTCGTTGGCGCTCACGCCGAAGAGCAGGGAGCGGACCGTGCGGGCCAAGGCCAGCGAGCCCACGGCCCCGATCGCGACGCCGACCAGGATCGTGCCCAGTCCCTGGCGCAGGATCATCCGGCGCACGTCGCCCTTCTCCGCCCCCAGCGCCACACGCACCCCGATCTCCCGCGTGCGGCGGCTCACCGAGTAGGCCATCACCCCGAAGACACCCGTGGTCGCGAGCACGAGCGCGGTGATCCCGAAGCACCCGATCAGGATCGCGTTGAACCGGCGGGAGTCCAGCGAGGCCGACACCACCTGGGACAGCGTCCGGAAGCGGGCCGGGATCTCGGGGTCGAGCTGCTGCACGATGCCACGCCCCGCCTTGACGATCGGCCCCGGGTCGCCCGAGGTCAGCATCGCCACGCTCACCTGGGGCCGCGGCCGCTGGCGCAGGTTCACGTAGACCGTCGGCCGCGGCGGCGCCTCGAGCCCGTAGTCGCGGGTGTCGGCCACGACGCCGACGATCGTGATGAGGCGCAGGTCGCCGTCCATGTTCCCGAACTCGATCGTCTCGCCGATCGGGTCCTGGCCGGGCCAGCGCGCCCGCGCCAGCGACTCGCTGATCACGGCGACGTGCGGGGAGTCGGGCCCGTCGTGGTCGTCGAAGAGGCGGCCGCGGACGAGGGGGATGCCGAGCACGCGGAAGTAGCCTTCGGTCGCGGGGCAGAAGTCCGCGATGCCGAGGCGCTCCTTCTGCCGGAAGAGCGCCTCCAGCCCATCGAGGCTCGCCGGCTCGGCACCCGGCGCCACCAGCGCGAAGAGCCCGTCGGGACGCCCGCCGTCCATCGGCAGGCCCCCCGCCGCGCCCACCTGGCGTACCCCCGGCACCCGTCCGAGCCGGTCGACGAGCTCCGAGAAGAAGCGCGCCTGGTACGCCTTGGCCCCGGCGTCGTTCCGCCACGGCAGGGTCGCGTCCATCGTCAGCACCTGCTCCACGCGGAACCCCCGGTTCACCTCGAGCACCTTCACCAGGCTTCGGGCGAAGAGGCCGGCTCCCACCACGAGGACGAGCGTGATCGCGATCTGCGCCGCCACGATCGCCCGCCCGACGCGCTGGCTGCCCGCCGATCCGGCCTGCCCCCGCCCGCCCTCCATCAGGCTCTCGCGCACGCTTCCCGCGGTCGCGCGCCAGGCCGTGAACACCGCGAGGCCGGTCGCGACGGCGACGGAGAGGAGGAGAGCGAAGGCGAGCACGGGCGGGCTGACCGAGACGCTCTCGAGCTGCGGCAGGTCGGAGGGCGCGAGCGCGACGAGCCCCCGCACGCCCCAGAGAGAGGCCAGCACGCCGAGCAGGCCGCCCGCCAGCGACGGCAGGAGCGCCTCGGTCAGGAACTGGCGGACCAGCCTTCCCCGCCGCGCTCCGAGCGCGTTGCGCACGGCGAGCTCGCGGCCCCTCGCGGACGCCTGCGCGAGCTGCAGGTTTGCGACGTTCGCGCACGCCACGAGCAGCAGGAATCCCACCGCTCCGAGCAGCACCAGGAGGGCCGGGCGCGAGTCGCCCGTGAGCGACTCGCGCAGGGAGACGACCCTGGCGTCGGCGAGGAGGTAGTCGCCCTGCTCGCTCGACGTCGCGTGGATCCGCCGGGCGATGGCGCTCACCTCGGCGCTCGCCTGCGCGACGGTCACCCCGTCGCGCAGCCGCGCGACCGCGCTGTAGTTGTGTGACGTCCGGCTCGGGTTCTCCCCGTCGAGGTCCGCGGCCAGCCAGAGGTCGACGCCCTCCGGGAAGCGGAAGCCGGCCGGGAGGACGCCGATCGCCGAGAAGACGGCGCCGTCGATCTTGAGGCGCAGCGGGGCGAGGTCGGGCGTCGACCCGAGCTGGAGCCGCCAGTAGTCATGGCCGACCA
>Ga0335080_10007799_pt1 | contig 11124 bp, 6 predicted proteins | sample Lox_Sample_34_FD_206720 | JGI IMG/M metagenome (GOLD analysis project Ga0335080, IMG submission 206720) | Soil microbial communities from Loxahatchee National Wildlife Refuge, Florida, United States - Lox_Sample_3.4 | ecosystem: Environmental > Terrestrial > Soil > Wetlands | place: USA: Florida...
ACTGAAATCGATCCTAAAACTCCCGGTTTGTCCGGAATTCTATTCAGAGCGAGGGTGCAAGCTGCGGGGATTACGGCGGAAAAGTTGCTGGCAGCGGGTTTCTATGGCCTAAGCTATAGGGCGGATCTCGTAGTCCTGAGTAGCTGCGAGACTGGCCTTGGCGAATTGAAAAGCGCTGAGGGAGTCATGGGGCTTGCAAGGGGGTTTTTCTACGGAGGGGCCAAGAACGTTGTCGTCTCTCTCTGGAAAGTTCCAGATAGGGCAGCTGGAGAGTTTATGAATCTGTTTTATCAGCATGTAACACGGGGCGAGCAATTTGACGAGGCCTTGAGAAATGCAAAGCTAACAATGGAGCACGGAAAAGGGGCAAGCGCTCCCCGCTACTGGGCTGCGTTTGTATTGGTCAGGGAGTGAGCTACCTCATTTCCAACCGTGGGCAGGAACGAAGAATTTCCCAACTGCTAATAGTTCTCCATCTTTAAGCATCTTCCAGTAGTACACCCCTGGAGAAAAGGGCTTCTCCACTGCAGCGTGGTTAGCCGAGACGGACTGCCGAAAAACCAATGAGTCTGTATTCGTAACAACCTCGATAACCACTGTCCCAAAATCGCTCGGACCCCATTTGAAGGTTAAAGGAAACTGAACCGAGTCCCCAATTCCGGGTGCCAGAAGCTCAACCGGGCTACCCCGCAAATTGCTCCCCACCGCGTATTCAAGGTGCCCGTCTGGAACGAACTTCGTAGCAAGCGGGCCAAGATCGTGTGCGTGTCCCGTTTCTGCCACGCTGTCAACCCCAGAAGTAGCCCCATTCGTCGTTGCCTTGTTGCTTGCAAGGTTCGTGGAGGTGTTTTTGGGCCTTATTTGTAAAAGGGCCAAATAACCGATACCAATTGCAGCGATCAAGATAGCCGCGATTCGAAAGAAAAACGGAAGATTGCCTGGTTTTCGTGATCCTCTCGAGGAACGTGCTACGAATGGATTGTCTGGGATATTTGAATAATCCAGTTCGCGCGTCGCTTCGTTTAGGTCTACGATTTCTAACTTGCACTTGAAGCAATCACCGACGTGGTTTCTAATCTCAACAGGAAGTTCGTTCACATGGCCCAATTTCAGAGCATCGACGAATAGTGCGACTCCCTCGTCCGTCAAATGGCCATCCTGTCCAAACAGAAGTTCAGATCTATGTAATCTCGTTGACACTTTTAACCCTTTTTGATCTCTTGCTATATAGACTCTTCGGAGTCTGAAATCGGATGAAAGGTTTCTTCAACCAGAATCTGGAGGAGCATCTTGTTGTATGGTTGCCCGGGTTTCCTTTGGTTCAAGAATGTCACGATTTCATCAATTTTGACATTAACCCATCTTCGCAATGAATCATCTTTTCTTTCTTTCCCGGCAAATCGGCTGATAATGGGGGTTAGCAATTTATACATCTCTTTATCATTCATCTCAGGCCTGCGGGAATTGTATTCCTCCAAGGTGGTAACCAGAGAATCCCCCGAATAGACTTCAGCTACTCCCTGCAGGTCCGAGACCTGCACCGGGAGTCGGTAGTACATCTTCAGGCACAATATCAGCTCAATGCGTTTCTTATCAGGGTACAGGAGGAGGATTTCTTGAAATCTCTTAACCTCAGCCCGGATGGCATGCGATTCAATCGGATCTTCCGGTGCGGAAGCATCCGCTTCGATGAGTTCCCTCGTCGGCGGACTACGTTTCATCTGGTCAGCAATCGAGGAGGAAAGATTTTGTACTATTCGGGAGAGATATGTCCCGAATGAAGATTCACCTCTAAATTGGGTCTGCATTTTGGGAAGGCGATGGAGCAGCCCCTCAATTACGGATTGCACGACGTCTTCAAAATCGGAGGGTTTGAAAAGCCCTCGACCTATGTTGGTTTTGACAATGGTTTCAACCGTATTCCGATGCCGAAGAAGTAAAGCATGCGGATCTGATCTGAGGAGATCTATGTCCGGGGGCTGGTCACCAGGCGCTGACCCAAACGGAGGTTTTGGTATACGCAATTGCATGAATCCGCGTCCTAAATCGGTCTTGACGTTGGCTGGCGCGGGTGCGTGAGATTCCTCTGTGAGATACTGCAATTGTGCGCCAAACAAGTAGCATATTAACCTCTTCGCGCATGGAAATCAAATGATAGGTGACGGGGAGGGGAAAATCAGCGCTGCTTGGCCTGATAGTGCTGAATTGCGACGGAAGATTCAATTCTCGAGTTGGTGGGATGAATTCAGGTTCTGGTGGTTGATCTGCTTGAGCCAGTCGCGGCTATTGTACCGGTAGTCCACGCCCTGTGCGCTGGCCAGTTGCAGCCGTTGGGTGGTCCCGGCGTAGTACGTATACGTCCCCTCGGTGACTTTGGTGTTGCCGGACGAGAGCGTGTCGGTCGAGACGCTTAAGAGGCGTCCCATCTGGTCATAGCTGTAGAACGTGTAGAGATTATAGCGGCTGGAGGTGCCGTCCAGGAAGTGGCGCTTGGTGATCCGCCCCTGGAGGTCATGTTCGTACTTGAGCTGCCAGGACTTCCCGGCGGAGTTCTTCTGGAGCACCCACTCCGTGTTCCCCAGCTCGTCATACGAGTAATACGTCGAGAGCTCAAGCACCCCGGCCCGGTACGAAAGTGCGGAAGAGGCTCTGCCCTTCAGGTTCCGCTGGCCCGCAGCCAGTGGCTCACTGGCGGAGATGGATCATTAAATCTCAATGGCTGCTACAAATATCCATTTTCGGACCTTCACCGAAACTAGGCTTCTCCTTAAGGCCTGTGCATGTCGGTCAAGGCGAACGTTCCTAAGATCTCATCTTTCACCAGGAGCAAACCAGATGATTGTGCAATTTGTGAGTGTCCGTCGAAGTGAGTCGATTTTGTCTGCGGCTAACCGATTTCCAAACAGCGATACATAACTAAGGTTCTGCATTTGCTTAAAGCTGGGCGGCAATTGATCAATATCATTCGAATAGAGGTCAAGCACCCTAAGCTTCTGCAATTTCACAATATCTTCCGGAACCCCACGGATATGATTCCCGTGCAGATCTAACTGCTCCAGGGATTGAAAATGCAGTATTGAGATGAGCATCTTCGCAGCGTCAAGCTGCCCATTCTCGCCTAAGAGCAACACGCGGAGGGCAACCAATTGGGGGCTCTCAAGCCCGCCCGGCTGTATTTTGTTGTGGGTAATATCCAAGTATTGCAGATCATGTAACTCACTCATTTCCTTGGGCAGCGAACTTAAATTGTTCCATGCCAGGTTCAAGAAGCGCAGGCCTCTAAGATTGCCGATAATTCTTGGGAGTGAATCAAGACGGTTATTGGCAAGGGTGAGTCGCCGGATGCTTGGAACCTTGGCAAGCATCTTAAGTGCTTGAATCAAATCAAGTCTTTTCATCGCGGACAATCGAACATCTTCGAGCTTATTCAGTGTCCGGATTTGGGCTGGCAGGGTGCGAATATTGGTTACGCTCAGGTCGAGGACCTTGAGATTAGTTAGGAGGCCGATCCAAGACGGCAGATTGTCAATTGCTCCTCCCGTCAGAATCAAGGACTCGACCTGACCAGGATGCCGAAGCGCTGTTGAGGAGTCGTGGGCAACGCGATAGTCGTTCGAGTCTGAAGAAAGAGGCCCGGAATATGTGGTTAAGGCATAAGTCACTAACCCTATGATACACGGCAAAGTCCTTACGAACATATGAATTCCTCTATTTGCTAAACTTGTCAAGTGGGTAAGTGCGAACCGTGCCGCTTTTGTTGTATATGTAGACGGTGTTTTGTGCACGCGATAAAACATAACTATTTCCCTTTACAAGACCTTGCCGAGCGTCAGATCGCGCGTTTGAAACGTCCGTGGAGCTTGGCGGTTGGTCGAATCCATATACCGTGCTCCCTTGTCGTTGTGTTCCATCTGGGTGTGTATGAAAAGTTCCAGCAACTCCGGTCACGTTCTTCATCTCATTCTTGTTGGCAGCGTCAAAGACATTTATGGTTGCATCTTGACGTTTGACCGGGTCAGCTTCAGTGCCAGGATTAGCATTGACCACCTTCTGCCCCGCTTTGGTGTTTGCAATTATGCCGCCTTCCTCGTGAAATGCATTCTCCCCTGCTCGATCAACAGCTTTACCCATTTCTTGCCGAACCGTCTCGTTTGGCAACTCTGCGGTTTGCGGATTTGCTTTCACCGCTTTCCAGTTAGTGTGCCCGTTAGTGGTGTTTTTGTCAATAGTCTGTTTATCCGTAACGTAGGTCTTGTTGTCTTTCTTTTGATCGTCACCAATTTTGTTTCCCTGCTCATCCATATATTCACCTGGGACCATCCCAGTTGGATCAACAAATCGAGTTGGAGAGTCGAATGAATAAATATAGCCTCCCCAGCCGGGTAGAATGTCCTCCGCAGGGTCCACACTTACAAATCTCCCCAATCTCGCATCATAGTACCTCGCCCCGAAGTGGTCGTAGCCGGACTCGACGTCTCGCTCTTTGCTCGTGTACTTGTACCGCGAATCCGAGCCCGATGCTGACGAGCGCTGATCCATGATCATCCCGAAGGGGTAGTAGTCATCCCAGCCCGTGATGTTCGCTGAGGCATCGACTGTCATCTTGATCGTGCCGAGGTGGTCCTTCAGGTAGTAGTACCTCGTCCAGGTCGTGTTGCTCCGCTTTACCTGTCCGATATCGTCATTCGCCCAAATGTTGTGCGTGGCGTTGCTCTCGTCGCTCTTGACCACCGCCTCCGTATTACCGTCCGGCGCGTTGACATAGTATTCCGTCGTCGAGGCGTCTTTCCTGATCCTCTTTCCCTCCGTGTCGTAGTAGTACTTCAGCTCCTGCCCGTTGGAGATCTTCCACATCGAAATCGGAAGGTTGTGGATGTCATTGATCGCAAAGGCCACGTCGCGCTGGACGTCCTGCTGGAGTGCCCCGTTGTCGTCGTAGGTGTAGTTATCCGTCTGCTGATTGTCGATATCCGTCGTAAACGCTCCGGCGCTGACTGCATCGTTCACATGCCGCAGGCGATTTGTCCCCGAGGCGTAGACATACGTGAGGCTATCCATGATGTTGCCGTTGTACCCCCGCCGCGAGAGATGCATGATGTTCCCGTTGGCATCGTACGTGTAGCCGGATTCATCATAGGCCGAGGTCGGGAGCCAGCTCGTTGTGTAATATCCGAAATTCGAACCGGTGAGCCTCCCCGCTTTGTCATAGTTATAGGTATTCCCCACGAGCGAGGTCCCGTTAAAGGCCACGCCGCTCATCGTGTAGATCATCCAGCTGATATTGCCGTTCCAGTGGGGGGTGGCATTCTGATAAGCCGGATCGCCAATATGACCCGGAATATTGTAGCCAAGGACCTCCCCGTAGACGTCCGTGTGCTGGACGCCCGAGTAGCCCGGGCCGTCATGACCCGGGTCCTGCGTGGGATTCAGGTTCTGGTGGTTGATCTGCTTGAGCCAGTCGCGGCTATTGTACCGGTAGTCCACGCCCTGTGCGCTGGCCAGTTGCAGCCGTTGGGTGGTCCCGGCGTAGTACGTATACGTCCCCTCGGTCACCTTGGTCGCGCCTGTGGAGAGCGTATCGGTCGAGACGCTCAAGAGCCGTCCCATCTGGTCATAGCTGTAGAACGTGTACAGATTATAGCGGCTGGAGGTGCCGTCCAGGAAATGGCGCTTGGTGATTCGTCCCTGCAGGTCATGTTCGTACTTGAGCTGCCAGGACTTCCCAGCGGAGTTCTTCTGGAGGACCCACTCCGTGTTCCCCAGCTCGTCATACGAGTAGTACGTCGAGAGCGCAAGCAGCCCGGCCCGGTACGAAAGTGCGGAAGAGGCTCTGCCCTTCAGGTTCCGCTGGCCTGCAGCCAGTGGCTCGCTTGCCGGCGTGTCGTATGTGTACTGGCTGGACACGTAGCACCCCGAGCTGGGGAATGTCGCGCTCTCCGCATTGGACTGCGTAAAATCTCCCGAAGCGGAGCTTGACTCGTACTCCCCGGCCTCGATCACACGGTTGAATACGTCGTACTTGTAATAAACGAACTCCATGCACGTGCTGCAAGTCGCGGAATAGGTGAAGTCCCCGGCACTGCCGTATGCCTGGGATTCCCATGTGTATGTTCCCTTTGGAAGCACGATCGCATTGGAAGCGCCATTCCAGCCGCTCGAGGAAATCTGGCAAACGATCGTGTTGTTTTTCTTGATCCGGAGACTGACATACTCGTTTCCCAGATCGAGATCCTGGACGCTGACTGTCAGCGTCAACCGGCCGGGCATCCCCAGCGTGAACTGTCCGGAGTAGCTGTAACCCGTATGGATCGAGCCCGAAACTGGCGAGATACCGACTGAAGTGCCCGTATGGACCGAATCTTTGACCAGGCGGAGATTATTGTTCTTGTCATAGAGATACTGCACTGTCCCCTGGTCGGGCGTGCGCTTCTGAGCAAGCCGTGAGAGTTGATTGTACGTGTACTTGGAGGTGTCGCCCCGGGGGGTTACCGATTGAACGAGCTTCCCAAGAACATTATAGGAGAACCTTGTCTGGAGATTGAGGCCAGGAGGGTCCACCACGCTTAGCGTTGTGTTCCCAAACTTGTCCTGGTACGTCTCGATAATGGTGCTGTCTTCGTCGTACCTCCTGGTAAGATTAAGGAGATTGTAGCCATCAGCAAGATAGAAGTATTTCAATTCATGCCCCGTTCCCATGCGGAAATCCGTCCCGGGTGCGCTCTGCATCGAAGGCCGCGCAAGCGGATCGGGTGCGTAGCTCGTTTCGCTGTACGGATAGCCGTTGGTGTAGGAATCCGACACATCCATCGAATTGTAGTATGAATCCGCATGTGTGGCAAACGTGGAGTCGTACCGATGCCGGCTGCCTCCAGTGAAATCGATATCATAGGGTTTGTAAACACGGAAGGTCCTTCCTAGCGAATCGTACGTGGAACTCGAGGCGACAACGGTGTGCGTCTTGAGCTGCTTTTGGTCCTGGATCGCTCTCCCGTAGCCGTCAAAGTATGCGACATCGCGGTCCGGAAGGCCGACGTAGTGATTGGCCAGATAGAAGTAGTTAAAGTTTGACCAGGATATTACGTAGGGCGCCCAGTTTGTGGGGTATCCGGACGTCGTATACATGTACCCTGAGGCGTAGATCCTTCCGCGACCCCGGGGGTAGACGAAGGCATAGGCCTCACCCGTCTCAGTTTTTTCCAGCTCAACTGTATACCAGCGGTTGAACGGTGCGCTCAGCGAGAAGTACATCGGGTACTGCCAGCTGCCGTTGATGCACAGCTGCATCCGAAAGAGTTGCTGGTTCCCGTCGTACTGGACGCAGAACCGGTAGTTCGACCCTTCAAACGCCAGCGGATGCGGCGAACCGCCTGCCGAGGTACTATCCGGGTAGAAGTCGACGCGGGCGATGACGTGACCGCTTGGAACGTACTTGTACAGATTGTCCCAGCTTCCCCCCGTTGTGCCCATCCGCACCGTTGAAGGTTCTCCGGCGTAGGGCACGTTGAACGTGATGTTCCCCGAAACTGTCCACCCTGTCGGAAGGCTGAAGTCGGTAGATCCCGAAGTATCCGGCACCAGGATGGTTTCGACAGCATTGGGGCGCCCGTTCGAGTAGGTTCCGTCGAGCGACCGGCTGTAGTTGTAGCGGTACTCGTTGACCAGACGGTTCATGCCTCCCGATCGGGCCGATTCCCTGATTCTCCGGTTGAATGAATCGTACGCGGAGCTTGTCAGATTCCCATTCTCGTTGACCCCCTGAATTTGGGCAAAACTCACGGGATCATAGCTCTGCATCGTCGCGACGGCCCCGAGCGGATAGTACCGAATGTTGTCGAAACTCGCCTTGGTTCCAAAGGTCGCAAGGCCAATTGTCCCCGAGCCGTTATTCACACCCGCGTCCGTAAGGGTGCACAGCAGGACGCCATCGACATACAGGCGGGCTTGCGTGCCGCTGAGCTCGGCCTTCACATGATACCACCGATTTTCGTTGTATGTGAAGGAAGCGGTTGCACGTGCAGTGGCACTCCCGTTTGTCACAACCTCAATCCACGCCGCGTTTTCCGTTTTGCGTAGCTCAAAGAGCAATTCGTGTGTGGCATCTTTGACTTTGGCAAGCGCAGCGTACCGGTAATTGCCGGCATTGTCGAAGCGGATGTCACCTTCGACGACAGCGTCGCTTAGAGACACGCCAGCGTATGTCATTGGCGTGAACCAGGGCTGCGTCGTCGTCCCGTCTGTTTGCTGGTACGCCCCGTTGCCTATAGACCACGTCCCCGCACTCCCTGTCCAGTTGGACAGGCTCCCATCGTCAAACACCGCCGCCACAACCTGGCCGGCCGACGCGTTTTTGAACGTGCCGATGGGAAGGGCGGAACTGTACCCCATCGCGATTGCCGTCGGGACCCCATTTGCATCGGTTGATTGAAGGAGATTTCCATGCCCATCATACGTATCGTAGGATGCCACCTTGAGCGCCTCTGCCCCCCCGTCGGGATCATCGGGTGCGGTCCGGTCGTTCGGCGTCCCATCCCCCTTCCAGAGCCACTCCTCCCTCGGACGCCAGACCCCATCTGAATTCCCCCACATAGTCCATTTCCTGGCATAGACGTCCGAGCCATTGTACACGCTGCTCGTATACACCTGCGAAAGCATATGCTTTGAGCCGCCCATATCGCTGAATGAGGTCCGCTCGTGCGCGTACTTTGTGGTCGTATAGCGCACGGTTCCATCGGAATTCGTCTCGCCAAGGCTGGATTGTAACCCGTTTGTCCCGCAATACTGATAATTCTGTGTGAGGCTAACTCCGTCATGCTTCTTGACAGCCTGGTTAAGATGCGTGAGACTCACGCCTTTTTCAATGCGATACTGAACGGTGCAATTAATCCGTCCGATGTCCACGAATTCGTTCGCAATCTCCATCCCCACATAGAGCTGGCCTGGATTTGAGATTAAGTAATTGCTGACGGTGATGGTATGCGGCAGGAAATCACCCGTGGCCGGTGTGCTCCCGGAGACTTCTCCAAGGTAGTTCCAATACTGGCCGGTCCATTCCCAGAGGACGATCCAGTAATTCGATGGGATCCCCTGATCGTGCGGGCGGATGTCAGCTACTACCTGAGTTGTTCCGCTCGGGTCAAGCGGTCCCGAGGGAACTTGAAGCCGAACCAGTGCAGTGTCGCCCTCGGTCTGAGAGTAAGCATAGTCATATGGATCAAGGACATCTCCGTCATCAAGAACGGTGTAAAGTGAGACGTACGGAGGCTCCGTTATCCACCGCCCGGATATCGTCGTCTCGCAGGGTTTCAGCGATTGAGAAAACGTTTGGCTTCCAACAAGCTGGACTCCCCAGGTGTTGTCCACTTCCTCGGGAGGATTGCCTCCACCAGACCGATTGGTCAAGATCAGATAGGGTGAGCCATCAAGATATTGGTAGTCAGGCACGTCTTGGTAGCCCGACCCTGGTGGCATGTGGTTATAGAAATACGTATCCGTGCTTCCGTTGTTACCAGTGGGTGTCGTCGTTGTCTTGCCGTATCGGACATTATTGATGTCGTCGTCGTACGCCCCATTGGAATAAGAGAAATTTGTGATCTTAACCCCGCCGCGCCCGTCGGTGATTTTCTTGGATGCTACCCGATAGTCATACCCTCCAGGAGCGGTGTCTGAGTAGACTTCCCGAAAATCCGTGCCATAGGTCTTCTTCCAGCCCAGGATCGTCCCCACCCCATAGCGCTTCAGGTTCGAATCAATGACACAGACGCTGAAATTCCAGCCCGCCTGCATGAACGGTTCGAGAGGGTTCTGGTAGCCGTTGTACCAGCCGAGATTCTGGTTGGTGAGCTCCTGGGAGCTCCACACTCCATCGCGTTCAGTAAAGGCAATCACCTGGAGTTTGGTCGTGAGGTCGAAAAGCTCGACAAACAAGGTGGAGTTGCTTACAGAGGGCGTGACATACGCGATCATCTGACTTGCATTTGGTATTGTCCCAATCACGCCATCTGAGACCCACTGCCCGTTTTTAAATCTCACCACGCCCACGTTCCACAGCTGCGTGTCGGGGTCGTACCAGGTTGCCGCGACAAAATCAGGACCTGCAGCAATTCTGGAGCGGCTATCAAGCCGGGCAGTGGGGAGAAGGCTATCAATGCGCGTGTTCGCGCTCCAACCGTTCGAAACCGGGGTGGCGATCCTCGCTGTCCCCGATCCATTATACAGAACGAAGTAGTTGTTTGCGGGGACGAAGCTCGCGTTGAAATTCCCCGAAGACATGTGCGTCCCCGACCAGGATGAACCATTCCACCTCATGATTTCAACATCCGTGGGCGATATCTGGGAAATCCAGTAGTCCTGGCCCGCCGCGTTGGGATAGACACTGGTCGCTGTACTTACCCATTGCAGCGTGCCCGGGTTCCACGTCCAGACTGAGCCTCCGCCAGGATTTGTGAAGAACCGCGCACCGAAGAGTAAATTGTAACCAGGTCCGATACCCTGTGTTCCGAGCGACTGGATAATCCATGAACCGTCCTGCTTAAAAGTCGCGACCTTCACATCTCCGCCTGTCGGCAGTATGCTCCCTCCATTGTGAGTGCAGTTTACGGCGTAGACAAAGTAGTCGCTTCCCAGGCCGACCATTTCGGTGCTGCCAATCGTGATGTTTGATTCGATGATCTGCCAGATCCAGCCTTCTCCCCGCCGTTTCGCGACGCAGAGTGACGTCCCGTTTTTGGTCACCACATAGTCATTCTGGACCCAGTAAGCACCCGGAATGGGTGTCGACAGATATGCTGATCCGAATGGGAATGATCCGTCCAACGTAATTCGGTTGCTCTCCCCCCAGCGGTAAGCCTGGAGGTACCCGTTCCGATTGACGACGAAGAAGTCTGTCCCGCTCATCGACCAGAAAAACATGTCGTTTGCGAGCCTGCCTGATCCGTATGAGCTCCATACCCGTCCGTTCGTGAGAAGCTCCGGACTCCGGTCCGTGACTACCTGTGACCTCTCGTACGTGTATTCTATCGTCCCCCCCTCTGGCATGGTGATCTTCGTGAGTCCCCCGGGGTTATAGTCCGTCGAGCACAGCGCCATCCCCACCCCCGCATAGTCACAATCGGTACGCTTCACTTC
>Ga0335080_10007801_pt1 | contig 11122 bp, 9 predicted proteins | sample Lox_Sample_34_FD_206720 | JGI IMG/M metagenome (GOLD analysis project Ga0335080, IMG submission 206720) | Soil microbial communities from Loxahatchee National Wildlife Refuge, Florida, United States - Lox_Sample_3.4 | ecosystem: Environmental > Terrestrial > Soil > Wetlands | place: USA: Florida...
AGCAGGCCGGCAAAGTGGAACGCTCAGGACTGAAGCGATACTTCGACGCCGTTGAAATCGTCGCGGAAAAGGATCCCGCGGCGTATCGGAACCTGGTCGAAAAGCACGGCTGGCCGAGCCTTTCGACGTGGATGATCGGGAACAGCCCGAAGTCGGACATAAACCCGGCCCTAGCCGCTGGCCTGAACGCGGTGCACGTGCCGCATCACGAGACCTGGGTGCTGGAGCACGAGGATGTGGTGCAGCCCACGCCGCCCAGCCGCTTGCTGGTGGTGGAAAGCTTCGCAGAGTTGAAAGAACACTTTTAACTCTCAGCACTTGGCATTTGGCCAAGGCAGGCAAGTGCAGGTGACTTCTCTAAGCCGCCGCGGGAAACGACCTCAACGGCCAAGTGCCAATGCCGACTGCCGGAAGCTGACTGCTGAGTACCGAGTGCTTTCTTCCTGCACCAAACTAACCAACAATCGGCGCGCGCTTGCCATTTGGGGCGCATGGTACTCTCAACTTGCTCTGGTTTCTGCTCCGCACGGCGTGGCTGTGCAGAGAAACAATTTCCGGCGGCTGCTGCGGACGGTCGAGGCACTCTCAGACCTGGGTCCGGAGATGACCGCCGAGCGCGACTTCGCACACACCGCGCGCGCCATGGTCTCTGCCCTGCTGCAGGCGGGCGGCGCGCGCGAGGCGGCGCTCTTTTCCTTCAGCGACAAGCCGCCCTTGCTGAGTTCCCTGGCCGCCGAGGGCTTTGCCCTCATGCCCGAGCCGGCGGTGATTCCGCTGCTGCCACGGCACGTGCACGCGCTTACCTCTGCTTCCGGCCCTGTCCTGTTGACCTCGGCTTCGTACGATACTTTTCTCAGCTTCAATGGCAACGTAGCCCCCGAGTTGTTCAAGTGTCTTGCGCCACTGAAAGTCGCGGGCAAGCTGGCGGGAGTGGCTGTCCTGGGCCGGCGAGACGGCGAGGCCCTTTACGACCACGAGGAACTCGAAGCCCTGGGGCTGCTTTGTCATTACGTGGCGCTGGCGGTCCACAATCATGCGCTCACCCAGACTCTGGCCCAGCGGGTTTCAGAAAAAGTGCGGCTTCTCGCCTCGCTGCACGGCTTTTACGACAGCGCGCTCGAAGCGTTTGCCGCCGCCATTGACGTCAAGCACGTGAACATTCACGGCCACTCTCTGCGCGTGGGCCGCTACGCCGCCGCCATCGGCGACGCTATGGGCATGGATATGGACGACGTCGCCGCCCTGCGCTCGGCCGGCTACCTCCACGATATTGGGAAAGTGGCCGTGGATAAGCGGCTCTTCGGCAAGCCTGCCGCTCTCGATCCTGAAGAATTTCGTGAAATGGCCGATCACACGGTGGTGGGCCACGAAATTGTGAGCGGGGTAAAGTTTCCCTGGCCGCGGGTTCCGGAGGTTGTACGTTCCCACCACGAACGCGGGGATGGCTCGGGCTATCCCGATGGTCTGGGCTTTGAAGAGGTGGCCATGCCGGTGCGCATCGTGGGCCTGGCGGATACTTTCGATGCCATGACCACCGAGCGCCCCTACCGCGAGCGGCTTTCTCTGGGCGCGGCCCTGGGCGAGATCGTTCGCCTTACGCCGCAGAAATACGATCCCAACGCCGTGCAGGCGCTGCTGGTGCAGGTTCGGCGGGAAGCCGTAGGCAGCAGCCGGGTGCCCCTGTTTCATGATCCGCGCATCGTCAACATCGCCCCCACCGACGTGGACCATTTCGCTTCCACCTTGCAGCATAAGATCAGTCACGGCCGGCTTTATTTGACCTAGCCGGTGCGGACCAGGAAAAGTTGCCTGTTTCGCAACTTTTCCCCGGCGCCGGGTTCATGCTGTTGTGCCTATCTTTCCGCCCCGAGGGTGAGCATGCGCCTGCCGCGCGCGACTGTCTCCCTGATCGCCAGCCTTTGCCTGCTTTCCGTTGTTTCCTCGGTTCAGATTGTCCATGCCAGAAAAAAGATTAAGACCGCGACCGCCCGGGGGATGGATGAACAGAAGCGGGCCCTCCATGCGCTGAATCGCCTGAGTTTCGGCCCCAGGCCCGGCGACGTGCAAAGAGTGATGGCCATGGGCGTCGAAAACTGGATTGCAGAGCAGCTCCATCCCGAAAAGATTGACGACAGCGCGTTGCAAGCCCGTCTGGAACCGATGCGCACCTTGCGCATGAGCAGCCAGGAGTTGATGAAGGATTTTCCTTCGCCGCAGATGATCCGCGCTGTGGCCGAGCACCGGCAATCCGAGCCTTCCGATTCTATGCGGCGCGCAATTTACCAGGCCCAGGTCGCGGGTTATGACCAGCGCCAGGACTTGAAGCAGGAATCCTCAGAGCCGTCAGCCGCGAACGCCTCGGCCAAGCCGGCGAACGACAAAGCCGCGCGCCGCCAGGAGAACCGCCTTTATGCCGACGTGGAAGCGGCGCAACTGGAGGATTTGGCTCCGCACGAGCGGCTGCAAGCGGTGCTGAAAATGGCTCCGGAGGAAGCGTTTGAATTCTCCTCGTCGGTCAGCCCCAAAGTGCGCGCCGAGTTCGAAGATGGCATGACGCCGGAGGAGCGGGAGAACTTTGAGGCCATCGGCAATCCGCGCCGCGTGGTGGCCGAGGAGATGCTAGAAGGGCGGCTGCTGCGCGACATCTACAGCCAGCGCCAGTTGCTGGAAGTGATGACTGACTTCTGGTTCAACCACTTCAACGTATTCATCGGCAAAGGGGCGGACCGGAATCTGCTGACCAGCTACGAGCGTGACGTGATTCAGCCGCACGCTCTGGGCAAGTTCGAGGATCTGCTGGTAGCTACGGCGCGCAGCCCGGCCATGCTCTTTTACCTGGACAACTGGCTGAGCGTTGGCCCGGATTCCGACTTTGCACTCGGCGTTCCGAACCGCCCGCCCAAGCTGTTCGCGCGGTCCAGGCGCTTTCCCCCGCCTACTCACCCTCGCCCGCAAGCCAAAAAGCGACCCAATGGCCTCAACGAAAATTATGGCCGTGAACTGATGGAGCTGCACACCCTGGGCGTGAACGGCGGATACACGCAGCGGGATGTGACCGAAGTGGCGCGCGTCCTCACCGGGTGGACGATCAGAGATCCGCGCAAGGGCGGCGACTTCTTTTTTGACGAGCGCAAGCACGAGCCGGGTGACAAGTATGTCCTGGGGCACCGCATCAAGGCGGGCGGCGAAAGCGAAGGCCTGCAGGTGCTGCACATTCTGGCGCACCAGCCCTCGACGGCGCACTTCATTTGCACGAAACTGGCGGTCCGGTTCGTTTCTGACAATCCGCCGCCGGCTCTGGTGGACCGCATGGCGCAGACCTTCCTCAAGAAAAACGGCGACATTCGCGAGGTTTTGCGCACGATGCTCGCGTCGCCGGAGTTCTGGGCGGCGGACGATTACCGCGCCAAGGTCAAGACGCCGCTCGAGTTCGTTGTCTCGGCGGTGCGCGCCAGCGGCGCCGAAGTGAGCGACGCCTTGCCCCTGCTGCGCCGCCTTCAGGCCATGGGCATGCCGCTCTACGGAGCGCAGCCGCCTACCGGCTACTCCATGACGGCCGATACCTGGATGAATTCCTCGGCCCTGCTCGATCGCATGAACTTCGCCATCGCTTTGGCCAGCGGAAGACTGCGCGGCGCCGAGGTGGACTCCATGGGATGGCTGGGCGGCGCACCGCCGGCTGATCCGCAGCACGTGCTGGCGGCCCTGGAGAACGACCTGCTCGATGGCGATGTTTCAAAGCAGACGCACGATACGATTGCCGCGCGTTTGCAGGATCCGAAGATCAGTCAACGGAAGCTGGATGATCCAGCGCGGGCGCCGGACGTTGGGGTCATCGCCGGCCTGCTGTTGGGTTCGCCGGACTTTCAAAGAAGATAGCCGTTCCGGCCTGATCCATGATTAGACCTTGACGGTGATTTGGGGGGTCTTGCATGTCCATCACTCGCAGAGTTTTCCTTCGCAATGGCGCTCTCGCTGTAGTCGGCACCACAGCCATTCCTGCCTTTCTGACGCGGGCGGCGTGGGGCGCCACGGAAGGCGCAGGTAACAAGAGGCTGGTGGTGATCTTCCAGCGGGGCGCTGCCGATGGCCTCAATATTGTGGTGCCGCACGCCGAGAGCTCCTACTATGCGATGCGGCCCTCCATCAATATTCCCCGCGATGCCGTTCTTGACCTGGATGGGTTTTTCGGCTTGCACCCCGCGTTGGCGCCGCTTCAGCCGCTGTGGAACTCACGCCATCTGGCTGTGGTGCATGCGGCGGGCTCCCCCGATCCTTCTCGCTCGCACTTCGACGCGCAGGATTATATGGAGTCTGGCACACCGGGCGTAAAAGCGACCGACAGCGGTTGGCTCAACCGTACGGTGCGAGGCTTGCCGGAAGAAAAGTCTGCATTTCGCGCAGTGGCCATGGGGCCCTCATTGCCCAGGATTCTTTCCGGCAGCGAAGCCGCGGTAGCGATCAACAACCTCAACACCTTCGGCGTGGGGCGCGGGCCAGCCGGGTCGCCGCTGGCCAACACCTTTGAGGCCATGTATGCGGATTCGGTGGATAGCGTGTTGCATGGTACCGGCGCGGAGACTTTCGATGCCGTGAAGATGCTGAAAGCTACCGATCCGGCAAACTACAAGCCGGCGGCCGGCGCAGATTACCCCCGCGGCCATTTTGGCGATAGTCTGCGGCAACTGGCGCAGCTCATCAAGGCCAACCTGGGCGTGCAAGTGGCGTTTGCCGATATCACCGGGTGGGACCACCACGTGAACGAAGGCAGCACGCAGGGGCAGATCGCGAATTCGCTGCGCGAGTTCTCCCAGGGGCTGGCCGCATTCTGGATTGATCTGGGCGATCTGGCCGAAAACACGGTGATTGTCACCATGTCGGAATTCGGCCGGACTGCCCGCGAAAACGGCAATCGGGGCACCGACCACGGCCATGCCAATGTGATGTTCGTGCTCGGCGGGCCGGTGAAGGGCGGCAGAGTTTACGGGCCGTGGCCGGGCGTGGACCCTTCGCAGCTCCATGAAGACCGCGACCTGGCGCTGACCACCGACTTCCGGCTGGTACTGGGCGAAGCCGTGAGCCAACACCTGGGAAATCGTGATCTGAGCAACGTTTTTCCGGGGTTTGAATATGGCGCCCCGCTGAAATTATTGGGGTGATGAGTCAAGGTCAGATTTCGATCATCACCTCGCCGTTTTCAATTTTCAGCGGGTAAAGATTGAGCTTTGCGTTGGGATTGTGCACAGCCTCGCCGGTTTTGGGGTCCCATTGCCAGCCATGCCAGGGACAAACGACTTTGCCATTCTCGATTTCGCCTTGCCCCAACGGCCCGCCGCGATGCAGGCAGACATTCTCCATCGCGGTGATGGTTCCTTGAACGTTGGCTACGCAAACCACCTTGTCGCCGCAGGGAAATTCCTTGGCCTGGTCCGCGGCCGGAAGCTCGGAGTCGGTGGTGAGTTTGGTGAACATAGCATTCAGCACTTGGCAATTAGCATTTAGCCCTTCCACTGCGCGGGAGATCGGCGAATCTCAAATGGCTAAATGCCAAGTGCCAGATGCTAAGTGTAAAGGCAGGTCCCTCGCTCCGCTCAGGATGACCGCAGCGGGCTCCCTCGGCGCTCAGGCCCGCTAAGCGCGGTCATTTCGGCTGCAGCGTCTGCGCGATCATCACCTGGCGCTTGAAATTCTCTGCCATGCTCTCGTCCAGGCGGACCTCGGTGGGCTTTTTCGCCAGCGACATCTGGTCAATTTTGTCCTGCAGCTTGAGCAGCGCGTAGAACAGGTTCTCGGGCCGCGGCGGGCAGCCGATCACATACACATCGGTCGGCACGATCTTGTCCACGCCCTGGAGCACAGCATAAGTATTGAACGGGCCGCCCACCGAAGAGCACGCGCCCATGGAAATCACCCACTTGGGGTCCGGCATCTGGTCATAGATGCGCTTGACCACGGGAGCCATTTTGAGCGTAACCGTGCCGGCCACGATCATCAGGTCGCTTTGCCTGGGGCTGGGGCGGAAAACCTCAGAGCCGAAGCGGGCGATATCGAAGCGCGCCGTGGAGGAGGCGATCATCTCGATGGCGCAGCAGGCCAGGCCGAAAGTCATGGGCCAAACGGCAGACTTCCGCGCCCAGTTGAAGACGTAATCTACGGTGGTGATGAGGAAATTCTTCTCGAATTTGTTCTGCAGCCAGCCCATGGAGCAACCCCGCGAAGCCGGCGCCGGGGGAGGTCCCCGCGCCGACGCTTTAGTCTAGGGGCGGGTGCGGCGGGTGTCAACGTACGGGGGGCGGAATCTTGTGACAGCCATCATTTGAACAACGCCAAAGCACAGAACAGTGCCACAATAGGAACGTGCGCGACGACGAAAACCCGCATCCCGGCCCATGGCGGGTAATGCAAGTGGACTCCGAGTTTGTCGGACTGCTTGTTGCTCTGGGCTTTCTTGTGATGGGCTTGGTCAGCATGCCCATCGCAACGGCGTTCGTCCTTGGGGCCATTGCACTTGGCGTTGTTGTCGCACTCCTGCTTCGGTTCGTCCCTAAGAAGTTCAGTCGCGCCGCAGCAGGCGCGGCGATCATCCTCGCCGCCTTCGTGCTCTGGTGGGAGGGGCATACACCTCGACGCCCGCGTACCGTCTCGCCCGGCGCGATTTTCGTCTTACCCAACAATGTTCCGTTTACGTTGCACAAGACTGGCTACTGGTTGGAATGTTGGCTCGACAAGCAGGCGAGTGCAGATCGATGCAAACTCACGAATGAAAGAGGAAAGGAGACATTTCAGGATGTGTTCCTGCCATGTGTAGGCCACACCCCGCTTGCTCAAAGCGACTTGCTCTTCAAGTCGCGGACGGGAAGCAGATGGATTCGATCGTCCGACTCGCGGATTAACGTTCCGATTATCTATCTGGAGAATGGCCAACTCTTGCTTCCGCAGAGTTTCTACGCAGAAGCCGAGCAACAAGTCTACTGTTCCGCTGACTGAAAAGCGCGTTCAACCACCAGGCGTTTGCCGTCAGCTCCGAAAGGTAACTGTGCAAAATCCCGATTTCACCTAACGGCCTGGCCCGCGCCCTATCTGAACGGTGGCGCCCGAAAGCCCATGCAGTGAGCCCCCCGCGTTATCAAGCCTGTACGCAACTGCAGCGCCCCACTCTGCCAATCCCGCCTTCAATGGTATCTTTGTCCTAAAGGCATCCACCTTCATTCATGGACGCTCTCCAGCAGCTTTTTGAGAAGCATTTCGGCGCGCCTGCGGAACGTGTGCAGCCCCTGCAGGGCCAGTTAGGCGGCTCGGGGCGTAGGATCATCCGGCTCGCGTGTGGCGGGCACAGCGCCATGGGCATTCTGCACGACGTGCGCGAAGAGAACGTCGCCTTCCTCGAATTCTCGCGGCATTTTCGCCGCCACGGCCTTCCCGTTCCCCAGATCTATGCCGAAGATCTGGCCCAGGGCGCTTATCTCGAAGAGGACCTCGGGGACACCACGCTCTATGAATCTCTCTCCGAGAATCGCAAGGGAGACGAGCTTTCCCCGCAAACCGTCGAGGCCTACCGGAAAGTTCTTTCCGTACTACCCCGCTTCCAGATCGAGGCCGGGCGCGGCTTGAATTACAAAGTGTGCTATCCGCGCGGCAGCTTCGACCGCCAGTCCATTGCCTGGGACCTGAACTATTTCAAGTACTATTTTCTGCGCCTGGCCGGCATTCCTTTTAACGAGCAGGCGCTGGAGGATGATTTTTCCCGCCTGACAAAATTTCTGCTCAGTGCAGCGCACGATTTTTTCATGTACCGCGACTTTCAGTCTCGTAACATCATGCTGCGGGACGGCCAGCCTTTCTTTCTGGATTATCAGGGAGGCCGCAAGGGCGCTCTGCAATACGACGTGGCTTCGCTCTTGTACGACGCCAAGGCCGATTTGCCTCCCAGGCTGCGCCAGCAGTTGCTCGATCACTATCTGGGCCAGCTTCCCCAGTACATCAAGGTCGGGCCTTCCGCCTTCATGCAGCACTACTACGCTTACGTTTATGTGCGCATCATGCAGGCGCTGGGCACCTACGGCTTTCGCGGATTCTACGAGCGCAAGCCGCATTTTCTGCAAAGCGTTCCCTATGCGCTGAAAAACCTGCGCTGGCTGCTGCACAACGTCACCCTGCCGGTGAATCTGCCGACTCTGACTGAGGCTTTCCACGCCATGCTGGGCGCGAAGAAATTGCAGAGCGTAGTTCCCGGCACAGGGAAGCTGACGGTTTCCATATTCAGCTTTTCCTTTCATCGCGGCTGGCCGAAAGACGAAACCGGCAATGGCGGCGGCTTTGTTTTTGACGCGCGCAGCCTGCCCAATCCCGGGCGGGAAGAGCGCTTCAAGGCGCTGACCGGCAAAGATGCCGCCGTCATCGAGTACCTGAACCAGCAGGAGAGCGTGCACCAGTTTCTGGCCGGCGCAACTTCTCTGGTGGAAAACAGCGTGAGCGAATATCGCCGGCGTGGCTTTGCCAATCTCATGGTCTCGTTCGGCTGCACCGGCGGGCAGCACCGCTCGGTATTCTTGGCCGAGCAACTGGCCAGGCACCTGCGCGGCAACAACGGGCTTGAGGTCCTGGTGCGGCACCGCGAATTGGAGAACGCAGCCGGATGAAGGCCATGATCCTGGCCGCCGGGCTGGGCACGCGCTTGCGGCCGCTCACCGAAAATCGCCCGAAAGCGCTGGTGGAGGTCGGCGGCCGCACGCTACTCGAGATCGCTCTGGCCCGGCTTCGCACCTTTGGAGTCACTGAAGTGATCGTCAACGTGCATCACTTCGCCGGCATGATGGTTGAATATTTGAACGCCAATCGCAACTTCGGCATGCGAATTGAGATTTCCCGCGAAGAGACTTTGCTCGATACTGGCGGCGGCCTGAAGAAGGCAGCGTGGTTTTTTCTGGAAGGTTCAACCGGCGAGCCGTTCCTTCTGCATAACGTGGATGTGATCAGCAATATTGACCTGGCCCGGATGCTGCAGTTTCATGCGGAGCATGGGGCCCTGGCTACGCTGGCCGTGCAGCACCGGAAAACCTCCCGCTATCTGTTGTTCGACGAGGCAGCGCGCCTTTGTGGCCGGCGCTCCGGAGATGAGGGGGGCGAGGAAATCGTGCGCCGCTCAGAGAAGACCGGACCGCTGGCCTTCTCCGGAATTCATGTGATTTCCCCGCGATTGCTTTCCATGCTCAGCGAGGAAGGAGCATTCTCGATCATTACCTCGTATTTGCGGCTGGCGGCCCAGGGCGAGACCATTCTCGGCTTCCGTGCAGAGGAATATTATTGGCGCGACCTGGGGAAGCCCGAGAACCTGGCGCAGGCGGAAGAAGATATGCGGCGGAAGATCGTGGTCTAACATGGCCATCAGCATCGAAATTGTTCAGGGCGACATTACGCAGCAAGTGGGGATAGACGCCATTGTGAACGCGGCCAATACCGATCTGGCGCTCGGCGCAGGAGTTGCCGGAGCAATTCGGCGGCGGGGCGGCGACGAAATTGACCGCGAGGGCCAGGCCAAGGCCCCCATTCAACTCGGCGAGGCTGCGGTCACCGGCGCCGGGCGACTTCCCAATAAATATGTAATTCATGCTGCCGCCATGGGCTATCGGCCCGAAGATGCTCGTGTGCCCAAGCGCCCGGGCTCGCTTTCCAGCGCGAACATTATCGCCGCGGCCACGCGGAACAGTTTGCTCCGGGCGGAAGAGCTCAAACTCGAAAGCCTGGCCTTCCCTGCCCTGGCCACCGGCGTCGCAGCGTTTCCAGCAGATGAGTGTGCGGCAGTCATGATTGGCGCCGTACGAAACTATGCTGAAGAGCGCCCTCAAAGCACCATCCAGCGGGTGCGATTCGTCCTGTTCGGAAAAGACGACTTTGCGGTCTTTCAAAAAGAGATGGAGCGGCATGGAACAGCATAAATCTCCAAGTGCCGTGTTGGCTCCATGATCGGCGCCGCCGGTGCTGTTCAGGAAGCCGGGTTCGCCTCTGTGAAGCGCTGGTGGTCGCGTGCGCGCACATCCTTTTTCTGGATGGTGGTAATCGCTCTCGCTCTTCGCCTCGGGCTGATCGTCATCGGCCACACTTACAAATTCCGCACCAATGACGCCCATTTCAGCTTCGGCTGGGAGATGGGGCGCATCGGCCGCGCGCTCGCTTCCGGGCAGGGCTATAGCAATCCCTTCAACGAACCGACAGGACCGACCGCCTGGGAGCCGCCGCTCTATCCATTTGTGATCGCCGGCGTCTTCAAGCTGCTCGGAATTTACTCGCATGCTTCAGCGATCGTGCTGCTGGCTCTGAACAGCCTTTTTTCCGCTTTGACTTGCATTCCCATTTTTCTTATCGCCCGGCGATGTTTCCGCGAAACCGTGGCCATCTGGAGCGCCTGGCTGTGGGCGGTGCTTCCGCCGGTCATGTACTGGTGCACTCGCTGGGTCTGGGAAACCAGCCTGGCGGCGCTGCTTGTCACTCTCCTATTCTGGCTTGCCTTGACCTTTGAAGAGCGCCGCGGCTGGCGGCCCTGGTTTCTGTTCGGCCTGCTCTGGGGCGTGGCGGCGCTGACCAATACTTCCCTGCTTGCCTTCTTGCCCGCCTCAGGCCTGTGGGCATGGTACCGGCGGTCAAAGCGCGGGCTGCGCTCGGCCGGCGGCGTGGCTTTGGCGTCGCTGGTTTTTTGCGCGGTGATCACGCCCTGGCTGGCGCGAGACTACCGCACCTTCGGCAAATTCATTTTCATCCGCTCAAATTTCGGCGCTGAGCTGCGCCTGGGTAACGGCCCTTACGCCGATGGCACGTGGCAGGAGTATCTGCACCCTACGCAGGATGTTCTTGAGATGCAGCGCTACAAGAAATTAGGCGAAATCGCCTACGTCGCCGAGCGTAAACGTGAGGCGATGAACTTCATTCGCCAGAACCCGGGCCGCTTTTTATGGCTGGACGTGAAGCGCTTCGTCTATTACTGGGGAGGAGTTCCGCGAGCATCGCAACTTGCCGGGCTCGCGCCCTTCAAGAATTCAGTCTTCCTGGCTTCTACGGTGCTTGCTTTCTGGGGACTGGGCCGCGCGCTGCGCAAACGCAAATCTGGCGCGTGGCTGTTCTTCTGGCT
>Ga0335080_10007802_pt1 | contig 11122 bp, 6 predicted proteins | sample Lox_Sample_34_FD_206720 | JGI IMG/M metagenome (GOLD analysis project Ga0335080, IMG submission 206720) | Soil microbial communities from Loxahatchee National Wildlife Refuge, Florida, United States - Lox_Sample_3.4 | ecosystem: Environmental > Terrestrial > Soil > Wetlands | place: USA: Florida...
TCTGCCGCAGCAGGTGGAACTTCGGCGCGCAGACGGTGTACACTCCGTGGGTTTGACCGAACTACACGTCGGTGACGTGGTTTTGGTCCGCCCGGGCGGTCGAGTACCTGTCGACGGCGTTGTTGTTGGGGGCCACTCGTTCATCGACCAGGCCACCATTACTGGCGAGTCCATGCCGGTCGAAAAGATTTCGGGCGCGCGTGTTTATGCAGGAACCGTGAATCAGTCAGGGGTTTTGGAAATTCAGACGGAAACCATTGGCCGTGATACGGCGTTTGGGAAGATCATCGAAGCGGTTGAACAGGCCGAGCGTTCGCGGGCGCCCATTCAGAGAACGGCTGATCGTCTCGCGGGCTACCTGGTCTACTTTGCTCTGACGTGTGCGCTTTTCACATTCCTTCTCACGCATGACGCCCGCTCTACGATTTCGGTAGTGATAGTGGCCGGCGCGTGCGGTATCGCAGCGGGTACACCGCTGGCCATCCTTGGGGCCATTGGACGAGCAGCCCAGCACGGGGCGATTGTGAAGGGCGGTCTGTACATGGAAACGCTCAGCAAGGTGGACACCGTTGTCCTCGATAAGACTGGAACGCTCACGCTCGGCAATCCCCAGGTCGTATCCATCGAACCTTCAGCCGGAATCGAGCGCGAACACTTGCTGCGGGTGGCTGCCAGCGCCGAGCGTTTCTCTGAGCATCCCTTGGCCCGTGCCATTGTCAAGACGGCCAACGAAGTAGGCATCAGAATGGTGGATCCAGAGAGGTTTTCCTACACTCCTGGCAAAGGCATTTCCTGCCGTGTGAACGGAGAAGAAACTGTTGTTGGAACCAGAGCATTTTTGGTGGAGCACGGCGTGGTGGTTTCGGCCCCTGCCTCGTACGAGGATTCCGCCACCGAAATATTAGTGGCGCAGGGCGTCGTTCATTTGGGGAGCCTGAGAATCGCCGATGTTCTGAGGCCCGAGGCGGTGAATGCTGTTCGAGCTCTGCGGGAGATGTCCATTAGAACCATTCTTCTCACAGGGGATACGGCTTCAATCGGCCGCGCGGTCGCACGTCAGCTCCAAGTCGATGATGTGGAGGCGGAACTTCTCCCGGAGCAGAAGCTGGATCGCGTTCGAGAACTCCGCGGCGCCGGCAAGACCGTCGCGATGGTCGGCGACGGCATTAATGATGCTCCTGCGCTTATGGAAGCCAATGTCGGAATCGCGATGGGCTCTGGCACCGAGATCGCCCGCGAAAGCGCCAATGTGCTTCTCCTCGGAAACGACCTGTTGAAGGTAGTCGAGGTCGTCAAAATCGCTCGCCGCTGCAATCGCATCATCATGACGAACTTTGCGGGGACACTGGCCGTCGACGGAGTCGGAGTTGGCTTGGCGGCCTTTGGATACTTGAACCCGGTACTGGCAGCCTTGATCCACGTCAGCTCCGAATTGGTGTTCATCCTGAATTCCGCGCGCTTACTCTCGCGATCCAAGGCCGAATCCCAGCCGGTCGCCGCCCGGCAAGGAACTGGAATTTCCTCAACCGAACAAACGGCGGCCTGACTAACACGGGTACGGTCTATTTGAGGTAGGCACGCGAGGCCGTAACGAGATCATCAGCCGCGCGCGTTTGCTCGTCGGTTGCGCCTCTGTTTACAGGGAGAATGTGGAACCGAGTGTGGCTTGAATCACCTCGTCCATCAACCCATCCATGGCGCCCCGCTGTGTAGCTCCTCGGCGCACTCCCTTTCCTGCCCTCCGGAACAATGGGAATGTTCCTCATTGGACAGGAGCATAGTATCCAGACCGGTGAGAAATCCTTAACCCACGTCCGGCGGATGATTCAAGGTTAATGCTAACGTGGTGGAACTTGCCGTTCGCTTGGCGATTCGAAGGCGCATAACCAAGGACATATTCGTTTCGGATCTCAACGCTTATCAGCTCGGTTGTCATACTCAGCTTCTTAAGGTCACGAACCGCAAAGACGCGGCCGCCACTCCGGGGCAAAAGCATCTCAAGAGTCGACGGATCTTGGCGCTGAATCGCGTATCTATTCCCTGATCGTTGCGGCTGCCAGACATTGATGCCGAATATGGGGAAATCAACTTCTGACATCAGCCGCTTCGTTTCCCGCTCGGTGTAGCGACTGTGATTGTCCATACCATCCGAAACGATGATCAGTGCTTTTCGTGGATACCGTGCGCGGCGCATTTCGTTCACCGCCAGATGAATTGCGTCGAAGAGAGCCGTTGAGCCGCCTGCCTCGATGCCCTTAATGAATTCCAGCACTCGGTCAGTATCCGTTGTAAGCGGGACTGCAATTTTGGGACGAGCTTGAAATTGGACGGCGAAATACTCGTCTGCTGGATTAGCTGCCCGAACAAATTGGACTGCTGCCCTCTTCAGCAGCTCTATCTTGTTACCCATGCTTCCACTGCTATCCAGAACGAGCCCGATAGAGACCGGCGCATCTTCACTGGAACAAAATTGGATAGTCTGCTCCACTCCGTCTTCCTGCAGACGAAATTGAGAAGCGCTGAGGCCGGTGACAGGCTTTCCATGCGAGTCAGTCACGATCGTATTGATCAGAACCAGGTCACTGTCGACCCGGAGGGTCGTGGGTACGCTCCGGCGTGAGGTGCTTTGACTTACCGACAGCACTGGTAGTGCCGCCGCGAGCAGCGCGAAATTGCGGAACGAAATCACACAGCCGTCCGAACCAAAATCGAGGGAACCTGCAGGAGAGCAGATGCTTGTGCTCCCGCAGGCTTGCCTGCCTCCGCGACTTTCAGCTCTTAGCGGAAGGTTCTTCGGCGGACTTCACGAAGACCTCCGCGTCGAGTAAAACTACCAAGCCCTCATCCACCATCTTCAGAAGTTGCGGGAGAACCGCGCGAATCTTTTGCTCCGAATCGATGGCAGTTATAATCATTGGCCTTTGGTCGCCGAACAGTCCTGTTCGATGGACCTGGCGGCTTTCCCCGTACCCCATGATTCCATTCCAAACTGTGGCGCCTGCGATGCCGCGTTTCTCAAGCATCCGCACAATCGCTTCGTGCAACGGGGTGCCGTCATCCCAGGTATCCGTGTCCTCAATAAAGACCTGAAGGTACTTTCGCTTCGAGCCAGTCATCTCCGAGCCCCTCTGCTTTCAACGAGGTAGTCGACCGCCATGTAAATAATCATGTCACTACGGCCGGTTCCACCACCCGCCTCCCAGCGCCTGGAAGAGCGCCGCAGTATCGGAGAGCCTGTTCGCCTGCGCCTGGACGCGAGCGATCAGCGCCTGTTGATATGCCTGCTGGGCAGTGAGCAGTGCAAGATAATTGACGGCGCCAAACTCTTGCTGCTTGAGCGTGATATCGAGCGTTCTCCTGGCAGCCCGTTCGGCAGCAACCGCCGCGTTCAGGCTTTCCGCGTCGAACTGCAAGGCATAAAGGGTGTCAGCCACATTCTGGAACGCCGTGATTACGGTGCTTCGGTACTGCGCCGCCGCCTGCTCATAAGCTGCTTCGGCAGCCCGTTGCCGATGGCGCAAAGTTCCGGCATCGAAAATGGTCCCAGAAACTTCGCCGATGAGGAACCAGAACGGATTGCCGTCGGCGAACGTCTTGACGATGTTCGACGAGCTGCCCCCCAAGGGCGCGGTAATCGAGAACTGCGGCAACCGATTGGCGGCAGCGACGCCAATTTGAGCGCTGGTGGCCTGCAACAGTGACTCGGCGGCACGCACGTCGGGGCGCTGCTCCACGAGTTTGGAGGCGACGCTCAAGGGGACATCCTCCGGAAGATGGAATGCCGCGAGATCGAACGTCTGGTCGAGATCGTCGGAAGGAAGCCGGCCCGCCAGAGCGATCAACAGATCGCGATTTTGTTCCTCTTGCTTTTGCAAGGGTGGCAACGTCTGCTGTACCTCCGCAATTGCTGTCTCTTGTGCCGCCACTTCCAGTCCGGATACGGCCCCGAATTGAAATTGCCGCCGTATTACTTCGAGAGACTTCGAGCTGATCGAGAGGATCTCTCGGCTCGCCGCGATTTGCGCCCGCAACGACGCTTCCTGTACCGCGGCCGCTACCACGTTGGAGGCCAAAGTGAGGTGCGCCGCTTCCAATTGGAAGCGCTGGTTTTCGGCTTGCGCCTTCAGAGACTCCACCTGCCTGCGGTTGCCTCCAAACACATCCGGCGTGTATCCGACAGTCACCTGGTGCGTGAAAAGGCTGTACCTCAGTTCGTTCGAAGTCAGGTTGGGAGCCAACGTCGCCGATTGACGCTGGTAACTTGCTAAAGAACTGCCCTGAATCGATGGATAGAACAAACCGCGCTGTGCCGCGACAAGTTCCAGGGCCTGGCGGAGCGCCTGCTCGGCGGCGGGGATGGTGGGATTGGCCTTGAGCGACTGCTCCACGAGCGCATTCAACGGCTGCGACTGGAAAAGCGTCCACCAATCATGCGGGATGTCTTTCCCGTATGCCAGTTGCTGCGCCTCGCCACCGGGGACATCGGCCGACGCTGTCGTGCCGGAGACGTTGGGTCGCGTGTAGCTGCCGGGTGCCGGCATCGGCGGCCGGCGATAATTCGGGCCTACTGTGCATCCGACCATCAGCACGCACAGGCAAACGGCGGCGATCCTCACTGCTCACCTCCTCCCGCCCGCTGTCCTTTCATCAACCAGTACACTGCTGGGAGGGCGAATAGGGTAAGGAAGAGCGTCGAACATAGCCCGCCCACAACGACGGTTGCGAGCGGACGTTGAATATCCGATCCGATGCCCTTGGCGAGCGCCGCCGGCAACATCCCGAGCGCAGCAACTACGATCAGAATTAGGCGAGGCCGAAACTGTGATCGCGCCCCTTGGATCACAGCCTCCCTCACTGGGACAGCCTGATCGCGGCGCCGCGCATTGATCTCCGAGATATAGAGAAGGCCGCTCATAACGGCCACTCCAAAGAGAGAAATAAATCCGACGGCTGCAGAGACACTCAGATTCATGCCCCGCAGGTAAAGGAGGATCAACCCTCCGGCCAGTGAAAAGGGCACGTTTAGAAGGACCAGAAACGCATCCAGCGCATTTCCGAAGGTGATAAAGAGGAAGACGAAGATGATCACGATCGTGATCGGCACAATCGTGACCAATCGTTGCTTGGCGCGGGCGAAGTTCTGAAACTGCCCACCCCACTCGACCCGGTACCCCCTCGGCAGCGGGACCTCCTTGGCAAATCTGGCCTGTGCGTCGGCAACAAACCCTCCTTGGTCGCGGCCTCGGATGTTGGTTCGCACTGCGATGGCCCGCTCGTTACCCCGCCGCAAAATGATACTGGCGCCGTCCACGACACGGATTTCCGCAAGCTCCGACAGCGGTACACGCGCCCCGTCTCGAACAGGGATCAGCAGATTCCCGATCGCTTCGGGACTTGCCCGCGCTTCAGGAATCAGCCGCGCGACAACATCGAAGTGCCGGTCTCCTTCGAAAACCGTCGTGATCGGAGTCCCCCCGATTGCCAAGTCGATCACGTCTTGAACGTCGCCGACATTAATTCCGTAGCGAGCGACCTGGTATCGGTCCACAGCGATACGCAACTGTGCCTGATCCCGCTCCTGCTCAATAGAGGCATCGACGGTCCCTGGAACGGTTCGGAGCATTTGGAGACTCTGGGCGGCCAGTAGGCGCAGTTGGTTGAGGTCCGGACCGCTGATGATTACGGCGAGATCCGCGGACGATCCGGTCGCGATCTCGGTCGCGGTGTCTATGATCGGCTGGCTGAAATTCAGTGAAATATTCGGAACCGCATTTTGAACGCGCTGCCGCAACTCGTCGACGAGCTGGGCTTTGGTTTTGTCGGACTGCCAAGTGTTGTACGGGTATAGATTCAACAGAAACTCATTGCGATTCGGACCGAACGGATCGGTTCCTGAGTCGTTGCGCCCAGTTTGCGACATGACTAGTTGGACCTCGGAGGACTTCAGAATCTCCGTTCGCATTGTGCGGGCGACCTCCGCCGATTTTTCGAGCGAGGTGCCCGAAGGAAGATTGGCTCGAATCCAGATGAGCCCTTCGTCCAGAGTTGGAAGGAACTCGCTTCCCAAATGGCTGCCCAGGTAAATTGCTCCGCCCACCACAATTGCAGCGATGAGAACCGTCAGCCAGGCGACTCGGATAGTGCCCTGAACGGACTTCGCGTACAATCCAACAATTACTTCGAGCAGGCGATTCTCCCGGACCGGACGCCTGCCTCGAAAAAGAAAAGTTGCGACTACGGGTACAAGCGTCAGACAAAGCAGGAGCGAACCGAGCAACGCGAAGCAGACGGTCATCGCCATGGGCGTGAACAATCGCCGCTCGACTCGCTGCAAAGTTAATAGCGGTATGTAGGCCGAGATAATGATCAACAGGGAAAAGAGAATTGGACGCTGGACCGCCACCGCAGCCGTACGGATTCGCCTTGTTAACGGAGTGTTCTCCTCGCCGGGCTCGTTCTCGAGTGCCCGTATGATCCGCTCGACCATCACGATCGTGGCATCCACTAGAATTCCGAAATCGAGGGCGCCGATACTCAAGAGGCTCAGGGACACACCCGTCAATTGCATGCAGATGAATGCGAAGAGTAGAGATAAGGGGATCGTTAGCGCTGCCAGCAGAGCCGCCCTAAAACTTAGGAGGAACAGCAGGAGCACGGTAACAACGATGACAAAGCCCTCGATCAATACGCGTGAAATTGTGTCCAGCGTGCCTTGTACTAATTGCGTTTTATCGTGAATGGGAACGATGCGAACCCCATGTGGGAGACGAGTCGCATTGATGTCATCGACCGCCTCATGAATACTGCGAAGAACTTCGCTGGGATTCTCGCCGCGCCGCATTAGGACAATGCCCTCCACGCCGCCCGGTCCGAACGGATCGTCATTGACGGCGAAGACTCCAGTCTGCGGCAGATTCCCAGGCACAACCTTGCCGATATTTCGAACGAAGACGGGTACGTTCTTAGGGGAATCCAGGATGATATTCTCCACATCCTCGTTGTTGGCGATGAGTCCCGATCCACGAACAGCAAGGGATTGTTGTCCCATTCGCAGGAGTGACCCACCGGCGTTTCGGTTGTTGTTCTGCACCGAATCGGCAATTTGCTTCACGCTGAAGTTGTACTTATCAAGCTGGTGCGGATCTACCTGAATCTCGTATTGGCGGACGAGGCCGCCAAACGTCGCAACATCGGCCACGCCAGGCACCTGTAGAAGGCGAGGAGTGAGAACCCAGTCCTGCAGTTCGCGTAGCTGCATAGTGTTGTAGCCGGGCCCCTGGATCACGTAACGATAAAATTCGCTGATTCCCCCGATCAATGGTCCCAGCGTTGGGGTGACGCCTTGGGGAAGATCGGCGTCGCGCAATTTCTCCAGAACGACCTGTCTTGCGAAGTAGTCGTTGGTGTCGTCGGTAAAGGTGAGATCAACTACCGAAAGGCCAAATATCGTTCGCGATCGGCGGTCGATGACATTCGGGGTATTGTTGAGTGCTCGCTCAATCGGAACGGTAACTTGTTTCTCAACCTCTTCGGCGGCGAAACCAGGGTAGAGCGTGACGATTTCTACGCCGGGGTCCGAGATATCCGGATACGCCTCCAGCCTGAGTTGCTGAAACGACCACATTCCAGCCGCCGCCATGCCGGCAATGAGGGCGAGAACAAAGAAACGATGACGGAGTGAGAGATCCAGGATTCGGGCCAGCACTGATCTATTGCCCTTTCAAGAGAATTGCGCCATCGACGACGACGCGCTCATTTACTCGAAGTCCCGATGTGATGGCCACATTGTCGCGGCTGCGCACACCTGTCGTCACAACGCGGCGTTCAAATTCGCCGGGCCGAAGCTCTACGAACACTTCTGAGCGACCGTACTCCTGCACGATGGCAGCGCCGGGAACCGCCGGTATCATGCGCGACGGGCCAGGATGGCGCATGGTGCCAAACATCTCAGGGACGAATCTTCGCTGAGGATTGGGGAGATCAACGTGAACCTTCAGAGTGCGCGTTTGTGGATCGAGCGTACTTGCGGTGCGGGCCACGCGGCCCGTGAATGTTTCCCCTGGGAACGCAACCAGACTAATATCGACCGTATCTCCGACGTGAACCAGGCGGATGGATGGCTCGGGTACATCGCAGGCGACCCACACTGTGCTGAGATCGGCGATAGACATCATGGGGGTCGCAATGTCGCCAGGGGAGGCAACAGCCGCCCGGTAGTCCCCCGGCGTCACGTTTATGTCTGTAATCGCCCCGGCGATCGGTGCCCGCACAACATATCCCTGCTGAAGATCCGTGGGCTTGAGACCCAGCAAAGTTAACTTTCGCAGTGCCTGTTCGCGCGTTGCCTGCGCGGTCTCCAGCGAGGATTGGGCAGTGGCCAAATCATTCTCCGCAGACTGAGCATCCTTCTCCGAGATGCCCTGAAACGGCAGCAGGTTTTTCGCTCGTTGAACATCGGCCTGAAACTTCGTTACCGCCGTTTTGGATTGACGTACGCTTGCGTCAGCCTGGAGATATGCGGAGATGGCCGCGTCAGCATCTGGACTGTCCATGGTAACTAGAGGCTGTCCTTCGGCGACGGTGTCTGCAAGCTTAACCGACACGGTGACGACGCGGCCCTGAACCGGCGAAAGAACCCGCGAGATTCTGTTCGGATTGATGATGACGCGCGCAGGCGCCGACACTTCATCCGCAGGGATCGCTTGCGCCCGCACGGGCTCGATACGTAATTGCTTGGCCTGCGGTGAATCCGATGGCACAACGACTACTTGCGTACCGTTTGACGACGGGGCCGCCGCCAAACGCCCATCATTCTTATCTGATTGTTTGTCTCCGAGTCTACTGCAGCCGGTCAGGACGGCGATCGCACATGCCAGCACCGCCACGCGGAGTGCGAGGGAATCGCATTTTCTTAGATGCTTTTGGTTGGTCATCTTCGTGGCTACTGAGCTGCGGTCTCGAAGTACCCCTAAAGGCTCCATTCAAACCGGCGGCTCGCGAGAGGATAAACGCAATGTTACAGCCACGATAGAGGCGAATCTTTGCCGCATGAACTAGGCGTAGATGCGCGAACTGGCCGCCAATGCCGTACACTGAATGTACGGAAAGCGTACAGCGACGCCGGGCCTCGGCCGTTCTCGTCGTTGCGAGATTTGGTACGTGGATTGGATGCACGCCTGCGTTGGGAATCGGCGTGGGCAGGCGATTATTGAACGCGATTATGAAAAGGTTCCCCCGAATCGTTGCTGCCCAGCGGCTTCAAACGCTGCTATTGGTTACTGCTTTGGTGGCGGTGATCATCGGCTGCCTAGTCATGTCCGACTTGGTGCTGAACTTCCGTTCGGTGGTGGTATCGGATGCCGACAAGAGCCTGGCGAACGCTCTTCGGGAGCTTCGCGACGCTGAGAGGGATTGGTCGAACAAAAACGGGAGCGAGCTGACGCATCTCAAACGAGAAGAGTTGGATGGCGCGTTGCGCCTGGTCTCGTATGACGTCCTTCGCTCATATCCCGATGTTGAGGGCGGATATTACGTGGAGGACCAACCCATCGGACATAGCTTTCCCAGCTATACCGAGCCAGGAAGCAGTCTTAAGCAACCGCCGATCGAAAGAAACGCCGTACTAGCTTGTCTTGCCGACAGTCGCGGAACCGGAGAAATCGGGCGGCGAGTCTTCAATGATGGCCGGGATTTGGTCGTTGTGTCGGCACTCGTTGTTCAAGGCAGGCCGCTGACAGTTTGGGGATTGAAGCGTTATATCGATTTCAATTCGTCCAGCCACTTCGTTCATCAGCTCGCGCTCGGTGGCTTAATGCTGATATCGCTCGTAAGCATCGGAGCCGTTCTTAAGCTGAGCTTCAATTTGCAACGCGGGTTCGCTGCGATCCAGTCCGGGCTTGGCCATCTGCGAACCGATCTCAATTACCGGTTGCCCGATCAAAACCACGAACTGCGCGCAATAGTCGGAGCGGTTAACGAGATGGCTGCGAGCCGGCAGAAACTTGAAGCTGACCTGCGCAGAGAGGATCGTCTGCGCGTTATGGGAAGGGTCGTTGCGGGAATCGCGCATGAGATTCGCAACCCTCTAAACAGTATTCGGCTCACGATCAAGGTGCTGGAACGCCGGCTTCGCAAACACAATATCGGCGATGAAGAAGCGGAGATGATCACCCGGGAGATTGATAGGCTTGACAAACTTCTGAACAGTCTACTCGTCTTCGGCGCCGACGAGCCGGGTCGCCTGTACAGGCAGCCAATTCTGCCGATCCTCCAAAGAAGCATGGCGTTGGTCAAGCCGCAGGTTCAAGACCGCGGAATCGTGACAGATTTGAACGCGCCTGCAGAACTCGAAGCAACTGTCGATGGCGATCATCTGCAGCAGGCGCTAATGAATCTCTTGTTGAACGCGATCGACGCGGCCGGACGTGATGGCCATATTCAGGTGTCCGCCCAGCAAAACGATGGACACGTGGAAATTGATGTTACAGACTCTGGTCCGGGACTTAAGACAGAGGACCAGGATCGGCTCTTCGAGGCTTTCTACACGACAAAGAGTTCAGGAACTGGGATGGGACTAGCAATCTCGCGAACTCTACTCGAAAAAATGGGCGCGAATATCCAATACGTGGGTTCTGATCCTGGCGCTCATTTTCGCATTCTGCTGCCGATTGGAGCAGCTCACGATGGCTAGGATTTTAATCGTCGAAGACGAATGCGCCGCCTTGAATTCGCTCGCGACATTGCTGGCTGAAGATGGCTATGGCGTACTGAAGGCGGGAGACGGCGAACGAGGCTTGATGAAAGCTCTCGGTGAAGAACCCGATCTCGTGCTCCTGGATATTCGGCTGCCGAAGGTGGACGGCCTGACTGTCCTTCAGCGGATGCGGGAAGGATACAACGACGCCGCCGTTATCATAATGACCGCCGACACCACCAGCAGCAACGCCATCAAGGCAACCCAATACGGCGCTTTCGACTACATCACGAAGCCGATCAATTTCGATCACCTTTTGGTTCTCGTAAAGCGCGCCTTGGAGTATCGCGATCTGGAGAGAGAGGTGCGGAGTTTGCGCTCGGGCCAGACGGGTGTAAAGACGTATCCTGCAATGGTCGGGCACAGTCC
>Ga0335080_10007803_pt1 | contig 11121 bp, 7 predicted proteins | sample Lox_Sample_34_FD_206720 | JGI IMG/M metagenome (GOLD analysis project Ga0335080, IMG submission 206720) | Soil microbial communities from Loxahatchee National Wildlife Refuge, Florida, United States - Lox_Sample_3.4 | ecosystem: Environmental > Terrestrial > Soil > Wetlands | place: USA: Florida...
GATCTCGTTCTGGTCGTCCGGCAGCAGCCAGTAGGTATTGGGCGCGGCGGCGGGAATCTGCTGGGGCAGCGGATAGCCGGCGTCGCGAGCCATCTTGTTCGGACAGCGTCCGTCGATCGGGCTGCAATGCGCGAAGTAGTCGTGATCCGCCATCTCCTGCGCGTGGCCGCGCGCCGAGGTGACCAGGTATCCGTTCACGGCGAGCGGCATGCTCGGTGCGACGCCTGCGAGCGTGGTCAGCGCTCCGTCGCCTCCCGTCAGCTGATCGAGACCGAACTCGTGCGCCCATCCGGGCGGATCGTGCCGCGCGCGGTTCAGCAGGTAGATGAAGAGCTGCTCGGCTGCGGTCGGCTCCGAGGCGACGGCCTCGGCGTTCTGCGTCCAGAGACAGATCGCAGCGGCCAGCAGGAGAATCGGTGCTCGGCCCACGGTGCCCCCAAGTTGCGCGCTGCCGACCCTGCGCTCTTCGCTTCATACTCCGCCGCTGGGGCAGCTGTCCATGCGAATCGCAACCGAAAGCCGCCCCGCCTGTTTCACGAGCTGGACCGCGGCGCTCGGAGGAGCCGGAACGATGCGCATTCGCAAGATCGCATGGATCGGAGTTCTGGTTGCCGCCGTCCCGCTGCTCGCGCTCGCCGCGGGCGAGCCCGCCCCGACCGGCCCGCAGGGCCCGGCGCCGGGACGCGGCGCGTGCCGCGCCGACGTGCAGCGCCTGTGCGGCGACGTGCAGCCCGGCAGCGGCGGGCGGCGCGCATGCCTGCGCCAGCATCAGAGCGAGCTGTCGCAGCAGTGCCAGGAGCGCATCGGGCAGATGCGGCAGCGCGTGGCGCAGATGCGCGCGGCCTGCAGCGGCGACGTGCAGCGCCTGTGCAGCGGCGTGCAGCGCGGCCACGGCGCGGTCGCGCAATGCATGCGCCAGCACGAGAGCGAGCTCTCGAGCCAGTGCCGCGAGGCGATGCCCCAGCGCGGCGCGCGGCAGCAGTCCTCAGACTAGCTTCGCAACGTCGATCCCATAGAGCTCGGCGGTGTTGTCGCAGAGGATCGCGCGCCGCTGCTCGGCGGTGAGCCGCGAGGCATGCTCCGCCAGGACGGCCTGCGAATCGGGCCAGGTCGAGTCGCTGTGCGGGAAGTCGTTCGCCCAGAGCAGGCGCCGCCAGTTCATCAGGTCCGCGCTCTGGAAGGCGACCCAGTCGTCCTGGAAGGTGGTGTAGACGTTCTCGCGGAAGTACTCGGAGGGCAGCTTCGACAGCGCCTGGCCGGCGGGCAGCCAGTAGCGGTGGCGCTTGTAGGCGTGGTCCATCCGGTACATGTAGTGCGGCACCCAGCCGGCGTCGGCCTCGACGCACACCACCTTGAGCCTGGGATGGCGCTCGAAGACGCCCCCGAGGATCAGCGTGCCGATGATGTCCTGGCAGCCGCGGATGATGGCGAGGAAGCCGTTCATCGCGGGGCCGCGCGCCCAAGCCGCGTCCGTGCGCGAGGTCAGGATGTGGAACGAGAGCGGCATCTCCATCTCGACCGCCGCGTCCCAGAACCGGTCGTACACCGTCGAGTGATAGTCCTCGACGGCAGGGTTGCCCGGCAGCATCACGCCGCGCAGCCCGAGCGCGCGGATCACGGCGAGGTCCTCGATCCCCTCCTCGGGGGAGCGCATTGCGGTCTGCCCGCAGCCGAGCAGTCGATCGGGATGCGCGGAGCAGTAGCCGGCGATCCAGCGGTTGTAGGCGTCGAAGCAGGCCTTCTTGTAGTCGAAGTCCGCGTGGTTGCAGAGGGCCATGCCGACGGTCGGGTAGATCACCTCGGCCGCCACGCCGTCGCGCTCCTGGTCCGCGATGCGCGCCTCGGGATCCCAGCCGCCGCGGTGCATCTCCTCGAAGCGCGCGCCCTGCACCCGGATCTCGTGCGCGGGCTTGCCGGCCGCGGCGACGAGCCCCATCGGGATCGGCCGCTTCATGCCGTCGATCACGAAGACGTCGCCGATGCCCTCCACGTGCTCGAGGCGCGGCGCGCGGTCGCGCCAGGCCGGGTCGATGTGATCCAGGTACGTGTTGGCCGGCTCGGTCACGTGCGAGTCGGCGGAAATCACGGGGAAGGCCATGTTCATCCTCCTCGCAGCACGCGGCCCGGGAGCGGCCCGCGCGGGTCGAGCACGTCGCGGCCCTCCTCGCGCACCGGGACGCCTTCGACCAGCACCGCGCGGATGCCGAGCGCGTCGGCGACCAGCCGGTCCGCGCCGGCGGGGAAGTCGCGCACGCGGCGCACCGGCGCGCAGCCGACGGTCGCGGGATCGAAGACCGCGACGTCCGCGGCGAGCCCGACCGCGAGCCGCCCGCGTCCCGGGATCCCGAAGACCTCGGCGGGCTCGCTCGTGAGACGCCGGATCGCCTCCTCGAGCGAGAGCACGCGCTTCTCGCGCACCCACTTGCCGAGCAGCGTGGTCGGCGCGCCTGCGTCGCAGAGCTGGCTCGCGTGCGCGCCTGCGTCGGAGAGCCCGAGCATGGCCGCCGGGCTCGAGAGCAGCTCGGCGACGACGTCGTCGTCGATGTTGAAGATGCCGATGCGGAAGCGCGCCTCGAGGTCGGACGCCAGCGCGAGGTCGAGCACCAGGTCGACGGGATCGACGCCCCGCTCGGCCGCGACGTCCGCCACCGATCGCTCCTCGAGCGCGGGCTCGGTTGGGCAGCTCGAGATCACGGTCTCGCGCCAGCGCCGTGCCTGCTCGCCGAAGGCCTTGCGGAAGGCGGCGTCGGCGTAGAGGCGCTTCTTCCCGGCGCGGTCGGCCTGCGACACCGGCTTGAAGCACGGGAGCGCCTCGTACGGGAAGGGCGCGCTGAACTGGAACTCGAAGAGCAGCGGCCGGCACGACACCTGCGGGATCACGCGCACGCCGGCGGCCTGCGCCTTGGCCGTGCGCTCGAGGACGCCGCGGTGGCCGTTCGGGCCGAGCATGCCGCCGAGCAGCGCCGTCCAGGAGATCGGGCGACCGATCGCACGCTGGATCTCCTCGAGCTCGTCGAGGAAGAGCCCGCTCCCGATCGTGCACTGCATGACGCCGTGTCCGGCCTCGCCCAGGCAGCCGGCGAGCGCGTCGATCTCCACCCGCGCTGCCGCGCGGCTCGGCACGGGCCGCCCGGCGTAGCCGACGTGCGTCGGCGACTTCGACGTGGCGAAGCCGAGCGCGCCGTCGCGCAGCGCGCCCGCGACCAGCGCGCGCATCGCGGCGATCTCCGCCTCGCTCGCCTCGCGCTCGGTCGCCTCGTCGCCCATCACGTAGGTGCGCACCGGCGTGTGGCCGACCAGCGCACCGACGTGGATCGCGCTGCCGCGCGCCTCGATCGCCGACAGGAACTCGCCGAAGCCCTCGAACGGCCACTCCGGGCCGAGCCCCGCGCGAAGCGCCTCCAGCGACATGCCCTCCACGTTCTCGAGCGTGCGCAGGATCAGGTCGCGGTGCTGTACGCGCGTCGGCGCGACGCCGAAGCCGCAGTTGCCGACCACCACGCTGGTGACGCCGTGCCACGACGACGGCGTGAGCAGCCGGTCCCAGAAGACCTGCGCGTCGTAGTGCGTGTGGATGTCGATGAAGCCGGGCGCGACGGCGCCGCCGCGCGCGTCGAGCACGCGCGCCGCGCCGGGCGCGAGCTCCCCCGGCGCGCCGAGGGCCGCGATCCGTCCGCTCCGCACGCCCAGCTCGCCCAGGCGTCCGGGCGCGCCGGTCCCGTCGTAGAGGGTCCCGTTCGCGACGACCAGATCGAAGGCCTCGCCCATGCGCCTCGGTCCTCCTGCGGTACGGCGACGAGTCTAGGGCGCTCGCCGTCGCGATGCTCAGAGCTTGAACACCCGGACCGCGTTCTGGCGCAGGAACTTCGGCCAGACCTCGTCCTTGAGCGGAACGTTCGGCATCTCGCCCATGATGCGGTCGAGCGAGAGGCCCATCGGGAAGTAGCCGGCGTACATCACCTTGTCGGCGCCGCGCGTGTTGGCGTAGTCGAGGATCGCCTTCGGGTAGTACCGAGGCGCGAAGGCGCTCGTCGAGTAGTAGAGGTTCGGCCACTTGAGCATCAGCTTCACGGCGAGCTCGGTCCAAGGCTCGGCGCCGTGGCGCATCACGAACTTGAGCTCCGGGAAGAACCAGCACACCTCGTCGAGGCGCGCGACCTCCTGCGGCGCCATCGGGATGCGCGGGCCCGGGACGCCGACGCAGCAGCAGATCGGGACGTCGAGCTCGACGCACTTCGCGTACACCGGATAGAAGCGCTTGTCGTCGATCGGGACCTGCGGGAAGAGGCCGCACGGGAAGGCGCCCACCGCCTTGATGCCGAACTCCTCGTGCAGCCGCACGATGTCGCGCACGTCCTCCATGCCGCGGTTGGGATCGGTGCTGCACGACGGGATGAAGCGGTCGGGGTGCTGTCGCAGCGCCCGCTTGCCGGTCTCGTCCTTGAGCGACGTGCCGATCAGGGCCCGCTCGATGCCGTGCTTGTCCATCTGCTCGAGCGTGTAGCGGATGTAGTCCTCGTGCCGGCCGGTCTTCGGCACGTCCTTGAACATGTACTCGACCGGGAAGTCGAACGAGTCGAGGCTCTCCTTGTCGCGGAACAGCGGCCGCATGAAGTCGTAGCTGCGCTTGGGCTCGGGGCTCGGGATCCCCATCATGAGGTCGATGATCCCGACGTCGCGGGGCATGGGCATGGGTGGGCTCCTCGGGGGCGCGAGGATACCAGGAGAAGCGCGCGCCGGGTCAGCGGAGCCGGGGCGGCCGGTGCCGGTGCGCGCGCGGCGCGCCGCGGAGGGCGAGGCCGGCGAGCGCCGCCAGTGCGAGCGCGCCTTCGGCCGACGAGGACGGCTCGGGCAGCACGAGCGAGAGGTCGTCGGCGTAGCCGTCGTTGGTGATTGGCGTGACTCGGATCATGTCGAGGACGACCTCGACCGAGCGCGTCGTCGGAGGCACGATGCCGCTCTTCGAATCGGGAAGGAGCTTCGTGACGCTGCCCCGGTCGGCTGCCTTGAAGCCGCCCACCCCCACGATGCCGATGATCTCGAGGTCGTCGGAGAAGATCAGCGAGAGCGTGGCGCTGTCGTCCTCGTCCTGGAACCCGCCGAAGGCGCCCGACAGGCGATAGCGAATCTGTCCGGCGTCGATCTGGTGGGCGAGGGGGATGAGATCGATGAGCTGGTAGCTCCTCGATTCCGAGGACGTCCCGCCCGCGAAGAAGTAGCTGCCGCTCCCGCCAGGCGCGTCGCCGCGCGTCGGACCGTCGGCGTCGCTCCCGTAGAGGACCTGGCTCACGGCGCCGCGGTCTTGAACCCAATAGGGAGGAGCAGAGAGCGTCACGCGCCCGCGCGCGGCCTCGCCAAGCTCCTCGCCCTGCACTCCACCGTTCCGGAGCAGCTCGACACCGAAGAGCTGCGGCGGGGCATAGCGCGCGCTGCTCTGGTTGGCGCCGGCGTCACAACCGGGGCTCAGTAGCGGTGGGAAGGTGCGCTCCCAGCCGCGTCCATCGGTCGCAAGCGGTGCGCCGAGCGGATCGGTACAGCTCGCGAGCGGGATCGGGCCGCTCAGGTCGGACGCGAAGGAGTCGACCGAAAAGCCGCCGTTCGGCAGCAGGTCACCGAGTCCGGGGTCGACGTCGGATGTGTTGACGTGGTCCGTCGCGCCGGTGAGCGTGCACGTCGACCGCCAGCCGATCACGTTGTAGTCACCCGAGAGGACGTCTCCGCTGCATTCGTCGGGGCTGCTGTCCGCCAGATTGCCGAAGACGATCGAGTTCTTGAGGAACACCGAGCCACTCGGATCGCGATAGATGCCGGCGCCGCTGGCCGCGGAGCCGGTGCTGTTCGACGCGATCGTCACGCTGACGAGCTGCGCCAGGCCGTGCGACGAGATTGCGCCTCCCGCGTCCTCCCCGCGGTTCCCGACCAGCGTGTCGTTGGTCATGACGAGGCTGCCCTCGTTGAAGACTCCGCCGCCTTCGCTGCTCGCGTTGTTCAGGAGCGACGTGCGCTCGATCGTCAGATCGCCACGGTTCGACACGCCGCTGCCGGAGTTGTCCGAGATGAGAGAATCCTGGACGGACGCAGTCGCGCTGCTGTCGTTCAGGACGCCGCCACCCCCCTGATGAAGCGTGTCGTCGCCGTTCCTCTCGATGATGCCGTGATGCAGCGCGAGCGTTCCGCCGTTGTAGATGCCGAACGTGGCGGATCCGTGGTTGTCCGATGCGACGACGTTCTCGAGCGTCAGGTCTCCGATGTTGTAGATGGCGGCGCTGGCGCCGCCTCCTCCGCGGACCGCCAGCCCCTGCATCGTGACCGCCGTCGCCGAGACGAAGAACACGCTGTCGAGACCACCCCCGTCGACGATGGTGGCGCTGGGCCCTTCGCCGACGATCTGCATCGGGGCGAGCAGGTCGAAGCTGCCATCTGCCTCGGATCCTCCGCCGATCGGCGCGATCGCGATCACGTAGGTGCCGGCCGGCAGCACGATCGTCGCGCCGCCGCCGGGGACGTGGTTCGACTCCATGATCGCCGCGCGCAGGGTGCAGATGCCGTTTCCGTGCTGCGTCTCGCAGACGCCGTCACTCAGACTGGCGCCCATCGTGTCGGCGCCGGGCGCGTCGACGGTGCTGTTGACCGTGAAGGTCGGCGCAGCCGCCGCGGCGCCGGCGAGGACGAGGGCGGTGAGCGCCAGCCCGGCGACCCGAGACGCGGCGATCGAGCGCATGGATGCTCCCCGGCGTTTCACCCCGCCTCCTTCTATCACGGATCCCGACGCGGCGGAAGCGTTGCTCGAACACGCCGCGTGCAGTCGCTATCGTGCAGACGAGGGAGCGCCCGCATGATCTCGGCGCGAGCCGCCGTCCGGACTGCCTGTGCGCTCGCGCTCGCCGCGCTCGTCTACCGGCCGTCGGTCGTAGGCGCGGCGGATGGGCTCCAGATCCCCCTCGGACCGACCACGCTCCCGCCGTGCACGGGAGATCCCATCTCGCCCACCCGCACGATCGAGGGCAGCATCCCGAGCTCGCTGCAGAGCTCGTACCTCATGGTTCCCTTCGACGTGCCGGAGGGGACGACACAGGTTCGCGTCCGCTACTGCTGGGAGGGCGGCGGCAACGTCGTCGACCTCGGCATCTGGCAGGCGCGCGGCGCGGATCCCGCCTGGGGCGAGTCGGAGTTCCGCGGCTGGGGAGGCTCGAGCCATCCCGACGTCGCCATCTCGGCGCAGGGCTTCTCGACGGAGGACCAGTACCTTGCGAACCCCAAGGGCTACGTGCCCGGCCGCACCACCCGCGGCTTCCTGCCCGGGCCGATCCCGCCGGGCGAGTGGGCCGTCGAGCTCGGCGTGGGCGCGGCGCTGACGCCCGCCGAAGGCAACGCCGACGGGCTCACCGACTTCCGCGTCGAGATCGAGCTCTCGAGCGATCCCACCTTCGCGGCGGACCCCTACGTCCCCGCGCCCTACGACGAGACCCCCGCCCGCGCCGAGCCGGGCTGGTACGCGGGCGACGTCCACGTGCACGCCGAGCACTCGGCGCTCGGGGACGCGACGATGAGCGAGGCGTTCGCCTTCGCCTTCACGCCGCTCGAGCAGGGCGGCGCCGGCCTCGACTTCATCACGCTCTCGGACTACGTCTCGCGCAGCTCGTGGGGCGAGATCGGGCGCTACCAGGGTCTCTATCCCGGCAAGCTGATCGTGCGGAGCGCCGAGATCATCACCTATCGCGGCCACGCGCAGAACCACGCGAGCGGGCGCTACGTCGACCATCGCGCCGGTCCGCTCTACCGGGTCGAGCCGGACGGCAGCCTGGTGTCGCTGCGCGCGGCGCACCCGCCGCGCGAGATGTTCGCCGAGATCCACGAGTCGGGCGGCGTGACGCAGCTCAACCACGTGACCACCTGTCCGTCCAACACCGCGTACTGTCGCCGCACCTGCCGCGGTTGCCCGTGGGACTACTCGGTGGACGAGACCGACTACAGCGCGGTCGACGCCATCGAGGTGCAGTCGGGCTCGGCGTTCAAGGCGGCGCTGTTCGGAGCCACCGCCATCGCGTTCTGGGACGCGGCGCTCGCGCAGGGACACCACATCGCCGCGGTCGGATCGAGCGACTCGCACACGGCGGGGCGGGCGGACGACGCGCAGCTCTCCCCGATCGGACAGGCCACCACGGTGCTCTACGCGCAGGAGCTGTCGGAGTCCGGCGTCAAGGACGCGATCCGCGCCGGCCACACCTACGTGAAGATCTACGGCAACGCCGATCCGGATCTCCGGCTCGACGCGACGAGCGACAGCGGGCCGAGCGGCATCATGGGCGACACGATCCCGGGGCCCGGTGCCGACCTCCACGCCACGGCGCTGAACCTGCCCGACGACGGCTCGAGCTACGCGCTCGACCTGATGCGCGACGGCGTCGAGATCGACTCGGCGCCGGTCGCGACGCCGGGCGGCAGCCACGACTTCCGCGCCGACGGACCCGGCCGCTACCGCGTCCAGCTCGAGCGCGACGGGCTCCTGATCGTGCTCACCTCCCCGGTCTACGTACCGGAGCCCGGCGCAGGCGCGCTCGGCGTCGCGGCGGCCGCGTCGCTGCTCGCCGCGCGCGCCCTCCGACGCCGGGCGGGAGCCCGATGAGCGAGGTGCCGAGTCGCATCGGCGCGAGAGCGGCGAGCGCGGCGTGTCTGCTCCTCGCGTGCCTCCTCCCGGGCGCGGCGCGAGGGCAGGACGTGCTGCCGCGGCCCGAGCCCCCGTTCGAGGGCGTGGTCGAGCGCACGCTCGCGGGCTCGAAGCCCGAGTGGCGGAAGCCCGTCGCGGCCCCGCGCGGCGCGCCGAACGTCCTGGTCGTCCTGATCGACGATGCCGGCTTCGGCAATCCCTCGACCTTCGGCGGCCCCGTGCATACGCCGACGCTCGACGCCCTCGCCGCGCGCGGGCTGCGCTACAACCGCTTCCACGTCACCGCGCTGTGCTCGCCGACGCGCGCCGCGCTGCTCTCGGGCCGCAACCATCACAGCATCGGCTTCGGCTCGATCGCGGAGGCGCACAGCGGCTTCCCCGGCTACGACGCGCTCTGGCCGCGCAGCGCGGCGTCGCTCGCCGAGATCCTGCGCGACAACGGCTACAGCACGGCGATCTTCGGCAAGTGGCATCTGACGCCCGACGATCAGCAGGGGCCGGCCGGCCCCTTCGACCGCTGGCCCAACGCGATGGGGTTCGACTACTTCTGGGGCTTCCTCGGCGGCGAGGACAGCCACTGGGATCCGCTGCTCGCCGAGAACAACTCGATCCTCGGCGTGCCGAACCAGAAGGGCTTCTACCTGACGACGGCGATGGCCGACCACGCCATCCAGTGGATTCGCGGCCAGAAGGCGCAGGCGCCCGACAAGCCCTTCTTCGTGTACTTCGCCACGGGCGCCAGCCACGCGCCGCACCACGTCGCGAAGGAGTGGGCCGACCGCTACAAGGGCCGCTTCGACGCGGGCTGGGACGCGCTGCGCGAGGAGACGTTCGCGAGGCAGAAGCAGCTCGGCGTGATCCCGTCCGACGCGAAGCTCACCCCCCGCGATCCGGCCTTCCCGGCCTGGGACTCGATCCCGCCCGACGTCCGCAAGCTCTACGCGCGACAGATGGAGGTGTACGCCGGCTTCCAGGAGTGCACCGACTACGAGGTCGGCCGCGTCGTGAAGGCGATCGACGACCTCGGCCTCCGCGACGACACGCTCGTCCTCTACATCTTCGGCGACAACGGGGCGAGCATGGAGGGCACCGAGACTGGCTCGTTCAACGAGCTCACCGCGCTGAACGGCATTCCGCTGACGGCCGAGCAGCAGCTCCAGGCGATCCAGGCGTACGGGGGCCTCGACGTTTGGGGCGGTCCGCGCACCGATCCGCACTACGCGGCGGCGTGGGCGTGGGCGGGGAACACGCCGTTCCAGTGGGGCAAGCAGGTGGCCTCGCACCTCGGAGGCACGCGCGATCCGTTGGTGGTGTCGTGGCCGGCGCGGATCCGCGACGTCGGCGGGCTGCGCAGCCAGTTCACCCACGCGATCGACGTCGCGCCGACGATCCTGGAGCTGGCCGGTATTCCCGCGCCCGCCGTCGTCGACGGCGTGCCGCAGATGCCGATGCACGGCACGAGCTTCGCGTACAGCTTCGACGACCCGAGCGCGCCCGAGCGACACACCCGCCAGTACTTCGAGATCCTCGGCAACCGCGCCATGTACGACCAGGGCTGGATGTGGAGCTGCCGACTTCCCCGCATCCCCTGGAAGTTCGACCCCGAGACCATCGCGCGCTTCGCGCCCGGCGCCTGGCACCCCGACCAGGACCCGTGCGAGCTGTACGACCTCGCGCACGACTACTCGCAGAGCGAGAACGTGGCCGCCGCGCACCCGGACAAGATGCGCGAGCTCGAGGCGCTGTTCTGGAGCGAGGCGGAGAAGTACCAGGTGCTGCCGCTGCTCGGCGGGCTGGCCGCGGTGTGGGGCGTGCGCCCGCCCAGCGCGGCGGCGCCGCAGACCGTGCGCTACGGCCCCGGCGTCGAGAACGTGGCCGCGGGCATGATCCCGCCGATCTACAACCGGTCGTTCTCGATCCGCGCCGACCTCGACATCGCGCGCAACTGGTGCGTGCTCTCGCTCTGCTATGGCGCCGAAGGAGTGATCGTCGCGAACGCGAGCTTCCTCGGCGGCTTCGCCCTCTACGTCGAGGCCGGCAAGCTCCACTACACGTACAGCTTCCTCGGCCTCAAGATCGACACGATCGAGGCGGACGAGCGGCTCCCGGAGGGCAGGGTGACCGTCCGCTACGAGTTCACGGCGGACGCGCCGGGCAAGATGGCGACCGGCGGCACCGGCCGCCTCTTCGTGAACGACAAGCAGGTCGCCGAGGGACGGCTCGAGCACACCGTGCCGCTCCGCTTCAGCGGCTACGCGGGCATGGACATCGGGCGCGACAACGGCCTTCCGGTCTCGCCCGACAAGTACTACTACCTGCGCGCGCCGTTCCCGTTCGAGGGGACGATCGAGTCGGTCGAGTTCGCGCTCCAGTGACTCAGCCGGTGAGGTCGTGCCGGGACTCGACCAGCTCGATGCGCGTGCCGTCCGGGTCTGTGACGAAGATCGCGTTCG
>Ga0335080_10007804_pt1 | contig 11121 bp, 6 predicted proteins | sample Lox_Sample_34_FD_206720 | JGI IMG/M metagenome (GOLD analysis project Ga0335080, IMG submission 206720) | Soil microbial communities from Loxahatchee National Wildlife Refuge, Florida, United States - Lox_Sample_3.4 | ecosystem: Environmental > Terrestrial > Soil > Wetlands | place: USA: Florida...
TTTCAGCAAAATTCGTTTCGGGAGCCCGGAACATATTCACTTATTTGTGGAAGCAAAAAAACTGGCTTTTGAGGATCGGGCTAAATATTATGCTGATATGGATTTTGCAAAAGTTCCTGTTGAACAACTGATATCAAAAAAATATGCAGATGCAAGACGCAAATTGATCCGGATGGATAAGGCTTCTTCAAATTTTACAGCTGGCGATGCTTCTCTTGCAGGTGGTGAAACCGTCTATCTTACAGTGGCGGATGACCAGGGCAATATGGTTTCTCTTATACAAAGTAATTTTTCAGCATTCGGTTCCGGCTGCACCCCCGATGGATTGGGGTTTGTTTTGCAAAACCGTGGTTCGCTTTTTAATTTGAAAGAGGGAATGAATAATACATATATGCCTCACAAAAGACCTTTTCATACCATCATCCCTGCCTTTGTAACGAAAGACAATAAACCTTATATGAGTTTTGGAGTGATGGGAGGAAGCTTTCAGCCATTAGGACAGGTAGAGATATTAATGAACATGATTGATTTTGGAATGAATGAACAGGAAGCCGGGGATGCACCGAGAATCGATCACCAGGGATCTTCCTCTCCAACCGGCGTAGCCGGCAACGGCGTTGGTACAATACTGTTAGAGTCTGGTTTTTCATTCGAGACGATTCGTGCTCTCATGCAAATGGGACATGTGGTAGGATATCAGTTACCCGGATCATATGGAGGATATCAATGCATCCGTTATGACGCAGAGCATAAAATTTATTTCGGGGCATCAGACCCACGGAAAGATGGGATGGCAGCGGGATATTAATGATTGCTTCCATCTGATTCTTTCGATCCCCGCCGAGTCACCGCCCCATGTCCTGGCAGTATTACGGGACTCGGTGGAAATAAAATCATTTCATGAAAAACAAAACAGTTGTCATAACAGGCGCAGCTAATGGCCTCGGGAAAGCACTCGCAAGCGAATTTTCTAATCGTGGTTATGATCTGGCACTTATTGATATAGATTTTACTGGATTAGAAAATGTACAAAGGCAATTAAAAGCAACGGACAATACGGTAACCATTTATCAGGCCGACATCTCGCAGGAAGAAAACGTTATTCGGGTTCAACAGGAAATCATAAGGGATCATCACGGTGTAAATATATTGATCAACAATGCTGCAATTTCTATAAGCAGGGAATTCGAAAATGTTGGGCTCGAAGATTTCCAAAATCTTTTTTCTATCAATTTTTGGGGAACCATTTATTGCAGCAGGTATTTTCTTTCCAACTTAAAATTGGAGAATAACAGCAGGCTCGTAAATATAATCAGTTATTTTGCATTGATGGGATTTCCCGGTAAAACCACCTATGGTTCTTCAAAAAGCGCTGTCATGGGTTTTTCCAATGCACTTAAGACAGAACTTGCAGAAACTACAGTTAAAGTTTGTCTGGTTATTCCTCCTCCGCTCGATACCAATATTGTAAAAAATAGCATTCATATTGATGAAACTAAAAAGCAAAAGGAAGCAGCATTTTTGCAAAAACACGGAATGCCGGTTTCAAAAGTAGCGAAACGAATGGCAGATAAAATTGAAAGCGGAAAATTTAGAATTGTCGTTGGAACGATGATGTTTTGGGTCGATCTTTTTTCCCGCTTATTTCCTACAAGTATCCACAAATTCATTGGGAAAAAAAAGAAAAAATTCGGGTTTGTTTGATGGCAACAATTATACGCTGGCGCCAGAGAAAAACTTGTGTGATAGCTAATTTTAATTCTTAGCGACTGCTTCGGAAATAACAGCGTTTGTTTTATCTTTTTTTCCGCGGTTGGATCTCGCCATGCGTGAATAGACAGAAAGATTTCTGTCGAACAAAAAACGAAACAATAACCCTGTATAAGAAGTATGATATCCTAATGTATCATAATAATCACGAGCCATTTTTTTTACTCTCGGCAGTTTATTCCAGGGAACAGAAGGGAAGTCATGATGTTCGTTGTGGTAACCTACGTTCAGATTGACTGAATTCAGCATTCCATAATAACTCTTGGTTTCCTGATCTCCATGCGTTAAAAAATGTTCCTGTATCCAGCGCGCACCAAGAGGATGCAAACCGACAGAGAAGAAGAAACTTGCAGTCATGTATAGCGTAGCTTTCCAACCAAAAAAATAAATAAAGAAACCCATAAATGTAAACTGCACAATCATATTGATGATGGTCCATTTATCTATCAATGTAATTTCTTTTAGCCTGGCAGGTCTGATCATTTGAAATATCGGGTAAAATAAAAGCCAGATGGCTTTGCCTAATGTGTTGTTATTGATCAATGCGCCTTCCCAACGGTAAGGCATATCTGCATCTAATTCTTCCACACCCTGGTAAGAGTGATGCTTGAGATGATATTTTTGAAAAGAAACTGAACTTGGAAAAACCAGCGGAAGATTTGCGATGATGCCCGCAATGCTGTTGAATGCCCTTTTTTTGAATAAAAGATTATGTGCGCATTCATGGATGCAGACAAATAAGGTATGGCAGGCAAAAGCTCCGGCAAAATAGGCGGCTAACAATACCAGCCACCAGGACTGGTCTTTTAATAACCACGCAATGACCAGTTGAAAGGAAACACAGAACAGGATAACGAAAAAAGTATATGGATTTTTTCCGATCAACTGCCTGATCTCGGGGTGTTCTGCAATGATTTCCTTGGTACGCACTTTATGCGGTTCGCTTTCCGTACTCCATCTAAAACTGCTGGGTTTCTTCATAAAAAGATATATATCTGAAAACGGCGGTAAGGTAGGCAAAATGTGTGGATTAACCCCTTTATTTCAATTATTTTAAGACTCCTAAAACCCGCAAAACAACGATTCAGCCTGAATTATCGCTTTTATTTTGTTTTTTTTCCTAACTTTTATCTTTCCTAAAACTTTAAAGCGAATAATTATGAAACGATTTCTTGTCTTAGTTACGGTTATTGCTTTTGCAATGGCATGTAATAATGCCAGTCAGCCAGTTTCATCTGCAGAAACAGATTCCCTCCTGAACGCAATGAAGATGAAAGACAGCGTTGTTGAAAAAAATAAAGCCACAGCCCTGGCTTCTGCGCAGGCCTGGACAACAGGAAAAGCAGAAAATGTCCTTAAAGATATTGCAGCGGACGCGGTGGATTATGGGGATGGTTCAATGGCCCCTATTAAAGGGATCGATTCAATCAAGGCCGCCATCCAGTCTTTTATGAATGCTTTCCCTGATATGAAGGGAGAAAATTTTTTGGTCATTGGTGATGGAAATCATGTCGCAGTGTTCGGCGATTGGAGTGGAACATTTAAAAATGCGATGGGTAAGATGAAACCCACAGGTAAAATGTTTAAAATAAAAGATGTCGATCTTTTCACATTTAATGACGCAGGTAAAATTATTGAACATCGTAGCGTCCAGACCAACGATGCAGTTATGAAGCAGATAATGGGTGGAAAAAAATAATGGATAGTCCGTTTTCAAATTCATTTGAAGCCCCGGATTTCCGGGGCTTTTTTTATAAGATTTTTTGAAACTTTTTTACCTACTAACTCGAATTCTTTCAACAGTTGAAAATTCAGTTTAAACAATAAGTGTTTTCTTGTACAGAATGATTATTTAAAACAATTCATTCTAAAATATTTCGTTGATACACCGGTGAGTGTTTGAAATTCACCTGTAATTTTTTAGCGAACGGATGATTTCACTACCACGAAGTGGTAGTTTTTCTATATTATTGTGATAAGTGTCAAAAATACACGTAGTTTTGCGCTCCCAAAATCCTGCCTTCGTGGAACTGTGAGCGATATATTATATAGAAAATAAAATAATAGAAGTGGGAGAATGGCTGTATAGTTTCGAAATTGGATATATAAATAGGAAAGGTTCTGATGGCCCGCACGATTTTAAATTCCCCTTCTTCTGGCAATTAGATTCTATTTTGAACAGGTGCCAGCCGTTCAGCTAATATTAAATCATGGGAATGAAGTGTTCTGATTATGCAATGAATGAGTTGTTGAATGGTTCTGAAAAAAATGGTGTAAATCAGGGAAAATTGTCTCCCAAATTATCGAAGGCTATTCAGGAATATACCAAAAAAGAAAGGATCAGAAATGCTGTTATTGAAAACCTGGAAGCTATGGTCGGGATTTTCAATTCAGAAAAAAAACTGGAAGACTTCAACACAGAATTTTCCCTTGCTTATAAATTATTCACCGGCAAAAAACTCAAAGCGGGCGATCTTATTTATGATTATTTGCCCTGCATCGAAAAAAAAATACTGCAGTCAAAAATTCAGAAAGCATTTGCAGGACAAAAGATTGTTTTCGAAAAAGTATTTATACTAAAAAAAGAAAAAAAATATTACAGGATTACGTTGAATCCTGTAATCAATAATGGACTTGTTACAGAAATTATCGCATTTGCACTTGATATTTCAGCAACAAAATTAGCGGAAGAAAATCTCGAAGCAGAAAAAAGACTTTCGGATGCGATCATCGGTAGCCTGCCCGATATTTTTTATCTCCAGGATCAATCAGGAAATTATCTTAGGTGGAATAAGAATTTTGAAAAAGTATCAGGCTACAGCAGTAAAGAAATTCCGACACTAAAACCCATTAATTTTTACGAGCCTGCTGAACGTGCGAGGATACGGGCAGCGGTTGAAAAAGTATTTAAAGAAGGGTATGCTGAACTGGAAACGGAGATCATTACAAAAAGTGGGAAAAGAATTCCTTATTATCTCAATGGGATATCTGTTTGTTATGAAGGCAAACCCTGTCTCTTAGGTTCAGGAATCGATTTGTCAGCCCGCAAAGCTGCACAAAAAGCATCCTGGAAAAGTGAAGAAAAATATCAGTCCATCTTTGATCAGGCATTGGATGGAATCATGATTGCAGATTTGAAGGGCGATATTGTAGACGTGAATGACAGCATGTGCAGGATATTCGGTTATAAAAGAAAGGAATTGTTGCAAATGAACATTGCTGATTTATATGATTCCGAATATCTCAAATCTGATCCTCTTCGTTTCGATCTGCTGAAAGAAGGAAAAACGATTGAAAGAGCGAGGCTCATGCTTCATAAGGATCGCCGGACGATTGAAGTGGAATACAATGTCAGGAAAATTTCCAATGAACAAACTATTACTTTTTACAGAGATGTTACTGAACTCCGGAAAGCGCAAAAGCAGATTCAATTGAACGAACAGTTATTCCGCGATGCCTATGAGCGCCTTCACTATCACATAAATAATACTCCTCTGGCAGTTGTTGAAAGAGATAAGGATTTAAAAATTACCAAGTGGAATAAAAGAGCAGAAGAAATGTATGGATGGAAAGCCAAAGAAGTATTAGGAAAACGAACCATTGATTTTTTAGTCCACGAAGAAGAAAAAGAAAAAGCAAAAATAGTATTGGCAAATCTTCAAAAAGGGATCATCAATAAAAAGCCCGGAGAGAACAGGTATTATAAAAAAGACGGATCCATTGTATACAGCCAATGGTATCATTCTTTATTAAAAGATAAGAATGGAAATGTCGAAGCGATCCTTTCAATGATCAATGATATCACCGAAAGAAAAACTGTTGAATTCGAACTCAGGGAAGCAGAATTGAAATTCAGGAGCCTGGTTGAAAAATCATTGGTCGGCGTTTATATCATCCAGAACGGAAAGTTTGCATATGTGAATCCTGAATTCGCGAATATTTTAGGATACAGGCAGGAAGAATTGATAGATACTTACTCAGTTGAAAAAGTGGTGTTGGAAGAAGACAGGGCCATGGTTTCTGAAAATTTAAGAGCGAGGCTCGATGGTGAAAAAGAAAGTGTGCATTATGAAGTAAGGGGCCGTAAAAAAGACGGAACCCGGATATGGACAGAAGTTTTTGGAAGCAGAACTGTATACAAGGGTAATCCGGCAATTATTGGAACATTATTGAATATCACACAGAGAAAGCTGACAGAACAAAAATTGCGCTTAACCCTGGAACAGCTCACAGATCAGAAAGTACAGGAGCAGAAAAAGATATCGAGAGCGATCATCAAAGCGCAGGAAAAAGAAAGAAATAAAATCGGGCAGGAACTGCATGATAATGTAAACCAGCTATTGGCCAGCACCAGGATTTATATGAATATGGTCAGAAAATCTGTGCTTGTGAAAAAAGATCTCGTTAATCAGGCGATTGAATTCACAGACAAAGCCATCCAGGAAATCCGTTCATTGAGCAAAGAACATGTAACTCCGGTCAAGAATATCAATCTGCAGGAACTCATACAATCGCTCGCTGATCAGCTTAGGGAAAGTACTGGACTGAATATTTCATTCGAATGCAAACTGCCCGAACTCTTCAAAGCCGACAATGACCTGAAATTAAATATCTACCGGGTTATTCAGGAACAATTGAATAATATTCACAAACATGCATCTGCTAAAGTGGTTAAGATTCTCATGGAGCTGAAAGAAAAATATATCGATATCTCCGTTAAAGATGATGGAAAAGGATTTGATATTTCGAAAAAGAAAAAAGGGGTAGGTATTTCTAATATCACTAACAGAGTGGAATCTTATAATGGAACTGTTGCTATCAATAGCCACGCAGGTGCAGGATGTGAAATGAATATCAGAATCCCTTTGTTTTTTACTAGATAGTTCTTCGATCAATTTTTTAAAAAAGATCCCTTCAACCAGCTTTATAAAATTTGTGAAGACTGATTAGGAGCGAGTGAATATTCAATGAAAAATTCGGACACTGACTGTATCGAAAACGGACAGAACAGGTGGGAACTCGATCATCATTCAACAGATTCTCAGCCTGTTTTAAAACTGGCTTTTTTTTCGCAGCGTAACAGCAGACCCCCTGCATTATGATAAAAAAACAGCTGCTTTTTGCCCTGCGCCGCATTGGCCGGGATAAATTAACGACAAGTATTAACCTCATTGGCCTCACCTTCGGTATCCTTTCCTGCCTGGTGATTTATTTATATGTGGCCTTCGAATTCAGCTTTGACAGGTTCCATGCTGACGCTGACCGGATATACCGGCTGGTTTCGACGACCAGTGACCACGGTATGGGAGCGTCAATGGCCGGCCCCGTTGGCCCCGCTCTGCGCCAGGAAATGACCGCCTTTAGCGCCGTGACCACCCTCTTCACTGACGACACAAAAGTGCTGATTCCGATACCAGGCCAGCCGGCCAGGGTCATTCCTTCCATCAGCAGTGACCAAAAATATCACATCACTTTTGCAGATTCCGACTACCTGAAAATCTTCCACTATCAGTGGCTGGCGGGCAATCCCGCGACTGCCCTGCAGCAACCTTTCTCCCTAGTGCTAACCGAATCGGAAGCGAAACGCTATTTTCAGGGCGGAAAGCCGGAAGACTGGATAGGCCGTTCCGTCGTGTACGAAGATTCGCTGATCGTTTCCGTTACAGGAATTGTCAGGGACTGGGACAAGAATACGGACTTTGGCTTCAAAGACCTGATCTCCTATAATACCCTCGAACAAAGCTTTCTCAAAACCTACATACAAAGCTGGAACATGGCATCCAGCGGTATCAACATCTATGTAAAACTGGCTCCCGGCACGACAGCCGCGCAGGCCGAACAACAGTTTCCTGCCTTCTACCAGCGTCACGGACTGCGTCCTGATGCGAAGGTCAACCGTTCATTACAGCCGCTTTCAGACATCCATTTCAATGCGGATTACCAGGATACATACAGCCGCCGGGCGCATAAACCCACCCTGATTGCACTGGCCGGAATTGCTCTTTTCATTCTCGTCATTGCCGCCATAAACTTTATCAACCTGTCCACGGCGCAGTCAATACTACGTGCAAAAGAAGTAGGTATACGCAAAGTAATGGGCAGCAGCGTCGGCGGTATTGTCCGGCAATTCCTCATGGAAACCGGCATCATCGTTGTTGCCGCCATGTCGCTCGCACTCATACTTACCGATCCCGTTATTACAGCCTTGCATGATATTATCCCCCAAGGCGTCCGGCTGAATATTACTGACCTCAATACCTGGCTCTTTATAGGGATAACGATCCTGGCCACCTGTCTGATAGCGGGTTGGTATCCCGGACGTGCACTTTCTTCTTTTATGCCGGTAATCAGTTTGAAGGGGCAGGGTGTTCAGCAGTTCAACTCCAAAAGCAATCTCCGAAAGGGACTTATTGTTTTCCAGTTTACAGTGAGCTTGTTCTTTATCATTGGCACTGTGATGGTCGGCCGGCAGATCCACTATATGCTCAATACCGACCTTGGCTTTAATAAAGACGCTATCGTCACGATCGATATTCCAGGTGACCAGCCAAACAATCAAAAAGATGTCCTGGCCACCGAAATCCGCCATCTTGCAGGGGTGCAGCAGGTGAGCCTCAACACTGCCGACCCTGAGACACTACACCATTATATGCTCGGCACTTATCTTGAACATCGGGGAAGCGCGGACATCAAAATCCAACCTGAGGCTGACCTGATTGACACCGGATATATTTCCCTATACGGGCTGACACTTGTTGCCGGCAGGAATTTCTATATTACGGACACGGCTCAGAAAAGTATTCCTGCTTCGGGATCCGCTCCGGCAAAAACCGGCTACCGGGCTCTTATTTTGAATGAGACAGCGTCAACGGCCCTGGGCTTCAGCCGTCCGGCCGATGCCGTGGGTGAGCAGGTGATCAGTGGCATAGGCGGCCTGAAGCCAGGCCTTATTATCGGCGTACTCAAGGATTTCCATTCGGACGATATGCATGAGAAGATCCGACCTTTTATCTTCTCAACGGAGGCAGGCTCAGGGAGTCAACTGAGCGTAAAACTTTCCAGTGCCGGCTTCTCCTCCGGCAAGGTGAAGACCCTGATGACAAATATGGAATCGGTTTTTAAAAAAATATATCCGGGAACAGAATTCCAGTTCCGGTTTTTTGACGAATCGCTGGAACAGCTTTATAGGCAGGAACGGCAGACATCGCAGATCCTGAACATCGCCATGGGCATCGCCATCTTTATTTCCTGCATAGGCCTTTTTGGACTTGCGACGTTCACCGCCAATCAGCGGACGCGTGAGATCGGCATCCGCAAAGTGCTGGGAGCAGGCATCCCCCAATTAGTGTCAATGCTTTCGAAAGAATTCATCCTTTTGGTAGGGCTTTCGACCATAATTGCCGCACCTTTGGCGGGTTGGAGTGTGCATCAATGGCTGCAGGATTTCGCTTATCGAACTTCGATGCCCTGGTGGATCTTTGTGCTGGCAGGTGTCGCGGCGACCGTCATCGCACTGCTCACAGTCAGCTTGCAAACCATTCGCGCTGCAATGGCCAATCCGGTTGAGTCTTTGCGAACGGAGTGAGCAAAAAGAAATCCCGCATATTGCGTGATGAAAGCCTACCTGCCGCAGGCTGTCTACTGACAGGTAGATTTGAAGGTGGAATGATTTCGACCTTAGATTTCTAATACTATACTTTAACTTTTAATTCCTTCATATCGGATCAAATCTTGATTAGTGCATATTAATCCTCTGCCATTAATTCTTCTTTTATTTTATTCAGTTCAGCTAATTTTTCTTTACTCACTTCAGGATATTCCAAATCTAAAGAATCCAGTGTATTAATAATTGCAGAAGCAACTACGACCCTGCAAAAGGCTTTATTATCTGCCGGAATAACATACCAGGGAGATTTTTCCGATGAAGTTTCACGAATCAATTCTTCATATGCCTTCATATAATCATTCCAATACTTTCTTTCTTTTGCATCGGAACTGGAAAATTTCCATTGCTTGTCCGGGTCATCGATCCTGGCTAAAAAACGTTTTTTTTGTTCTTTTTTCGAAACGTTCAGAAAAAATTTACAGATAACTGTTCCATTGCGGTTGAGATAGGTTTCAAATCGCCTGATATCTTTCAGGCGCTCATCCCAGATATCTTTTGTTACCAGTTCTTCGGGAATCTTTTGGCTTTTTAATAATTGTTCATGCACACGAACAACCAATACTTCTTCATAATAAGACCTGTTAAAAATACCAATGCGCCCTCTTTCCGGTAAATGTTTTATACATCTCCACATGAAATCATGATCAAGATCTTCAGCAGAGGGTGCTTTAAAAGAACTAACCTGGCAACCCTGCGGATTGACTCCCGACATCACATGTTTGATAGCCCCGTCTTTTCCTGCAGCATCCATTGCCTGGAATATGAGAAGTATTGACCACTTGTCTTGTGCATATAAAATTTCCTGCATCGTTGCAAGTGCCTCCACTCCTAATTCCAATGCTTGCTTGGCAAGAGGTTTGTCCTCAGGACCGAGTCCTGCATCTTCGCCCGGATCAAAATCTTTTAGTTTGAAATCCTTCCCGTCTGTAATACAGTATTGTTTAGCGAATTTTTTTGCGCGTTGAACAAGTTCTTTTTTAGACCACTGATGAATATCAGTTATGTTTTCTTTATCAGGCTTCATTTTACAATTTTTTATTGAAGAATATGATCATAATATTAATAAATGTCTGCGAACTCTTCGTGAAGCAAAACGGCCCGTGACATATTTTTTTGAATGTAGTCCACTCCTTCTTCGGGATCATCAGTCACGAAAGCAAGGTTGAGATCTTCAGGTGAAATAGTGGCAGCTTCCAACATGGTTTCTCTCAAAAATTGTTGCATATGCTTCCAGTATTCTTCGCCCATGCAAACTACTGGTCTTGGCGGCAACTTCCCCGTCTGCAATAAAGTAAGCACCTCAAATATTTCATCCATGGTTCCGAAACCGCCAGGAAACAACACATACGCAATTGAATTTTTTCTGAGAATTACTTTACGGGTGAAGAAGAATTCAAATTCTATTGCCGAATCAATATAGGGGTTAATCTTTTGCTCGAACGGTAGTTTAATATTGCAACCCAATGAACGGCCACCACCTTCTTTTGCTCCGCGGTTTGCAGCTTCCATGATTCCAGGACCGCCCCCCGTCAAAACAGAAAAATCATTTTCGGCGAGCGCTTTTCCCATGCTGCGCGCCAGTTGATAATACGGATGATTCTCCCTGAACCGGGCCGAGCCATAGACCGTCACACAATTTTTGATTTGTGAAAATAAGGTGATTCCTTCCCAGAGATCAGAAAGCA
>Ga0335080_10007806_pt1 | contig 11119 bp, 8 predicted proteins | sample Lox_Sample_34_FD_206720 | JGI IMG/M metagenome (GOLD analysis project Ga0335080, IMG submission 206720) | Soil microbial communities from Loxahatchee National Wildlife Refuge, Florida, United States - Lox_Sample_3.4 | ecosystem: Environmental > Terrestrial > Soil > Wetlands | place: USA: Florida...
AGAACTGGATCGCGCCCTGCCTCATCCGCGATCACCACGGGGACTTCCGAAGGATCATGGCCGCCCACGACGCGCGTCCCACCGACGACGACGCGCGGGCGGCCCTCGACGACCCCCAGTGGCACGACGGCCTCGAGCAGTTCGACCGCGAGTTCCGGGCGATGACCGACCCCCTCTGGGCGGTGCAGTACGTCAACGGCTCGAAGGGCGTGCCCCCGGGGCCGATGAAGAGGCTCTGAGGCGGCTCCGGAGCGCGCCCCCGCAGTCGGGCGACTCACGACGCCGGAGCCTGCCGAAGGTCTGTTACGGCCCGGACGCGCGATCGGGCCACGCCTTCGCCATCTCCTCGTAGAGGGCTCGCGTCCTCTGGGATTCGCGGAAGCTGACGATCACGAAGCCCTGCCGGAGACGGACGAGCACGAACGGAGCGAAGCCCTCGTCGACGTAGAGGCGACCCTCGCCGAGCCCCTCGACCTCGAAGCGGCCCCGCAGGGTGCCCGCCCCGCCGAACCCGTTCGTCTTCCGGAGGACTCGGGGGAGCCGGCTCTCCAGGGAGATCGCGGTGATGTCGGCGGCGGCGCACGACGTCCCGTAGAAGAGAGTGTCGATCTCAAGGCCCTGCGGGCGGACGACGACCTTCGGGGGGCGGATCTGGGACCAGAAGATCCCGCCGACGAGGATGGCGCCCGCCACCAGCACGAGGAGCCCGGCCTTCCAGGCCACGCCGCCCTCGGGCCACACCGCGAAAGCCTCGGCAGGCGAGCCGGGGACGGGCGGCACGCCCTTCACCCGAGCGATCGCGGCCGCGAGGGCAGCCGGCTCGTCGGTGCCGATGCGAAAGCGCCTTTCGCTTCCGACGTCGAGCTCCACCGCGTCGAGCCCGGACACGTTCCAGAGGACGCCGCCGGGGAGGAGGCGGATTCCCCAGCCCGCGTACCACGGGTTGCGGACCTCGCTCCAGCCCCGCACGCCTTCGAGGGGGATGCGCTTGCGGACGAGGCCGATGCCGAAGCGCAGGCGGATCGCCTCCTGGTCCACCTCGACGGTGAGGCTCGAGGAGATGAGGAGGACCAGGCCGAGGACCACGAGGAGCGGCGTGACCGGGAGGTGGTCGGCCCGGAGCCGCGGCAGGACGAACAGGCCCAGGAGCGCCACCACGGCGAGGATGACCCAGCCGACCTGGGTGTGGCGATAGTGCGACATGGGACCTCCGGCTGGCGACAGGGTGCGACGGAACCGCGGGTGCCGGAATGGACCATCGGCACTATATTGGGGACGGGCCGCCCCGGGATGACCTCCACCGCCTCCTTCGGGACCTTCGAGCACGACGCCGACATCGGCGTGCGCGGACGGGGCGCGACCCTGGCCGAGGCCTTCGCGAGCGTCGGCCGCGCCCTCACGTCAGTGGTCACCGACCCCGCCTCCGTGCGCGAGGTGCTCGCCGTCGAGGTCTCGGCCGAGGCCGCGGACCCCGAGGTCCTGCTCTTCGACTGGCTGAACGCGCTCGTCTTCGAGATGGCGACGCGCCGGGTGCTCTTCGCCCGCTACGAGGTGCGTGTCGACGGCCCAAGCCTCTCCGCGCGCGCGTTCGGGGAGCCGGTCGAGGTGGCGAGGCACCACCCCGCGGTCGAGGTGAAAGGGGCGACTTGGACGGGGCTGCGCGTCTCGCGCGAGGGCGACTCGTGGGTCGCCGAGTGTGTCGTGGACGTCTGAGCGGAGGACGACCGTGGACCTCTCTCTCCTGGCGCGCCGTTCCGAGTTCGAGTGGGTGATCGAGCCCCGCGGGAAGATGCGCGTGCCGGGCGTGCTCTTCGCGAGCGAGCCCCTCGTGCGGGCCATGGACCACAAGGTCTTCGAGCAGGTCACGAACGTGGCCACGCTCCCCGGGATCCGCGCGGCCTCGATGGCGATGCCCGACGCGCACTGGGGCTACGGCTTCGCGGTCGGGGGCGTCGCCGCCTTCGACCCCGACGAGGGCGTCGTCTCCGCGGGGGGCGTGGGCTTCGACATCTCCTGCGGCGTGCGCTGCCTGCGCACGGGTCTCACCCGGCCCGAGGTCGAGGCGCGGAAGAAGGACCTCGCCGACGCGCTCTTCCGGGCGATCCCGGCGGGCGTCGGCAGCCGGGGCCGAATCCGGCTCTCCGGCGAGGAGATGGACCGCATGCTGCGGGGCGGCGCGCGGTGGGCGGTCGAGAAGGGCTGGGGCGAGAAGGGCGACCTCGAGCGGATCGAGGAGGGCGGCCAGATGAGGGACGCGCGGCCGGAGGCCGTCTCCGACCGCGCCAAGGCACGGATGCGGGACGAGGTGGGGACGCTCGGCTCCGGCAACCACTACCTCGAGGTGCAGGAGGTGGCGGAGGTCCACGACCCGCAGTCGGCCGAGGCGTTCGGCCTCCGGTCCGGCGACGTGGTCGTCTCGGTCCACTGCGGGTCGCGTGGCCTCGGCCACCAGATCGGGACCGAGGCGCTCCGCGAGATGCTCGACGCGGGACGGAGGCACGGGATCGACCTCCCCGACCGCGAGCTCGCTTCCGCGCCCGTGCGCTCGAAGGAGGGCGAGCACTACCTGGGGGCGATGCGGGCCGCCATCAACGTGGCCCTCGCCAACCGCCAGGTCCTCACCCACCTCTCGCGCGAGGCCTTCGCCTCGGTGCTGCCGCAGTCCGACCTCACCCTCCTCTACGACGTCTCCCACAACACCTGCAAGGTCGAGACGCACGCGGTGGACGGCAGGGACCGCGAGGTGTACGTCCACCGCAAGGGCGCGACGCGGGCCTGGGGTCCGGGGCATCCCGGCCTCCCCGGCCGGCTGCGGGCGGTCGGCCAGCCGGTGCTCATCGGGGGAACGATGGGCACGTCGAGCTGGGTTCTCGCCGGCACCGAGTCCGGCATGAAGGCGAGCTTCGGCTCCGCCTGTCATGGCGCGGGCCGCGGCATGAGCCGGCACCAGGCCCTGAAGCAGTGGAACGGGAAGCAGGTGGTCGAGGAGCTGGAGCTCCGGGGCATCCTCGTCCGCAGTCCGTCGCTGCGCGGCGTGGCCGAGGAGGCGCCGGGTGCCTACAAGGACGTCACGGAGGTGGTGGAGGCGACCGAGAAGGCCGGCCTCGCCCGACGGGTCGCGAAGCTCCTGCCGATCGTCACGATCAAGGGCTGAGCTCGACGTCTCGCGTCAGGCCTCGTAGTCCCGCCGGGCGGCCTCCATCAGCAGGAAGAAGGCCTGTCCCTCCGTCGCCGTGCCCGGGCGGTCGAAGTTCGGGGCGCCGCAGACCCCCTGGACGAGCCCGTAGCGGTCGACCTTCGCGTGCGCGGCCGCGCGCATCCTCTCCGCGTGGCGCACGTACGCCGGAGACAGCCATCCGCCCTTCACGCCGCGGTAGATCGCGTAGGCGAGCATCTGGGCGGCGTTCGTCTCCACGAAGGTCCCTGGGTCGTCGAGGACGTCGTGGAAGAGGCCGTCCGTCCTCTGCAGCCTGAGGCAGGCGTCGAGAAGGTCCCGGACGTGGCCGGCGATCCTCTCCCGCTCGCTCCGCATGGCGTCGGGGAGCGCGCGGATCACGCGGGTCATCCCGGCCGCGGCCCAGCCGTTGCCCACGCCCCACAGGAGCTTCCGCTCGAACCGCTGCCGGTCCTCGTCCCAGATGTGGTAGTAGGCGCCGGTGGCGGGGTCGCGCAGCGTCTCGCGGTAGCCCTCCAGCTGCTTCACGGCCTCGTCCGGCCGCCCGGCCACGGCGAGGAAGGGCGGCGCCATGTAGAACGCGTCCACCCAGATGCGGTTCTCGATGTGGTTGTGGAAGAGGAGGCCCTTTCGCGTCCGCGGCGCCTTGTCGAGCAGGAACTCGAGCATCCGGTCGGCGGCGGTCTTGAAGGCCGGGTCGCCCGTCGCCCGCCACGCGGCGAGCACCGGCTCGCCGTTCGAAGCCGGATCGCAGACCGGCCCCTGGTCGCCGTTCAGGCCCAGCCGTCCGTCCTTGGCCTGGTTCACGACCGCGTCCTTCGCGAGCAGGACCACGAGGTCGATCTCGCCCCGCTCGAGGAGGGCCTGGGAGGCCACACCCTGCTCCCACGCCCGTCGCTGCATCGCGAGCATGGCCGTCTTGACCCGGCCCACGAGCGTGGCGTCGTCCGGCGCAGCCGCACGCTCTTCTGCTGCGGACGCGCTGCGCGGGCGGGCGAGGGCGCCGGTCGAGAGGAGGGCTCCGGTCAGGAAGCTTCGGCGGGCCTTCGTCGGGATCATCTTTCGCCTCCCCCTCCCGCTTGCGCGGGACTCGTCGATGCGGGCCACCCTATCGCTGCCGCGGACGGACGGTGAAGGCTCCGGTGAGGCGGATGTCCGCCGACGAGGCGCCGACCATCACCTCGAACTCGCCGGGCTCCACCACCCGCTCGAGCCGCGCGTTCCACAGCGAGAGGTCGGCCGGGGTGAGGCGGAACACCACGGTGGCGCCCGCGCCCGGATCGAGAGCCACCTTCCGGAAGCCGCGCAGCTGCATCACCGGCGTCGTCACCGACGACACGACGTTCCGCACGTACAGCTGCACGGTCTCGCGCCCCGGCCGGGACCCCGTGTTGCGCACGTCCACCGAGACCTCCTGCGTGCCGTCGGGGGTGATCTCGTTCGACCCCAGGCGCAGGTTGGCGTAGTCGAACCGGGTGTAGGAGAGCCCGTGCCCGAAAGGGAAGAGGGGCGCGGGATCGAGGTCCACGTAGCGCACGCCCCAGCCCTTCTTCAGCCAGTAGGCCTTGGACGGGGGCTGGCTGTAGACGACCGGGAGCTGGCCGGCATGCCGGGGGATCGTGATCGGAAGCCGCCCGCTCGGGTTCGTGTCGCCGAAGAGGACCTCGGCGACCGCCTCTCCGCCCCGCTCTCCGGGAATCCAGGCCTCGACGATGGCCGGCACGTGCTCCGCGATCCACCGGACGGCCAGCGGCCGGCCGTTCACGAGGACGACGACGGTCGGCTTTCCGGCGCCGGCCACCGCGCGCACGAGGTCCTCCTGTCGGCCGGTGAGCTCGAGCGTGGCCGCGTCGAACCCCTCGCCGGAAGTGCCGGTCCTTTCGTCGCCCCGCCGCGCGCGCCACTCGTTCTCCCCCACCACGACGATCGCGACGTCCGCCCGGGCGGCCGCCTGCGCCGCCTTCTCGATCTCCTCCCTCCCGCCCTTCGTCACGTCGCAGCCCCGGACGTGGGTGACCGTGGCCCGGGGCGCGGCCCGCCGCACGCCCTCGAGGATCGTGACCACCTCCTGGAGCACCGTGTTCGCCGTGTAGTCGCCGAGCTGGTTGCGCGCGTCGTCGGCGTTGGGGCCGACGACGGCGATCGAGTGCACGCGCTCCCGGTCGAGCGGCAGGAGCCCGCCCTCGTTCTTGAGGAGCACGATCGCCTCCCTCGCCGCGTCGAGGGCGGTCTGCCGGTGGTCCGGGCTGTGGACGGTGGAGAGGGCCCGCTCGAGGTCCGCCTGGCACCGCTCGAAGAGGCCGAGGCGAATCTTCTGGCGCAGGATCCGGCGCACCGCGCGGTCCACGAGCGCCTCGGGCACGAGGCCCTCCCGAACCGACGCGAGGAGGTCCAGCATGTAGCCCGGCTCGTACGAGATGCCGACGTCGACCCCCGCCCGGAGCGCGAGCTGGCCCGCCTCCTTCTGGTCGCGGGCCACCCCCTCGTAGACGAGCGTCGAGATGCCGCCGCCCTCGGAGAGGACGAGGCCGTCGAAGCGGAGCTCGCCACGCAGGATGTCGGTCAGGATCCGCGCCGATGCGTGCGTGGGCACGCCGTCGATCGCCGGGTAGGTGGCCATCACGCCGAGAGCGCCCGCGTCGCGCACCCCCGCCTCCCACGGGGGCAGGAAGACGCTGCGGAGCTTGCGCTCGGAGACCTCCATCGCCCCGCGTTCGAGGCCCGAGTACGGCTCGGACTGGCCCGGGTAGTGGCAGAGTCCGGCCACGCAGTGGTCGGGGGCGGAGACGTCCTGCCCCTGCACCGCGCGGACGACGGCCTCCGCGAGGCGCGCGCACAGCCAGGGGTCCTCGGAGTACGCCTCCTGGTTGCGGCCGAGGCGGGGGTCCCGGGCGGGCTCGACCACGAGGGTGAAGATCTGGTGCATGCCGATGGCGCGGGCCTCCGCCGCCGCGGCCCGGTAGACGCGCGAGACGAGGTCCAGGTCCCACGTGCTCCCGAGAGCTGGGCCCTCGGGGAAGATCGTGGCCCCGGCGCACATGAGGCCGTGGGTCCCTTCCTCGGTCATGAGCAGCGGTACTCCGAGCCGCGTCCTCGCCGCGATCCGCTGGAGCTCGTTCACGAACTCGACCTGCTGCCGAGTGCCCTCGTGGAGGACCGTGTTGGGCAGGGTGAAGAAGCCGCCCCCGGGGCCGAGACCCGCGAGGTGCGTGCCGGCCGCGAAGCGCCGAACCCCGTCCGTCTTCTCCGCATCGCTCCCGCCCAGCGCGTCCTCGTAGACGCACGGCATGTTCATCTGCCCGACCTTCTCCTCGATCGTCATGCGCCGGAGCAGGTCCTCGGCGCGGGTCTCGACCGGCAGCGCGGGGTCGAGATACGGCGGCGGGGCGGCGAGCGCGACCGGGGCCAGCACGACGGGCGCGGCGGCCAGGCTCAGGGAGACGAAGGCGAGTCGGCTCATGGTCACACCTCGGCGCGGGCATCGCTCGCGTCCGGGACGCAGAGCGACGCACAAGCTGGTTATGATACGGGCATCCACGCCGGTCGACTGCGTTCCAGGCCATGCGCGCTGACGAGGTTCTGCTCTTCACGATCGATGCCGGCGGCGGTCACCGGGCCGCCGCGCGCGCTCTCGCCGCGGCGGCCGAGGAGAAGGCGGCGCCCTTCCGCTTCCGCGTCGAGAGCTTCCAGCAGACGCTTCTCCCTCTCGACGTCCTGAAGCGGACGACCGGCCTCTCCATCGAGGACGCCTACAACACGATCCTCCGCCGGCGCTGGAGCGCGGCCATGGTGCCGCTGCTGCGCGTCCTGCACGCGACGATCCGGGTTCGACGGCGGGCGATCGTGCGGACCTTGGCCGCCTGGCTTCGCGGCCAGCCGCGGCCGGCCGCCGTCCTCTCGGTGATGCCGAACTTCAACGGCGTGATGCGGGACGCGATCCGCGATGCGATGCCGGGGACGCCGCTCGTCGTGGTGCTGACCGACCTCGCGGACTTCCCGCCCCGCTTCTGGATCGAGCCCGGGATCGACCGGGTCGTGGTCGCCACCGAAGAGGCGCGGGAGCAGGCGATCGCGATCGGGATCCCGCGGGACCGGGTGTGCCGCGTGTCCGGGATGGTCCTGAACCCGCGCTTCTACCGGGCGGGCGGGCCCTCCGTGCGAGAGAGGACACGGGAGGAGATGGGCTTCGCCCGGGACGACTTCGCGGTGACGCTCCTCTTCGGGGGGAAGGGCTCGCCCGAGATGGCGCCCCTCGCCGAGCGGCTCCTCGACGCCGACCCCGCCTTCAAGGTCGTCGCCGTCTGCGGCGAGAACCCCGGCCTTCTCGAGCGGCTCGCCGGCCTCGAGGCGGGGGCCGACGGCCGACTCGTCCGTCTCGGCTTCACCGACCGGGTGCCGGAGATCCTGGCCGCGAGCGACGTCCTCGTCACCAAGCCCGGCCCCGGCTCTCTCTCCGAGGCCTTTCACCAGCGCGTTCCCGTGGTCGTGACCCGGAACATCCACACGATCCCCCAGGAGCGGTTCAACACCGACTTCGTCCGCGACCGGGGCTTCGGCCTCGTCGTCTCCCGCTGGCGCGAGATCCCCGCCGCGGTCGTCTACCTGGCCCGCGACCCCGAGGCACGGGCGGCGATGCGGGAGCAGCTCGCCGCCCTTCCCCCGAACCGCGCGGTCTACGAGGTGGTGGATCTCGTCGCGAGCCTCCTTCCGGCACGCTCCTGACCAATGTCCCTTCGGTAGGTATTGTCACGCCGCCATCACAGCGGCGACTGCCTATCGGTGGTATGATTAGGATGGCTCATGTCTTCTCCCAAGCTTCTCTATCGACGTCTCGACGCGCTCTTCGGATCGCTGAAGGCGCGCCGCGCGGAGCCGAAGCTGCTCGAGAGCTTCCTCGAGGACGCCTTCGCCAACCTGAAGGACGATCTGCGCCTCCGCGCCGGGCTCCTTTACGCCGAGCGCCGGGACAACTTCGCTCTCGTGAAGGCGGTGGGCGAGACCGGACAGCCCCTCGCCGAGACGCTCGACCCTGCGCGGCCGCCCCTCGCCGAGGTGGCCCGCCACCGGGTCTACATCTTCCGCGACCCCGACGCGGAGGGCGCGCCGCACCGGCTCTCCCTCCTGCCCCGCGCCGCGGTGGCCGGGCTCCTGGTCGGCCGGCGGCCGGCGCGGTACGCGTTCCTCTTCCTCCTCGCCGAGGGCTGGCAGATGGAGGAGCTCGACTTCGCGCTCAACACGGTCCGCGCTTCCCTCGACGCCCGGCTGGTGGACGCGCGGGTCCGCGGCTCGTTCCGCGAGGCGGCGGAGATCCAGCAGAGCCTCCTCGTCGAGGAGCCGCCGCGTTTCCCCGGCTTCGACCTCGCCGCGCGCTCGGTCGCGGCGGAGGAGGTGGGAGGCGACTTCTACGACTTCCACGCCCTGAACGGAGACATGCTCGGCATCTCGATCGGCGACGCGAGCGGCCACGGCCTGCCCGCCGCGCTCCTCGTCCGCGACGTCGTGACGGGGCTCCGCATGGGGATCGAGAAGGAGCTGAAGGTCGCTCACGTCTTCGAGAAGCTGAACAGCGTGATCCACCGCTCGCGGCTGTCCAGCCGCTTCGTGAGTGTCTTCTACGGGGAGCTGGAGACGGACGGGAACCTGGTGTACGTGAACGCCGGCCACCAGCCTCCCGTTCTCTTCTTCCGGGAGCAGCGGCCGGGGCATCCGTCCGAGGTGGAGCTGACCGTGGGCGGCACCGTCATCGGCCCTCTTCCCGAAGCCCGCTTCCGGCGCGGCTTCGCCCGCATCCAACCGGGCGAGGTGCTGCTCATGCTGACGGACGGCATCCTCGAGCGGCGCGACCGGGCCGGAGAGTTCCTCGGCCTCGACCGCGTCCGGGCGATCGTGCGCGAGCGCCAGAAGGAGCCCGCGGCGGCGATCCTGGAGCGGCTCTTCGACGCCGCCCTCGCGTGGGGCGAGGGCCGGCCCTGGGAGGACGACGCGACGATCGTCGTCGTCAGGCGGGACGACGCTTCGGCCTGACCGAGCCTCAGGGCTGCTCGGCGAGGAGCGCCGCCACCCGGCCCTCGATGCTGGCGACCGACGTCAGCCCCTCCCGGCGATAGCGCACGACGGCGGAGCCGTCGCCTCCCGGCTTGCGCGCGTCGAGGATGAGCTTGGTCGGGAAGGCGCCGAGCTGCAGAGGCTCGACGAGCGCGTCCCCGCAGTAGACGGGGAAGCTGACCGGCGACCGCCGCAGGAAGGCCTCCACGGCCTCCCGGTCCTCGCCGACGTTGAGGCTCACGAAGGCGACGTCGGTGCGGCCGGCGAGGCGCGCGTGGTAGGCGGCCAGCTCCGGCAGCTCCCGGATGCAGGGCTTGCACCACGAGGCCCAGAAGTCCATCACCACGACCTTGCCGGCGAGATCGGCGAGCTGGAGGGGTCTTCCTCCGAGGTCCTTCACCAGGAAGGGCAGGGCGGTGAGCCGGGTGGCTTCCCAGCCGTCCGCCGCGGCGGGGGCGTTGGCCGCCGGGGCGGGCGAGCCGTCCGCCGCGGGGGTGCCGCCCTCTGACCGGGCGGAGACACAGGCGACGAAGACGATGGCGAGAGGGATCGTGCGCACGGTTTCGAGCGCTCAGGCTATCAGAACCGTCTCTCGGTGTCCCGCGGAGCGGCCGGCCGGCGAGGTATGCTTCACCCTCGCACCGGGGGCGAACCGAGGAGGAGGCCCTTGCCCACGCGCACCGAGAGGGACAGCTTCGGCCCGATCGAGGTCGAGGCGTCGCGCCTCTGGGGCGCTTCGACCCAGCGCTCGGTCGAGCACTTCCGGATCTCGGGCGAGCGGGTGCCGCTCGCCGTGGTGCACGCGCTCGCCCTCGTGAAGAAGGCGGTGGCCCTCGCCCACGTGGAGCTCGGCGTCCTCGACGGCGCCAAGGGCGCGGCCATCGTGGCCGCGGCCGACGAGGTGGCGGCCGGGAGATGGGACGGAGAGTTCCCGCTCGTCGTCTGGCAGACGGGCAGCGGCAGCCAGACGAACATGAACGTGAACGAGGTGCTGGCCAACCGGGCGAGCGAGATCCTCGGCGGCGAGCGGGGCGAGAGTCGCCTCGTCCACCCGAACGACGACGTGAACCGGGGCCAGTCCACGAACGACGCGTTCCCCACCGCGATCCACCTCGCCACGGCCGGCGCCTTCCGGCGCGACGTGATCCCCTCGGTGTCGCGCCTCCGTGACACGCTCGCCGCGAAGGCGGATGCCTTCCGCGACGTCGTGAAGATCGGCCGCACCCACCTCATGGACGCGACGCCGCTCACCCTCGGGCAGGAGATCTCGGGCTGGGCGGACCAGCTCGACCACGGCGTCGCGCGCCTCGAGCAGGCAACGCCCGGCCTCCTCGAGCTGGCCCTCGGCGGGACGGCGGTCGGCACCGGCCTCAACGCCCACCCGGAGCTCGCGCGGCGGGCGGTGGCGAAGCTCGCCGAGATGACCGGCCAGCCTTTCGTCGGCGCCCCGAACCGGTTCGAGGCTCTGGGCGCGCGCGACGCGCTCGTCTTCGCCCACGGCGCCCTTCGGGCGGTGGCCGCCTCGCTCTTCAAGGTCGCGAGCGACGTGCGGCTCCTCGCGTCCGGGCCCCGCTGCGGGATCGGCGAGATCGTGATCCCGGAGAACGAGCCGGGCAGCTCGATCATGCCGGGCAAGGTGAACCCGACCCAGGCCGAGGCCCTGACGATGGCTGCGGCGCAGGTGATGGGCAACGACGTGGCGGTCGGCGTGGCCGGGATGTCCGGCCACCTGCAGCTCAACGTCTTCATGCCGGTCATCGCCCACGGCGTGCTCCAGAGCGCCCGCCTGATCGCGGACGGCTGCGAGAGCTTCCGCGCGCACTGCGCCGAGGGGATCGAGCCCGACCGGGAGACGATCGGCCGCAACGTCGAGCGCTCGCTCATGCTCGTGACTGCCCT
>Ga0335080_10007808_pt1 | contig 11118 bp, 9 predicted proteins | sample Lox_Sample_34_FD_206720 | JGI IMG/M metagenome (GOLD analysis project Ga0335080, IMG submission 206720) | Soil microbial communities from Loxahatchee National Wildlife Refuge, Florida, United States - Lox_Sample_3.4 | ecosystem: Environmental > Terrestrial > Soil > Wetlands | place: USA: Florida...
CGAGCGCATCTATGCTCCACTCACCGCCGGTCTCCTCAAGCCTTTCGCCGGCGATCGCAACCTCGCCCAGCACAAACGTTGTCAACTGGACCGCCTCTATCAGCGCGTTACCGATGATCTCGACGCTCTCTTATCCGCAGTCGGCCTCAAGACCGCTGCTTAGCCAATACAACGAGAACAAAATTCTCGTTTCGAGGTGCATAATCGACTAACGGAGTTTACCCAAGACACTTGTCGGGCAGGGATATTCGAGTCTGAACGCGTTCACTTCGCGATCTCGTTCCGCCGCTCAGCACAATAGAATCCGGGTTGGTTCACAGGACCCTGAATCGCTTTACCGCATGAGCGAATCTCCGGGGAATCGGTTCACAGCCGTGTCCAGGAAGCCCATGGGAGAGCTAATCGGCGGCGATTTCTGGTCCCGTCGTCGGCTGAGGTGGTTTTGGGGAACGGTTCGATGGCAGGCCTGCGTCTCGAATCTTGTAGAGCAGGGCCCGGTAGCTGATGTTCAACGCGCGCGCGGCTCGCTTGCGATTCCAGTGGTGATTCTGGAGGACTTTGAGGATCACCTTACGCTCCAGTTCGCGAACGGCCTGGCGGGTCAGCTTCTTGAGTGAAATCTGCCCTTCGACCGGGATATCGGCGCTGAAGAAGTCATTGTTGGGCGGCTGCAGATCGGCGGAGATCACTTCCTCGTTGCCGAGAATCACGTACCGCTTGATCAGGTTCTCGAGTTCGCGAATGTTGCCCGGCCAATGATATCTCCGGAAAGACGTCATCATCTCGGCAGAAAGGGCTTTCGCGCGGCAGTTGTACTTGCGGTTGTGATACTCAAGAAAATAGTCGACCAGTTGCGGAATATCGGCCGCTCTCTCGCGCAGCGGAGGCAGATGAAGATTGACAACGTTGATGCGGTAGAAGAGATCAGAGCGGAAGGTGCCGTTTTCGATTTCCAGCTCAAGCTTGCGATTGGTGGCGCACACCACACGCACTTCGACTTTCTTGTCTTCCTGGGCTCCGATGCGGCAGAACTGGCCGTCCTGCAGAAGCTGCAGCAGTTTTGACTGCAGCGACATGTCCAACTCAGAAATTTCGTCGAGGAACAGCGTGCCACGATGTGCCATCTCGACGCGGCCGGGCTTTACTCCATAGGCACCGGTGAATGCGCCCTTTTCGTAGCCAAATAATTCGCTTTCGAGGAGCGTGCCAGGAATGGCGGGGCAATTCACTTTCACCCACGGCCCCATTCTCCAGGGAGACGCGGCATGAATCATGCGGGCGATGATGTCTTTGCCTGTTCCGCTTTCACCTTGAATCAAAACTGGGACGTTCGCACCCGCCAGCTTGTTGAGGCGGTCTCGGACGGCTTGCATGGTTTCGGTCCGTCCGAAAACGATGGTTTCGGGCGGCATTTCCCCTAAGGGCTGGACGAGCGTATTGACACTGGTCATGGCTGGTTTCTACCAAAGTAGGGGAGAGAAAGAAGTTCAGCACCTCAAGAGCCAAACCCGGCAGGGGCTCTGCATACAACCAGCGAGTTCAGGAGCAATCCCTATGAAGAGTATAAATTTACCGGAAACCGGGAACAGGGCACCGCGGTAACGAGGCAAGCTACATCACAGTAACATTTTTCAACACTCAATGCGCAAATATTTTCACATTCTTGAAAGTAGCTTCCGTCGGCGAGTTGGAGCCTTTTCCGAGAGCGGAAGTGGACGCGCGAACTTCAGGCCGAGAAGATAATATCCATCGGCCGGAGTGGTGCGGAGAGTCTTGGCATTCAGGGTGCGGGCGGCACGTGGCAGCAGAGCCATGGCAGCAACAGGAGCGCTGGGTATCTCGAGCCGGATCTGCGCGATAGCAGGCAAAGTACGACGGATGGCAACCAGCATTCCACCCGCGCTGACGTTGAGTGAGGTGGCAAACTCCAGAAACTCTTTACCCTTTTCGTCTCGACTGCGAACAAAGACCGGGATCGCCAGCGGCAACCGCGACCACTTTCGCCGCTCTCCTCGGGACTTTGCCCCGTTCATGCAGACCTCTCCATAAACGCCCCTCCCCGCCTCTAAACTGCACCTAGTTTGCCAAATCGGGCTAAAGGGGCCAAGACCTTCGGGACAACAAAGGGATCAAAACCAGATAAAGGGGCGTAAATCCATAAGGACGCGGTTGATTTCGAGCTCTTTATTCGTCTTTTCTTCGGTTCCGCAGAAACGATACGGTTGTTGCGTGGTGGTGCGGAAGTGCAAGGTTTTGCTACACTTGGGTAATTTCGTTGCATTTTTCGTTGACAACGCACAGATGGTGCCGTACCCTTCCTCTACCGGCACTCCGCGTTGACAATTGAGTGCGGTTCTTCTCTCCCCGTGTCAACCTGTGGTACTTCTCACATGGCTTCTGCTCACAAGAACACGTGTGCGCCAGAAACGGCGGTCGCGGCGGAGGCGCTACTCCCATCCGGCCGAGCCGATTCAGATGTCCCCAATCCTGAGAATCTGTTGCAGGAATACAAGGAACTGCGGGAACGGCATCAGAGGACCACAAATGCGCTCGCCTCCGCGGCGCACGATCTCAAGACACCGTTGTCGATTCTGAACGGGTACGTCGAGCTTCTGCACAGCGAAAAGCTTGGTCCGCTGAGCGAGCGTCAGCGGGAAGTCTTGCGCGACATGCGCGACAGCGGCAAGCGGCTGCAGCAATTCATTCAGGATTTTCTGACGTTCAGTGCGCTGGAGACCGGGGGGCTGCGCATGCAGTTCGAGATGGGCAATATCAACGATTGCCTATCGGGCGTGTGCCGCCTGTGGTCGAATCGCTTTCAGCAAAAAGGAATCGCACTGTATTTCCTGGCTAATGACAAGCTGCCGATGTTTCCCTTTGATACACCGAAGGTGGAACGCATCATTTCGAATCTGCTGGAGAATTCGTTCAAATTCACGCCACAAGCGGGTACCGTGTGGCTACATGCCGAGCCGTACATGTGGGAGCGCCGTTCGGCATCGCTACCCTCGGCATCTGAACGCCGGCGGCAGAATGTGAGCCATCCCAACTCAGTGAAGGTAAGTGTTTCTGATACCGGCCCGGGCATTCCCGCAGAATTTCACCTGGAAGTTTTCGACGACTTTTTCCGTCTTCCCAGCAACGAAACTCAGGACGGGATGGGATTAGGTCTCGCGATCGCGCGCCGTCTTGTCCAGGCCATGGGCGGTAAAATATGGGTCGAAAGCGATCCAGGTGCGGGCTGCAAGTTTTCGTTCTTGATCCCGTATAAACCGGTCGCCGTCCCCGGCAAAGGAAAACATCGATGAAGCACACCGCCAAGATCCTGCTGGTGGACGACGAACCCGGCATGCTGCGCTATATCAAGACGCTGCTGGAGGTCGACGACTACAAAGTCGAAACCGCCACTACCGGCGAAGAGGCGCTGCAGAAGGTCGAAAAGGGTCTTGAGCCGGATCTTGTGTTGCTCGATGTACTGATGCCAGGTATTGACGGTCTGCAAACGCTTGAGCAGTTACGGCAGAAACATCCTGCGACCAAGGTCGTCATGCTGTCGTGCGTGAATGACACGCGCAAGGTCGTTCAGGCGATGAAGTTGGGCGCGCAGGACTACCTCACGAAGCCCTTCCAGAAGGCGGAACTGGATTCGGTGATCGATCTTGCCATGGGACAAGGCAAGCAGAATTTTGGCGGCGAGGTGGAGGAACTCGCCGACGACGTTTTCTTCATTGCGGCCAGCCCGGCGATGCGGAAGATTCGCTCGCAGGCCGCGCTGGTAGCAAACGTGGATATCCCCGTACTGTTGCTCGGCGAAAGCGGGACGGGCAAGGAAGTGCTGGCTCGGCTGATTCACAAACTCTCGCCGCGGGCGCATCGGACATTTTTGAAAGTAAATTGTGCGGCTGTTCCGGCTGATCTGCTGGAAAGCGAGTTGTTCGGCTACGAACCCGGCGCCTTCACAGGCGCGACCCACGCCAAGCCCGGGAAGTTCGAACTGTGCAACAAAGGAACCATCTTGCTGGACGAGATCGGCGAGATGCCGCCGCTCCTCCAAGCTAAACTGCTGCACGTGTTGCAGGATCAGCAGTTTTCGCGGCTGGGAAGCCGATCGGTGATCAAGGTCGATGTTCGGATTCTCGCCGCCACCAACATTAATATCCCGGAAGCGCTCGCGACCAAGCGGCTGCGCGAGGATCTGTACTATCGTCTCAACGCTTTCACTTTGAGTCTGCCGCCATTGCGCGAGCGGCGCGAAGAAATCCCTGTTCTTCTTAAGCATTCCATGACACGCATGGCCGAGCGGTATGCCAGGGCTCCGCTGCCGCTCTCACCGACCTTGCTGCAGGCCTGCCACAATCATTCGTGGCCGGGGAATCTTCGCGAATTGAACAACTTCCTGAAGCGCTATCTGATCCTGGGGGATGAGAACCTGGCCATCTCCGAACTTCTGCCGCGCAATGACGGAAACGGATCGACGCCGGGGGAATCTTCCAAGGCGAGCGATGCGGGAGGGCTCAAGTCGCTGGCTCGCTCGGCGAAAGATGAGGCGGAGGCGCTTGCCATCACTCGCGCACTGGAACAGACCAACTGGAACCGCAAGCAAGCCGCGGCGATCTTGCAGATCAGCTACAAGGCCCTGCTATACAAGATTCGGCAGTACGGAATTGCCGAATCGGGCGGGCACCACAAGCTCTCGGCGGGCGCCTAAGTTTCGCCGGCAAGAATCTCAAATCAGCAGGAACACGAGTCCGAGGAATCGTGCGAACTTCGCCGCTCTACGGCACCGTCAGCGTGACCGTCTGGCTCTTGGAATCACTTCCTGCCGCGGCGGTAAGTGTGATGGTGTAGTTACCGGCGGGCGTCCCGCTCACTGGAGTTGTCGATTTACTGCTGCTGCAGGCAGGAATCAGCAACACCAGCGTAAACATCACGCATAGCGTCAGGAAACCGAAGATCTTTCCACGTCGCCGTTTTCCGCCTGCTCCAACCAGTGCCATGCCCGGAATCATCAGCCACAGAGCGTAGAAGTGGCGCGTAAACAGGCTCGCGGCAGGCGTGGTGACCGGCCGAGCAGTCGTCGTGATGGCCATCGCGACAGAGGCACCGCTTTGAGTCGGCAATGACACCGTTTTCGGGGAACAACTGGCAGCGGCGGGCAACCCAGAGCAGGAAACGGTGATACTGGAAGAGTACACGGGTTGGGGAGTCAGCTGGACCGTATAAGTCGCGGTGGCTCCTGCCACCGGAATTGCTTGCTGGCCCGGACTCACTGACATGAGGAAATCCGTCATCTGGGCGGGGACAGATGTCTGCGCCAGCACAACGTTGTCGGCGCTGATCGCCTGCACAGTGCCACCGTTGAAGAAGACCGGCGACGTTCCGTTGTTGGTTGCGCTCGGAGTCAAAGTGATGGTGACGGTCGCCGTCGATCCAGATTGTAGCGACACTGGGCCGCAACTGATGCTGGTGTTGGTGCTTCCGGAGCTTCCGCATGTGCCCGAACTGATGGTTGCGCTCACATTCGTCACGGGAATACCGGTGTGGCTGAAGTCCGCCAGGATGGCGATGTTGCTGGCCAGATCAGGGCCGTTGTTGGTCACGGTGTAAGTGAACGTTGCGGGATTGCCGGCGCTGATGAACTGCTGCCCCGTACCTATGGTCAGTACGCCGTTAATCGAGAGGCTGACGGCCGTGCCGAGTTCTGCCAGGAAAGCATCATAACCGCCATTGTTCTGCGCCTGCAGCGCCTTCGCCACCGGAAACTGTGGTGCCGTGGAGTTGGTATCACCCGCGACATAAGTATTCTGATTCACGTCGAGCGCAAGGCTGGTGCCTGTGTCTGTATTATTCCCGCCAAAATAGGTAGCCCATGAGGCTATTGTGGTTTGCCCGACCGTGGCACCCGAGTTGAGTCTCGCGACAAATGCGTTTTGCGTACCATTCAGACTGCTTTGCACTGAACTGGGATACGGGAAAACGGGGAAACTCCCGGCCTGCGGAGGGTTTCCCGCCGTTGCGGGGGGCACAAGAGTTGAGGTGGTGGATCCTGTGATGAGCGCGCCGCTGTTGGAATCTGCCGCAATAGCTGTTCCCGCCTCGTCATTGCTTCCACCTACGTACGAAAAATACCCCAGCGCAACGGTGACTGGAGTCCCGGTGGTTGTGGTGGAAGGATTCGATAGACGCGCAACAAAGGCGTCGTTTGAGGGTGGACTATTCGGTTGGGCGTCGCATGTGACGGTACCGCTTGCAGGAGTGAGTGTGATGTTATTGAGACACGCCTGATATGGCGCAAAGCTCTTGACCAACCCAGAGTTCACGATGTCCGTTGAGTTCGTGGTCCCGACCACGTAGACATTGGCGGCACCAGAATCGACAGCAACGCCTGTTCCCGAATCACTCCCGGTACCCCCTACGTATGTCGACCAGACTAACTGCTGCCCTTGGCCGCTCGTATTGAGCTTTGCGACGAAGGCATCCGGGGCCCCGCTGGATGAGGTAGGGCAAGTCTGCGGCGGCACAATCGTCGTTGGCGGGGCCGAATTCAAGCATGGCTGGTATGCATTCAGGATAGGAAAATCGGTCACGCTGCTCACGCCGGTATACGTGAAGTTTGTTGTACCCGTGAAATAGACGTTCTGGTTGGTGTCGACCGCAACACCTCCGCCCGTTGCTACGACCGTGCCGCTGAAGGTTCCTCCGCCGAAGTAAGTCGAGTACGGAATGCTGCCGATGCCCTGTGCAACTGGATTCACCTTGGTGACGAAGAACTGAGGCGTTCCTGCCGTGGCTCGGGTGGTAGTTTGGTACCCCAGCGTATTCGGAATATTGGTAGCTGGGAACTGGTCCTGCGCAGAAGTCTCGATTGAAGTCGTTGTTCCGGTGACGTAGAGAAATTGGGAATCGGTCGTCATCCCGGTGGCAATGTCGGTACCATTCCCCGACAGATAAGAAGAGTAATCCAGCGAAGTGAAATCAAATTTAAGCTTGGTTACGAAGACGTGGGTACCAGCACTGGCGGGACTTGGCTGATAAGCCGTCGCCGTGGTGGGAAAGTTGCCCGATGTAGTCGTCCCAGCCACAAAAGGATCGCCCGCGCCATCCACTGCGATGCCGACGGGATAGTCGGTGCCACTGCCGCCAAGATACGTCACCGATTCCAAGCGAGCGGGGATGGAACCCAAGGGCGGCTGAATTTTTGCGATGTACACATTCTCTGCACCCGCCAGCGTTCCCTGAAACACGCCTGGAGTGACCGGAAGATTCGATGAAGTTGTGGAACCACTGAGATAGATATTCAGGCTGCCATCCACCGTGACAGAAGTTTGGTGCTCGTCGCCGCTGCCGCCAAAAAAGGTGGAGAAGTTCAAGATGGGATCGATGATCAGTTGCCGGGAATGATCGTACGCACCCAGCGCGAATCCAACGCGGTTCCCGGCCCGCAGCACAAAAGAGCCGCCGACCAGCGTTTTACGTTCGTTGATCTCTTGATAAATGCTGGGCGCTTCGAGTTGGACGCTTCCGTTCTCTCCCCGGATGATCAGCAAACCATCGTTGAGTTCGAGGTTTCTTGCCCCGCGGAATTCGAGTTCCGCTTGAGATGGGTCCGCCCCGGGAGAGACCTCAAAGTCGTACTCAAGATGCCCCTGTTTCCCGTAGAACACGAGGCTGATGCCTGGATAAACATTCTCATAGCGAACACGGGCGAACTGCGGGACACCCGTCCGCCACTTTGCAGGATCATTTCCGATGAAGTAGTTGCTGTTTCCGGGAAGTGGGTCCGCACCAGTCAAATGTGCCAACGAGGACGCACCTGCTATCTTCATCTCCAAGTTCTGGAATCGCCCTTCGGACCGGGAAGATCCTGGCGACGGCGGGTGTGAAATGAGAGTCAGCAGGGCCCCATCGTTTCCGAGAATGAGCCTGTAGCCTGAACCGTGGGTAACGAATTGGGCACGGGCATCGGCGGGATCTAGATTGTCCTGTCCCCGATTCGGCTCGAAAATCAGCGGTAGTCCAGCGAGGATGGACTGCGCACGGACCTGCGACGAAGCAGCAGAGTCGACTTCCGCAGACAACGGCTTGAGAATGTTGTCTTGATTGCGAACGGACTTTCCGAAGCGGGTTCCCCACCCGAGAATGGCGCACCCGGTCGCCAGCAAGACCAACCCGGCAAACAGGATGCGAACAGCAAGCACGGATGTGCCCCACCAACGGCGATCTACGTTCACGCGTTCCTCCGATGCAATCAAGTCAGTCCTTGCGCTCAATTTGTTTCGTCCAGATCGTGTTGACAAACCAGTGGTGAGATGAGGGATGCACGGTTATGCAGAACCTCGCCGGCGCATGTGCCCGGGCGAGCGTCGCCCGCAGCTGCTGGTCACTGGAACTGGCGGAAAAAGTAAGTAACTACTTAAACATCTGACGGATAGGCAAGTCAAGCCGACTCCCCCGCAAGAACTGGTCATCGCATCTGGCCTGAGCCAGGACGCAGAAGCGGCGGTCCACCCGCACACAGTGCCATCCCAAACCGCAGATAAAGGCACAAACCCGCCTGCTCCTAAGGTGGGTGAGATGCGTTGGCCTCAGGACGAAGATGCCGCGTCTGCCCGGAAAAAGGGAACTGGTAACTATTGGCTGGACGACGGGGTTGAGGAGGAGCGGCCGGTCATGGCCCCCACACCCAAGCCGGCCACTGCTCCGGCAAGAATGCCAATCAGCGCCAGCACGAGAACATTTTCAAGAAGCGAAGCTTTGGACCTCATCGCGGCCTCCGTTGTGCTGCCCCATCACGGCATCCGATATGGAGTCGCGGACCCTGGCCTGTCGGAGTGAACCCTGCCGGTCTTGTGAAGTTGCGCTTCTCGTCAACCCAACGGTTGGTGGAAGTCAGGTAGCCGAAGAATGATGAAGATCGATAGGTGTAACAATTTTCAACTGCTTTTTGGTCGCGGGAAGCACTTGCGCCCCGATCATTTTGCTATCACAAACCGCGAACAATGCATTACAGTGAGGGCGTCAGGGTGGTCGCCGGGGTCTCTCCAGCAGATACTTCATGTGGTGGCAACTCGCGGTCAGGCGGGTCATGCACGCGAACACAGAGGAACGTCGGGCCATGCGGCGCTTTGAGATGCGCCTGCCAGCAATTGTCCGTCTGGAAGGCGCGAGTGAGTTCCACACGGAAACCCAGAATGTGAGCGCCCGCGGTGTATTTTTCTATCTCGACCAGCCGATTTCTGCCGGGACGAAGCTGGAAATCACCTTGACGTTTCCCCCACACGTGACCCTGACCGACGCAGTACGGGTACGCTTTTTCGCCCATGCTGTCCGCGTGGAAAGTCCTCTGCCCTCGGCCCGGGTTGGAATTGCGGCAATGATCGAGAACTACGAATTCCTCCGTTCGAATGGCAGCCCGGATTTTCTAGCGGCAATCCAGACGGAATGGAAGAGCGCCAACTGAACGGCCTTTCGCTCTTCCATCCCGTTGTCTCTGTTAGAATCACTAGCCGCCAAGCGCACGTAAAACGAAGCAGGAACTCGGTCTCAGCAGATTCCTTCGCATAGCTTTCGTGTTCTTCGTGGTTCATCCTCTACCCTGCCCTTCGTGATGAAACTGTCGGTGGTCATGCCCGTTTACAACGAACAGGCGACCTTACGCCGCGTGGTGGAACGTGTCATGTCCGTCGGCATCGAACTGGAATTGCTTTGCATCGATGATGGATCGACCGATGGATCCCGTGAAATCCTGGCGGAACTCGAGAAGGCATCGCCTCAAATGCGGGTGTTGCTTCAGACTCAAAACATGGGTAAAGGCGCCGCCCTGCGGCGAGGGATTCGGGAGGCCACCGGCGACTACCTCATAGTTCAAGACGCCGACCTGGAATATGATCCAAACGATTACCGCCGATTGTTGGAACCACTGGAAAGTGGTCAGGCGGACGTCGTTTATGGGTCACGCTTCCTCGGCGCCGGTCCGCATCGTGTGCTGTACTTCTGGCACTCGGTCGGAAATTGGCTTCTCACGCTGCTCTCCAACATGATCACGAATCTCAACATGACCGACATGGAGACCTGCTACAAGGTGTTCCGCCGCGAGGTCATCCAGTCAATCCCGCTTGAAGAAGACCGCTTCGGATTCGAACCCGAGGTCACGGTGAAGATTGCGAAGCGCAATCTGCGAGTCTACGAAGTGGGGATCAGTTATTGGGGCCGCACCTACGCCGAAGGAAAGAAAATTGGATGGAAAGATGGTGTACGGGCATTGTGGTGCTTGATCAAGTACGCGGTGAAAGAGCCGCAAATCAAAGCGCCGCTATCGTGAGCGGCCAACCCTTGGCGCTCCAGCGGTCGAGGTTGCCCCACTTCTCGTCGCGTTGGCAAGAAACTCGGAATACTCACCAGGCGTGCGCAACAGGCTCCCGCAAAACGGTGGCTACTTCTCCTTGCCCAACTCTCGAAGCTGTTGCCGAAGCCTGCTGAACCGTCGAGCAATCGTACTGATATAGAAGATGTGTATCAACCAAGTCGCAACGTAGGCGGCGAATAAGAACTTGACGGCGTTCATCGGGCACTCCTGCTCAGTGGGAGACTGGCTTCAGAAGAACCCCCCGCACCGGCTAGTGATTCCATGGCATGCGCCTGTTCAACCTCGCGACGCAGCAACTCCAGCCGGAAGCGCGACCAGCAGACCAGAGACCCAAACAACAGGAATGCCATCCAGCTGAATAACAGCACGTGCAGCATACGCGGATCCATCGTCCCGCCGCCACCGATCACCGGCTGTGGGTGTTGCGTACGGAAGAACCAGATCGAGAGGTAGACCAGCGGCACATCCAGTGCGCCGAATACGGCCAGAGTTGCCGCAAGCATCTGTGTCTGGGCGCTGCTCGAGAAGCGTCGCAGCAATAGATAGCTCACATAAATCAACCACATCACCAGCGTCGAAGTGAGCCGGATGTCTCCCGGAGCCCACCAGATGCCCCAGACGGGCCTAGCCCACAGGGGCCCAGTGACCAGAACGATCGTGCAGAAAACCACTCCTACCTCGGCGCTCGTCACGGCTAGCACATCGAGGCGGTCTCCCGGAAACAACTTACCAACGACGAAATAGAACACCGG
>Ga0335080_10007809_pt1 | contig 11118 bp, 6 predicted proteins | sample Lox_Sample_34_FD_206720 | JGI IMG/M metagenome (GOLD analysis project Ga0335080, IMG submission 206720) | Soil microbial communities from Loxahatchee National Wildlife Refuge, Florida, United States - Lox_Sample_3.4 | ecosystem: Environmental > Terrestrial > Soil > Wetlands | place: USA: Florida...
GGCTAGGCCCGGCTTTCGCACCAAAACGATAGCTACGCGCCTGACTCCAGCAGAGCTGGCCGAGGTCGAAGCCACTGCCGAAAGCGCCGGCCAATCTCTTGCCGAATGGCTCCGCGAAACTTCACTGCAAGCAGCGCGGCAGCGACCGGCTGATCCTCTGGAATTGCTTCTTGCCGAGGTTTGGGCCTTGCGATACACGCTGCTGAATTTGTTTCATTCAAAGGCGAAAGCGGCGTCAGAAGGTACACAATTGCTGCCCGATTCCATCGTGAAAATCCGCGATCAAGCCGACGCAATGAAGCTCCAGAAAGCACACAAAATCCTCGCCGACTTCCTCGCACTGACCCGAGCCAACCGAGCCGACAAATAAGGCGTTTGTGTCATGCTTACCATCTCGAAACCGCTGTCGGCCAGCCAAGCGCGAACCTATCACGAGCGTGAGTTTGCCTCCGAGAAACAGAACTACTGGAGCCGCGACCAACAGGGCCACAGCGAATGGCAAGGTAAACTCGCCGACCAGTGGAAGCTTGCCGGGACTGTCGAATCGGAACATTTCGCGCGGCTGAGTGAAGGTCAACATCCTCACACTGCAGACCAACTGGTTCGCCATCAGGTCTCGAGGACCTACGAGGGTAAGTTCGGGAAGGAAGTCATTAGCGCTGAACATCGCGCCGGGTGGGATGCCACATTTTCTGCGCCCAAGTCAGTGTCGCTCACGGCGCTTGTGGGAGGGGATGAACGCGTCCGGGCAGCCCATCGCGAGAGTGTCCGAACCGCGCTGCGGGAGCTAGAGAAATACACCCAAGCCCGTATTGGCAATGTTCACGCCCCAGAACCCACTGGTAAGTTTGTTGCTGCTACTTTTGAGCACGATACCGCACGTCCCGTTGATGGCTACGCTGCGCCGCAGCTCCACACCCATGCAGTCATCTTCAACGTAACCGAGCAGGCAAACGGAATTACGCGCAGCCTCCAGCCTCACGAACTCTTCGTTTCGCAGAGATACGTGACTGCGTTCTATCGATCCGAACTCGCGATGCGCCTGCAAATGCTGGGCTATGAATTGGAACGCGGGAAGCATGGCCAGCCTGAAATCCGTGGCTACACCAAAGAGTACTTAGAGGCGTCCAGTCCACGGCGCGAACAGATCAAAGATCATCTGCGCGAACAAGGAATCGATGGCGCAGCGGCAGCGCAGATCGCTGCTCACCACACGCGGGATCGGAAGGAACTCTTGTCCCAGGCAGAGGTATTACAGCGGCACCGGGACCTCGCGGCGCAATATGGCAACCAAGCCGATCGAGTCGTGGCTCATGCTCGCCAACACGGTCAGCAGCGAATGCATGAGGTTAAAGGTCAGGCACAGAGTGCCTTGACTTGGGCACGCGATCATGTGTTCGAAAGGTCAGCGGTCCAGGATCGTCGCGCAATTTTGGAAACTGCACTAGCGCGCGGCATGGGAGAAACCACCTACGGCAACATTCAGCAGGAATTTCAGCGCCGAATCAACGCGGGAGAGTTTCAGGAACTCGCGCAGATTGGCGCACGCAGACAGTACACGACGAGAGCCATGGCAGAGATGGAACGCGAGATCGTCGGCAGAATGCAGGAAGGCAACCAACGCTACTACACCGATCCAATGCTCGTTTCGCCCCAGATCCGAATCGCCACCGAAGACCGTCATCCAGAATTGAATCCATCGCAGCTCCAGGCAGTTGACGAGATCCTTCTCTCGCGGGAAAAGATCGTGGGCCTGGACGGTGTTGCGGGTGCGGGCAAGACCACGACTTTGGCCGTGATCCGAGAAGGTGCAGAGCTTGACGCCTACAGGGTCGAGGGGTTCGCCCCAACATCCCGTGCAGCGCAGAAGCTCGGCGAAGCTGGCATCGAGACTTCGACTTTACAGAAGCATTTGGCACGCGGACAGCAGCCCGACATGGGTGAGAAACGGCTCTATGTGCTCGACGAGTCTTCACTCGCTTCCACCCGGCAACTGCATGAGTTCATCGAGCGGCTGCGTCCGAATGATCGAGTTTTGTTAGTCGGGGATCGGCGACAGCACGAAGCGGTTGAAGCCGGACGCCCGTTTGCCCAGCTTCAAGACGCCGGTATGAAGACGGTCAAACTAGAAGAGATTGTGCGGCAGAAAGACCCTGAGCTGAAGGAAGTGGTTCAACAGTTCGCACGGGGCGATGTACGGGAAGCCATTAACAATCTCGATCAGCAGGGCCGGGTTCACGAGGTTCCCGGACACGAGGAGCGCATTTCGGCCATCGCGAAAGAGTACGCAAAATCACCAGAGAACACGTTGGTAGTGTCTCCGGATAATCGCTCCCGTATGGAGATCAATGAACGCATTCACACCGAATTACAACGCAAGGGCTTGGTCAGTTGCAAAGATCATCCGATCCGAACCCTAGTTCCGCGACAGGAACTCACTGGGGCTGACCGCACGTGGGCAGCGAAGTATGAAGTGGGCGATATTCTGCGCTATTCCCGCGCATCGAACGAGACTGGGATTGGAAAAGGAAAGTACGCCGAGGTGCGGAGCATCGATGCTACCAGCAACCGGCTCACCGTGCGGCTGCAGGACGGAACCGATCGCGCATACGATCCCCGCCGACAGCGCGGCGTCTCTGTCTATCGCGAACAGACACGTAATTTCTCGTTGGGAGACCGCATTCAATTCACGGCCCCGGCCAACGATCTCAGAATTGCAAATCGCGAATTAGGGGTAATTAAGAGCATTGACGCGACCGGGCGGTTGAGATTGAAGATGGACTCCGGCCGCACACTCCAAATCGATTTCAATAAGCACCCGCATTTGGACTACGGCTATGCAATGACGAGCCACTCCAGCCAGGGACAAACCGCGGACCGAGTGCTAATTCATGTGGACACTGAACTGGCTGCCAAAGACCTGCTCAATAACCGAATGGCGTACGTGAGCGTTTCCCGTGGAGCGTTGGATGCTCGAATCTTCACTAATGACCGCGAGAGGCTCCCCATCGCTCTCGTTCACGATATTTCGAAACAAACTGCGCAGGGGCCACAAAACAGCACAGATCAGACAATTGCGACCCAGCAGGAAATCTCTAAGGCACCGCAACAGGAGCAGGGTATGGGTCTTGGAGTCAGCTTTTAGAAACCTGCTTGCCCCGGATAATGGCAGCGTAGCGCGGGCGCAAACTCCGTCAAGGCCGACCGAAGGTCGCCGCTATCGCGGGCACGCGCCTTGACAGAGTTTGCTCATCCCGCGCGATAATCTCCGCTATTCCGGGGATGGACAGTGAAAGCGGACCGCAACTTCCCACACCAGCCACCGAATTCGGAGCTCGAGATCCACACGAATGTGTGGACTTTGGCTATATCGAACTAGGTTTGCGACCCGAACCAAGATCTATAGGGCATGTGATACTGAGCAAGCAAACAAAACAGACAGTTAACCCAGATGCCGGCGTTCGCGGGCGCGCGCAGCAGCGGCTCGACCTTGGTCATACGCCGAGGCCAGTGCCCGATCGGCAGCATCCTTGGTCGCCGAGGGGGCGAGGGCTGGCGTTCCTGCTGCGAATGGTGGGTGCGGGTCGTATTCGTTATAGAGCTGCAATACTTCCGCCGCCTGACGACCGCGAAGGCGCGACGCGATTATCAGCCCAAAATCAATTCCAGCGGTCACGCCACCGCCTGTAATGCGATTGCGATCAATAACCACACGCTCCTCGACGGGCTCCGCACCGAACATAGGAAGAATGTCGCGAAACCTCCAATGAGATGTCGCCTGGTATCCCTTTAGGAGCCCGGCGGCCCCAAGGATCAGTGATCCGGTGCAGACACTCGTGACATAGCGTGCGCGGCTGCTTCGATCAGCGAGGAACGACAAAATCTCGTCGTCATCCATCATCGCGAATGTGCCCGACGTACCGCCAGGCACAAACACAGCATCAAGATCGCGGGGACAGTCCTTGATCGAGGTGGTCGGAACGATGCTGTATCCCAGTGACGAGACAACGGGCTCTTTGTCTTTCCAAAGCAAATGGACTTGGCTGTTCGACAGTTCCGCAAAGAAAGGGTGCGGCCCAACGAGATCAAGAGCGCTCAGACCCGGATACAAGAGCATGCCGATTTGAAGGCGTGATTTGGCATGCGCTGCAACATCGGCGTCATTTTCGGCCTCCGTAGGTTGGGAGTGCTGTTGCTGCGCAAAACCAGTCTCAAAGAGAGCGGACGCAGCGAATGCTGAACCAATCCCCTTGGCAAAAGAGCGCCTCGAAATACCACTCTCGTTCTTAACTCGCATCCTCTTTTGTAGAAAACCAGCAGTTTTATGGAAAACCAGCAGTCGGCTTATTGATTGTTGCAGTAGGGTAATGTGGCGTAAATGACAATAGTAGGTTAATATCCGCCAATGCCAAAGCCTCGCAACGTCGCCATTCTCGCCTTCCCCGGCTGCCAAGTGCTCGATGTCAGCGGGCCGGCGATGGTGTTCGAAGCGGCCAATAATACTTCCGGAAAAACGCACTACCGTGTCCACATACTTTCCTCCAAGGGTGGCGCGATACAGACCAACAGCGCGGTGGCTCTTGTGACCAAACCGCTGCGAATGCTGCCACCACGTTTGATCGACACCTTACTGATCGCCGGAGGCGCTGCATCCGGGTTGCAGACGTTGGTGGCCGACAGGTCGGTGCGGAATTGGTCTGTCCGGGCAAGCGCAAGGGCGCGCCGATACGGTTCCGTCTGCACGGGCACATTCGCCCTGGCGCACTTCGATCTGTTGCGCGGCAGGCGGGTAGCCACTCACTGGTCAGTTTGCTCGAAGCTGGCGGAAGTCTGCCCCGAGGCGCATGTCGACGCGAACGCGCTATTTGTCAACGATGGCCGGTTGTGGACATCAGCTGGAGTTACCACTGGAATCGACATGAGTCTAGCAATGGTGGCCTCGGACTTGGGGGACACAGTCGCCAACGCCATCGCCAAACGCCTCGTTTTGTACGCGCGACGCCCGGGATACCAATCTCAGTTCAGTCCGGTGTTGAGTGCCCAAAGTCATGCGGAGGCGCCCTTCGCAGACCTGATCGACTGGATTCGCGAGAATCTGGATGGGCCGTTAGAAGTGCCGAGGCTCGCCGCGCGCGTTTCGATGTCGGAGCGTACGTTTCAAAGAAATTTCACCCGCAGCATCGGCGCGTCGCCCGCTCGCTTCGTCGAGACCTTGCGGCTGGATCAGACCCGCGTTTACCTAGCGGCGGGTCTGACACTCAAGGAGATCGCTGCGAAAGTTGGCTATCTGACCGGCGCCCAACTATCAAAAGCTTTTGATCGTCGCTTTGGTATGACCCCTATGCTGTTTCGGGAACTGCACGGTCGTAGCGAGCGCGGAAGATCCGCTAACGGTTCTCGCTAACACTTTGTTCCCGATCAGTGCTTCGTCGAAACCACTCCTGCCGATACATGTAATCCTGTCTCGATCAGGGCGACGTGCAGGTGTAGCTCGTCGCTAACTTGGCTGCCGCGGCATCGTTGGCGGGGCCGGTGTACTTGGGGTACTGCGGATACTGGCACAACGGTACACTTCGCGTTACCGCCCTGTGCTCATCCCGCTTCTCTGCTGTCAAAGTGGACGGAGCGATACCCTGCGTTACCCATTGGTCCAGCGCCGTGAGCAGGTCGGTTCGGTCTGGCCCTGCGCCTCCTTCACAGTGATTGACTCCGGGCGCCACGTAGAGCCGTGTTGACGCAGCGGCATTCGCCGCACCGACAGACTTCGTTACGCCCATCATATATTCAATGGTCGAATTGACGCTGAGAGCCATATCAGACCCGCCGTGCCAGACAATCAACTTGCCGCCGCTATTGATGAAGGGACGAATATCGGTTTGCGTCGCGTCATAGAGCGCTGCCATTGAATAGAGTGCGCCCTGGTTTTTATCCCAGGTGTACTTCAATGAGTCAGCGTTGGGGTCACGCGCAAGAACGTATTTAACGGAGGTGTCCTGGAACATATATTGCCCGGCTTTTTTTACATCGCCATCGCCGGAAACCCAGAGCCCAAAGCCGCCCGGATCGTCCTCGTTGCCTGTCAGGTTGTACCCCTTACTACGAAAAGTGTCGTTGCCTGCAAATACGACGTCCGTTGTCCACGATCTGACGACGGCGAGTTGCGCATCGGAAAGGCAGGTGTCTCCGGTATCGGCACCTCCTGGACAACGCAAAGCCGTTACGTTCGCGACTTTTGCCGTGCACATTGCGGGACTCGCGACAATGCCGTCGACAATACCGTCGAGTCCATCGCAAGCCTCTCGCACATGCTTCGCCAGCAGTGCTGTTTTGGCATGATTCAACGCTCCTCCGGGTGCGGCCAACGCCTTGGCCGTGCGGTTGAACGCTCCCATGAAGCCCACCCAGTTGTAACCGGGGGAGCGAGCAATCACGCCATCAAAGAGGTTCGGATTGTGCTGTACTGCCATCAGTGCTTCCCGTCCTCCGTTGGAACAACCTTCAAAATAAGACTTGGCGGGGGGGACACCATAAGCCGCAGTCACGGTTTTAAGAGCTGTCGACATGACCGTCGGCACGGAGAGACTGCCGAAGAGCTGGGCTGCGAAGGGATCGTTCAAAGCAAAGGCGGCAGACATTCCGTCACCCTGATGACCGGAATCGCTGACGACTTCCGCATAACCCTGAGTGAGTGGGGGCACGACTAGTTCTGTCATGACTCCGTCGTAGCCGCCGCCTCCGGCATAGTAGAGCTTGCCGTTCCATTTGTCCGGCACGCGAATTTCAAAGTTCAGCGCAGGCGCAATCGTACCATTGACCTTGCAGTAGGTCGGCGCAGATGAATTAGCCGGGATGACAGCTGTCGTGAGCGTTGCTCCCCCGATGGTTTTTCCGGACAGTGCCGCGCACGCCATCTGTGCGTTGACCTCACGGTTACCTGAGCCACTGCAGGCCGACATCAACAGCGAAGCAGTTATGGCTGCGAACGCTGCAGCGTGCGTCACCTTGTGTTGAAGTTTCCCAGCAATCATAAGGCGTCCTCTCTGCCGCTATTGTTTCAACAGTATCGTAAAGTTTGGTGACGCGCTGCATTCCCCAGTCTTAACGACCCCATACAGATGCGGATCCAATTCTCTGCACCGGAGCGCTTGGCGTAAATGACAAAAGCAGGCTGATATCCGCCATTGGCGAGTACAGTCCGTTTGCGGGTCTAAAAGCGCGGCCTGGTCGTCACAGGCGAAAAACCAGTGGTATGGGGACCCACAAACATCCTCCAGTGAAAATCAGGTGTATTGATCAAAAACTCCGCCTAAGCCCGATGCGCACCTGAAAGGGCTCGACGGGGTGAAAGACATCGGTGAATGCTGGCGCGGCGGTTGGCGTGATTTGGGATTGGTAAGCGTAATCAATGTCGTGGTCGCGGCGGTTTAGCAAATTCAGTAATTCAGCGGAAAAGCCCCATTTCTCACTGAATTGATAACCGATTTCTCCATAAAGTAACGCCGTCGCCTTCGAGCGAAAGATTCCGTCGGAAGTTAGATCACGCGGCCCAAAGTAGCGCAGGCGCAAGCTCGTCCAGCAGCCTTTGAGGTCATGCAATGTGACTCCCGAGGCAATCACCAAACCCACTGCTTCGGGGACGCGCCTGCCACCGGGGCTGTCCGGCGCCGCATCGTCTTCGTCGACTTCGGTGAAAATGGCTTTAGAGTTGGCCAGGTCAAAGTCAAAAGCTAGATGTTCGAACGGAGTGTAGTAGTTCGCCCACTCGACACCATAGCGGTCGCTTGGCTGCCGCGAGGCAGTCGTGCCTCCGGTGTCGCCTGCCTGCTGGAGTTCAGAAGCGCTGTGGAGATACCAGAAGGAAAGCGTGCTTTGCAGATGGGACAGAGCCAAGGTACGCACGCCGGCTTCCGCGCCTTTGGTTGGGATCAACGCAGGGATCGGCGTAGCGGGCACGTTCGGGAAAGGATTCTCCCCCGAAATCGGTTCAATCCTTTGGGTTGTGCCTCGGCCGTCGTTGCTGTGAAAACCGAAACCACCCTGTACGTAAAACTCGGTATTGGCCCACGGGCCGAAGATCAGACTCAGTTTCGGGCTGGGCAAGGCCTTGGTAGCAGTGCCGGAATTGGCTGTGGTAAGGAAGTTCGTAACGTTGAAGTGCTCCAGGTCGCCGCGCAGGCCCACCACCGTGCGGAATTGTTCCGCCCATTGAATTTTGTTTTTCGCATAGAAGCCCAATTGCGTGTCGGTCAGGTGATTCGCATCGGTAGTCGCGGGCAGAGTGTTGCCGGTGAAAAAATCAGTTTTGTCCACTCGTATTCGATTCTCCGATTGGTAAAGACCGTTCGTGATCCAGTCGTTGCGGACCTGCAAGCCGAACGTGTTTTCCACCTTCCGGCCGAACCATTCACCGAAAATCGTGTGCCGCGCGTCGAGACCTGCCACCCAGCGTCGGTCCTGCTGTTCGAATTGGTCGCCACGAACTGGGTCGGTTAGAAAGTACGTAAAATCAGAAAACAAATCGAGGTCGTAGTAAAACCCGTAGGCGGTGACTCTTGTCTCGGAACTTGTCCACCGGCGATGCCATTCGGCTTGCAGGCTGTAGCGCTGGGAATGGCCGCCATCGGTCGGGTTCAGCGTTCCGAAAAAACCAACGACCGGCACGGCGTTCTCGGCAATCTGATCGCTCGAATGCCATTGTCCGTGGTAGCCGCGGGCTGTGATGCTGAACCCATCCCCGTCTCCACCCTGGCTGTAGGTTAGAAGGCCATTGAATTTGTAATAGGTATCTGGATGCGTCCACGGGCCGTCATCGTGGTACAGTTCGCCGCCATAAAGCAAATTGCCGGAGCCGACTTTTCGTGACGCCCCGAAAACAGCGCGCCCATAGCCATACATGCCGCCTTCGACCTTGAAGAAGTTCTGAGGCAGCGTTTTGAAAAACACCACGTTGGCCGATCCCGCAGAGCCATAATTGCCGACATCCGCATAGTAAGGCCCCTTCTGGAAATCCACCCGCTGTACAAACTCGGGGATGACGGTGTTCATGTCTGAATAGCCTTCGCCGTGCGCGTGGGTGGGCAGGTTAAGCGGCATGCCGTCGAGAGAAATGGCGAAATCTGTGCCGTGGTCAAGATTGAAGCCGCGAAGGAAGTATTGATTGGCCTTACCGCCTCCGGCGTGCTGCGTGATGATGACCCCGGGGACCGTCTCCAGCACCTCTCCCGAACGAAGAATCGGACGATCCTGGAACTCCTTCGCACCCACCGTTCCCTGATTGGCGGACTCAGCAATTCCGATCAGGTCATCCGCCCTGCCCTCGACGTGTACAGTGGTGCTCACCGTGCTCACGGCCAGAGAGATCTGTAGCCGGACTAGTGCCTCAGTGTCCCCTACGGTGATGGGGACTTCTTTGGTTTCAAAGCCGGGATGAGATACCTCGAGTCGATAGTCACCTGCCGGGAGACCAGAGATAGTGAAGAAGCCGTTGCCGTCAGACCGCACGGTTCTTTGCACAGCGCCGCTCGCGCTTCGAACTTCCACGATTGCCCCGGCAATCACTGCGCCCGATATGTCAACGATGGTGGCTGATAGCTGAGGAGAATGAGGCTTATTGCTCGCGGCGACGGGAGGGTTCTCCTGGGCAGCGAGCAGACTTGTGACACCTAATATGCAAAACGTGATCAGGACAAACGGCTTTGAATTACGATGCTGTGTGGGGCAGTAGTCAAACTGTTGGCGCGGGGAATCTCGTCGCATCGCTGGCTTCATCTCAATAGAATGACACGAATATAATAATCGTGTTACGAAACGAACAAGCATACGCCGCGACCCGCTAGACCGCAAGTGATCGGGAACCACCCGAGAATCCCGGGGGTGTGGGTTCCGCTCTATACTCAGACGAGAAGGCCTTTTCTTCGGTTTTGATCCGAGCCCAAGTCGAGGCCCTGACGCGTCTCGTCGAGGTAATCGGCCTGCTAGAGGATTGCCCTGTCGGAGGAAGACGAAATGACTCGGCGCACGAAAAATAGGAACGAGAAAAAAGAAACGGCGGAGCTCACGAGGACCGGTGTCTCGATTGAAGAACCCCTGCTTAAGCAGTTCGATCGCCTGATTGCGCGACGAGGGTATCAGAATCGGTCGGAAGCCTTGCGTGACCTGGTTCGAGAAAGCCTGGTGGCCGAAGCGATCGACCAAAACGAGTCCGTAGTGGCGACTCTATCGATGATCTATGATCATCACCGCCCGAATCTCGCCAACAAGCTCATAGAAATTCAACACCACGCCCACCACCAGGTACTTGCAGCCACCCATGTACATCTGGACCATGACAACTGTTTAGAGGTCATCATCATGAAGGGTCGTAGTGGTGATCTGAAGCAACTCGCCGACCGCATGCTGAGTCTGCGGGGCGTTCAACACGGCAAGCTGGTCATGACCACTACAGGAAGACTCCAGGCGCCCGGACATCATCATGCGTAGCGATCTATCGTGATTCTCAACCCGATTCCTGTCGCTTTACACAGTAACTGGCAAGCTCACGCGTTTTCTTGGCGCGCCGCCTAGCGGTCGGAGCGAAGCGGAGAGGCTTGATGCGGCTCCCGCGCTCCGTACAAGCGCGCAACAAATAAGGGCTTCCCCGGTTCCGAAGCCGAGTTTGTGTCCCGTGAATGTTCTAACCACATCGAGAGCGTCTGCCTGTACTCAGGCGACTCGCGAACACTCGGTCATACAAGCCACGCAGGCATCGGCACAGGCCTTGCATTCAGGATGCAGCTTCTCAAATTTGCGGCATTCCGCCTCGCTCGACTTGCAGACCTCTGAGGTCAGTTTGGCGTATCTCGGAAGAAAACTTGAACTCTGCGCGGCGAGCGATCGCAACGCGGTACAGGCCGCAATGAGTTCGTTCACCCGCTCTGCACAGACGATCAGGGAATGGTCGCCCTTCGCTGCCACTTCGTGGCAGTGATGCATGCAGACCTCGCCCGCCGAGACACAGTTGCTGGCGGTTGTTATGAGGTTCTGATTGGCGGCGGTGCCAGCATGATGTTCGTGTTGCTGTGCTGCTGCCTTGGCGGCTAAAGTTCCTACTGCTAGAGCAGTCGACCCGAAGAACATTTC
>Ga0335080_10007810_pt1 | contig 11118 bp, 8 predicted proteins | sample Lox_Sample_34_FD_206720 | JGI IMG/M metagenome (GOLD analysis project Ga0335080, IMG submission 206720) | Soil microbial communities from Loxahatchee National Wildlife Refuge, Florida, United States - Lox_Sample_3.4 | ecosystem: Environmental > Terrestrial > Soil > Wetlands | place: USA: Florida...
GTCACCGGTATGCGCTGATGCAGATTCGCCTCCGCCAGCACCTCCAGCACGCGCGGCAGCAGATCATCCACGCTCGGAAATCCCAGGTGGAACGCCGTCGCTTCCGGCGCAAGCTCCGCGGGAAGTTGAATCGAAGCAGCCGAGAGAATGATGGATCGCCGCGCCGTTCGGAATCGGTCCGCCAGGTCCCGCAAACGCCGGCTGACGTGATCGTTCTCGCAGTATCGCGCGAAATCCTTGAGCAGAAAAATCGCGTCGCCGCTGACTTGGGCGATGTTCGCCAGCGCCTGTTCGGGCTGTTCGCTTCCGTAGAGTCCCGACCCGCCCGCCTTTGCAAGTCCGGCCGTCACTGTCCACGTGTAAAGAGGGACTCCCAGCTTCTCCGCCACCGCTCGCGCCAGTTCCTCGAGGCGGTCCTCTTCCTGAGTCTCAGCGGTGACGATGGGACTTCGCGAGTTGATCAGCAGCGCCAGTTCGTCGCACTGGTTCACGGTCATTTCGCCTTGTTCGAGGACACTTGTCGCAGTTCGATTGAATCCGCTTCGGCGTCCGCCTGGGTGAAGTTGCCTACCGAAAGATTATCAAAGCCCCCTCGACCGCTCGGGCATCGAATTACCGCCAGGCCGCTGGCTGGTTAACGGGCCCGGCTCTCCGGTGTTGTCTCTTCCAGCGTCGCAAGGTGAAGAAACGGCGAACCCCCCGTATTTCGACCCTACAATCGATCCCAGAGTTATCCATGCCGACCGAAGCTCATCCGCTGCAGTCGCCTTCGGCGCTTTCGCAGATCGCGCGCGAGCAGCGTCTCCAAATCATCGTGCGCAAAGGCCTCCCGCCTTTTCGGCAGACCGCGCTCGAACTGACGAAGGCGCTCGGCGGCGACTCTCCCGACCTGAAAAAAGCCGCCAAGCTGATCGCCGCGGATCCGAGCCTCAGCTCGCAGGTTCTGCGCATGTGCAACTCGCCCCTGCTCGGCCTGCACAGCCGCGTGATCAGCATCGACCACGCCGCCACGCTGCTCGGCCCGGAGCGCCTCCGCGGCCTCGCCGTCACCACTTCCGTGGCGGATTTCGCCGGCAACGCGCTGCCCGAATCGCAAATGAGCGCCTTCTGGCAGCACAGCTTTCTCGCCGCGATGCTCTCGCAATTCCTCGCCAGGCGTTGGAAATACTTCGAAGAGTATCAAGCCTACATCGCCGGCTTGTTGCACGACATTGGCCAGGTCCCCGAGTGGATGCTGATCGGTGAAGCCGCCGCTGAATCCGACGAACTCCCTTCGGATTGGATCGACAACACCGCGATGGAAGGCGAGTACTTCGGCACCGACCACTGCAAACTCGGCGGCATGATGGCTCGCTCCTGGAACTTGATGCCTTCGTTCCTCGACGTGCTTGAAAACCATCACACCCCGGAACTCGCGCAGCGCGATTCTGTCCTCGTCCGCATCGTGGCCACCGCCGATCAGTTTCTTGGAACGAAAAGTGGCGCGCACTCCCCCGCCGACATGTCGCTCCAGCAAGACCCTGAGCTGTTCATCCAGCTCGGCCAGGGACTCTTCGGCGAAAACGACTGGCCTCGCGTGCGCGAAGCGCTCGAACAGGAATACGCGCGCGTCCTGCCGATAGCGGAGGCCGGCCTCGACGGCCTTCTCGGCCGCAGCTACGTCCGTCCGGAGCCCGCTCCGAACGGCAATTCGAAGCCTCGCGGACCGGCCGCCGATCCCGAGCCCGCGCTCCGCAATCTCTCATCGCCCACAAACCCGTCGCGCAACGCGGCGCACGCTGCATCCGCCGGTCCTTTCCCTGCCCCGGATTCGTTCTTCTCACGCTGCAAGAGCCTCCTCCAGCGCCTTTTCTCCTGACGTTCGCTCCGCCGCGCCGCAAACCGCGTTGACCGAATAGGCATCCCCTTCTTGCGGCCTCTTTCTCCGGGTGATAGCTTCAATGTTTCAGACCCCCGGCCTCGTTCTGGGCTGCGCCAAAGGGTTCGGCGAATCGGCGCGTGGCGCGATCCGAGCAGGCTTGCCGGCAGGCAGGAGTTCAGTTGGCACCGTGGAACGTTAACGACCAGAGAATCCCGCAGGGCAGGCTCGTGCTGTTTTCGTACGTCTCTGCTGCCCTCGTCGTGCTCTTGCTCGTCGGTTTCTGGAAGCTTCAAGTCGTCCAGTCCGAGCATTACTCCGACCTCGCCGATAAGAACGGCATTCGCCCCATTGCCATCATCGCGCCGCGCGGACCCATGCTCGATCGCGAAGGCCGCGTCCTGGTCGATAGCTATCCTTCCTTCAGCATCATGTTGCTGCGCGATAATCCCAAGCTGCTCGAAAAAAGCCTCCCGCAAATCGAAGAGGGTCTCGGCATCGCGAAAGAGGACTTGGAGCAGCAGCTCGAAGCCGCGAAATTCGAGCCGAAATTCCTGCCCGTCGTCGTCAAGCCCGCGGCCAGCGAAGCCGATATCGCGTTCGTCGAATCGCATCGCGCCGATCTTCCCGTTCTCGAGCTGATCATGGTCCAGCGACGCCGCTACCCGCTCGGCGAAATGCTCGCCAACACGATCGGCTATGTGGGTGAAATCTCGCCGTCAGAGCTCGAAAAGAATCCGGACCGTTACCGCCCCGGCGACATCGTCGGCAAAGCGGGCCTCGAAAAGGAATACAACGATCAGATCGTTGGAACCGACGGCATGCGCCGCGTCGTCGTCAATAGCGTCGGCAAGGTGATTCGCACGCTCGACAATGTCGAGGCCATCCCCGGCAAGCCGATTCAGCTCACCATCGACGAAGACCTCCAGCGTGTCGCCGAAGCCGACTTCGCCAACAAAGCCGGCGGCCTCGTCGCCATGAACGCGCGCACCGGCGAAGTCCTCGCGATGGTCAGCCGCCCCACCTTCGACCCCAACGATTTCGCCGTCCGCATTCCGCCGCAGGAATGGGCCGCTCTCAATAGCGACCCGAATACTCCCCTGCTGAATCGCGCGATTCAGGCGCAGCTCGCTCCCGGCTCCGTCTTCAAGGTCGTGATGGCGACGGCCATGCTGGAATCGAAGGCCATTCCGGCCACCTTCACCGCCTATTGTCCCGGCTCGGCGGTGTTCTACGGCCGCGTCTTCCACTGCGATCACGCTCACGGCCAGGTGGATCTCCACAAGGGCATCGTGGCTTCTTGCGACGTATACTTCTACAACGTCGGCCAGCGGCTTGGAATCGACCGGATTTCCTACTACGCCTCGGGATTGGGTCTCGGCCAGAAAACGGGAATCGACCTGCCCGGCGAACAATCCGGCTTGGTTCCCTCCGAAGAGTGGTCCGAGCGCGTCAACCATCACAAGTGGTACCCCGGTTCGACGATCTCCGTCGCCATCGGGCAGGGCGCCGTGACCGCCACTCCGATCCAGCTCGCGCGGATGATCACCGCCGTCGCCAACGGCGGCACGCTGATTCCGCCGCACCTCTTGAAGGACGCCACCGGTCTGAAGCCCGGATCGTTTCCTCTTTCCGATGACACGGTCCAGCAACTCACCGACGGCATGTGGGGCGTCGTGAACGAACCCGATGGCACCACGTCCCAAACCGTCAAGCTGCAAAACGTCGACTTCGCCGGAAAGACCGGCACGGCGCAAATCGAGAGCTTCGACCTTCAAAACAAGCTCGGCAAACACCTGAAGGAAAACGGTTGGTTCATTGGCTTCGCTCCGCGGCGCAATCCGGAAATCGTCGTCGCGGCGCTCGTGCAGGGCGCCGGCTGGGGCAGCTCGGTCGCGCCCATCGTGCGCGATGTCGTCAAGGCCTACTACGACAAGAAAAACGGCCACTTCGTCCAGCCATCGACCGCTGAAAACTTGCCTCCGTCCGTCGGCGCTCAGCCCTCCGCTGCGCCCTCCGGAACCCAGCAGCCATGAAAGAACGTGCGGGCATTCAGGATATCGACTGGACTCTTCTCGGCATCGTCGGCGCCATCAGCGCGATCGGCATCCTCGAGATCTACTCCTCCACCCACGCCAGCGCCATGGCGGGCATGCAGTGGAAGCAGCTCATGTGGATCGGCATCGGCCTCGTGGGTATGGCCGTCGTCTCCCGCATCGACTATCACACTCTTCTCGACCAGGCGCCTGCTCTTTACCTCTTCGGCGTGCTCGGTCTGCTCGTTGTTCTCGTCATCGGCTACTCGCGCCTCGGCGCCAAGCGCTGGATCTCCATCGGCGGCATCGCCAATTTGCAGGTGTCAGAGATCATGAAGTTGATTATAATCATTGTGCTGGCGCGTTACTTCGCGGAAGTGCGCACGGATCGCTTGTCGCTGAAGGATCTTTTCAAGATTGGCGTCTTGATTCTGATTCCAGTCGCCTTGATCTTGAAGCAGCCGGACCTGGGAACCGCCATGGTGCTCGTTCCCGTCGCGGTCGTTGGAGCGTTTTTCGCTGGCATCGAGTGGAAGCATTTGCTGGTCGGCGCCGTACTGATTGCGCTTCTTATCCCGCTCGCGTGGAACATGCGCCGTCATTTGAAGCCGTACCAGCAGCAGCGAATTGAGACTTTCCTTCACCCGGAGCAGGACCAGCGCGGCGCGGGTTACCAGATCTTGCAATCCGAGATCGCCGTTGGTTCCGGGGGGTTCTGGGGTAAGGGATTTAGCAAGGGCAGCCAGAATCAGTTGGGCTTCGTGCCCGTGCGGTATTCCGATTTCATTCTTGCCGCTCTGGCTGAGGAACAGGGTTTCATCGGAGTTTGCGTGGTCTTGCTGTTGTATTTGGGCCTGATTCTGCGGCTCGTGGACAACGCGCAGAAAGCGAAAGACCGTGCTGGGATGTATGTCGTAATGGGCGTCACCGCCATCCTGGGTTTCCACGTTTTGGTCAACGCTTCCATGGTGATAGGCTACATGCCTGTCACCGGCATTCCACTGCCGCTGATGAGCTATGGTGGGTCGGCAACGGCCTTCGTGTTTTTGGCTTTGGGCTTGGTGATGAGCGTCCGCATGCGGCGCTTCGTCAACTGATCCCCACAACTATTTCCGCTTTCCGGCTGGGCCGGAGCGATGAATTCAACATTGAGTGAAGGACGCATCGAGTGAGGAAAGCCAATCCAAGAAATGTGAGCTCTTTCCTGGACGGCTCCCCGTGGCGCGCGCAAGGCATCGCCTTCCGCCACGCCGGCCGGGCGTACGCGCGGATCTGCGCCGCCCTCGTATGCGCCACTAGGAGTCTAAATGTCCAAGGAAATGGTGATTTCGGCGAACCCGCACGAGACGCGGGTCGCCATTCTCGAAGAAGGTCAGCTTTGTGAGTACTACGTCGAGAGGGAAAAAGAGTTTGCGCTAGTCGGAAGCATCTACAAAGGCCGTGTAACGCGCGTGCTGCCGGGCATGCAGTCGGCCTTCGTCGAAATCGGCCTCGATAGCGACGCTTTCCTGTACGTCAGCGACTTCCTCGAAGGAATCGAGGAGTTCGAGTCCACCGTCACTCCTGCCGAAGAGAAAGTGCAGAAGATGCAGGACGAGGGCGGAGCGGTGTTTCCCCCTGCGAGCACCGCGGCGGCGGCCGTCGAGCCGCCGGACGTTGAGCCTGCGCCGTCGACCGCGGGTCCGCCCGAAGCCGCCGCATCGATCGGTGCATTGCCCGGCGAAACGATCCATCCGGGCGGTTCTGCTCCTGCGGCAGGTTCCGGTTCCGCGCCCTCGCACACGCCGTCCCACCACGATCGCCCGCGCTTTGATCGCGGCGGTCGTCACGGCGGGCGCGGTCGCGATTTTGGCCGCCACGGCGGAAGAGGGCGTGGCCGCTTCGGCCGCCGCGACCGCGGAGACCGCGGTGGCGACCATCGCTCTGGCCGCGATCTCCCGCCTTCGAAATACGCCTCGCCTCGCCCTTACGAGGAAGCGCCCGCCGAGCCGGGCGGCGAATCTCAGATTTCCGTTCTGCCGGGAGAATCTCTCGCGCGATTCCGCGCTCCCGTCGAAGGCGCGCCGTCAGCGGCGCCCTCCGAACCCGTCGCGCAAGCGGCGCCGCCGGTCGAAACGCATGAGCCGGTTCACGAGCACGCCGCAGAGACGCACGAACCTGTGCCAGAGGCCGCGCCTCCCCGCGAGCGCGACTCGCACCGCGGCGGCTTCGCTTCCGGACTCGCGCCTCTGCCCGGCGAGACGCTCTCGAAATGGCCGGTGCACGAAGCGCACCTCGCTGCCCACGCCGAACCCGTTCTGGAACACATGCTGTCTCATGCCGAGCCCGCCGCGGAAGAGGAAGAGGTCGAAGCCGCCGAGCGCCTGGTCGCCCATGAGGAACCGGGCGCGGAGGAATTGCACGAGGACCATCTGGCGGCGGAACTGACCGAGGAAGAAGCCAGCACGCTCGCCGAGCAGGTCGCCGAGGCGCAGAGCGAACACGCGGCGCGCGAGGCGGAGGAGCGCGCCTTCGCCGCAGCCGACGTAGCGGCGGCAGGCGAAAGCGAGACAGGCGAAGACCACGAACTCGAAGAGGAAGAGGACGCGGCCGAGACCGAAGGCATGATCGAGTCCGCCTCCGAAGCCGACGAGGCCCACGAGCGCGCTCTCGAAGAAGTGTCCGATGCCGATGCGCTCGCCGCGGCCGCCGAGGATGAAGCCGACGCGGAAGCCGAAGCGCACGAAGCGATCGAATCGCTCGAAGAGACCGAGCACGCGCTGGAAGCGGAAGCCGGAGTAGCACCGATTGATGACGGTCTGCCCGTTCCGGACGCAAGTCCTGCGGCCCAGGAACAGCAGCCGTGGCAGGCTCGCGTCACCGGCGATTTCCGCTCGCGAATGCAGAATCCCGCGCGGCGAGGCGGACGCGATCGCGGCCGCCGCGACGACCGGGGCCGCCGCCCGCACCACCGCGGTCACAGCCACGGGCATCACCGCCCGCAGCAGCGCCGTCCGCAGCTGATTTCCGACCTTCTGAAGCAGGGGCAGGAAATCATCGTCCAGATCGCCAAGGAACCGCTCGGCAAGAAAGGCGCGCGCATCACCAGTCACGTCGCCCTGCCGGGCCGCTACCTCGTCTACATGCCCACGCTCGATCACACGGGCGTGTCGCGCAAGATCGCTTCCGCCGAAGAACGCTCGCGCCTCCGCCATCTCGTCAACGACGCCAAGGGCAGCGCGGGCGGAGGCTTCATCGTTCGCACGGCCGCGGCTGCGGCTGCGCCGGAGGAAGTCCGCGCCGACGTCGAATTCCTCACCCGCACCTGGTCCGAAATCAAGACGCGCGCCGAGCAGCGCAAGGCCCCTTCCCTGCTCCACCGCGACCTCAATCTCGTCGAGCGCATGCTGCGCGACCACATCAGCGGCGACTACTCCGCCATCTGGGTCGACACCGAGGAGGAGTACACCAAGGTCGTCGACTTCATGAACCGGTTCCAGCCCACGCTCGTGAATCGCGTCAAGCTCTACTCGAAGGAAGCGCCGATCTTCGAGGAGTTCGGCATCCAGCAGGAAATCGACAAGGGCCTGCGCCCGAAAGTCTGGCTGAAGTCCGGCGGCTACATCGTCATCAACCACACCGAAGCGCTCGTCGCCATCGACGTCAACACGGGCAAGTTCGTCGGCAAGGGCTCGACGCGCCTGGAAGACACCATCGTCCGCACCAACCTCGAAGCGGTGAAGGAAATCGTCCGCCAGATGCGCCTGCGCGACCTGGGCGGCATCATCATCATCGACTTCATCGACATGGAAGAGCGGCGCAACCGCGAGAAAGTCATGGCCGCGCTCGAGGAAGCTCTGAAGGCCGATCGCGCCCCTTCAAAGATGCTGCGCTTCAACGAGTTTGGCCTGATCGCCATCACCCGCAAGCGCACCAAGCAGGCGCTCGAACGCACGCTCTGCCAGCCGTGCCCGTATTGCACCGGCTCCGGCATGGTGAAGTCGATTCCCACGCTCTGCTACGAAATCCAGGGCGAGGCGCGCAAGATGGCTCCGGAGATGGATTCCGGCAGCCTCACGCTGCGCGTGCACCCGGAAATCGCCAAGGCTCTCAAGACGCGCGAGTCGGGGCTTGTCGAAGAGCTCGAGCGCTGGACGAAAAAGTCCGTCATCATCCAGGCCGACCCCACGCTCCACTGGGAGCAGTACGACATCTACTGACGATCCGGCCAGGATCGTCATCCTGAGCGAGTTCGCCGACGCCAACGAGTCGAAGGATCTCGAACGATCTCTCTTTGGAAACCGCCTCGCAATGCGCGGGAGGGTGCCGCACTCCTCGCGTCTTCCGCGAAGAGTGCGAGAAGTCGCCTTATTTTTGGTTGCCTTTCAACGCATCGCCCGGATGTCTTTTGAAAATTCCTCCGCGGGTGCCTCACACGACTTCGACGCGCGCACGGCTTCCCGTTCGCGACAGCGCGCGGTCGCGCGTGACAAGTGGCGCATCCAACGCCTCGGCCAGAGCAAGATAGGCCGCGTCGTAGGCCGTCAGGCTGTGCCTCATCTCCCAGATTCGACCCAGCAAGACCAAATGCGGATAGCGAGTCAGCGGAAAGTCAGCTAGATCGGTGAGGGCCTCGGCGCCCCGTTGAGCGGAGATCGCCCCCGAGCGCACGTATCGCCGCAGGACCTGCGCAACTTCGAGATCGATCAGATGAGGAGCGTGCAGCGTTTCGCCGGTGGCGAAGAGCGACCGGCCTACGCGCAGCGCTGCGGGCGTCTGCAGGAGCACCTCCAGAAGCGCGGAAGCGTCGACGACGATCAGCGGCTGTTCCTCTCCGCGCGTACCGCCGCCGCCGGCGTAAGGCGCGGCCGCACCGGCTGGCGGCTGGCCAGCCGCTTCCGCATCTCGCTGACCGTGGGCCGGTCGAGCGCGTGCCGCAGTTCGCGGAGCAGATATTCCGAAAGCGACATGCCTTCGAGCGCCGCGCGCGCCTTCAGCTCGCGATGCAGGTCGGACGGCACATTTCGGATTTGAACCATGACGGACATGTGATCAGCATACTTGCATGTGCTCCACATGTCAACGCTCTGAGCCGAGATCCAGGCGTCCGGGGGGCGCATTTTGTGGCGAATTTGACGTCTGGCCGATCGCTCGAATTTGACCGCGTTTTGCACCGTAACTGCCCCTTAAAGGGCGCATTTTGGCGCGAATTGCACCGCTGATTTCGTACAGGGGTACTGGTTCTTGTACCTTTCCTGCACTTCCGGCCGGCTTGCGAAAAAAGTCTCCGCTGCTACGCTGCTCGCGCAGTCGCAGGCGTGGGAATGAACGCGGACGCGCGATCTTCCGCGCCGCCGCTCTCTTGACGAGAGCCGGATGCTCTTTGAAAAATTGCGATGTGAATCGGGACTCCTAGCCGCTGAAGCGCTGCTCGCGGAAGGGGTCGCCGTACATGTTGTAGCCGTTCTCTTCCCAGAAGCCGGGCGAGTCCTGGGCCATGAACGCAAGGCCGCGCACCCACTTCACGCTCTTCCACGCGTAGAGATGCGGCACCACGAGCCGCACCGGGTAGCCGTGTTCGGCGGGCAGCGGCTCGCCGTTGTGTTTCAGAGCGAAAAGACTCGTGGGGCGCATCAGATCGTCGAGCGGGACATTGGATGTGTAGCCGCCCTCGGCATGCACCATCACGTACTTCGCCTCGGGCTTCGCGCCCGCGAGCTTCATCACTTCGGTGAACGCCACGCCCTCCCAGCGCACGTCGAAGCGGCTCCAGCGCGTAACGCAGTGCATGTCCGCCGTCACGCCCACCATCGGCAGACGGCTGAATTCATCCCACGTGAGCCGCACCGGTTTTTCGACCAGGCCCGCGATGCGAAAATCCCAAGTCTGCGGATCGAAGCGCGGCACGTCGCCCTCGTGCAGCACGGGCCATTTCAGCGTCGCGGACTGGCCCGGCGGCAGGCGGCCCGCGTCGCGCATCGCGCGCTCCAGTTTTTTGCGATCGGTGAGTTCGCCGAAGATCATCGCCCTGATTCGCCGCCCTTCCGAACCAGTTTACTCCACCTCTATCGCGATGCCACCCAGGCAGCGCGCCGAGACGGGCGCGCGGAATGGCGCCGCAACGGCGTGTGCTATCATGGCGCGTTCAAAAGCGACATAAACCCCATACATAGGGAGCAGCCATTGTCCGCACGAATCCTGAGTGGCAACGCGATCCGCGACCAAATCTACGCCGACCTGGCGGGCGAAATCAGCTCGCTGGCCGCCGCCGGAATCAAGCCGGGTCTGGCCGCCGTTCTGGTGGGCGATAATCCGGCTTCGAAGGTGTACGTGAAGAGCAAGATCGCCGCGTGCGAGAAGCTGGGATTGGCGAGTTTTCACATCACGCCGCCCGCCACGATGACCACCGCCGAATTGCTGGCGCTGATCAAGGAACTGAACGAGCGCGACGAGGTGGACGGCATCCTGGTGCAGCTTCCGCTGCCGTCGCAGATCGACTCGAAAAAAGTTCTGGAAGCGATCGACCCGGCAAAGGACGTGGACGGATTTCATCCGGTGAACGTGGGACATCTGGTGGCGGGGCGGCCGGCGCTGGTGGCGTGCACGCCGGCGGGCGTGATGGAAATTTTCAAGCGCAGCAATATTCCCGTGGAAGGCGCGAACGCGGTGGTGGTGGGGCGAAGCGACATCGTGGGCAAGCCGATGGCGCTGCTGCTGCTGCACGCGAACGCGACGGTGACGATCTGCCATTCGAAGACGCGCGACCTGAAGGACACGATCCGGCGCGCGGACATCGTGGTGGCGGCGATCGGGCGCGCGGGCATGGTGACGCGCGAGCACGTGCGGCCGGGCGCCACGGTGATCGACGTGGGCATCAACCGCGTCAACGACGCGAAGCAGGCCGAAGATTTCTTCGCGGGGTTGCCGGAGCGGCTGGCGGAATTTCGCGCGAAGGGCACGGCGCTGGTCGGCGACGTTCACCCGGACGTGGCGGAGATCGCCGGCGCGTTCACGCCCGTGCCGGGCGGCGTCGGCCCGCTGACGATCGCCATGCTGATGAGCAACACCGTGAAGGCCGCGCGGCTGCGGCGCGGCTCTCGCGCGTCCGCGTCCGCTTCCTCTCACTCCTGATGCTGCGCATCGGCCTCACCGGCGGAATTGCTTCGGGAAAATCCACGGTGGCGTCGATGCTGCGCGACCGCGATTGTCCCGTACTGGACGCGGACGTGCTGGGCCACGAACTCC
>Ga0335080_10007813_pt1 | contig 11116 bp, 9 predicted proteins | sample Lox_Sample_34_FD_206720 | JGI IMG/M metagenome (GOLD analysis project Ga0335080, IMG submission 206720) | Soil microbial communities from Loxahatchee National Wildlife Refuge, Florida, United States - Lox_Sample_3.4 | ecosystem: Environmental > Terrestrial > Soil > Wetlands | place: USA: Florida...
GCATTCTTCTCATAGAAATACTCGGCATCCACGCCATCGGGATAGCGCTTCATGGTGAGCGCCCGGCCGGCAAACTGCGGCAGTAGCGCGGGCGCGACACGCGCGTAGTAATCGATGACCTGGCCTTTGGTGAATCCGGCAGCAGGATATAAGACCTTATCCAGATTCGATAGCTTCAGGTGCCTGCCCTGGATGTCGACCACTGGTGGATTGGTCAAGCCTGCCTCCGCTACGGGCCAACGCCGACGTTCAGTATAAAGGTGTCGGGACGAGTCGGGTTCCTGGCTCGCCAGAAAAACCGATTAACCACAGAGGACACAGGGGTACACCAAGGAAAGCCTAGGACTTCTCGCCATCGTGTAACTCCGTATCCTTCGTGGTTCCCGGATTTGACACGTCAGCCACTCATCCCCGTTTGACAATCTCCCCACCTGCCACGTAACGTCAAACTTCTACCGCTCTGATCCGTCCAACCGTTGTGGAGGCCCAATGAAATTCCGTTCGGCCAAGTTGTTGGCCATGTTTTTTCTGCTTTCCCTGCTGGCTGCCGCCCAGAACCTGGCTTCGTTCGAAAAGCGCGTCACCGTGAAAACGCTGGCGAACGGCTTGACCGTGGTGATCTGCGAGCGTCCCGAAGCGCCGGTATTTTCTTTCTTTACTCACGTCGACGCCGGGTCGGTGCAGGATCCGATGGGCAAAACCGGCCTGGCCCATATGTTTGAACATATGGCCTTCAAGGGGACCGACAAGATCGGCACGACTGACTATCCGGCGGAGAAAGCCGCGCTAGCCCAGGTGGAAACAGACTACGCGGCCTACATCGCCGAGCGCGACAAGCCCATCGGCCGGGATGAGCAGAAACTCAAAGAACTGGAGAAAGCCTGGCAGGAGGCCATCGTCGCGGCGCAGAAATACGTGAAGCCTAATGCCTTCCCGCAGATTCTTGAGGCCAACGGCGTCGAGGGGCTTAACGCTTTTACCAACGACGACGAAACCGCCTACCACTATTCCCTGCCCTCAAACCGGCTGGAGCTGTGGGCGTATTTGGAGTCGGAGCGCTTTTTGCATCCCGTGATGCGCGAGTTCTACAAAGAACGCAACGTGGTGATTGAAGAACGCCGCCTGCGGACCGATAGCAATCCGGTCGGCCGCCTGCTGGAGCAATTTGTGACCGCGGCTTACCAGGCGCATCCCTACCATCGGCCCACCATCGGCTGGATGTCGGATTTAAATTCTTTCTCCGCCACTGACGCACAGCATTTCTTTGACCGTTACTATATTCCTCCCAATATGGTGGTGGCAGTAGTCGGCGATGTGAAGGCCTCTGAGGCCATGCCCATCATCGACAAATATTTTGGCCGGCTGCCTGCGCTACCCAAGCCAGACGAACGCACCACCACCGAGCCGCCGCAGAACTCGGAGCGTCGCGTGGTGCTGCAAGACCCATCGCAGCCGCTTTACCTCGAGGGTTATCATCGGCCCGATTACCGCAGCAAAGATGATGCGGTATATGACGCAATCGCCGATCTGATGTCCGAGGGACGGACTTCGCGTCTCTATAGAGCGTTGGTTCGCGATAAAAAAATTGCCGCTTACTCAGCCGGTTTCAGCGGCCTTCCCGGCAATAAATACCCGCATCTCTTCGCGTTCTATGCCTATCCCCTGCCGGGACACACCAATCAGGAAGTAGCCGACGCAATCCACGTGGAAATCGAGCGCCTGAAGAAAGAAGACATCAGCGACGACGAATTGCAGATGATTAAAACCCGGGCGAAAGCCAATTTGATTCGCGGACTGGACAGCAATGACGGTCTCGCCCAACAACTTGCCACTTATCAGTCTCGTTACGACGATTGGCGCGAACTTTTCCGTACCGTCGATCAAATCAACCAGGTGAGCAAGGAAGACATTCGACGCGTGGCGAATCAGACGTTCGTTCCCGCGAACCGGACGGTGGGGATTATCGAGACGGTCGCGCCGTCTGCTTCCGACGACCAGAAGGGAGGCGCGCAATGAAGCAGCCTGGGCGGATCATGCTTCTCGTGATTGGACTCGCGGCCTGCATCGGAAGCGCTGCGCCTCCGGCCGCCGCGCAGGTTTCGAGCTGGCAACAGATCCAAGTTCCCCCGCTGCCGGCGTTCAAGCCGCAGGAACCCAAGCGCATCAAACTTCCGAACGGCCTGGTGATTTTTCTGCAGGAAGACCACGAACTACCGCTAATTGATGGCGTGGTCCGCATCCGTGGGGGTTCGCGTTCGGAACCGGCGAACAAAGTTGGCCTGGTTGATCTCTACGGTGAGGTCTGGCGCACCGGCGGCACGAAGAATCAAACCGGCGATCAGCTCGATGACTTTCTCGAAATCCGCGCCGCCAAAGTGGAAACTGACGGGATAGCCGATTCCACCACCATCAGTTGGTCCTGCCTGAAAGGCGATTTCACAGATGTGTTCAAAGTTGTCTCCGGCTTGCTCCGCGAGCCCGAGTTTCGCGCCGACAAACTGGACTTGGCGCAAAAGGAATATTTCGATTCGATTTCGCGCCGCAATGACGAACCCGGGGAAATCGCTTCCCGCGAGTCGACAAAGCTGGCTTACGGCCCGAGGAATCCTTACGCGCGCGTCGCGGAATACGCGACCGTGGCCGCGGTCACGCGGGAAGATCTGGTGGCCTGGCATAAGCGGTATGTGCAGCCCAACAATATGATCGTGGGCGTGGTGGGAGATTTCGACTCTGTACAAATGGAAGCCACGCTGCGCGAAGCTTTCGGCGCTTTGCCTGCCGGGCCGCCCGCGGACGCGCCAGATATCAAGTTCGATCCCTCCAAGCCCGGCTATTACCTCGTTTCGAAGGCAGACGTGAATCAAAGTTCCATCCGCATGGTGGAACTGGGCACGACGCGCAGGAATCCTGACTACTATGCTATTCAGGTCTTCAACGAGGCATTTGGCGGAGGCTTCTCCTCGCGTCTGTTCCGCAACATTCGCACGCTCAAGGGTCTGGCATACGGCGTGGGCGGAGGGATCGGCACAGCTTTCGACCACTCCGGAATCACACGGCTTTCTGTGGGGACCAAGAGCGCGAGCACGGTCGAATCGATTCAGGCGATTTACGACGAAATCGATAATCTGGCGAAGAATCCGTTCTCGACCGAGGAAATCCAACAGGCGAAGGATTCTATTCTCAACTCATTCGTTTTCAATTTCGACTCGCCTGACAAGGTTTTGCGGGAACGGATGGCTTACGAGTTCTACGGCTACCCTCCAGATTTTCTCGAGCAATTCCGCGCGGGCGTCGAAAAGGTTACGCCGGAAGATGTGGCCCGGGTGGCGCCGAAATACCTGCATAAGGACCAGCTTGCGGTTCTGGTGGTGGGCAATCCCGCAGAGTTCGGCAAAGCGCTGACCTCGCTTGGCCCTGTCAACAACGTGGATATAGCGATCCCGCCTCCGCCTGGCGCGTCTGCGGAAGCTGGGGCCAAACCGACCGCTTCGAATCCCGAAGGTCTGGCAACGGCCGCGAAGGTTGTGGCTGCGATGGGCGGCGAAGCCAGGCTGAAGTCGGTGAAAGCGATTCGGGTTGATTCCAATATGACCGAAGCAAGCGGCGGCGCAGCGACGCTGCTGCAGGCAACGATCGTTTTTCCCGACCACTTGCGGGCGAATATTCAGACCCCACAAGGAATGCTGGTGCTGGTAGTTTCCCCGGAAGCCAGCTTTATGTCGGCGGAGGGCATGGAGGCGCGCGATCTGCCGGCGGCACAGAAGAAAGAAACAATGGAGCAGATCAAGCGTGACCCGGTTTACCTCGGCCAGCACTTGCACGATCCGTCGTTTGTATTTGCGGCGGCCGGATCGGAGAAAATCGGCGACATCGACGCGGCTGTCGTCGACGTAAGCGGGCCGGGCGTGACCATACGCTGGTACGTCGATCCGCAACGCGGCCGCATTTTACGGGAGACTTACCAGGCCATGGGACGGTCCGGGCCATTTCTGGGTGAAACCGATTTCGAACAATGGGAAACTCACGACGGCCTGACGCTTCCCCGCATTCACCGGAACAAACAGGATGGAAAGGATTCGAGCGTGGCGGAAACTACCGCCATGCAGCTTAATCCTGCGGTGGATTCGAAATTGTTTGAAAAAGGCGCGGCTGCGGCAGCGAAATAAGATGCCGACCAGATTTCTCGCCCCGCTGGAAAAGACGCGAGGCTTGGGGATGACGCAACGAGGTAAGAATACGCCCCGCACTGGCCCACTACCCTTTCCGCTATCATGTTTGCGATGGCTGTAGAATCCATTACTAACGGTTCCCAAACGCTGCTTATCGACGCGGATGACACGCTTTGGGAAAACAATATTTACTTCGAGCGGGCCATCGCAAACTTCATTTCCTTCCTGAATCATCACGAGTATTCCCGCGAGCAAGTACGCGAAGTGCTGAACGACGTTGAACGCGAAGCCATCGTGACCCACGGGTACGGCCTGCACAGCTTCGCGCATTCGCTGGTGCAAACTTTTGAGCGGCTGGCGGTTGAACCGCTCACACCAGCGCTCCACGAAACCATCAACGGTTTCGCTCACGCGATTGCCGACCATCCCATCGAAATTCTCCCCGAAGTGCCTCAGACGTTGCAGTACCTCGCGAAGCGGCACCATCTGATTCTGATGACCAAAGGAGCAATCACCGAGCAGACTGGCAAGGTGGAGCGTTCGGGTCTCAAAGAATATTTTGCCGCGATCGAAATTGTTCCCGAGAAAGAGACTTCGACCTACCATGCCGTAGCTGCGAAATATGATCTGCTTGCCGACTCGACCTGGATGGTGGGCAATAGTCCCAAGTCCGACATCAATCCGGCGCTCGCGGCCGGCCTGAATGCGGTGTTCGTTCCGCACGGACAAACCTGGATTCTGGAGCACGACGAAGTGGCGAGTCCAGAGCCGCCCAGCCGGTTGCTGGTGGTGGAGCGATTCGCTGATCTCAGCCGGCATTTTTAGGTCAGAGCATTCTCTGCTAGTCGCGCCGGGCCGGCGCGTGCCCGGACCTGCGGAGCGTACGGCACGACTTAAGCCGCCGGGTGAATCGTGAATGCAAGCGATGCGGCATTAATGAGATAGGTTCTAACCCCAACTCCTTCAATCCCGGCGGTTTCCGCGCGTGGTACTCTCATGTTGCTCTGGTCTTCTGCGCCCGCTCACGCGTGGCCATGCAGAAAAACAATTTCCGCCGGCTGCTGCGGACTGTGGAATCACTCGCCGATCTCGGTCCCGAGATTACGGCCGAGCGCGATTTCCCTCAGACCGCGCGCGCCATGGTGTCGGCAGTGATGCAGGCCGCCGGCGCGCGCGAAGCGGTTCTTTTTGCTTACACTGACAAACCTTCCCTGCTGACCTCGATTGCCGCCGAGGGTTTTGCCTTGATGCCCGAGCCGGCAGTGATTCCTTTGCTCCCCAAGCACGTGCATGCTCTGAGCACAACCGCGCGGCCGATTGTTTTGACGGCAAGCTCTTACGACGTTTTTCTGAGTTCAAACGGCAACGTTGCGCCCGAGCTGTTTCGCTGCGTGTCGCCACTGCGCGTGGGTGGGAAGCTGGTGGGCATGGCCGCCCTGGGCCGCCGCGAAGGCGATTCCCCGTACGATGAAGAAGAGCTCGACTCGCTAGAGCTGCTGGGCAACTACCTGGCGCTGGCTATCCAGAACCATGCTCTCAGTCAAACTCTGACCCAGCGGGTTTCTGAGAACCTGCGGCTCTTGGCTTCGCTGCACGGTTTTTATGACACGGCGCTCGAAGCCTTCGCGGCTGCGATTGACGTAAAGCACGTCAACATTCACGGCCATTCTCTCCGCGTGGGGCGTTACGCTGCGGCCATCGGTGAAGCCATGGGCATGGAACCGAATGACGTAGCCGCTCTACGCTCTGCGGGATATCTGCACGACATCGGCAAAGTCGCCGTAGACAAGCGTTTGTTCGGCAAACCGACGTCGCTCGATCCTGAAGAATTCCGCGAAATGGCCGACCATACCGTCGTCGGCCATCAGATTGTGAACGGAGTGCAATTTCCCTGGCCGCGCATTCCTGAGATCGTGCGCTGGCACCACGAACGCGGAGACGGTTCAGGCTACCCCGACGGCCTGATGATGGAAGATGTTCCCATGCCGGTGCGTATTGTCGGTCTCGCCGATACCTTCGATGCCATGACCAGCGAACGGCCCTATCGCGAGTCACTCTCCGTGGGCAGCACGCTGAGCGAAATTGTCCGCCTTTCCCCGCAGAAGTTTGACCCTCATGCGGTGCAAGGCCTTCTGCTTCAGGTTCGCCGGGATTCTGTCGGAAGTAATCGCTTACGCTTTCTCGAGGAACGGATGGCAGTGAACATCGCGCCCACCGATGTGGATCATCTGGCCGCTACCTTGCAGCACAAAGTGAGTCACGGGCGCCTCTTTCTGACCTAGCGCGCCGGCTATAAGCTCGCCGTGCGGGGAAAATCAGCACCTTCCGACAGTTGCCCAACCCGCGTTGATCGGGCACGACTTAGACCGGATCTCTGCATGGTCACGCATACAAAAACATTCTTCCCTTATTCACTAAACCAAATCCTCAAGCCGCCGATAGAGTTTACGTTACTCGCACTTTCCCCCTTACCTCAGAACGGCCAACCGTATTTTGGCACGCACGAAAGTTACCTTCAGAAAGAGGCGGCAATGTCAGCCGAGGCACATGCGGGAACTGAAAGCTTCGATCATGAGGAAAATACCTTGCACACGGTCTTCGAAACGCTCCCCGTGGGAGTCATGCTTACCGATACAGAGGGCATCATCCTATATGTGAATCCGGCGTTTGAAAGTGCAACGGGTTATCCGCGCCAGGAGATAGTGGGCCAGACCCCGGAACTGCTTAAGTCCGGACAACACTCCGACGAGTTCTTCAACCATCTTTGGACGCAACTCCGCAACGGGCAGGGCTTCCAGGGAACCATGGTCAACCGCAAGAAAACCGGACAGCTCTACTGGGCTGAGCAAACCATCACGCCGATCCGGGATGAAACCGGAGACCTCACGCATTTTGTAGCAGTGCTGCAAGACGTGACCGAATTGCGAAAGAAACAGGAGCAGGAAGTCCAGCTCCGCCTTGCGCGCGAGGTACAACAGCGATTCTATGGTGCAGCACCGAAACTGGCTGGCTTCGATCTGGGGGCTGCCGCGCATCCCGCCAACGAGACCGGCGGAGATTACTTCGATTTTATCCCCATGGCCAACGATTCGCTGGCGATCGCAGTGGGTGATGTGGAAGGGCACGGATTTGGTTCAGCGCTGGTCATGGCCCTCACCCGCGCCTACCTGCGCTCGTTTGCCGCCATGGAGCTGAGGCTGGATCAGATTTTGGCTCTTGTGAATCATATGCTGGTTAGGGATTTGGAAAGCGAATGCTTCGTCACCCTGGCGCTGGCGCGCCTGGATCCTGGCCGCCGCCTCCTGACTTACTGCGGCGCGGGACATGTTCCAGGATTCGTCCTTGGGCCCTGGGGCGACGTAATCAGCCGTCTGGAAAGCGCCGGTCCGCCATTGGGACTATTTCTGGAAAGCAAATTTGTCTGCCAGGAATCCATTCCCCTGGAACCCGGCCATCTTGTGGTGTTCCTGACCGACGGCATCACGGAATCGACGGCCCCGGACGGAACAGAATTCGGCACCGAACGCGCCCTGGGATATGTTTGGGATCACCACCTGGAGCCAGCCTCCCAGATCGCCGACGGCCTGCATCGTACCGCCCGGGCATTCGCCTTCAACGAGCCGCAAGATGACGACACGACCTCGGTCATTGTGAAGGTGAATTTGGAAAGGCCTCAGGGGCCGTGACTGCAATTCCGCCTCTTTCCAGGCAAAAGAAAGCCCCGTCCGCTTGGACGGGGCTTTCGATTCTAACCCGCGGACCTTAGACGCTGAAGGATGATCCGCAGCCGCAAGTGCTCTTCACGTTGGGATTCTCAAACTTGAAGCCTGCGCCTTCCAGGGTTTCAACGTAGTCCACGATGCAGCCATTGAGATACATGACCGACGTCGCGTCGACGTAGACCTTGAGGCCGTCCATGTCGAACACTTTGTCCATGAGTCCGGAAGCATTCTCAAACTGCATGGAGTAGGAGAAGCCTGAACAGCCGCCACCCACCACGCCCACGCGGAGCCCGGCCGGAGCGGGATTCTGTTGCGCCATGATTTCCTTGACCTTCGCGATCGCGTTGGCGGTCAAAGTGATAGGTGCCGCCTTCTTGGTTTCCTGCGGCTTCACTTCCGGTACGGTTGTCGTGGCCATTTCTATCTCCTTGAAACTAAGGCTCTAGGGATTATAGCAAAAATAAGGTCTTCCGGGTCAGCGGAAAAACGGTTCTACGACCTGTAGCAATCCGGGTTCACTGGGTTGGATGTGGCGGAAGCTGCTTCGGTCGCAAAAGGGCAATAAAACCGCCTTTTCGCTTGCCAACTGGGGATATAATGCGTCTCGGGCCCGTATCCGAGACTGGTGGTGGGCCGCACGACCTGACACCGGGAAAGAGATTTTGGGCCAAGCTCGACTTCAGCACCGAGGTGGCATATGTCTCCTGGTCTGGAAATTTTGGCGATTGTTTGCGGCGTTCTTGCTGTGCTACTGATTGTCCTGCTGATTTACCGCAGCACGCTGACCATGCAGGAAGACGATCAGCTCTTCCTCGAAGAGTCAGAATCGCACATGGCGCAGGCGCAGACCGAATTGCTCGCCAAGGTGAGCAAGATCAACCCGGTGGTGAAGATACTGGGTGCATCCTGCGGATTGACCTTTCTGGTGTGGCTGGGCCTGTTCGTGTACCAGACTCTGACGGCAGCGCCGCAGTAAATCGCTCAGCGACTCGGGGGACCGCCCCATGCGATCCGCCTCGGCGGTTCGCACGATATTCTTTTCCTCAGAACAACGCCGCCCGATTCTCGGGAGGCATCGCTTTTCTCAAGGCCAAACTTGATTACTTTGGTGATCTGCAAGATGGCTCGCTCTTCCCGCTAAGCTGGAACTCTCTCTGAAAGAGCCCTATGCAGCGCTGGATGGCGATCTCTCTCCTGGTGTGTTCGGTGATGGGCGTCGCCCTTCATCCGCTTTCGTCAGCGCAGCAAGACCAGCCTTCGCAGACTCAGCGCAAAGTGTTGAGCCGCGTGGCGCCTTCCTACCCTGAGCTGGCCCGCAGAACGAATATCCACGGAGCAGTGAAGCTGCTGGCCGTGGTCGCTTCCGACGGCAAGGTGAAGTCGACGGAAGTGGTGGGTGGAAATCCGGTGCTGGCGCAGGCCGCGGTCGAAGCAGTGCGCAAATGGAAGTACGAAGCCAGCGCCCAGCCTACCAAGGAAGTCGTCGAACTGAAATTCGATACCCACTGAATCTCACTCCTTTGCCTCTTGCTTTGTAAAAGCCGTAACCAAAAGACTCGGAGAACGCCGCATGAAAATACCTAATTTAGGGGATTACATCGCCGGCCCTCAGGCTCACCATACGTCGCATGCAAAGAGTTTCGTTAGTAGAGCTGCTCAATCTGGCTCGCGAGGTGGTTTCTTGCCGGCGGTTAACGGCGCAATGGTTTCAGCTCAGTCTCGCCTACTTGAGGGTCAGGAGACTGGAGTATCCATGTGAACTACGGCTGCGTACAGGGGATGTCCTGGTGCTTCACGAACTCACAGACGTGGTCATCTTCTGGATGGTTTTCCTGCGCCAGCACTATCCTGTAACCGCCTCGGATGAGACGATCGTCGATATCGGAGCCAACATCGGGGTTTTCACCTTGTACGCGGCGCGCACTGCGCCTTCGGCGACCATCATCGCCGTCGAGCCGTTCCCCGACACCTGCGAACGTCTGAATGAAACCATACGGGCCAATCACCTGGAGAATCGTGTGCTGGTGGTGCGCTGCGCGATCACAGCTTCGCAAGGCACCGCTTTCATGGACGATTCTGCAAATGTCCCCAGTCAATACCGAAGCGTTTTATCCGAAGTGCCCAGGATGCTGAACGAGAATCACAAGCAGCATTCGCAACCGGTTAAGGGTGTGCCCGTCCCCACCAGTACGCTTGCGGAATTCCTCGCTAAACAGCACCTGGACCACTTGGACCTGTTAAAGATGAACATTCACGGAAACGAGTACGAGGTTCTGCTTTCGAGCGGCCCTGCGGCCCTGCAGCGTTTTCGGCGCATTGCCCTGCAGTACCACGAGGTGCCGGCGCGGTTTGGACTCGGCAAGAAGGATTTGTTCGGGCAGCTTGTGAAAGCAGGTTTTCAGTTGGTGGTGGACGCCGACACCCGACGCGGAGCCGGACGCGCGATTCTCGCCCTGGCGTCCCCACAACCCGCCTAGAAGTCCCCTGGGAGGGCAGCGCGAGGCCCGTCCCGGTGGGAACCCCGGTTGTTATTTCCTGTCGCTCCGTGCGAAGATTTGCTTCAGCGTGCGAGAGTGGCGGAATTGGCAGACGCACCAGACTTAGGATCTGGCGGGGAAACCCATGGGGGTTCGAGTCCCCCCTTTCGCACCAGCTTCCAACCTGTGAGAAAGGACTCCACTCCCCATCGCCAGCCATCAGCCAGGTAAAAACCGCCGTCCTTTGCAGACAACCGTAATCGGCAGCTATCCGTTTCCCGGTTGGCTCGAGTTTGCCTCCGCGCATCTCGACCAGTTTGGCGATGCCGATATCGAAGAGATGCGGACGGACGCGGTGACTGTCGCTGTGCACGACCAGCTTCTCGCGGGCCTCGACGTAATTACGGACGGCGAGCAGAGCCGGTACGACTTCAACCTGTCATTCTACGGACGCCTTGAGGGCATCCGCGCGACGCCTTATTCCCCGCGGCGCTTTGGGCCACCGGCCCACGATCAGCGCGGGAAATATCCCATCACAGGAACCATTGTCTCGGGACATGGCCTGGGGGCAGTCGCGGAATTCAAACTCTTGCAGAAGATCGCACCGCGGGTCGGGCCGGTTCTCAAGGCCAGCCTGCCCGGTCCTTACACGCTGAGCGGCCGGATTGAGCCGGGCGGGGCGTATCCCAGTCGCTGGGAAATTGCCGAGGCGTTGATCCCCATTGTGCGCAGGGAAATGGAACAACTG
>Ga0335080_10007814_pt1 | contig 11116 bp, 8 predicted proteins | sample Lox_Sample_34_FD_206720 | JGI IMG/M metagenome (GOLD analysis project Ga0335080, IMG submission 206720) | Soil microbial communities from Loxahatchee National Wildlife Refuge, Florida, United States - Lox_Sample_3.4 | ecosystem: Environmental > Terrestrial > Soil > Wetlands | place: USA: Florida...
TTTCGGATACCCCACCCCAGCCAGAAGCCGGCCGCCCACATCAGAGCGGGAATAGACGCCGAGAATAGAATCCGAAACTACCGGTTGATCCTTGAATTCCGCCGGAGCGTCGAACACGCAATCCTGCTCCCGGCTCAGGCGCAACGGCAGCGGAATTTCCGGAAAGGGATGAAACTTCGCAGCCCAGGGCCCGCCTGCATTCAAAACTATTTTGGTAGAAATGGGTCCTCTCGTGGTATCAACCGATTCGACGCGGCCATTCCTGGCATTGATCTTCACGACTTCTCGCTTTTGAAAAGTCTTGAGTCCGAGTTGACGGCCCTTCTGCACCAGAGCTGCCACGGTCAGAAAAGGATCGGCGTAGCCCGAATCAGGCTCGTATCCGGCGGCAGCCACGCCCTCGATGTTCATGTGCGGAAGCAGCTTCTTGATTTCCTCCGGCCCGAGCTTAGAGGATTTGATCCCGCTCTGCCGGTGAAGTCCGAGCACACGGTCCAACGTGGAAGGCTGATCGGTGATGACCATGTAGCCGATGCGGTTGAAGCCGATATCCTCGCCGGTTTCCTCGTTGAAGTGTTCAAAAACGTCTACCGCCCGGCGGGCGAGCTTCACGCAAACCTCGTTGGAATAGAAGGAACGAACCACGGCGGCCGATTTTCCGGTCGAGCCCGCGGCCAAGGTCTGCTTTTCCAGCAGCGCGATCTTGCCAAACCCCATTTTGCCCAGATAGTACGCCGTGCTCGCCCCTAGAATTCCACCGCCGACCACGACCGCGTCAGCCGTCTCTGCCATTGTTTCTCCTTTTGCCGAATGCCCCGGTCCCTTTGCCTCGCCGATTGTCCAGCGGATTTGGCAGTCGATTTGAGGCACGTTATCTGCTGCCTGGAACCCTGTCAAGGCAAACTATTCGCTTTTCAGTTATGTGGCATTGTTTATTCGCACAGCGGATTGTAGTATTTGGTCGTTGGATCCAGTATGAGGAGTCGCAGGAAAATTCTGGCCACGAACAAACTCATGCCGACGCCACGGGCCAATTATGGTTGATGATTTCAGCGATAAGCATCGCTACTTTATCGAAGCGGCCGCCAAGACGCTCGATGTGTTAGAGAGTTTCACCGATAACACCGAGCAGCTCTCCGTCACCGAGATCGCACGGCGGGCCAAGCTTCCTTACACGTCCGCGTTTCGCTTCGTGCACACATTAGCCAAGCGGGGCTACCTGACGCGAGCGCCGGGAAGAAGGCGCTATGTGCTGGCGCCTTCCCGAAAGCGGCTGCGGATTGGCTATGCGGCTCTCGGCAAGGTGGCTTTCTCCGGCGAGGTCACCCGCAGTGTGGCCGAGGCTGCGCGTCAACTGGGCATCGCCTTATTCGCCGCGGACAACGAAGACAATCCGTCGAAAGCGTTGGCCAACGCCGAACAACTCTTGAGCGAGGGGATCGACGTTTTGATCGAGCACCAGAGAAACGAAGGCCTCTCCCACCTGATCGCGGCCAAGTGTCATAGCGCGAGTGTTCCCGCAATCGCCATCAACTTTCCGCAGCCGGGTGCGTACTATTTTGGCGCAGATAGCCACAAAACCGGCTGGCTTGCGGGAGAGTACCTGTTGCGATTCGCCCGCAAGCACTGGCGGGGAAAACCCGCTACCTGTCTCATCCTGCCTTCGAGGGGTTTGGGATCCACGCAAAAAACCCGCAAGGCAGGATTGCTGGAAGCGCTGCATCGCCGGATGCGGGGCTGTACCCAGCCAGAGATCGTGTTCTCGGCCCCCGGAGTCACGGCCCAGGAAGGCGCTACCCTGACCAGGCGATTCCTTCAGAAGATGACGAAGCGCTCCAGTTGTCTGCTGGTGGCGGCTTTTTCGGATCCTTTGGGCATCGGATGTGTGCGCGCTCTGCGCGAAGCCGGATGGGAGGATCGCTCAGTTGTGATCGGCCAGGGCGGGACCGAGGAAGGCCGTCGTAACATCCTGCGCGGTGGTCCGTTGAAAGCCACAGTGGCGTATTTTCCGGAGAGCTACGGCATGCGCGTGCTTAAGCTGGCAATCAAAATTTGCGAGGGAGAACACCCTCCGCTCGTAACCCACACCGACCACGTGGTTCTCACCGCTGACAACATGTCTGAGTTCTATCCACAGAAGGAAGAAGCTTTGCACCGAGATTGACTCTCCGCAACCCAGTGGTTAAACTACCGCCCTCCATTTGCAGCTGATGTGATCTGGCCCTGATATCGGATGAAGCCATCACGGCTCCTTCTGCCTAACCGCGTTGTCATCCTGAGCGAAGTTTTGCCGGCGCGCAGCGCGGGCAAAACAAGTCGAAGGATCCCATGCTGGTCGACTGTGGCAGCGGCATTTCCAGAAATTCTCCCGAGAAGCATTCTGAGAATCCCTCGCGGCGTTCGTGGCACTGGATGCGAAGCTCCCTCGACTTCGCTCGGGATTTCGGCGCGCGGCTCAAACGCCGCGCAATCGCCTCAACTTCGACTGCGCGGCTGCTTGCCTGCGCCACGCAACCACTCCGCTCAGGATGACACAGAGTTAAAGTAAGCAATTGACCGGGGCACCTGATGCACAACATGCCTCAGACTCAACAATTCTCTGTGCGGATAAACCTGTCTCTTATTTCGCTTCATAAAACCTTTGATCTTGACAGGCCGCAGCAGCCCCTGTAATTGAAAGGCTTAACTTTTGGCAATCAAGATCACTCTCCCGAGGCGCTCATGGCAAACGACTGGACACGCAGGAATTTCCTGAAAACCGCAAGTGCAGGTTCGATTGCTCTGGGCGCGGCCACAGCTGTTCCTGAAGCGTTGCGGGCGGAAGCTGCCTCCGAAAAAGCCTTCGTAGAAGGAGCGTGGTTCTTTGAGCCTGATGCGGCCTGGAGAAAATCGCTCTCCAAACCCGATCAAGACATCATGTTCGAATTCGATGTCAAGGTTCCGCTGCGCGACGGGGTCAACCTTTCCGCGAACATCTGGCGCCCGAAGGCGCCGGGGAAATATCCCGTAGTGATCATGTACACCCCCTACGATTCCACCAGCCACTGGGTCATGAGCGAAGCACAGTATTACGCTTCGCGCGGCTACGTTTTCGGAGGAGTCGACCTGCGCGGCAGGTACGGGTCCGGCGGCACCTCCTATCTCTATTGGCATCAGGATTGGAAGCAAGGCGGCTTCGAAGGCTTCGACGTGCAGGATGTCCTCAAATTTTTCGGCGAACAGTCCTGGTCGACGGGGAAAGTCGCCATGCAGGGTCCGTCGTATCTTGCCATGGTGCAGTGGATGGGAGCGTATCTCGGGAGCCCGTATCTGGCGGCCATGGTACCCGAGTGCAGCCCCGGCGACCACTACAACAATGTGTTTCCCGGCGGTGCCTTCCAACTTGGAAACAGCACACTCTTTCTTACCAAGCTGGGTGGAAGTCGTACTAATAATGATGACCTGCGTCCTTTCTTCGATTGGGAGAAGGTCTACCACCATCTTCCCCTTCGAACCACCGATCAGACCTTCGTCGGCAAGCGGTGCCAGCTTTGGCAGGATTTCCTCGATCATCCCGACCACGATGAATACTGGCGATTCAGCGTGGCCGAATGGCCTGGTGTGAATCAGATAACCCCGGGCAAATACTCGCAGGTCAAAGCTCCGTCCCTGAACATCACCGGCTGGTACGACCAGGTGCAGCAGGACACCATCAACAATTACCTGGAGATGGTGCAGTACGGTCCGGCTGAACTGCGGGACAAACATCGGCTGATCGTTGGTCCATGGAGACATAACGCTTATGTGAGAAAAACCGGAGACATTGACTTCGGCCCACTCGCCGACGCTGATTTTCGCCCGGTCAAGCTGCGCTGGTACGACTTTTGGCTGAAGGGAATGTCAAACGGAGTCATGGATGAACCTCCCGTCAGCATTTTCATCATGGGCGACAACAAATGGCGTGGCGAGAGGCAATGGCCGATCAGCCGGGCGGTATCGACGAAGTATCACTTGCACAGTTCAGGAAAAGCCAACAGCCGCTTTGGGGACGGCTTGCTGAGTACGGATGAGCCGGGTTCGGAATCGGTGGACGGCTATATCTATGACCCCGAAAACCCCGTCCCAACCTTCGGCAACGTCGAACCCTGGCAGGATTATCTATCAAACGATGTCGACGGCGCGCGCAACCGCCTTGCGATCCAGCATCGCGACGACGTCCTTATTTATGTCACTCCAGAACTTGAACACGACGTTGAAGTCACAGGGAGAATTCTGGTAACCCTGTTCGCCGCCACCGATGCGCGCGATACGGATTTCACCGCCATCCTCAACGATCTCAGCCCCGATGGCTACGCCAGAATTCTGGCCGATGGAATTGTTCGCGGCCGCTACCGTAAGTCATTTAAGAAACAGGAACTGTTGACCCCCGGCACCATCTACGAGTACACCATCGACCTGATGTCGATCAGCCACGTATTTCAGAAAGGCCACCGCATTCAGGTGGAAATCTCCAGCAGCAACTTTCCCAACTACGATCGCAATCCCAATACCGGTCACGCGCTCGGGGAAGATGCGGAACTGCGGAAGGCGAAGCAGACCATCTACCATGACCGCCGCTATCCATCACACATACTGTTGCCGGTGATACCCGCATAGGCGCGGTGGGCGGTGCCATGCTCGCAACTTTGCGATTCGAGCGTTCAGCACCACGCCGCGATCATTTGTTTAATCGCGGAGATCAAATCTTCTTCACTGGGAATCGCCAGGCTCTCCAGGTTGGCGCTGTAGGGCATGGGAACGTTTTTCCCGCACACGCGCACAATCGGCGCATCGAGAAACTCGAAGGCATGCTCCATCACCTGCATGGCGACTTCGCCCGCCCAGCCCGCGCGTTCCACGGCTTCATGGCAAATGACCAGGCGGTTGGTTTTCCGTACGGACTTAACAATCGTCTCGATATCGAGCGGCACCAGGGTCCGAGGGTCAATCACTTCGAGCTCGATGCCTTCCCCCGTCAACCGGTCAGCCACCGCCAGCGCTTTGTTGAGCATCGCCTGCATTGCCACTACCGTAATGTCGCGTCCCGGGCGGCGAATGCATGCCGTGCCGAAGGGAACGGTGTAATCCTCTCTCGGAACATTGCCCTTGCTGAAATAGAGAAGCTTGTGCTCGAGAAACACAACCGGATTGTCATCACGAATCGCGGTCTTCAGTAAGCCTTTGGCATCGTAGGGAGTGCTTGGCATGGCCAGCTTGATGCCGGGCACATGCATGATCCAGGTCTCGAGCGATTGAGAATGCTGCGCAGCCTTGCCCCCACCCGCGCCCACATTCGACCGCAGTACCAGTGGCACTCTGGCCTGGCCGCCGAACATATATCGCAATTTGGCGGCCTGATTGACCAGCGGCTCCATCGCCAGCGGGAGAAAGTCGCCATACATTAACTCAACCACCGGCCTCATTCCGGTGGCGGCTGCACCGACACCAACCGCAACGATGCCTTCCTCCGAGATAGGACTATCGCGCACCCGCGAGGTTCCGAATTCCTTGGCCAGTCCTTTGGTCACACCAAAAACGCCACCGCCATCGCCCCAGACGCCGATCTCCTCGCCCAGCACAAAGACGGTGTTGTCACGCGCCATCTCTTCGCGCAGCGCTTCGTTCAGTGCGACTGAATAGGTGATGATTCTTTCGTCAGGCATACAGATGGTCCCAAACGGCCGCGGGCTCCGGAGGCTGGCTGGCTTTCGCAAATTCCACCGCCTTGCTGATTTCATCTTGCGTCGCCTGCGTCAAGCGGGCAACGTCAGCCTCGGTCAGGATCCCTGCTTCGACAAGCCGGTCGCCCCATTTCGAGATCGGGTCCTTGGCATGCCAGAGGGCAAGCTCGTCTTTGGAGCGGTATTTCAGACCGTCCCCCAGAAAATGACCCTCAAAGCGATAGCAGAGAGCTTCAACGAACGCGGGGCCGGACCCATTTCGCGCCGCTCGCACAGCCGCAGACACCGCTTCGAATACAGCCAACACGTCCATTCCGTCGACCGTGGTGCCGGGAATTCCAAGACCTTCGGCCCTGCGCGGCAGCTGCCGGATGGCGGTGACATCATCGGGCCGCGTCGACATGGAAAACTGATTGTTTTCGCACAACAAGACCAGCGGCAGTTTCCATAAGGCAGCCATGTTGCCGCATTCCAGAAGAATTCCCTGATTGATGGCGCCCTCGCCGAAGAAACAAAGCACAACCTGCCCGCTTTCCCGGATCGCAGAAGAAAGCGCCGCGCCCGTCGCGATGCCGATCCCGCCGCCAACAATTCCATTGGCTCCCAGCATCCCGATCGAGAAGTCGGCGATGTGCATGCTTCCGCCCTTGCCATGGCAGCATCCATCCGAACGGCCAAGCAACTCCGCCATCATGTACTTGACGTTTCCGCCCTTGGCGATGGTGTGGCCGTGCCCGCGGTGCGTGCTGGTAACGTAATCGGTTGGCTGCAGCGCAAAACAGGCACCGACGGCGGCCGCTTCCTGGCCGATGCATGCATGACTCGAGCCGCGAATCAGGCTTTGCGTCGATAGCACCGGAAGCTGCGACTCAAACGCGCGAATCAGCAGCATGCGCCGTAGCATCTCGACCAGAAGTTCTGGCTTATAACCTTTCAGCGCAGTTCGCGCCGTTACGGATTTCTTTGGCTTCTTGCTCACCATAGCTGTGATTGAACCGCCATAAGACTGGTTGGCAATCAATTCGTTGCGTAGGATGCAGCAACCACTTCGCGGACAACTTGAACCGCCCGCTCACAGTCTCCTCGGCTTACATCACGGTGCGTCACAAAACGAACTGTATTGGGCATGATCGCGTTGGCGCGCACGTCCCGTTCGGCAAGCCGCTTGACCAGGTCCGGCGCAGTGAATCCGGAGTTTGTCGTTTCTGCCAGCACGATATTGGTAATAACCTTGGCGGCATCCACCTGCAAGCCTGAAACCCCCGCCAGGCCGTGGGCAAGGAATTTGGCATTCTCATGGTCCGCGGGCAGATTTGCGGGCCCATGCTCCAAGGCCACCAGACCGGCCGCTGCCAGAATGCCCGCCTGCCGCATACCGCCTCCCAACATTTTTCTGACTTGTCGGGCTTCCTCAATAAAATCTGTCTTGCCCACTAGAACGGATCCGACGGGAGCACCCAACCCCTTCGATAAAGAAAACATCAGGGAGTCGCACCCGCGAGCAAGGTCCGCCACCCCGATGCCCAACGCAACCGCCGCATTGAAAATTCGTGCGCCGTCGAGAAAAACAGGTACGCCCGCGGTGTGGGCTTGCTTGCAGATTTCTTCGGTTGCCTTGGGAGAATAAACGGTGCCTCCCGCAAAGTTAGCAGTGTTCTCCAATGAAATCAGGCCTGTGCTGCCATACTTTGCCCCCGGCTGGCGCAGTTGCTGGCTGATAAGGCTCCAGGTCAAAATGCCATCTGGGGCGTGAACTGGGCGAACGACGCAACCTGCGAAAGCTGCCATCATCCCCAGTTCAGAGTTAAAGATGTGCGCCCGTTCCTCACAAATCACTTCTTGCCCAGGTCGAACGTAGACTTTCATGGCGATCTGGTTGGCCATGGTGCCGGAGGGCACGAAGAGCGCGGCCGGGCGTTCGAAGATTTCGGCTGCCCTTTGCTGCAATTCATTTACAGTTGGATCTTCACCATAGACGTCGTCTCCAACCTTCGCCTCTGCCATGGCGCGACGCATCTGATCTGTCGGCTGTGTCATCGTGTCGCTTCGCAGATCTATGATGGCTTGTTTCATCCGCACAGTCTAACCCTCACCAGGCACGAGTGATGGTTGCAGCTGTGATTCCAGCAACCCCCAAACTTCCGTCTGGCGATTTCTCATTTCTGAAATTGTTCTTGCCTTTTCGCGGTAAACCCAAGTTGACTGGAGATCCGGCGGTTAGCTTCTTTCAGGCCTTTGGCGATTTGCCCGCAGACCCCGGTCTTCATGAAGGTGACCGGCCCGGAGATGCTGATCGCAGCCACTGGGCGCCCGTGAGTATTGAAGATTGGAGCTGCGATGCAGCGGGCTCCGATCTCCGTCTCCTCGTCGTCGATCGCGTAGCCGCGCTCTCGCGCCTGCGCCAGTTGAGCAAGTATCATTCGCTCCGACACCACAGTTTTAGAAGTGTGTTTCTCCAGAGGACGTTCTTTTAGAATCTGCAGTGCTTCCGCCGGAGGGAGAAAAGCCAGAATCGATTTTCCCACCGCCGTCGAGTGCATGGGCGCATAGGTCATGGGAGTTGCAGACATACGGATGGAGCGTAGCCCGTCGAGAATTTCGATATAAAACACTCGATCGCGATCAAATACTGCCAGGTTCACCGTTTGTTCGAAGCGCGCCAGCAATTTTTCCATGTTTGCGCGCGCGATTTTCCGCAGAGTCTCGTTGGTATGATCGCGAGTCAACCACGCCGCATGGGCCGTACAGTGGTAAGCGGAAGTATCGATATCCTGTCTCACATATCCCAGTTTCTGCAGAGTGAACAGGATGCGATAAACCGAAGCTTTCGGCTGTTTAATTAGTCGTGAAAGGTCGCTGACACGAATGCCTCTCTCTGATTGCGCCAGGGTTTCCAGCACACGAAATACTTTTTCCACGACTTTCAGGAAGCCTGCTCGTTTAGTCTGAGGTTTCCCTTTTTCGCGCATGAGAGTCGGCCTCTGCTTCCATCACTTTCACTACCACAAGGGCAAAGTTGGCGCCCAATCGGGACGGAACGGATCCAAGAATTCTCCTGCCTCCCCCTTCTCCTCGTGATAGCGATGGTATTTGGCCAGTTTCTCGCGGTCGAGCTCCACCCCGAGCCCGGGCCCGGCCGGAACGGCAAAGCCTCCGTTTTGGTAACGGAACGGTTGTGTAATCACGTCGTCGAGCTGGTGATGATAGTGCGAGTCGGGAGCATACGTCATGTAGGGCAGCGCCGCGGCCAGGTGAATCTGGGCTGCAGTCGAAACCCCCAGTTCACGATCGCTATGCATGCCCAGTCCGATCTGGAAGGTCTCGCAGACGCCGGCCAGCTTCTTATTGCTCGCTAACCCGCCCCAGTAGTGAACATCGGAAAGAATGATGTCCACGCAGCGAGTGCGCACTCCCAGAGGAATCTGGTCGAAATTGATTACGCACATGTTGGTGGCGAATGGAATCGGAACATCTTTTCTCACCAGAGACATGCCCTCGATACCCCATGTAGGATCCTCGGCATATTCCAGATCGTATTGGGCCATCTTGCGGAGAGTATTGATCGAGGTTCCCACCGACCATGCCGCATTCGGATCAAACCTCAACCCGACCTTTGGAAACCGCTCACGGATCAGCCGTACCGCCTCCAGTTCTTGATCGGGAGGCAGCGCTCCACCCTTGATCTTCAATACGCTAAACTGATATTGATCCATCAGCGCTTCGGTGTAAGCCAGGAGTCGTTCCGGCGTATCCTCGGGGCCATGCTTGCCGTCGGGCGAGGCATAGCGGAAGAAAACGTATCCGGCAAATGGGACATGCGCTCGAAACTTCCCACCCAATAATGCGCATACCGGGCGGTTCAATACTTTTCCCATGATGTCCCAGCAAGCCATTTCGAGCGCGGCCACGGCGTGCGGAGGAACGAAGGTTTCGTAGGAAATGCAGAAGACCTGCTGCTTTTTCAGAATGGTCTCAATCTGGAACGGATCCGCATTCTTGACCATGGGTCGAAGAAAGTCGAGTGCTCGGACCGTCGCCTCTCCTCCGTAGGTTTCCCCCAGCCCGATCACTCCGTCATCGGTCATCACTTCGATGATGGTTCGCGTGGTTCCCGTCTCTACTCCAAGGCTCCAGCGTAGTGGCGCTTCCATGGGCACGGTCACCACTGTCGTCTTGAAGTCTACGATCTTCATCCCTTATGTCCTTTCGCTCAACACTAAGGATTGTCGGAGCCGCGCCAGGCGAAAGCTCAGTAGCACTTAATCGTGAGTCCGCCGTCCACAACCAGCTTGCCGCCGGTAATAAAAGAAGAGTCATCGCAAGCCAGGAACAGCGCCAACTTCGCGACTTCCTTGGGAGAGGCGACACGCCGCAGCGCGTACTTGGATGACACCTCATCGCGCAGTTTCTGCGGATTCGGATCTTTGTCGAAATACTCTTTGAGCAGCGGGGTCTCGACATCTCCGGGGCAGATGCAATTGACCCGAACCTTGTCGGGACCGTAGGTCAGGGACGCAGCTTTTGTCAGTGCGATCACGCCACCCTTTGCGGCGCAGTACGCCGCCAGGTCGGGATCGCCCACAAAGCCCAGGATGGAAGCCATATTGACAACGGAGCCGCCGCCCGAGCGGATGATCTGCGGTATCCCGTACTTACAACAGAGGAAGACTCCCTTCAGATTGACACTGTGAACCCGGTCCCAGTCTTCTTCCGTGGTCTCGACCAGCTTCGAGAGAATTTGCACGGCAGCATTGTTAAAGAGTACGTTCAACCGTCCATGGTTCTTCACCGTCGTGGCAACCATTGCCTCGACATCTGCCGCCTTGGAGACATCGGCGTAACAGAATTCCGCTTTCCGCCCTAAATCGCGGATGGCGCTGGCGGTGGCCTCGCCCGCTTCTCGGTGCCAATCCACCACGACTACCGTGGCGCCCTCTTCGGCAAAGAGGTGCGCAGTTGCCTGCCCGATTCCAGAACCACCACCGGTAACGATCGCCACTTTGTCTTTGAGTTTCATGTTCTGAGATTCCGTTTCACGAGAATGGCCTTGCAACGCAAGTCATTTCAGCCGCCGTGAGATAGTAGACAACCGCTAATAAGGTGTCAATGGTGCGTTTCACATCGTGCGACGTAATGATTCACAATTTTGTTGTTGAATCACGATCCTGAAACGCTTGAAGGCCCTGTAGTCAGCAATCCTGCGAGAAAAAGCTGGAAGCGGAAATATTGGGAGTCTCACTGCCGGGATAGGAAGCCTGACACCGATTCCTCAAGCCTCACCTTATTTGACGGCAGCCAGTGGTTATGCCGAATGAACTGGCAGCAGGTTCGATTTGTGCTGGGCGAAGACCTGACGTACTACTTCCAGGGTGTGGGTGATGTCTTTCTCTGTGTGCGCCCCGGAGATGTACCAGCGC
>Ga0335080_10007816_pt1 | contig 11115 bp, 10 predicted proteins | sample Lox_Sample_34_FD_206720 | JGI IMG/M metagenome (GOLD analysis project Ga0335080, IMG submission 206720) | Soil microbial communities from Loxahatchee National Wildlife Refuge, Florida, United States - Lox_Sample_3.4 | ecosystem: Environmental > Terrestrial > Soil > Wetlands | place: USA...
AGGTCGGGCGCATTCTTCCCGGTCGACAGGAGTTTACGACCCGAAGGCCTTCATCCTCCACGCGGCGTTGCTTCGTCAGGGTTTCCCCCATTGCGAAAAATTCCCCACTGCTGCCTCCCGTAGGAGTCTGGGCCGTGTCTCAGTCCCAGTGTGGCCGTCCGCCCTCTCAGGCCGGCTACCGATCGTCGCCTTGGTGGGCCGTTACCCCGCCAACGAGCTAATCGGACGCGGGCTCATCTCCAAGCGCCAGGCCTTGCGGTCCCCGGCTTTGATCCCCGGTGCGACCCGAGGATGTCATGCGGTATTAGCAGCAGTTTCCCGCTGTTATTCCCCACTCGGAGGCAGATCACCCACGCGTTACTCACCCGTTCGCCGCTCTACTCGGGGGTTGCCCCCCTTTCGCGCGCGACTTGCATGTGTTAGGCACGCCGCCAGCGTTGATTCTGAGCCAGGATCAAACTCTCCAGTTAAACTCGTGACGCCCCTCGCGGGGCGCCCTTCGTACTGAAGATACTTCTTGGTCCTTGCGAGCCGAATCTCGCCGGAATCTTCTCTCGTCTACCCAGTTTTCAAAGAGCCACGCCGACTTCGGGCGAACCCGACCAGAATACCGAAAACGCGGCAGGCCTGTCAAGCCTTTTTCTGGCCTTTTACGACGGAGGTGCGAATCAGGTGGGGAGGTGCGTCAAGGCCCTCACGGCGGCCTCTCCGACGTCCTTCTCACGGCACCCGGTATGACGCCCCCGGCAAAAGGAGATGCTACTGGTCTTCCACCGTGGTGTCAAGTTGCCGTCGAATCGCGTCCTTCCGGGCCGGCCGGTCTGCCCACCGGTCGGGCCTCTCGAGCGTCACTCCGCCTCGATCCGCACGTGCCGCGCCGCGCCCACCGAGAGCACGAAGGCCTCGCCTCCGCCGAGCCGGACCTCGCTCCCCGCCTCGAGGACGGCTCCGTCGCGGCGCACCGCCCGCTGGCGGAGCAGACGCACCGCCTCCCCGTTCGATTTCGCGAGACCGGCCGCCACGACGAGCGTGTGGGGCTTCAGGGTACCCGCCGCGACGCGAACGACCCGCAGGCCGCTCGGGGCCTGGCCCTCCTGGTGCACGCGCCGCCACTCCCCTTCCGCGGCCGTGGCCGCCTCGCCGCCGTGGAAGTCGGCGACGATCCTCCTCGAGAGGGCCATCTTCGAGGCCATGGGGCGGCCCGCGGCGCGCTCTCTCTCGACCTCGTCCGGCGAGAGGTCGGTGAGCAGGGTGTAGTAGCGCCACATGAGCTCGTCCGAGACGCTCATGAGCTTGGCGTACATCGTGTCGGGGGGCTCGGTGACGCCGATGTAGTTGCCGAGGCTCTTCGACATCTTCTCGACCCCGTCCGTGCCCTCGAGGAGCGGGGTGGTGAGGACGACCTGGGGCTCGAGACCCCACGCGGGCATGATGTCGCGGCCCACGTTCAGGTTCCAGAGCTGGTCGGTGCCCCCGAGCTCGACGTCCGCCTTCAGGGCGACCGAGTCGTAGGCCTGGGCGAGGGGGTAGAGGAACTCGTGCACGGAGATGGGCTGGCCGGCGTCGAAGCGCTGCCGGAACTCCCGCCGCTCGAGCATGCGGGCGACGTTGTAGGTCGCGGCGAGGCGGATGAAGCCCTCCGAGCCCATGGCCCCCAGCCACTCGCTGTTGAAGCGGACCTCGGTCTTCACCGGGTCGAGGATCTTGAAGGCCTGCTTCTTGTAGGTCTCGGCGTTCCGCTCGATCTCCTCGCGGGAGAGGGGCGGGCGCGTCTTCGACTTGCCGGTCGGGTCGCCGATCATCCCCGTGAAGTCCCCGATCAGGAAGATGACCCGGTGGCCGAGGTCCTGGAAGTGCTTCATCTTCCGCATGAGGACCGTGTGGCCGAGGTGGATGTCGGGGGCGGTGGGGTCGAAGCCGACCTTCACGGTGAGGGGCCGGCCCAGAGCCAGCTTGGCCTCGAGCGCGTCCGCGGTCACCACGTCCACGGCGCCCTTGGTCAGGTAGGCGAAGGCGTCGGTCACTCTCCCTCCACGATCACGCGACGACCCTCGACGCGGCAGCGGCCGTCGAGGAGGAGCCGGACGGCCCGCGGGTAGAGGCGGTGCTCGGCCTCCAGGATGCGGGCGGCGAGCGTCTCCGGGGTGTCCTTCGACAGGACCCTCACCGGCTCCTGGGCCACGATCGGCCCCGAGTCGAGCCCCTCGTCCACGAGGTGCACCGTCGCTCCGCTCACCTTCGCCCCGTGCTCCCACGCCTGGCGCTGCGCGTCCAGGCCGGGGAAGGCCGGGAGGAGCGCGGGGTGGATGTTGAGGATCCGTCCCGCAAACGCGCCGATGAAGACGGGCGACAGGAGGCGCATGAAGCCGGCGAGGCACACGACCTCGACGCCGTGGGCGCGCAGGATCCCGACGATCTCGGCGTCGAAGTCCTCGCGCTTCCGGCCCCGGTGGTCGCGGAAGACGGCCGGGATGCCGGCCTCGCGGGCCCGCTCGAGGCCGAGGGCGCTCTCGACGTTCGAGACGACGACGGCGACCTCGCCGCCCAGCTCGCCCCGCCGCGAGGCGTCGATCAGGGCCTGGAGGTTCGAGCCCCGCCCGCTCACGAGGACGCCGACCTTCCTCAACGTCGCCTCACTCCCAGGAGACGCCGGAGCCGGCCACGACCGAGCCGATCACGAAGCTCGTCTCCCCGCGCCTCTCGAGCGAGTGCTCGACCTCGTGCAGGTCGCCCGGCGCGACCGCCGCCACCATGCCGATCCCCATGTTGAACGTGCGCTCCATCTCCTCGTCGGCGACGCCGCCCCCCTTCTGGATGAGGCGGAAGAGCGGCGGCACCTCCCAGGAGCCCCGCCGCAGCCGCGCCCCGAGCCCCTCGGGGAGGACGCGGGGGATGTTGCCGGCGAAGCCGCCGCCGGTGATGTGGGCGAGGGCGCGCACCTTGTCGCGCTCGAGGAGCGGCTCGAGGGCGGCGAGGTAGCTCTTGTGGGGCGCGAGGAGGGCTGCGCCCACGGTGGTGCCGAGCTCCGGCAGGTGGCTGTCCACACGGAAGCCGAGGGCGTCGAAGAGCACCTTGCGAGCGAGGGAGTAGCCGTTCGTGTGGAGGCCGGCCGAGGGGAGCCCCAGGAGCAGGTCGCCCTCGCGGACCCCGCGCGGCAGGGCCTTCTCCCGCTCGACCACCCCCACGATGAAGCCCGCGAGGTCGTAGTCGTCCTCGGCGTAGGTGCCCGGCATCTCCGCCGTCTCGCCTCCGATGAGCGGGCACGAGAATTCCGCGCAGGCGCGCGAGAAGCCGGAGACGATCCGCTCGACCTTGAGCGGGTCCATGTTCCCGAGGGCGAGGTAGTCGAGGAAGAAGAGGGGGAGGGCGCCCTGGACGAGGATGTCGTTCACGCAGTGGGCGACGAGGTCGTAGCCCACGGTGTCGTGGACGCCGGCCAGGATCGCCACCTTGATCTTGGTGCCGACGCCGTCGGTCGACGCCACGAGCACCGGCTCGCGGTAGCGCGAGAGGTCGGGGCGGAACATCCCGCCGAAGGAGCCGATCTCGGTGAGGACCGAGGCGTTGAAGGTCGCCTTCGCGAGGCCCTTGATGCGGGCCTTGGCCACGTCCGCCGCGGTGATGTCGACGCCGGCCTCGCGGTAGTCCATCGGGACCCTGGAGTCTAGCGCCAAACCGGACGCCGTGGGCGGCGGCGCGCCGCTCGCGATGGCTTAAGATGGCGGGGCATGGCCGAAGTCGCCGCCCCCGAGTTCCGGGACCTCGAGCGGACGCTCGAGGACCGCCGCCAGAAGGTGGAGGCGGCGCTCAGGCGGCTCTTCGTGACGGGGAGGGCCCGCGCGGTGGAGGCCGCGGCCGAGTCGAGCCTCTTCGCTCCCGCCAAGAGGCTGCGCCCGATCCTCTCCCTCCTGGCCGCGGAGCTCCTCCGGGGGGACCCCGAGGCCGTCGTCCCCGCCGCCTGCGCGGTCGAGATGGTCCACACCGCGAGCCTCATCCTCGACGACCTGCCGTGCATGGACGACGCCGCGACGCGGCGGGGACGACCCTCCTGCCACGTCGCTCACGGCGAGGCGACGGCGGTGCTCGCCGCCTTCGCCCTCCTGAACCGGGCCTTCGAGGTCCTGGCCGAAGGGTGGCCGGGCGGCCCCGACGCCGCCGGGCGCGGCCGGGCGGCAAGCGAGCTCGCGCGCGCGATCGGCTTCGACGGGATGATCGCCGGGCAGTCGGCCGACCTCGCGACGACCGAGAGGGTGATCGACTTCCCGACCCTCGAGTTCATCCACAGCCGCAAGACGGGCGCCCTCTTCACGGCCTCGGCCGCGATCGGGGCGATGGCGGCGCGGGCCCGGCCGTCCGAGCTCGCCTCGGTGGTGGCCTACGCCAAGAACCTCGGCCTCGCCTTCCAGATCGTCGACGACCTCATCGACGCGACCGGGGGCACGGCCGAGGCCGGCAAGGACGTGGGGAAGGACCTCAAGAAGACGACGTTCGTGTCCTTCTCCGGGGTCGAGGGCGCGCGGGCCCTGGCCCGGGAGCTGATCGCGGCGAGCCAGGCCGCGCTCGCGCCGTTCGGGACGCGGGCGGAGCCGCTCCGGGAGCTCGCCCGCTACGTCGTGACGCGCAGGAGGTGAGCGCCATGAGCCACTGCCCCGAGTGCGAGATGGACCTGGAGCTGGACGGCTACGACCTCGACGTCGGGGAGACGATCAACTGCCCGGAGTGTGCGACCGAGCTCAAGGTCACGGGCCTCGACCCGATCTCGGTGACGCTCGCCGAGCCGGCGGAGTGAGTCAGGCGGAGCCGAAGGACCGGATCGCCTCCGCCTCGTCCTTGTAGGTCTCGAAGGTGGGCAGGAGCCGGGCCATGTCGAGCGTGCTGTAGACGCGGTCGCCCACGTTCAGGAGCTTGAGCTCGGCGCCGAACCGCCGGGCCGTCTTGAGGCCGGCCACGAGCTCGCCCACGCCCGCGCTGTCGAGGAACGAAACCTCGGAGAGGTTGAGGAGGATCCGCCGCCGCCCCTCCGCGAGCAGCTCGTCGACGGCGTCGCGGAGGATCTGGTCGCCGAGCCCCGCCGTGAGCCGCCCCTTCATATCGAGGATGACGACGTCCTTCGTCTGCCGGACTTCGACGTGCATGGCGGCTCCCTGGGTTCCGGTCGCCTACTGCTCCTGGCCGAGCGCGCGCCGGAACGCCCGTGCGTTTCGAGTGACCTCGTAGCGCTCCCGGGCCTGGACCACGAAGGCCCGGAAGAGCTCGCCCTCCTTCTGCTGCTGCAGGCCGGCCGCGATCTGGGCCTTCTGCTTCGCGAACTCGGCGGCGTCGAAGGCCTTCCTCTCCAGCACCCGCAGGACCGCCCACCCCGCGGACGTGCGCACGGGCTCGGAGACCGTCTTCTCGGGGAGGGAGAAGGCCGCCTCCTCGAGGGCGGCGCCGGTCCCCAGGTCCCCGAGGGCCTGGCCGCGGCCCGTGAGGGCCGGCGTCTCCTTGCGGACGAGGGAAACCGCCGCCGCCGCCTTCTCGAGCCCCGCCGTCTGCGCCTTCGCCGCGACCGCCGCGGCGGCCGCGCGGGCCGCGTCCAGGGCCTTCTCCTCCACGAGGTCGGCCCGCACCTTGTCCCGCACGTCCTCGAGCCGCGCCGCCCGGGCGGGCTGGACCTCGAGGAGCGAGATGAACGCGGCGCCCTGAGGCAGCGCGAACCCTTCCTTCTCGGTCTGGCCCGGCTTCATCTCGAAGACGCGCGCGACGAGGGTCGGCGAGGCGAGGACGGGCGGGGTCTCCCCCCGGGCGAAGGGGGCGCTCTTCTGCACCGCGAGCCCCTGCGCCTTCGCCGCCTCCTCGAGCGAGCGGCCCTTGCCGAGGGCGTCGGCCATGGCCTGCGACTTCTGCTCGCCGAGGTCCCGGACCTTGCGTTCGGTGACGGTCGCGCGGATGCGGTCCTTCACCTGGGCGAGCGGCGGCACCGTCGCCTCCTTCCGCGAAGCCAGGCGAATCACGTGGTAGCCGAACTGGGTCTTGACGAGATCCGAGACCTGGCCGGGCTGCATCGCGAAGACCGCGTCGTCGAACGCGGGGACCATGCGCCCGGGCGGGAAGCAGCCGAGGTCGCCCCCGTTCGCGGCCGACCCCTGGTCCTCCGACCTGGCCTTGGCCAGCGCGGCGAAGTCGGCTCCCGCCTTCGCCTGCTCGAGGAGCCCCTGGGCGATCGCCTTCGCCTCGTCGTCCGCGTGACCCTCCGCCGCATCGCCCGCCTTCACCTTGACCAGGATGTGGCTCGCGCAGGCTTCCTCCTCCTGGCGGAACTCCTCGCGGTGGTCCTGGTAGTAGAGCTCGACGTCGCGGTCCGTGACCGCGACCTGGGGCTGGAGAGCGGCCCGGTCGAGGAGGACGTAGGAGACGACGCGCTTCTCGGGGATGCGGTAGGCGTCCTTCTTCGCCTCGAAGCGGGCCTTGACCTCGTCCTCGGTGGGGTTGAGGTTGGCCTTGTAGCGGGCCGCGTCGGCGAGGACGTACTCGAGCTTCACCTGCTCGGTCCGGCGGCGGAACTCGCGCTCCACCTCGGCGTCGCTCACCTCCGCCGCGGTGCCGATGAGGCTCTCGAGGCTCCGGCGCTCGAGCTCCCGGCGCAGCGAGTGCTCGAAGTCCTCCTCGGTCTGGCCCTTCAGCTCCAGGCGCCGGCGGATCTCGTCCGTTCCGATGAACCGGCCGCCGTCCTGGAACTCGGCGGAGGTGGCGATCGCCCGCGCCACCGCCTCGTCGGAGACGCTCACCCCGAGCCGCTTCGCCTCGAGCTCCACCAGCCGGTCGGTGACGAGGCCCTCGAGGACCTGCTCCTCGAGGCCCAGCTGCCGGAGCATGTTCTCGTCGAGGCGGCCCTGGTAGATCTGTGAGTAGCGCTGGCGCAGGCGGTTGTAGCTCTGCTGGAACTCACCGACGGAGACCGGGAGCCCCCCGACGCTCACCACGGTCTCCGCCGGCGTGCCCTGGCCCCGGTCCTGGAACGCGGGGATGTACAGGATGATGAAGGCGGCGATCACCAGCCACAGGAAGACGTAGAGCCAGCGCCGGTGGCGGCGCAAGACGGCGAGAGCCATGCTGTCTCCTCGAAGACCTTCGCAAAGCCGCGATTCTATGCCCCCTCCCTCCGGGCCGCAAGCCCGCGGCCCCCGGCCTCTTGGGCCGTGTGCGGAGTTGTTCTATACTCCGAGGTCCGGCTAAGTTGCGCGGGCTCAGGGGATTCTTGCCGTCGATGACCTCCGACGAGAAACAGCCGCAGGGCGGCGATCGCATCGAATGGTTCACGGTGAGCTACAGGACCCTCGCCCTCGCGGGCGTCGCGGTCGTCCTCCTCGTCGCCCTCGGCTTCGTCCTGTTCGGCCCGAAGCCGGCCCCGCCCCCGCCCCCCGCGTCGGTGTCGACCGGGGCTCGGTTCCTCTCGATCGAGGGCAGCGTGCAGGTGAAGCGGGCGGGCACGCTCGAGTGGATCTCGGCCACGCGGGCCCTCGTCCTCCGGCAGAGCGACCTCGTCCGGACGGGCTCGGGCGGGGCGGCCGAGATCCTCCTCGCCGACGGGATGCACGTCAGCGTGCGGCCGGACAGCCTGATCACGATCGTCGAGAGCTCCCAGAACCCGATCTCCCGCGAGCAGCGGACGGCGCTCGCCATCCAGTCCGGTGAGGCCAACTTCCAGACGGCACCCAGGGGCGGGGTGCCCGGCAGCACCACCCTCACCACCCCGACCGTGCGCACCACGGTGGAGCGTGACTCGGCGGGCAACATCCAGGTCGCCGAGGGCGGCGCGACCGGGCTGCGCATGTTCAAGGGCCGCGGCGCGGCCGAGACGAGCACGGGCCAGAAGATCGCGATCGCGGCCAACCAGGGGGTGAACGTCGACGCCGCCGGCGCGGCGGGGCCGACGCTCGCGCTCCCCACGGTGCCCCGCCTCACCGCTCCTCCGAACCAGACCGAGATCGTCTACCGCAACCCGGCCGACAGCCTGACCCTCCTCATGTGGAACCCTGTCTCGGGAGCGAGCGGCTACCGGGTGATGGTCGACTTCGGCCCCTCGTTCGCCCGGCCCCTCTACGACCGCCGGGTCACCCGGGTGACGCAGATGGAGCTTCCGGCCCTCGAGGCGGGCTCCTACTACTGGAAGGTGGCGGCGGTCGGGGGCGAAGGGGGCGAGGGGGCCTTCTCGGACCTGTGGCGCTTCACGCTCGCGAAGGCACCGCCCGTCGCCGCGCCCGCTCCGCCCCTCGTCTTCGACGCCGCCGAGCTCAAGGGAAACGTGCTCCACGTGCGCGGGCGCACCGAGCCGGGAGCGAGCCTCTCCCTCGACGGGCAGCGGCTCGAGGTGCAGGCGGACGGCTCGTTCAACGAGTTCGTGGCCTTCGACGGAGCGCCGGGGGCGACCGTGGTGCTGAAGGCCACGGGCGTCGGGGGCGGCTCGACCGAGCAGCGCCGCCGGGTCGCGGTCGCGAACTGAGGTCGCCCGATTGGCACGCCTGGCCGTCTTCCTCGGGCCGCCCGCGCCGGGGGCGCCACCCCCCGGCCGCGCGTCCGTGAGGCGCCGCCTCCGGGACGGGGACGGGATCGAGTACGACTTCCTCCCCGCCCCGGACGGCCGGGACGGGGTGCGCCTCGATCCCGTGCGCTACGCGGGCGCCCTCATCCCCGTCGACGGCCGGACGACGCGGCGCGCTGTGCAGTGCGTCCGCCGCGCCCTTCCCGGGCGGCCGCTCGGGGGCCTCGCGGTCGCCCCCGACGCGAGCGCCCTCGGCCGCATCGGGCTCCTCGGCCTCGACTTCCTCGTCGAAGCGTGGGGAGAGTCCGACCCCCAGGCGGCCGCCGTGCGGTCGCATCTCGAGAGGGCGCGGCGATCGGCCCGCCGCGCCCGCCCTGCGGGCGGCGCCTCCCGGACCACGGCCCGAAGGCTCGCCATCCTCACCGACGTCGTCAAGACCGCCAACTCGATCCTCGAGCCGCGGAAGGTCATCGAGCTCGTGGTGGAGAGGATCCGCCAGCTCATCCCGTCCGACGCCTGGTCGCTGATGATGGTGGACGAGGAGACGCAGGAGCTGGTGTTCGAGGCCGCGCTCGGGGCTCGGGCCCGGGACGTCGCCGCGTTCCGCCTGAGGATCGGGGAGGGGGTGGCGGGCTGGGTGGCCCAGAGCGGCAAGCCGGCGATCGTCAACGACGCGCCCCGGGACCCCCGGTTCTCGCCGCGGGTGGACACGAGGACGCAGTTCGAGACGCGCTCGATCCTGTGCGCTCCGCTCGTCTCCCGCGGGCGCACGATCGGCGTGCTCGAGATCATCAACAAGCGGGGCGGCCCCTTTACCCGGGCCGACCTCCAGCTCGTGCTCACGCTCGTCGAGCCCTGCGCGATCGCGATCGAGAACGCGATCCTCTTCCAGCGCACCGAGCAGCTCACGATCACGGACGACCTCACCCGGCTCTTCAACTCCCGGTACCTGAACCTCTACCTGGGCCGGGAGATCAAGCGCTGCAAGCGCCACGGGATCCCGCTCTCCGTGATCTTCCTCGACCTCGACGGCTTCAAGGGGATCAACGACCAGTACGGCCACCTGGCGGGCTCGGGGACGCTCACCGAGGTCGGCAAGATCCTCGCGGAGGGGGTCCGCGAGTCGGACATCCTGGCCCGCTACGGCGGGGACGAGTTCGTGGTGGTGCTCCCCGAGACGCCCGCCTCGGGAGCGCTCGTCATCGCGGAGAGACTGCGGCGGGCGGTCGAGGAGCACCGCTTCCTCGAGCCCCAGGGCATCGCGGCCCGCATCTCGGCCTCGTTCGGGATCTCCACCTACCCCGACCACGCCCTCTCCCCGGAGGGGCTCATCCAGAAGGCCGACCAGGCCATGTACCGCGTCAAGGAGCGGGAGAAGAACGGCATCGAGGTCGCGGTCTAGCCGCGGCCGAGCCACCTCACACAGGAGAAGGAACCGCCGCCTCATGAACCTCCGTTCCGTCGTGAACCTGAGCTTCCTCTCGAGCGACCTCGCGATCGACCTCGGCACCGCGAACACGCTCGTCTACGCCAAGGGCAAGGGCATCGTCGTCTCCGAGCCGTCGATCGTGGCCGTGAACCGCGTGACCGGGAAGGTCGAGGCGGTGGGCCGCGACGCCAAGGACATGCTCGGCCGCACCCCGGGGAACATCGTCGCCATCCGGCCGATGAAGGACGGGGTGATCGCCGACTTCGAGATCACGGAGAAGATGCTCTCCCACTTCATCCAGCGTGCCCACAACCGCTCGACGCTCGTGCGGCCGCGCATCGTGATCGGGATCCCGTCCGAGGTGACCCAGGTCGAGAAGCGGGCGGTCAAGGACTCCGCGCTCAAGGCCAAGGCGTCGGAGGTCTACCTCGTGGACCAGGCGATGGCGGCCGCGATCGGGGCCGGGCTGCCGATCACCGAGCCCTCGGGCAACATGGTGGTGGACATCGGGGGCGGCACCACCGACATCGCGGTCATCTCGCTCGCCGGCATCGTGTACTCGAAGTCGGTGCGGGTGGCCGGCAACGAGATGGACGAGGCGATCATCCAGTACATCAAGAAGAAGTACAACCTGCTGATCGGCGAGCGCACCGCGGAGCAGGTCAAGTTCGAGATCGGGAGCGCCTTCCCCCTCGACGAGCCCGTGACCATGGAGATCAAGGGCCGCGACCTCATCGAGGGCATCCCCAAGACGCTCACCGTGACCGACGCCGAGATCCGGGAGGCGCTCCAGGAGCCGGTCTCGATCATCGTGAACGCGGTCCGGGTGGCCCTCGAGCGCACGCCCCCCGAGCTCTCGGCCGATATCGTGGACCGCGGCATCGTCCTCACCGGCGGCGGGTCGCTCCTCCGGAACCTGGACCGTCTGCTGCGGGAGGAGACCGGGCTCCCGGTGTCGGTGGCGGAGGATCCCCTGAGCTCGGTCGTCCTCGGGACGGGCAAGATGCTCTCCGACTTCGACCTCCTCCGCAAGATCAGCCTCGAGTAGGCTCCCCCGAGCGATGGCCCTCGCCATCCCAGCCCGGCGGAGCCGGTTCCTCCTGGTGGCCCTCGTGCTCGCCCACCTCGCCGTGATCAGCCACCAAGTGGACGCGGGGGGCGGGGT
>Ga0335080_10007819_pt1 | contig 11113 bp, 11 predicted proteins | sample Lox_Sample_34_FD_206720 | JGI IMG/M metagenome (GOLD analysis project Ga0335080, IMG submission 206720) | Soil microbial communities from Loxahatchee National Wildlife Refuge, Florida, United States - Lox_Sample_3.4 | ecosystem: Environmental > Terrestrial > Soil > Wetlands | place: USA...
ACTTGGCCGGATAGGTGCCCGCGCTCGAGTAGGTGTGGCGCGGATTTTGCTCCGTCGAAGTGGTGCCGTCTCCGAAATCCCACGAGTAACTCTTGATGCCCGCGTCCGAAGTCGCCTGGCAGCGAAAGTCGACAGTGAGTGGCGGGGCGCCCGAATCCGGGTTCGCCGTCGCGCGCACCACTGGCGCCGCTTTCGCTTCTTCCGGTGCTGTCAGTGCGCAAAGCAGAGCGCCAGCGACCGCGCCCACGCCGCCACCGATCGCCGCCGCCTCGCGCAGGTCATCGCGGTCGTCGTTGCCGTGGTGCCAGTTCGAGGCGACGCCGCCGCCGACCGCGCCGAGTCCGCCGCCGATCACGGCGCAGACTATGGGGGTCGCGGGGCCGAACGTTTCGTGGAATGACGCACAGCCGGTGCCCAACGCGAGCATTCCGACGGTGACCAGGGTCATGAGTCGCTTCATTGCGGGGCTTCCTCCAGAAGGCGCGGACCGTGCGCACACACCCGACGCAGTCATGCATCACGCGCGCAAGTCGGCCCGGCTAAGCCGCATCATGACGGGATTTGCACCTTTTGCAAGCGTGGAGAGATGATTGCCGGCATACGAGATGTTGCCGGTGTGCTTCAACCGATCCGCCGATTTGCCGATCGATCCAGGCGCCGGGGGGGCGCCGTAGGAGTAGGAACAGGAGACTTGGAGCGATGTCGGATCGTTCTCGTGCAACATTATTTCGGGTCGCTTTAATCGGGACTCTCGCGCTCGGCACGCTGGCACTCACGCCGGCGCCGAAGGCGAGCGCCGCGCAGTCTTTCGACAGCTTCTGCCAGGAGTGGATGGGCAAGCTCGCGCAACGCGAGCAGCAGAACGCAGCCAAGGTCGAGTACAAGAGCCAGGGCAGTCAGGTGGTGGGCACCTACACCGGCTACGAGAAGACACCGCTGCGCTGCCAGTCGCGCGCCAAGCCGGGTGCGCCTGGCGTGGGAACGCTCGTCTACAACGAGCTGCACATGCGCAAGGCCGGCAGCTCGGTGGAGGGCGCCAAGCAGAGCTCGCCCGAGGTGGTCGAGAAGGTCGAAGTGATGGAGATCTTCCGCTTCGACGGCGCGGCCTGGAAGTACTGACCGAGCGGCCGTTTCGGCCGCTTTCTTGTTTTCGCGCCCGCCGGCGGCTGCGTTGACTGCGCCGCCGGCGGAGCGCGAAACTCTCCTGCGATCGTGCGCGCGGCTGTCGCGCGCCCACCACGGGGGAGAGCATGAAGCGCTTCATCGCCCACCACGAGCTGGCGCGGGACAGCCGGTTCATCCGCCAGGACAACCTCGCGACCACGATGCTGTCGATGCTGCCGGACGACGTCGAGAAAGTGGTCGAGATGTTCGAGCGACTCACTCCGATCATCGAGGTGTCGGTGCGCGGCACCGCCGCCGAGCCGCTGTACGAGGAGTACGGCCCGGCCTTCGGCCTGGTGACTCTGAACGAGCCGCTCAAGCACGACGATCCCGCGGTGACGACGCGGCTGCTCTTGCGCATGCACGGCATCTTCGTCGGCGAGTTACAGGCGCTCGAGGGCGCCGGCCGCTCGCTCTGGGATTTTCCCGACGCGCCCTGGGAGTTCAAGATGAATATGGCGCGGCAGTGCTGGGACGAGGCGCGGCACGTGCAGATCTACGAGAAGCTGCTCGTGCACTGCGGCGGCACCGTGGGCATGTTCCCGGAGTCGAGCTTCCTGTTCGAGTGCGCCTGCTCCGACGACCCGGCGCTGCGCGTCGCCGGCGTGAACCGCGGCCTCGAGGGCCTGGCCTGCGACGTGTTCCGCGACATGATCCGCTACGCCCAGGCCTCGGGCGACGAGAAGATGCAGCAGGCGGTCGACTACGTGCTGGCCGACGAGCTGACTCACGTGCGCTTCGGCAGTGAGTGGGTGAAGGAGTTCACCAAGAACGATCCGGCGCGCTTCGAGGCGGCGCAAGAGTTCCGGCGCCAGGTCGACAAGCAGTTCAGCTTCGGCGGCTCGCGCTCCGACCGCGAGGACGCCGCGATCCGAATCGCGCGCGAGGACCGGATCGAGGCCGGCTTCACCGAGCAGGAGCTCGACGAGCTGACCACGATCTCGGCCGGCGGCCCGTCACGCGAAACCCTGCGCAAGGCCGCCGAGACGCTGCGCGTCAGACACCTGGCGCGGAAGGCGGCGGCGGAGACGCGTTCATGAGCGAAACACGGCTCTACCCGGGCACCGGCCGCGACGAGCGCACCAGCTTCGCGCCCTACTCCGCCTTCGAGATCCCGGCCGACCTGCGCGAGCTGCACGGACGCTACGACGTCGAGGCCATGGCCCGGCGCGTCCGCAACTTCCGCTACGCGGAGGAGTGGATGATGATGGCCATGGGCGGCTGGGTGGCCACGATCCCCGAGATCCCGGTCAAGACCGGCCTCGGCAAGATCATCTGGGAGTCCGCCCAGGCGGCCGACGCGCTCGGCAAGCGCCTGCCCGAGCTGCGCTGCGGCCGGAAGGCGGTCTCGGCCTCGGAGTCGGCCAACCAGGGCTTCGCCGCCTTCGTGCAGGCCGTCACCGAGCCGGAGCGACCCGACCAGACGATCGAGAAGCTGGTGGGCGTGTTCGACGTGCTGAAGCCGCACCTGATCGAGGTCTACGAGCGCACCATGCGCGAGACCGACCAGATCGCGGACGCACCCACGATCGAGATCCTGGATGAGGTCGTGCGCAAGGCGCGCCGGCACGTGGCCTGGGCCCAGGAGGTGCTCGATCGGCTATGCAGCACCGACGCCCTGCGCGAGCGCCGGCGCCAGCGCGCGGCGTCGCTGCGCGCGGACCTGATCGCGTGTGGAGGCGTGACCGGCGACTTGGCGGCGGGATCCGCGTAGATCCTCACGAAATCTCGGGGAGGTCGGCGCGGCGCTCGGGGCATTTTTCCCCCCACCGCAAGCGCGCTGGCTGGTATCCTGCCCCCATGATGAAGCGGGATCTCCTGGTTGCGGCAGCAGTGGTCTTCGGCCTCGCGGTAGGAGCTGGACGGAGCGCGTCCGCGAACCTGCTGCCCGGTCAGACTCCGGACTACCAGATCGTGGTCAGCTCGGACGTCGGCGGCGACCGACTGACCCTGAATCCGACCTCGACCCAGACGCCCGGCGGGCTGTTCGTGGGCAACGCCTCGGGTACCGAGCCGAGCTTCTCGTTCTCGACCGACTTCGCGCTGACAGTCGATCCGAACATCTCCGGCAGCTTCACGCTCACGAATCTGTCCGGAATCACGCAGGTGTTCACGGTCTCGGCCTCGATGACGATCGCGCCGTTCCCGGGGCCGACGACGATCGACGGCTCGTTCGGCGACGCGATCTACACCGACGCCAACGGCGACTCGTCGGTCGAGTTCGCCACGTCGGGCTCGGACCCGTTCTTCAGCGCCCTGATCGACGGCGTGCTCGCGGACTCGCGCGGCAAATTCGACGAGCCCCTCTCGGGCGGGCCAGGGATTTTCGGCACGCACTCGAAGGAGGCCTTCGGCCCGGAGAGCGGGCCAGCGATAGGGATCGCGAGCAACTTCGGGGTGGCGTTCAAATTCTCGGTCACCCCGGGAGACAGCGTCCAGACGCCGTTCGAGTTCAACGTGGTATCCGCTCCGGAGCCCGAGTTTCTACCGATCTTCGCCACCGGAATCGCATTGTTTCTTTGCACACTTGCGCAAGAAAGCGCTTCCCGTGGGAAGTGACCCTGGGGTAGGATTCCGTCAACGGGTGGTTGCAGGGAAGATCGCCTGACCGCGCTACGCATCGGCGCGGGGAAGCATCGGAGGGAGACCATGAACGTGAGGGGGCTGCGAGGGGCGCTGACGCGAGTCAGTGCAGCAGCGGCGGTGATCATGGCGGCGAGCGCGGCTTGGGCTGCGTCCGTCCCGCCCACGGTGACTGTGTCCATCGACTCCGTCGGCGTCTACGACAACTACACGAAGGCCATCGAGGGCACGCCCAACGGCGACGGCAGCTACACGGTCGGCGACACCGGCTACGGCAACAACTTCACTTGTGACTGGTCGCTGGTCGTGAATCCCGATCCATCGATCAGCGGGAACTTCAACCTGACGAACGTGTCGAACACGACGCAGGGGTTCGTGCTCACCGCGACCCTGCCGACCGGCGCGATCGTCGGGCCGACCAAGACCGGCGGCTACCTCGGCGACGTGACTTACACGGACACGAACGGCGACGGGAACCTGAGCTACGACCCGGTGGGCTCGAACCCGCTGTATCTCTCGCTGATCGACGGCGGGGCCTTCCAACCCCTGAACGTCGTGAGCGGCCCGGCCTTCGGCAACGGCGTCACCGTGGTTTCTTCGCAGGTGAGCTTCGGCCTGCCCGGCTTGACTCAGCCGGGTCCCGGCGTGGCCGCGAACATCGGCGTGAGGATCCAGTTCTCGCTCACGGCCCACGACCACGTCTCGATCCCGGTCTCGTTCCAGGTCGAGGCGAATCCCGCTCCGGAGCCGGCCACGGTCGTGCTCATGGGCTTGGGCCTCGGCGGTCTCGCGCTGCTGCGCAAGCGCGCGTAGCACCCGGGGCTGGCAGTGACTCACAGCGCCGCGCCTTCGGGCGCGGCGCTTCTGTTTGGTGGGCCCTAGGAGAGCCAGCGCCCGAGCGGCGTGCCGTAGAGCCAGCGCACCACGTTCTTCATCTGCGCATCGCGGGCCGCGCTGTACGGATAGTGAGTCGCGGCCTGCTTGCCGCCCCAGCGGTCGCGGATGATCGGCAGCGCCTGGCAGTAGCCGCGCAGGCCGTCGCGGCCGTGCACGTGACCCACGCCGCTCTCCTTGCGCCCGCCGAAGGGCGCCTCGGTGATGCCATAGGTCATGGTGAGATCGTTGATGCAGACGCTGCCCGAGTCGATCCGGCGCGCGATCTCGCCCGCCAGGCGCGCGTCGCGCGTCCAGACGTTCGCGCCCAGCCCGTAGCGCGTGTCGTTGGCGCGCGCGATCGCCTCGTCGAGGTCGCGCACGCGCACGATCGGCAGCACCGGCCCGAAGTTCTCCTCGCGCATCAGCGCCATGTCCGAGCGCACGTCGACGATCACGGTGGGCTCGTAGAAGTAGCCGCCCAGGCGCGGGTTCTTGCGGCCGCCCACCAGCACGCGCGCGCCCTGCGCCACGGCCTCGTCGACCTGGCGTGACACGATCTCGAGCTGGCGTGGCCAGAACATGGCCCCCACGTCGAACTCGCCCGAGGCCTCCTGGCGCAGCGCGCGGGTGCGCGCAACGACCTTGTCGATGAACGGGTCGGCGACCTCTTCGACCACGTACACGCGCTCGGTGCCGCAGCAGAACTGGCCGGCGTTCAGGAAGCCGCCCGCGATCGCGCCACCGGCGGCGGCGTCGAGGTCGGCGTCGGCGCACACGATCATCGGGTCCTTGCCGCCGAGCTCGAGCGTGCACGGAATCAGCCGCTCGGCGCAGGCCATGGCCACGCGCCGGCCGGTCGCCACGCTACCCGTGAACGAGATCTTGTCGACACCCGCCGCGCACAGGGCCGCCCCGGTCTCGCCGTCGCCCACCAGGAGCTCGAGCACGCCCTCGGGCAGCCCGGCCTCGCGGAACAGGTCGGCCACCACCCGGCCCGAGAACGGCGTCACCTCCGAGGGCTTGAGCAGCACCGCGTTCCCGGCCAGCAGCGCCTGCACCGTCGGGTCGAGCGACAGGATCACCGGGCCGTTCCAGGGGCTGATCACGCCCACCACGCCGAGCGGCCGGTAGGCGATCTCGAGCTTCTTCATGAAGCGCATCATCCCGTGCAGCGGCACGCGCTCGGTGCGCAGCAGCTTGGGCGCGCGCTTGGCCCAGTAAGTCATCGAGTCACAGGCTGCGAAGATCTCCATCATGCGCGCCTCGGTCGCGGGCTTGCCCGACTCGCGCACCACGATCTCGACGATCCGGTCCTGCTTCTCGATCAGGAGACCCAGCGCTCGAGACACGAAGCGCGCGCGCTCGCCAACGCCGAGCGCCGCCCAGGCCGGCTGCGCCTTGCGCGCGCGCTCGAGCGCGGCCTGCACGTCGCCCGCGTTCTGGACCTCGATCTCGCCGATGCGCTCGCCGGTCACGGGGCTCGAGATCGCGAGCCGCCGGCGGGCCCCCGGGGCGACATCGATCGGTGTCACGATCGCCATGTGCGCGCGAGTGTACCATCGCCGCGTGGTCGAGATATTGTTCCTGTGCACGCGCCGGCCCGGGCTGTCTCGCGCCGAGTACGGGCGGCACCTGCTGGAGCGCCACGCGCCGCTGGCGCTGCGCCATCACGCGAGCCTGCGCGGCTACCGGGTGTCGCTGGTCGAGGAAGGTCTCGACGGCGCGCCCGAGCTCGACAGCGCGAACGCGCTCGCCTTCGACTCACTCGCGGACTTCGAATCGCGGCTGTACGACTCCGCCGAGGGCGAGCGGCTGGTGACCGAGGATCACGCGCGCTTCCTGGGCGGCGCCTCGGGCTACGCGGGGACGCCGCGCGGCGTGCGCCGCGCCGGCGCCGGAGCATGGGGCTGGCTGTGCGCGCTGCAGCGCCGGCCCGAGCACCCGCCGGAGCGCTTCGCCGCCGCGCTCGAGTCGGCGCTGGCTCCCGAGATACTGGCCTCGCTGCCGGAGGCGGAGCGCGTCTCGCTGCTGCCGGTCGAGCGGAAGCTCTTCCCGCCGGAAGCGCCCGACTGGGACGTCTTTCTCGAGCTCGGCTTCGCCGACCCGGCGCGGCGGCCGCTGCACCCGTTCGCGTCGCCCGATTGCGGCGTGTCGCTGTTGCGGCGCGTGGGCGCGCTGTGCGCGCGAACTGCGTGTTGGAGCGTGCGCCAGCACGTGCTCCGGCCCGCGAGCTAGGATGGCGGGCATGGCGAACCCGCCCCGCATCGACCTGTACGACCCCGAGAGCTTCGCGCACGGCCAGCCGCACGAGCAGTTCCGCTGGCTGCGCGAGCACGACCCCGTGCACTGGCAGCGCGAGACCGACGGTCCGGGCTACTTCGCCGTGACGCGCCACGCCGACGTGGTCGCGGTCGGACGTGACTCGGCGACGTTCTCGTCGAAGGGCACGATCCTGATCCAGGACCCGCCGCCGGGCTCCGAGATGGACTTCGGCGACCACGGCATGATGCTGATGATCGATCCGCCGCTGCACACGCGCTACCGCCGGATCGTGAGTCGCGAGTTCACGCCGCGCGCCTCGGCGGCGCTCGCGCCGCGCATCGGCGAGCTGGCGCGGCAGATCATCGACGCCGTGATCGAGCGCGGCGCGTGCGACCTGGTCGACGACATCGCCGGCGAGCTGCCCTCGTACGTGATCGCCGAGCTGCTCGGCATCCCGCTCGACGACGGCCGCGAGCTGTACCGGCTGACCGAGGCGATCCACGCCGCGCCCGAGTCACTGCCGCCGGGAGCAGGCGGCGCCGCGGTGCTGCGGATGTTCCAGTACGCGCAGGGCGTGATCGCCGAGAAGCGCGCACGCCCGGCAGACGACCTGTCGACCAAGATCCTCTGCGCCGAGGTCGACGGGCGCCGCTTCGACGACATCGACTTCCAGCTGTTCTTCATGCTTCTGGTCGACGCCGGCGGAGACACCACGCGCAACCTGGTGGCCGGCGGCATGCTGGCGCTGTTCGAGCACCCGGAACAGCGCGCGAAGCTGGCGCGCGCGCTCGACTCACTCCTGCCCGGCGCCGTCGAGGAGATGCTGCGCTGGGTGTCTCCCGTGGTCTACATGCGCCGCACCGCGACGCGCGACACCGAGATCGCCGGCACGAAGATCGGCAAAGGCCAGAAGGTGGTCATGTACTACGGCTCGGCGAACCGCGACCCGCGCGTGTTCCCCGAGCCCGAGCGCTTCGACATCGCGCGCGACCCGAATCCGCACGTCGCCTTCGGCGGCGGCGGCGCGCACTTCTGCCTGGGCGCGCACATCGCGCGGATCGAGATCGAGGCGATGCTGCGCGAGATCCTGACCCGCATTCCCGACGTCGAGCCGACCGGGCCCGCCGAGTGGCTGCCCTCGACGTTCATCTCCGGCCCCAAGCACCTGCCGGTGCGCTTCACGCCGGGGAAGCTACGCGCGCGCGTGTAGCCGGGCCGGGTTCTCGACCAGGATCTGGTGCAGCTGCGACTCGCTGGCGCCGCAGTCGCGCAGCCACGGCACCACGTGCTGCAGCACGTGCGCATAGCCCCAGCCGCCGTAGGCCTTGTAACAGGTCTTCCAGCCGATCTCGTTGCCGATCAGCACGCGATCGGCATGACCGGCCTCGACGAGCTTCATGACGGCGTCGATCTCCTCCTTGTCGCGCGGGAAGGCGCGGCCGGGACCGACGATCTCGTAGTACTCCTCGTGACCGAAGTGGTCGTAGGACACGTAGCCGAGCCCGCGCCGCAGCACGTGCAGCGCCACCTCGGCGGAGTAGAAGCCCATGTGCGAGAGATAGACCTTGCCGAGATCGGCGCCCTCGGCCTCGAGCACGTCGAGATAGAAGTCGAGGTGGTGCTTCGGCGTCTCGCGCGAGCCGTGCGTGCCGCCGTTGGGATGCACCGTGAGTGAGGCGCCGGTGCGCGACTGCGCGCGCGCCGCGGCGCGCAGCACCTTCTCTTCCTCGGGCAGACAGGGCGCGTCGGGCATGCCGCTGCAGCCGATCTCGCCGATGTTTCCCGCGCGCACGCCGCTCGTGCCGATGCCGTCCGTGAGCTCGCGCACCATCGCGTCGGCCAGCGCGCCGGCGTCGCGCTCGGCGACCTCGGCGGGGTGACTCGCCTGGGTGTACCAGCCCGTCGAGGCGATCACGTGCAGCCCGGTCGCGCGCGAGATGCGCTGCAGCGCCGCCACGTCGCGGCCGATCCCCGGGAGCTCCATGTCGACCAGCGCGCCACCCCCCGCGCGCTTGAACTCCGCGGCTTCGCGGATCGCCAGCTCGACGTCGGACTGCACCAGGTTGTCACGCACGACCAGCCCGTTGCGGCGCGCCAGGCCCAGGTTCTCGAGCCCGAGCGGCTTTCCCGCGATGCGCGCGGTCTCGGGGTCGGCGGGCGGCGCGTACCAGCACGAGATGTCGAGCGTGAGGTGCACGTGCGACATGGTCGCGCCGAGCTGACTCGGGTCGATCGGGCCCAGGACGGTCTCGACGCGCGCCATGCTAGAAGCGGTCGATGCCGACTTCGGTCGAGTAGAACTGCTTGTACCAGCGGCGGAAGCGGCCCACGTCGCCATCGTTCTCGGCCAAGAGCGGCTGCGGCCGGTACACCTTCTGGTTCCAGAGCTTGAAGTCGAGCTCCCAGTCACTCGCGTAGAAGTCGAAGAAGCCCTCGAGCTCGGCCTTGGTGGCCGGCTCGGACTTCTTCGCGTAGTAGGTGTGCACGACCTCGCACTGCTCGTCGTCGAGCGGAGTCAGCGTCTGGATCGAGACGCCGGCCATGCGCCCTGTGACTCGCGTGAGCGAGAGACCGGGGCCGTACATGAACGAGCGGAACGAGCTCTCGCCGAGGTCGTTGGTCTGCGCGTCCGCCTCGCGCTTCAGGTCGAGCACCAGCGTCGCGATCGCGCCTTCGCCCTGCCAGTTCACGCGCTCGATCTGCATGCCGTGCACGTGCGCGAAGTGCTGGATGTCGACCGCGTTCTCGTACATCTCCTGGATGTGAGTCGCGAGCTCCCAGCGCACGCGCTTGTACAGGTAGTAATTCGGGTCCGACGCCTCCGGAATCAGCGGGATCTCGAACTCGGGTGGCTTCTGGTCGGCGTGGTGCCAGACCATGACGTAGCCGTTCTGCTCGCGCGTCTCCCAGGCGCCGATCCGGGCCAGCGGCGGGATGCGCTTCGCGTACGGCACGGCGGTGCAGCGGCCGTCGCCCGCCCAGCGCCAGCCGTGGAAGGGGCACTGCACCTCGTTCCCCACCACCTTGCCGCCCACGCCCAGGTGCGCGCCCAGGTGCGGGCAGTAGGCGTCGAGCACGTGCGCCACCCCGTCCTCGCCGCGGTACACGACCAGGTCCTTGCCGAACTGGTGGATGGGTCGGACGTCGCCGACCGCGAGCTCGTCGCTGAACACCACCTTGAACCAGCCGTTGGGTGAGTGGGGCAGCGGGATGCGCTTCATGGCTCCTCCACACGAGTTCAGAACCCGAACCCGAGTTTAGAACATGTTTCAGTCCCGGCATTATCCACCCCGCGCTTGCCTGCTGTCCATCGCGCGTGGGAAAAATCGGGTCCATGGCGCTGTCCGAGATCCGGATCGAGGCCGCCGCCGCGCTGCTGCTCGCCGCGCAGCGCGCGGTGCGGCCGCGTCCGGCCCTGCCCAAGGACTGCGCGCCCGCGAACCTGGCCGACGCCTACGCGATCCAGGACCGCTTCGTGGCCCGGCTCGGCCGGCCGGCGGGCTACAAGATCGGCTACTCGAACGCCGCCGTGCAGCAGTCACTCGGCATCCCCGAGCCGGTCTTCGGCCGGCTGATCCAGGGCCGGATCCTGCCCAGCCCGGCGCGGCTGCCGGCCTCGGGCTTCGCCACGCGCGTGGTCGAGACCGAGTTCGGGGTGCGCATGGCGCGCGCGCTGCCGGCGCGGCGCGAGCCCTACTCACTTGCCGAGGTGACCGCGGCCGTCGGCGCGGTCATGCCCTCGTTCGAGATCGTCGACTCACGCTTCGAGGAGTGGCGAAAGCTCCGGCCGGTCGAGGTCGTGGCCGACAACGTCCTGCACAGTCACTGGGTGCGCGGGCGCGAGCGCGCCGACTTCGCCGGGCTCGACCTGGCGGCGCAGGAGGTCGTGACCCGCGTCGACGGCCGCGAAGCCAGCCGCGGCACGGGCGCGAACGTGTTGGGCGGGCCGCTGCTCGCCCTGCACTGGCTCGCCAACGCGCTGGCGCAGCTGGGGCGCGGGCTCGCGGCAGGCGACTTCGTAACGACGGGCTGCTGCATGGAGATCCTCGAGGTCGCGCCGGGCGCGGTCGCCGAGGCCGATTTCGGGCCGCTGGGCGCGGTCCGCGTCGAGTTCCCGGTCTGAGATAGAATTGCGAGCCATGAGCGCAGCCGAGGCCAGCGGAGAAGTTCGGGGCATCGACGCCCCCAAGGTGTCCGAGTGGCTCGCAGCGAACGTGGCGGGCGCGAA
>Ga0335080_10007821_pt1 | contig 11112 bp, 7 predicted proteins | sample Lox_Sample_34_FD_206720 | JGI IMG/M metagenome (GOLD analysis project Ga0335080, IMG submission 206720) | Soil microbial communities from Loxahatchee National Wildlife Refuge, Florida, United States - Lox_Sample_3.4 | ecosystem: Environmental > Terrestrial > Soil > Wetlands | place: USA: Florida...
GTTGATCCGGCAAACGCAGGTGGAAAGCGTCCTACTCGCTCTGTTGGGAGGCGCCGTGGGTTTATTCGTCGCATACGCCGGAACAAGCGCGATTCTGTTTATCGCATTCCGCGGAGCGAACTTTGTCCCGATCCATGCGGAGCCATCGGCGGCGGTGCTGGGTTTCGCGATGCTGGTGTCCGTCCTTACAGGAATCGTGTTCGGCGCTGCGCCGGCGTGGATCTCGGCCCGTTTCGAACCAGCCGACGTACTGCGCGGAGCCAGCCGCTCCACAGGCAATCGGTCCACACTGCCGCAAAGGTCGCTGGTGATTTTTCAAGCCGCCTTGTCGCTGGTGCTGTTGGCGTATGCCGGCCTGCTCACCAGCAGCTTGCGCAACCTGGAACATCAGCAATTCGGATTTGAAACCGGCGGACGCGTGATGGTCGAGGTGAATCCGGCGTTTACCGGATACAGTCCCGACCGTCTACGCGCGGCATATGAGCGGCTGGAGCGACGGCTTACCGGCGTCTCCGGCGTGGTGAGCGCCAGTCTCGCCCTATACAGCCCGATGGAAGGAGAAAATTGGAGCTCGGAAATCCAGGTGGCGGGTCGCCCCGCAGGCAGCGACACCGGTTCGTCCTGGGACCGCGTCAGCGCACATTACTTCGAGACTATCGGAACACGGCTGGTGAGCGGCCGTCCGATTGATGAGCGGGATTCGCCTGGCGCACCGTTCGTCACGGTGGTGAATCAGACGTTCGCAAAGAAGTTTTTCCCGAACCAGGATCCGCTCGGTAAGCGCTTCGGTTTCGCGACTCCCCAGGACTACCAGATCGTGGGAGTGGTGGAGGATGCCAAGTACCTGGATGCCCGCGACTCGGCATGGCCGACGTTTTTCCTTCCGCTCCTTCAAATGAATGCCAAAGATTGGGAGGAATCGGGAATGGCGCGGTCGAATTACATTGGCGCGATTCAGCTCCGCGTTGCGCGCGCTCCGAGCGAACTGGAGCCGGGGATTCGCCAGGCAATCGCCGAGACAGATTCGAATCTGACGGTGCTCAAGGTTCGAACCTTTGCGGATCAACTGGCGACCAACTTTAATCAGGAACGGCTACTGGCGCGATTGACGGCGCTGTTCGGAATTCTCGCGTTGATCGTAGCCTCGGTCGGCTTGTATGGCATCACGTCGTATGCTGTCGTTCGCCGGACCAGCGAAATCGGAATTCGGATCGCGCTCGGAGCCTCGCGGACGGACGTGGTGCGAATGGTGCTGAAGAATTCGATGCTGCAAACCACCATCGGATTGGCGATCGGAGTCGTCGCGTCGCTTGCCGGCGCGAAGGTGCTGGCGAATATTCTGTATGGCGTGACGGGGACCGATCCGATCATTCTCGCCGGAGCGACGGTGATTCTGGGGGGATGCGGAGCGATCGCGGGATTGATACCAGCGCTGCGAGCGGCAGGGATCGATCCGATTCGGGCGCTGCGGACAGAATAAATATGGTGACTGTCACCAGATTATTCGTAGCGTAAGGCGACCATCGGGTCGACGCGGGTGGCGCGGCGCGCGGGAATGAAGCTTGCGGCTAGTGCTACGCCGGCGAGCAGCAACGAGACGGCGACGAAGGTGGCCGGATCCGTGGGCTTGACGCCCCACAGGAATCGCTCGAGTCCTCGAGTGAGCGCGAACGCACCGGCTAGGCCGATGACGATTCCGAGTGCTGCGAGCCAAAGACCCTGCCGAACCACCAGGCTGAGAACATCGCCGACGCGGGCTCCGAGAGCCATGCGCAATCCCATTTCGTGCGTGCGCTGCGTGACCGAATACGCCATCACGCCGTAAATCCCTACCGATGCCAGCACCAGAGCGAGCGACGCGAACACGCTCAGCAGGAGCGCCGTGAGACGCGGCTGCGCGATGGAGTGCGATCGAATTTTTTCCATCGTCGAGACGCTGGAAATCGGCACATCCTTTTCCACTGACCAGACCGCGCCCTGGATGGACGCGGTAAGCTTCACCGGATCTCCGGCGGTGTGCACGAGCAGCGTCAGGTACGGCCACGCGAACGGATCCTGCAAGTAGGACAGATAGACTTCGGGGACCGATTCCGAGCCGAGACTGGCCTGGCGCACATCGCCGACGATTCCTTCAATGGTGGCCCACTTCTTACTGTCGCCGGAAATTCGCGCGCCGATGGGATCCACATTGGGCCACAGTTTTCGCGCCGCCGCCTGATTGATCAGCACGACGAGCGGCGAGTTGAGGGTATCGCCATCGGAGAAATCGCGGCCTTTGAGCAGCGGGATTCCGAGCGTCTTCAAATACCCGGGACCTACGACATTCACATTGAGTTCGATCTTCGAATCGGGTGCGGGATCCGGCCGTCCTTCGATGCTGAAACCGATCGCATCGTTGTCGCCGCTCAGCGGGGTATCAGTGACGACCGCGGATGATTCGACGCCTGGAATTTGCTCGATGCGATGCAGCACTGAGCGCACGAAAGGCGCACGCGCCTGTGTCTCGGCGAATTTTTTTCCGTTGATTCCGAGGTTCATGACTAATACGTTGTCATAGTGGATTCCGGCATCGACGCTGTTCAGCAGCACGAATGTCCTGAGCATCAGACCGGCGCCGACGAGCAGCACTAAAGCCAGCGCGATTTCTGCTACGACGAGAATGTTACGGACCCTGCTGCGCTTTCGATTGCCGGCCAGCCCGCGGCTGCCCTCCTTCAACGTATCGTTGATGTCCAGGCGCGAGGTTCCAAACGCGGGCAGGATGCCGGACAGGATGCCCACCGCAAGCGAGACGGCCAGCGTGAAGCCGAGCACGTATCCGTCGATCGATACCGTCTCGAGCGCGTGCGTGGAGAAAGTTGAGCCAACCAGCGCCACCAGTCCTTTCACGCCCGCATAGGCGAAGAGCAGGCCGACCGCGCCGCCGGCCAGTCCAACCAGAGCGCTCTCGGTGAGCAGTTGGCGGATCAGCCGCACACGGCCCGCGCCCATCGCGGCGCGAACGACGAGTTCTCTCTGACGGGCGGCCGTTCGGGCGAGAAAGAGGTTCGCCACATTCGCGCACGCGATCAATAGAACAAATGCGACCGCGAGTAGGAAGACCAGCAACGCCGGCCGGAACGATGTCGCATAGGAATCGCGCAGAGACAGCAGGCGAACTCCGGTGTCTTTGTTCTGCTTGGGATATTGAAGCTCCTGCTGCCGGGCGATGGTGCTCATTTCAGCCTGCGCCTGCTCGATTCGAATGCCGGGCTTCAAACGCGCGACGACATTCAGGAATCCGTGGCCGCGATTGGGATCGGCGGGTTGGGGCAACAAGATGGATGCGGGACTGTCCGGCGGAAATCGAAACGACTCCGGCAGAACTCCGATTACCGTGTAGTTCTCGTCATTCAGCTTCACGGTTTTGCCCAACACGGCGGGGTCGCGCGCAAATCGGCGCTGCCAGATGCCTTCCGAGAGCAGGACTACGTGATCGCGGCCGGGCTGGATTTCTTCATCGACGAAGGTGCGGCCGAGAATCGGATTCACGCCTAGAGCCTGCAGGAAGCCGCCCGAGGTGCGCAGCGCGCTGACATGCTCGGGCTGATCGCCGCCGGTGATGTTGAATGCACGCGTGACGTAAGCTTCAACCTTCTCGAGCGTGTGGCTTTGGGCTTTCCAGTCGGTGAAGTTCGGAAACGAAGTGATGGAATAGGTGAGCTTCCCGTTGCGACCCGTGGGCCAGAGGCGAACGAGCGCGGAGGCATCGTGAAACGGCAGCGGGCGCAGCAGGAGCCCGTTGACGACGCTGAAAATCGCGGTATTGGCGCCGATTCCGAGCGCCAGCGTGAGGATCGCGATGACGCTGAAGCCGGGTGTGCGGACGAGCAGCCGGCAACCGTATCGCAGATCCTGAAGCAACCTCTCCACCGATGTCCAACTGGCCATGTCGCGCACGACCTCCTTCAGCCGAGTGGTGTTCCCCAAGTTGCGCTGCGCTGCGTAGGCCGCTTCTTCGCGCGATAAGCCGGATTCGCGCAGTTCTTCGGCTTCCGATTCCAGATGAGAACGAAGCTCACGGTCGAGATCGTCGTCGCGCATGCTGCTTGGTAGATATTCTACCCTACTTTGGCTCCATGGTAGACGGGCTACCCTCGAAATCGTTAGGCATGATCTCTGTAGCGGCGCCGCCCCCGCGGTATTCTAAAATCTCAAAAGAGTATGATCGAAGATTGCGCGGCCGCGGCGGCCCCGGCTTCTGAATGAATCCCACTACGCTTACCCTGTTCCCCGATCTGGTCGAAGAGCCCGCCGTAACCCGCACCACGGGCATTCTGCCTTCGCATCGGCTGGAGGAACTCGTTGCCGCCGGACACGTGCGATCCTCTAAGCCGATCCTGGCGGATCAAATCCAGCCATCGAGCATCGACCTGCGCCTTGGACCGCTGGCGTATCAGGTCGAGGCGAGCTTTCTGCCGAACCAGTACACGACGGTTCAGAAGAAGCTGGACGATCTTCAGCTCGGCACGCTGGACCTCACGAAGCCCGCGCTGCTGGAGCGCGGCTCAGTGTATATCGTGCCGCTGCTCGAAGAGCTGTATCTGCCGGACGATTTGTCGGCGAAAGCGAATCCCAAAAGCTCGACGGGACGCCTGGACGTCTTCACGCGGCTGATCACCGATTACGGAAGCACGTTCGAAGACATCCGCGCGGGATATCGCGGCAAGCTTTACGCCGAGATCGTGCCGCTGACGTTCCCGGTGATCGTTCAGGAAGGTGCACGGCTCAGCCAGCTTCGCGTGCGCCGCGGCAATCCGCCGCCGTCCGACAAGCTGCTTCTGGATCTTCACGAACAGGAGCCGATCGTTTACGCGCAGGATGAGACGCCGATCGAGCCCACGATTTCGCGGGGTCTGAAGCTTCAGGTGGATCTGCAGGGCGTCGGATCGGACATTGTCGGCTACAAGGCAAAGCGTGAGACGCCGCCGGTGGATTTCTCGAAGATCAACCATTATGAAGTTGCGGAGTTCTGGGAGCCGCTCTACAAGCAGCCGCGCAATTCGATCGTGCTCGCGCCGGGCGACTTCTATATCCTGACTTCAAAAGAAAAGGTGAGCATTCCGCCGCACATGGCGGCCGAGATGTTGCCGTTCGATCCCGCAGTCGGCGAATTTCGCGTTCACTATGCCGGCTTCTTCGATCCGGGATTCGGCTGGAGTCCGGATGGTTCGGTGGGCAGCCACGCAGTGCTTGAAGTGCGATCGCATGCGGTTCCTTCACTGCTCGAAGACGGGCAGATCGTCGGCCGGTTAAGCTACGAGCGACTGATTGCGCCGCCGATGAAGCTCTATGGGCAAGGCATCGGGTCGCACTACCAGTCACAAGGGCTGACGCTGAGCAAGCACTTCAAGCGGAAGTAGCAAGTCGCGCGGGCGCACCGCCGAATCCGCCGCGCCTCACGACTCGTACATTCCCGGATACGACTCACGCATCTCTCGCGCCTGGCTCTTCGCGGCTTCGATCTGCACGAATTCGCCTTTGCCGATCCCCGGACAGTAGTGCGCGGTCTTCTGCCATTCGCGCTTGGAATCCACCAGCTCCGGCCAAAAGGGAAAGATCCTGCACTGGGTCGGCTTAGCGGGATGGATGGAGCAGCCGTCCTCGCGCAGGAAATGACACTGCGTATGGCGGGGCATCCGTAGACGCAGCAAATGCCGCGTCCGGTAGACGTAGCGGCGCTCGAAATCGCGAGGCCGCATGCCTACAAATTCGGCCATCCGGACCAGGTCCGCCTCGGTCAGATATACGAAGCCTTTCTGACGGCAGCAGTTGGTGCATCCGGGCTGGCATTGGAACCGTAAACCGGTCATTTCAGGGGCTTGTGATTCCATCTTAACCCGCCTAACCGTTACGAAAATAAGTAGTCTAAAGGCTGGATGGAATTGGAAGCGGGCAGCGCAGTCGAACGGGCGCGGTCCGGCGACAGCGACGCCTTTCGGCTGCTCGTCGAGCAGCACAGCCGCTCCATTTTCCGCCTGGCTTTTCGAATGACCGGGAACGAACAAGACGCAGAAGACGTGGTGCAGGAGACTTTCTTGAGAGCATATCGCCAACTCGACCGTTATGAGGCGCGCTCCAGCTTCTCCACATGGCTGTTTCGCATCGCCTCGAATTATTCGCTCGATCTGATCCGGATGCGCAAGCGTCACGAAGAGAAGCGCGAGCACGGGTCCTCGGAAGATCGCGACATTCTGCAAACCATCCCGATGGATGCGCCGGGGCCGGACCGGATCGTTTACGGCAGCCAGGTGCAGGATCGCGTAAACGCGGCCTTGAACGAGCTGAGCGCGCAGGAGCGGACCGCGTTCGTCCTGCGCCATTTCGAAGGAATGTCGATTGAGGAAATCGGCGAAGCGCTGGGCACCGGGACCAACGCCACCAAACACAGTATTTTTCGAGCGGTTCAGAAGCTCCGCCGGAGTCTGGAACCGGTAGTAGGACATGCAAAATGAATCACGTTAGCGAAGAACAACTCGTGCTCCTGTATTACGGCGAATCTTCGGATGCCGCCGTGGTGGATGAGCATCTGTCGAATTGCGAAGCCTGCCGGGTGGAGTATCGGGCGCTGCAATTGATCTTGAATACCGTCGATTCGGCGCCTGTGCCGGAACGCGGGCCGGAATATGGATCCGAAGTCTGGCAGCGTATCTCCAAGCGGCTCCCGGCGCGGAGAAAGCGCAGCATCGCGCAGTGGTGGATCTGGGCGCCGGCGATGACGGCGTTACTGGTGGTCGCGTTTCTAGCTGGACGCCTGACGTTCAAGCCGAATGGCGCCGAGCTGGCCAAGAACAAAGGGATCCGCGAGCGCATCCTGCTGGTAGCGGTGGGGGATCACCTGGAGCGGTCGCAGATGGTGCTGGCGGAATTGACCAACGCGACAGAAGGCAAAGGGAAGCTGGATATCAGCGATGAACGGCAGGCGGCTGAGGAGCTGCTGGACGACAATCGCCTGTACCGGCAGACGGCGCACAAGACCGGGGATGCGACTGTGGCCAACGTTTTGGACGATTTGGAGCGCGTGTTGATCGAGATCGCGCATAGTCCGTCGGAAATCTCGAACGAACAGCTCGATGATCTCCGGCAACAGATCGCCAGTAAAGGACTGCTGTTCAAAGTGCGAGTACTTGGATCACGCGTGCGCGATGAAGGCGCGGCTGCGGCCCAGAAAAATTCGAAGAAGTTGTAAGGATGACGAAGATGACGACGAAGACGACAAAGATGACGATGACAAAGACACACCGATTGATCGTGACGACGGGGATGCTGTTGGTGCCATGCGCACTGATGTTGGCGCAGGCTCCGCCTGTTCCCCCTGCTCCTCCGTCCCCGCCGGCAGCGCCGAGCGTAGCACCGATGCCGCCGGTTGCCCCGGTTGCTAGCGACACCGTGCCGGCGATTGCACCGGTTCCGCCACTGCCTCCGGCGGAACCGGAAGGCCTGGACGTGGCGCCGACGATCGCGCCGATGCCGCCACTGCCGCCCATGGAATTGCTGGATTCTGACATGGCGCCGATGGACCTATTGGAGTCGATGCCTGACATCCCGCCGATGCCACCCATGCCGGCGATCGCGCCGATGCCGCCGATGATGGCGCCCATGGAATTGCTGGACTCGGATATCGCTCCGATGCCGCCCATGGCGCCGCTTCCGCCGATGGCTGCGCTGGACGCGCTCCCGCCTCTGGCGCCTGCGATGGCGATGGCGCGCGATATGGCTGATCGGGTGATGCCGGTGCCTCCCGCGATGGCTGCGGTTGCAATGCTGGCCGATGCCGGCGGCGAGCAGGATTCCGAGGACGCCCGGCGCGCAGCCGAAGATGCCCGGCGCGCGCGCGAGCAGGAACGCCGCGCTCAGGAAGAGGAACGCCGCGCCGGTGAAGACGTACGCCGCTCCGCCGAGCGCGACGACAGCTACTATCGCAGGGGCAAATCGTATCTGGATAAGAAAAACTACGATCAAGCGATCGATTCCTTCAACCGGGTTATCGAAGACAAAGGCAGTCGCGCTGACGGCGCTCTGTATTGGCGCGCGTATGCCCTGAACCGGCTAGGCAAGCGCGATCAGGCGCTCGCGACGCTCGCCGAACTCGGCAAGAGTTATCCCAAGAGCCGCTGGCTGGACGATGCCAAGGCGCTCGAAATGGAAGTCCGTCAGAAGAGCGGGCAGCCGGTTCCAGCGGAAGGCACTGGCGATGAAGAACTGAAACTCATGGCCCTGCAGGGCCTCGCGGAAACCGATCCGGAGCGCAGTGTTCCGTTGCTCGAGAAGGTTCTGAAGAGCAATAATTCACCACGGCTCAAAGAGCGCGCGCTGTTCGTTCTCGCCGAGAACCACAGTTCGAAAGCACGAGAGGTGCTGGCCTCGATCGCAAAAGGCGGATCGAATCCCGATCTGCAAACCAAAGCGATCGAATACCTGGGCGTATACGGCGGCCGCGACAATCTGCAATTGCTGGTGGATGTCTACAAGAGCAATGGCGATATCCATGTGAAGCGCGCGATTCTGAACAGCTTCATGGTGGCCGGAAGCCGCGACAATCTGCTGACGGTCGCGAAGTCGGAATCGAATCCCGATTTGAAGATTCAGGCGATCCAGCTTCTGGGCAACGCCGGAGGCTCGGCCGATCTGGCGCAGCTCTACACTGCCGAGTCGGCGCCGCAGGTGAAGCGCGCGATCATCAACGGACTGTTTGTTTCCGGGAACTCCGACAAGCTGTTTGACCTGGCGAAAAACGAGAAGGACGCCAGCCTGCGTCACTTCGCCATCAATCAACTGGGCGTGATGGGCCGCACAAAAACCGGACCAATGCTCGCCGCGTTGTACCCGCAGGAGACGGATCCGGAAAACAAGAAGGCCATCATTAACGCGCTGTTCGTTCAAGACAATGCGCCGGCGATGGTGGAGATCGCGCGCAAGGAATCCGATATGAACGTCAAAAAGTTCATCGTCAATCAACTGTCGGTGATGCATTCCAAAGAAGCCACCGACTACTTGATGGAGATTCTGAACAAATGAACCGGGCACTATCTCTGGCGGCCGTATCCTGTGCGGCCGCCGGCTGGGTTTTCGCGCAACAGCCGCGCATCAGCAATGCGCGCAACGAAACCCGCGCTGTCTCGGGTGGTCTCGAACAGACCTATCGCAGCATCCTGAGTGCTCAATCATCGCCCGCCTGGCTCGGCTACGAGGTTCCGATCGTGGCCGGTGACCACCAGATGTGCTGCTGGAATGACAACGTGCGCGGCTGCTGGCTGGAACCGAAATCCGAAGGCCGCGTGATCGTGGTGGCGAATAATCAGCCGGTGAAGCTGGAAGGCCCGCAGTCGCTGGTGATCCTGTTCCGCGTATCCAATCATCAGACCGACAAGATACGTGTGTTCACGCCGGAGTGCGAGCTGGATGCCGGCGGCCTCCCTTTTATCTGGCTCACCGGCGTGAACCCGGACCAGAGCATTCGCATGCTGCTCACGATGGCGAAGGATACATCCGCCGGGTCGCACGAAGAGATGCGCAAGTCGGATAGCGCCGTGACCGCCATCGCTCTGCATGCCGATCCGGCGGCTGATTCCGCGCTTCAGGAGCTGCTGGCGGCCAATCAGCCCGACCAAGTCCGGCGTCAGGCGATTTTCTGGCTGGGCAATGCGCGCGGGAAACGCGGATATGAGCTGGTCAGCAAGATCGTGCGCGAAGATCCCAATGCCAAGATCCGCGAGCACGCCATTTTCGCGTTGACGCAAAGCAAAGAGCCCGGGGCGATCGATGTCATTGTGAGCGTGGCTCACAGCGATACCAATCCAAGCGTTCGCGGCCAGGCTCTGTTCTGGCTGGCGCAGCGCGCTTCAAAGAAAATCGCTGAATCAGCTATCAACGACGCGATCGCGAATGATCCGGAGACTGATGTCAAAAAGAAAGCGGTGTTCGCGCTGACGCAGATGCCGTCGTCAGAAGGCGTGCCGCTGTTGATTCAGGTGGTGCGGACGAATAAGAACGCCGAAGTCCGCAAGCAGGCGATGTTCTGGCTGGGACAGAGCAAGGACGATCGCGCGCTGAAGTTCATCGAAGATGTCCTGAAACAGTAGCGGCGCTTGCGCTCCGCGCTCAGCCGGCGATCAAGCCGCGAAACTTCGCGGCATCGTATCCGGGAAACACAGCCTTCAGATTTGTATTTCCCAGGTGCCGCGAGACCAGTTCGCCGAGGACATCGCGAAAATCCGTGGTGAGATTCAAGTCGCGGCCTTCATAGAGCTGCTCGTCGGAGAGTCCTGGCCAGTCGCCGTAGACCTTGCCGCCGCGAACGCCGCCGCCCATTGCGAACATCACGTTGGCGTGCCCGTGATCGGTTCCTCGATCCCCGTTCTCTCGCGCGGTGCGGCCGAACTCGGACATAGTCACAACGACGACGTCTTCCATGCGATCGCCCATGTCCTGGTAGAAGGCGGCAAGGGATTGCGAGAAATCGCGCAAATTGTTCGCAAGCTGTCCGAGCGCCGGTTGCTGGCCGACCTCGTTGACGTGCGTGTCCCATCCGCCGATGTCGGCGAACGCGACTTCGAGGCCGACATCCGCTTTGATCAATCGCGCGATCTGCTTCAAGCTCTGACCGAATCGGCCGCCGGGATAATTCGCGCCGTTGGCCGGAGCATAGCTTTGCTTCTGCACGGATTCGAGCATTTTCACTGCGCTGAACGTTTCGGCGCCGGTGCCGTGCAGCATTGAATCGCGCGAGTGATCGTACATGCTTTCGAAGGTTGCGGCGGTTCTGGAATCGTGGATCTGAAAGTCATTCAAGCTGCTCACCGCGATGGCTTCGTTGCGGCCTCGTAACGCACGCGGAAGGGCCGCGCCGAGGCTGACCGCGCGCAGCGGGGACACTTTCCCCGACTCCGGCGGCAAGGCCCGATTCATCCAGCCGTCGGATGTCGCCTTGAAGCCGGGCGTGCCGGATTCCATGTAATCCTGCGCGTCGAAATGCGATCGCGTGGGATCGGGCGAGCCGACCGCATCGACGATGGCCAGCTCATGCGCATCGAACAACGGCTTGAGCGCGGCGAGTGAAGGGTGCAGTCCGAA
>Ga0335080_10007822_pt1 | contig 11112 bp, 12 predicted proteins | sample Lox_Sample_34_FD_206720 | JGI IMG/M metagenome (GOLD analysis project Ga0335080, IMG submission 206720) | Soil microbial communities from Loxahatchee National Wildlife Refuge, Florida, United States - Lox_Sample_3.4 | ecosystem: Environmental > Terrestrial > Soil > Wetlands | place: USA...
CAGCAGCGTCATCAAAAGAATGATCTGCATCGGGACGCTCAGAGCCGTGCTGGCTCCGGGACCGCTGGGAGTGCTGATTCCAAATAACGAGGTTGCCGGGGCTGGCGGCGCGGCATGCGCCAGCCCGGCCATCGCCAGGAGCATGCAGCAGCGGCCCGCCTGGTTGATCATGCGGCGCAACTTCATCGTCCGTCCCCGTCGCAGGGCGGCGCGATTACCGTTTCGGCCGATGGGCTCCAGGCCAGCCGCTCGATCATCGTACAGCCCGATGGAGACAGCGCCAGCAGAATGGCGTGGTCGGCCACTCGAACCAGGTGAACCGAATGTTGTGGCGCGAGCGGCAGCCGCGCGATGGCCTCCAGATGCCTGGCCGATTTGCGGCGCGCCGGCCCGCGATACTGCGCGAGACCGCGGCTCCGCAACAGCCAGAGCGTTGCGGCCAGCAGCGCGAGTACCAGAAATACAGCCAAAACTTGCTGGACCATTTATGTTCTCGGCTCGTCGAAACCCGCTTCAGTGCGCAGCGGCATTTACTGTTTGAGATTGATGGTGTCTTGTGTGAGCGTATCGGTCGTCGTAATGACCTTGGCGTTGGCTTCGTAAGACCGCTGAAACACAATCAGCCTGGTGAACTCCGTCGCAATATCCACCGTCGAAGCCTCCAGCGACCCGCCCAATACTTGACCGCGGCCGCCGGTTTGCGGAACGCCGATGGCAGGCGGCGCCGTGCCCGGTCCAAGCTGGAAGTTGTTCTGCCCCTCGGCAATCAGCGTGTTGGGATTGCTGATGGAAGCCAGCGCGATCTGCGCGATGGTGCTCTGTTGGCCATTCGAATACTGCGCGATGATTAGGCCCCCATTCGTCATGGTGACGTGGACCAACCCCGCGGCCACCAGGCCGTCTTGCTGGTTCGAGGCAGTAGCGCTGGGCTGCGCATACTGCGTGATATCCGGTTGCAACGTCGTAGGATCGTAAAGCCCCCAATTGACGGCCATGTCCTTTGCGCCGTCGGTGAGCCCGGTTATGGCGATAGGCACAACTCCATTAGTCGCCGGCGGTGGCGGAGCTGGGGTGATCAGCTTGCCTGTGGTGTCAAAGGTGAGCGTGCCAGTGGCGCCAGGGATCGGGAATGGAGTTCCTGCCGTGCCGCCGGTCACGTCGGCGCCCGGAATGGTCACGTTGTAGCTCCAGGTGTTGGCGGCGGTCTTGGAGAAGTTCACCGTCAGCACGTGAGTCGTTCCCAGAGAGTCCACAACCTGGATAGGCGTGGAAAAATTGGCGCTCGCTGAGCCCACTACGGCCGCCGCATCGAGGTTCATGTTAATGGACATGGTGGTGGTCGCCGTGGGTTGGCGCAGAGCCCCGGAGGGGATCACAATGTTGCTGATCGCGCCATTCGTGTTCAACGCGCCGTTGATCGCCACCCAGCCTTGCACGTTCTGGCCGGCCTGCGTGATCAAATTGCCGTTCGCATCCACCACGAAATTTCCGGCGCGGGTGTAATTCACCAGGCCCGCAGAGTCTTGCGATATGAAAAAACCATCCCCCTGGATGGCGGCGTCGAATGCGCCGTTGGTGGTTTGAATCGCACCCTGCGTGAAATCCTGAACGGTCTCCGCTTGCACCCCCAGGCCGGCGGAAGTTTGGCTCGTGCCCAATCCGAGGGATTGCGCCACGATGTCGGCGAAGGCCACCGTGCTCGCTTTGTAGCCCGTTGTGTTCAAGTTCGCCAGGTTGTTGCCCACCACATTCACACCCAGCTCGGAAGCTGTAAGACCGGTTAATGCCGTAGTAAATGAATTAAACATCGTGATCTCCTTTTGTTTTTTGCGTACTTACGGATTGGACGGTTTGCCCGTCGCTGGAGTGCTGGGCGTTTGCCCATTGGTCAGGTCCATGTGAATCTGCTGCAAGTTCGTGTTGGCGTTGATCATCTGCTCCAGTTCGCTGAACTGCGCCAACTGAGCCACGAATTGGGTGCCGTCAACGGGGTTGGTCGGATCCTGGTTCTTTAGCTGTGTCACCAGAAGCTGCAGGAAGGTTTGCTCGTCGGCCCCGGGGACGTTCGAGGTCGAGCTACTCGACGTCGATGGCGCCGGCGCCGGGCTGGAGTTGGATGTTACCGGATTGCTGACTGTGGCCATAAATGGTTACTCCTTTTGAAAACTCGATTCCAGTTCGCCGATCCATTTCGGCGTCTCGCTTTCGGACTCGGAGTCCTGTGAATTCTGTTGCCGCCCGCTTCCTTTGCCGCCGGCGTTTTGCTGTTGGGAAAAGCCGCGGCGCGACGACTCTTGGCCGCGATCTCGCGTGTCGCTTCCGGCCGGCTGCCAAGTTTCCGCCCGGTATCCCCCGCGCTCCAGGCGGCCCATCAGATCGGACAGCCCTTCCCGCAAACCGTGCGTGAGAGTCGAATCGGGAGTGCGCACCGTGACGTGCAACTCACCGGCTCTCTCGCTCAGGCGAACTTGCACATTCTGGTCTTTGGTCGATAGGTTGAGTGAGATGTCGCGGACGGCTTCGGCGGCGCGCGCCGCCGGTTCATTTTGAGCCTCGACATACTGTGCGGCGTGTTCTGGCTGTGCGGGCTTCGTAATCGCGGGGCCTCGCCCACTGGCTGCGTCGACGCTGGCGGGCGCCGCCACCATGCCGGCAGAGACATTCTGAGTACCGGGCAAGGCGTTCGATGCCACTTGCCCTGCCGCCGCGGTTTTAGCTACAGTTGCCCCGGAATTTGATGGCGCACCTTGCGTGCGGCTCTCGGATGCCTGCACTGCGATGGCCGGGCTGACGGTTGCCGGCTGTGCGGCCGGTCCGCTTGCTTGCGCCGCCTTGGTGTTTTGATCCGTCCCGGCGGACTGAGATGACACGGAATTTGCTGCGGCGCTCGCATTTGCTTCCGCATGGCCGCGCGGTTCACCAGAGCCGCTATCCGCGCTCATACCGTCGAACTGCGAAGCCACAACCGCTACCGGCTCCTCTGGCTGCGGGGGTACACCAGACTCTGCCGCCGGTTGCGCCGTACGCCGAGCGGTTGCCGTTGGCTGCGGCGCCGTTTGACGGCCGCCGCCTAGGGCCAAGCCTTCAAACCGGGACGCCGCAATCGACGCTTGCCCTCCGTGCGGCGCAATGACGCTCGGGTCCGTGGTCTTGAAGAGAATCCGCGCAGCGAATGCGACGTCACTCGGCGATGCGGTACTCGACTCGTTCCCCACCTGGCTGACGACTGCCGGATCAGTTTCCAATAGCGCGTCAATCGTCCGCGTCGCAGCCTGCTGCGTAGCATTCGGCGCGGCGGTGTCATCTTGCTGGCTTCCGCTATCGGCGGGTTTCGCCGCGGCCGCCGGCTTGGCATCCGGGTTGGTGACCGCGCTCGGCGCCATCGCGTAACTCGTACCCGACGCGGTAGCCAGTTCCGAAAGTATGTAGCTCGCCTTGGCTTGGGCCTTGGCGACGCCGGCTTGCGCATCCTGAACGTCGCCGAGGACAGTTAGAAATTGCGCCGGCTGTGCCGCCGGGTCTGTGGCGGCTACCGGAACGCCACTGACTATCGCATTTGTTTGTTCATTCGCCGCGCGCGCTTCTCTTCTTGCCGTGAAGCCGCGGCCCGGCCGCCCAACCCGCTGGTTTGGCAAGTCCGATACCGGGCCGCCGTTCTGGATGCCAGCCGGATTCACTGGAGCTGCGGGGGCAGTGCTGCCCGACGTGGATTTTCCGGTTGCAGGCCGCTGAGCGCGGCTGCCGCCGGACAGAATTTGCGTTGCAAGAGGACCCGAGGCATTGGCCGGGTCCGCGTGCGAGCCGACCGGGGCGGCAACGGAGTTAGAGATCTGCACGGCGGAGACGGGGTGCAGGTGAAGGCCCAGGCAAAGACCTTAGATTTTCAGGGGGTTATACGTAGAACAGCCGTCAAGATCATGACTTTTGCCGCCTTCTGGCAAAATCTTGACGCCTGGCGAAAGCGCTCCTAATCTGCTTATCGGCTGATTCGGAATGATTTTCTAGTGCTTTTTTCCCCCACTCCCCTTCGGCCTCGCACTTGCACCTCGCTCGGCCCGGACAACTTCGATGGATCCTCTTACCATTGCCGCCGCCAGCGGCTTGCGAGCCCGCACCGAAACGCTCGACATGTTAGCCAATAACCTGGCCAACGCGGCCACCAGCGGCTTCAAATCGGACCACGAATTCTACAATCTTTACGTCTCGCCCGACGTGCAAGGCTCCCCTTTTGAAGGTCCCGGTGTGCCGACGACTGTCCCGGTCATCGAAAAGAACTGGACGGATTTTTCCCAGGGGACGCTGGTCCGCACCGACAACAAACTTGATCTCGCGCTGGATGGAAAGGGCTTCTTCACCGCCAAGGGGCCTTCCGGTCCGCTTTACACGCGCAACGGCAGCTTTCGTCTTTCCGCCAAGGGCGATCTGGTCACCGCCGAAGGTTACCCTCTGCTCACCGAGGACAACAAGACCATTCAGTCCCAGTCGGATGGCCCTCTGCAGATTTCTTCAGACGGCGAAGTCCAGCAAGACGGGCAGCCGCTCGGCAAACTGCGCCTGGTGGATTTCGCCGCCGGCGCGCCCGTCGAGAAGTTCGGCCACACCTATTTCCAGATGACCGATCCGCAAGCCAAACCTGCGCTCGCCTCGAGCGTGCAGGTCGAGCAGGGAAAAATTGAGAGTTCGAATGTCTCACCGGCCGAGTCTGCGGTCCGGCTGGTCAATGTGATGCGTCAATTCGAAATGTTACAGCGCGCCATTTCGCTCAGCTCGCAGATGAACCAAAGCGCCGTGCAAGAAGTGGCCAAGGTGACCTCGTAAATGAAAATGACGGGCCGCCGGGCCAGACAGCTATCTCAGGAGGAATCTTCGTTATGATTCGCGCTCTATATAGTGCCGCCAGCGGCATGGCGGCGCAACAGCTCAATGTGGACAACATCGCCAACAACCTGGCTAACGCCAACACCACCGGTTACAAAACGCGCCGCGCGCAGTTTCAGGACCTGCTCTATCAGAACATGGTGCAACCGGGCACTGCCGCGGGGCAGCAGACCGTCGTGCCCGCCGGCTTGCAACTTGGGATGGGCACACGCACTTCCTCCAACGAAATCATTTTCAGCCAGGGCAACTTCTCGCAGACCAGCAACCCGCTGGATGTCGTAATTCAAGGCAACGGCTTCTTTCAAGTGCAGCAGAGCAACGGTCAGCTCGCCTACACTCGCGATGGATCCTTTCAGGTCGATAGGAACGGGAACCTGGTCACGGGCTCCGGCGATCCGGTCCTGCCGCAAATCACCATCCCGCCAAACGCTCAGGCCATCCACATCGCCACCGACGGCACCGTGAGCTACACGCTGCCGGGACAGGCTGCGGCGCAGCTTGCCGGCCAGATGCAACTCGCGAATTTCCAGAACCCCGCGGGCTTGAACAACATCGGCCAGAACCTTTATCTTCCGACCGACGCCTCCGGCGATGCCATCGTCGCCAGCCCCGGCGGGCAGGAAGGTATCGGCACGCTGCTTCAGGGCTACACCGAACAGTCCAACGTCAGCGTGGTGGATGAATTCGTCAACCTGATCACGGCGCAGCGGGCTTACGAAGCCAATTCCAAAGTCGTCAAGGCCGCCGACGAGATGTACCAGCAAGTCAACAATCTGACGCAATGATGCGCCCGGCCCAGCTGCTGATCGCCGTGTCGCTTGCCGCGACAAGCGCTCTAGCTGCGTCCGGACCACGCGTCTCCCCGTGCCTGAATGTTGAAGGCGACGCTATACTGGCGAGCGATCTTGCACAGGCAGTGCCCGCATTCTCCGTCCTGCCGCCGGACACCAAGTTGGGATACGCTCCTATCCCAGGTGTCCGGCGTTTTTTTCACGCGTCCGAATTGCGCCGCATCGCCGCGCGCCATAACATCGGGCTTTCCTCGGCCGCCGAAATCTGTTTCGAGCGCCCCATGGAAACGCTCCAGCCGGAAGCCGTCGCCCAAGCGATGCGCCAGGCCCTCGGCCAGCCCGACGCCCACATAGAGATTCAAGAGTTGAGCCGGTATCCGGTGCCGCGCGGCCAGGTCAGCTTCAACCGATCTGCCCTGCCGGCGGCACCCTCCTTGGCAAACGCAGCAGCACCCCAATTATGGAGAGGCATCGTCCGATATGGCGGCGATCACCGGTTTGCCATCTGGGCCCGGGCCAGGATTCTCGTGCGTTCTACCAGGATCGTCGCGACCGAGGATCTCCCCGCCGGCCGGCCGATCGATGCCCGCCAGGTACGCGTGGAGGAGTTTGACGTCCCTGCCTCCAATCAACCGCCTCCGCCGACGGTGGACAGAATCGTAGGCAAATGGCCGCGCCAGCCCATCAAAGCCTCGGCCGCGATTACGGCCTTCCAACTCGAGGAACCAAAGGATATCGAGCGCGGCGATCTGGTGGAGGTGGAAGTGCGCAGCGGAGGCGCACACCTCACCCTAGAAGGCCGCGCTCTGGCCGATGGCCGAAAAGGCGACATGATTCCCGTGCGAAACACGGCGAACGCCAAATGTTTTTCCGCGCGCGTACAGGACAAAGGCTGGGTGGTGCTCACCGCGACCCTCCCTTCCAAGGACCAAAGCCAATGACATTCACTCGGAACTTCCCGTACCTGCTGAAAGGGGTTGCGCTCCTCGCGCTGGGATGCGCTTTGTTTCCCTGCGCCGCCGGCGTACCCAAAACCGGCAAGAAAGATAAACCGCAAGAACCATCGGCGCTCGATCGCTATATTCAGGAGGCGCTGCGCAACTCTCCTTCATCCGGCGTGCCAGTGTCCTCTCCCGGTTCCATCTGGAGCACGACTTCCCGCCTCACCGATATGGCCGCCGACGTCCGCGCCGCGCAGGTCGACGACCTCGTCACCGTCATAGTCGCCGAGCACGCTTCCGCCGACGCTTCCGGAATCACCAAGACCCAGCGCCAATCTTCCACGGCCAACACCATCACCCAACTGGCCGGCGTGACTCGAGCCACCGGTCCGTGGGCCAACCTGGCTAATGTATCTGGAAACACGCAGCTCAATGGCCAGGGCCAGACCACCCGTCAGACCGACCTGACCACGACGCTGTCGGCGCGCGTCACGCACGTGCTGCCTAACGGCTATCTGGTCGTCGAGGGCGCCAAGGATATCCAAGTGAATTCCGAGCGGCAGACCGTCACCGTGCGCGGCATTATCCGCACCGCCGACCTCTCGCAGGGAAACGTGGTGGCTTCCTCCAGCCTCGCCGACCTGGAGGTCCGTATCAACGGCAAAGGCGTGGTCAACGATGCTGTGCGCCGGCCGTTCTTTCTCTACCGTTTGTTGCTCGGGCTAATGCCCTTCTGAGACTAAACGCATGGTTAAATCGACGGCACTCGGCGTTCTGCTCCTGACCTGGTTCAGCGTTCTGCCCGCGCCTGGCGCGAGCCGCTTGAAGGAGCTCGTGTCCATCGAAGGCATGCGCGACAACCAGTTGATTGGGTACGGCCTGGTGGTCGGCCTCAACGGAACGGGCGACCGCAAGCAAACCATCTTCTCCGCCCAGAGCCTGACAAATATGCTCCTGCGCATGGGTGTCTCCATCAATCCCAACCTGATCACCGTGAAAAATACGGCAGCCGTGATGGTCACCGGTACGCTGCCCCCGTTTGCCCAGCCCGGCACGCACATTGATGTGATCGCGGCCGCCATCGGCGACGCCCAAAACTTGCAGGGCGGGCTTCTCGTACTCACCAGCCTGCGCGGAGCCGACGGCCAGATCTACGCCGTGGCCCAGGGCCCCGTTGTAACCGGTGGCTTCGTCGCCGGACGCGGCGGCAACAGTCAGACCGTAAACCATCCCACCGTGGGACGCGTGCCTGCCGGCGCGATCGTGGAACGCCCCGCGCCCTCCGTGAATCCCAGCGGGACCATCCGGCTGCAATTGCGCGACGCCGATTTCACCACTTCGGCCCGCATCGCCGAGGCCGTGAATCAGAAGTTCGCCCCCGGCAGCTCGCCCGTCGCCCACGCCGAAAATTCCGCGCTGGTCACCGTTGCGATTCCAACCGGCTTCGCCGCGCGCTCCATCGAATTCTTGTCGGAGCTGGAAAAAGTGACCGTTGATGCCGACCGGCCCGCGCGCGTGGTCGTCAATGAGCGCACCGGAACCATTGTCATGGGTGGCGATGTGCATATCTCCCCGGTCGCCATCATGCATGGCAACCTGACTGTCCAGGTCCAGACTACTTTTGCTGTCTCTCAACCGGCGCCGCTCTCGCGCACCGGAACCACCGAAGTCGTCCCACAAATCGACGTGACCGGGAAAGAAGACAAGGCGCGCAACGTCATCCTGAAGCAGGGAGCCACCATCGAAGAACTGGTGCGCGCGCTCGCGGCGATCGGATCCACGCCACGAGACATCATCGCGATCCTGCAGAATCTGCGGGCCGCCGGCGCCCTCGAAGCCGAGCTCGAGGTGATCTGATATGGCGTCCATTAGTCCTTTGCTTTCACCCGCCCCGCCGGAACTACAAAGCGGCGCAGGCCCGGACGCGTCGCCCAAGTCCGACCCCGCCAAGATCGAGCACGCCGCTAAGGCCTTCGAATCCTTGATGATCGGTCAAATTCTGAAGGCGTCGCACGCGGACGGCTCGGCCAACTGGCTGGGTTGCGACGACGATCCGGCGGGTGAATCAGCCACCGAACTGGCCGAAGAGCAGTTCGCCCAGGCTCTGGCCTCGACCGGTGGCCTGGGCCTCGCAAAGCTGATTACACAAGGGTTAACAGCTGGGGCCCAAGGGGAAAAAGGCAGTTAACGTTATCCTGCTGGCCCTACCGTAGAAGAATACTAGAAATTTGTTCCATAGAACCGATGAGGTAAGTGAAGGTCCTACATTATGCGGATTGAGCCAACAGACAAAAGCTCGCGACTGGGGCCGACCTCACGCGCGCAATCCGGGGCCACTCCTGCTACACCGGTGCGCCCGGGCTCAGATCACGTTGAACTTTCTGTGCTTTCCCAAGCGGCCGGCGCTATCAGCCCCCAACGGGTCGAAGAGATCCAGTCGCAGGTCAACTCCGGGACCTACCAGGTAAATGCCGCCGCGGTCAGCCACAGCATCGTCGACTTCTACCTGATCCCCCTGAAGTAACGAACCTCTTCGGCATCAAGACCTGGGGCCCTGCTGTTGGGCGATCCATTTGTCGGTGCGGGCGTCGAGCAGGTCGAGCGGGAGGGCGCCGCCATCGAGCATCTGGTCGTGAAATTTGCGGATGTCGAACTTTGGTCCCAATGCTTTCTGAGCACGGTCGCGGAGCTCGCGGAACTTGAGCTGGCCGAGCTTGTAGCTGAGAGCCTGCGCGGGCCACGAGATGTAGCGGTCGGTTTCGGACTGAATAGTGGGCTCGTCGACCGAGCCAGATCGGCGCATGAATTCCACCACCTGATCACGAGTCCAGCCTTTGGCGTGAATTCCCGTGTCGACGACAAGGCGGACGGCACGAAAAAGCTCGGATGATAGGCGGCCGTAGTCCGAGACAGGGTCCTGGTAGAATCCGACCTCTTTGCCGAGCTGCTCTGCATACAGGGCCCATCCTTCGATGTAGGCATTGAAACCCAGGCCGTGCTGGCGGAACTTAGGCAGCCCGCTAAGCTGCAGCTGCACGGATATTTGCATGTGGTGTCCCGGGACGCCTTCATGGTAGGCGATCGCCTCGTCGTCGATCAGCGATCGTTCCGCAAAGTTGGACGTGGCGACGACCACGCGGCCGGGACGCTTACCGTCCGGAGTGCCTGCGACGTAGTGCGTTGCGGCGGCGGCCTGAAAGGCGGGGATGGCCTCAACGGTTACGGGCGACTGGGGAAGCAGCGTGAACAGGTCCGCGAGTTTGGTCTCCATCTGGGCGATGTAGCGGCGATAGTCGTCGAGGATCTGCTCCGAGGACGTGGGGATGTACTTGCGATTGTTTTTGAGAGACGCGCGGAAAGAGGCGAGGTCGGCAAAGCCCTCCCGCTTGGCGATTGCCGTCATCTCCGCCTGGATGCGATCCATTTCGCGGAGACCGAGTTGGTGAATCTCGTCCGGTGTCATGTGCGTGGTCGTGCGGCCATAGATGTCGTTCTCGTAGATCTTTTCGCCGTTCGGCAAAGAAGTGACGGCGAGGGCGCTCCGGCCGTGTGGAGCATATTCCGTACGAACGAAAACGGCGAAGGCCTTGTAAGCGGGGATGACATCGGCGTTAATGGCGTCGGTGATCTGCTGGGTGAGCCGCTTCTGGTCTTCTGTTGAGATGCCCGCGGGGTACTTCTTTGTCGGGATGAGGAACGGATCGGCGTCGATGATGCCCTGGCACTGGGTAGGAAGTTTCTCGAGGAGGAAGCGCACCGGCATGAGTTTGTCCTTGATGCCGGCGCGGAGGACCTCGGTGGTCTGGCTGAGGACTCGGGGGATCTGATGAAGGCGGGCGACATAGTCCTCGTAGTGTTTGACGGAGTCGAGAGGGACCGATAACGGCAGATCCGCAAGCCGGGTATGAATGCCGTTCTGTTGGTTGATCGGCATTTCATACTCTTTGAGATTAAAGTCGGCGATGCGCTGCTGGAGAGCACGAACCAGGAGGTCGTGAGAGAGTTGGTCCTGGTCGGAGAAGCCGGTGGTGCCGATGGCCTCCAGCCGGCTGAGGTAAGCATGGTCCGTCTTGTTCCGCTGAGCGATAGCATCGAGTGAGTAGTCGCCGAGCTTGTCGTTGTAGCGGTAGTCGCCGAAGGCCGTGGCGCGCTCGGGGAAGTTGCGGAGGTCAGACTCGTGCTGCTCGTCGAAAAGGGCGTTCTGCGCCGTGAGGCGGTCCGCCAACGGTTGGACGACTTGAGCAACGACAGAACCGTTTAGCGCAAGCAGGAAAAAGAGACTCTGGTGCAGACGCATCTGTGTGAGTGTAGCGCAGCAAGACGAGACGGTGACGAACAGCGAGGTCCACGCGCCCAGGTGGGCGCTACTGCGTCATCGCCGGGATCGAGGTGTAGGCTCCCGTAGCGGCGGCGCGGATGCCGAGAGCGCCGATCTGCCCGCCGCCAGAGCCGAATTGGACGGAGCCGCGGATGTTGGCCGCCGCCGGGAACTGACTTGTCAG
>Ga0335080_10007823_pt1 | contig 11110 bp, 6 predicted proteins | sample Lox_Sample_34_FD_206720 | JGI IMG/M metagenome (GOLD analysis project Ga0335080, IMG submission 206720) | Soil microbial communities from Loxahatchee National Wildlife Refuge, Florida, United States - Lox_Sample_3.4 | ecosystem: Environmental > Terrestrial > Soil > Wetlands | place: USA: Florida...
GATGGCATTGCTCGTGAACTCGGGGTCGCATTGGATGCTTAGAATCAGCAGTCGCAAGGATTTCTTTGGGGTGGAGCCGCGCCGCACCTCACCTCGCGGCCGGCGCGGGAGCCTCCGGGCACGCGCAGAGAACCTGCATGGCTACGTGAAAGAGCATCATGTGAATGTCTTCCACCATTTGCATGTCGTGTACCGGTATGTGCACCGGGACCTGCGCCAGGCCCGCCAACTTCCCGCCGCCAAAGCCGCACATGCCCACCGTGGTCGCGCCCCGCTGGTTGGCGTACTCCACAGCCTTCAGGATACTGGCGGAATTGCCGCTGCCGGAGATGCCGATCACCACATCCCCGGGATTGAGGAAGTTCTTGAGTTGCTCGACAAATGCGTCGGAGTAGGAGACGTCATTGGCGTAGGCGGTCACGGTCGCCATGTTGTCATTCAGGCTCATCACGCGAAATCGCTTCTCCCGCCCATAGGAAACCCCCTTCACCAGGTCGCCGGCCGCGTGTGAGGCGCTGCTGCCGCTTCCGCCGTTGCCCATGACGAAGACCTGGCGGCCTTCCTGGTAAGCGCTCTGCAGGAGGTTCAGGAACCTCTCCGCCGCGTCGGTGGGGATGGCGTCCAGGGCTCGCTTCAGGCCCTGGCAATAGTCGAGAAACTGTTGACGAATCATCCTTCCTCCTCGCTGGAATTATTCCTCATTGGGAGGGGAAGGGCAAGCGCTGTGTAGTGTGCGGTCTCTATCGCCCCTACCGATGACTTGGGCCTTACAATGACGTCACCAACGAGCACGCAATCTCCCGCTCGATGTACGGCACCAGCCGGGCGGGGCCGTGCCAGCCGTCCACGTCGATGTTCTTAAGGTGGTCGCGCCAGACGCCTACGGCACGGGCGTTCCCTTCGGTATTGGCCACCCGCACCTTTATCTGGTTCTTTCCGGCGTGAAGTTGTTCGGTCACGTCGAACACATAGGGGGCCCACGGACGCTTCCCCAGGGGCTGGCCATTCACCCAGGCCTCGGCGCACACTCCCACCACACCGCAATCCAGAAGCACGCGCTCCGCCAGCAGCGAGGCGGGCACGTCCACGGTCTTCTCGTAGACCATGATGCCGGAGAAGTGCTGGAGCCCCGGCATTTTCCAGGTCCCGAGGGGAAGCGTCGCCGGCGCGGTTGTGACCGCGAAAGGACAGTCGAGTACCTCCCGCGCGCTCACCCGCAAGGTCACAATGCGAGCGCCGCGCGGCAGCATTATCTCAGTGGCGGCGGGCACCTGCCGTTCGCCAACAAATACCAGGTAGCTGTCTCGCATCGCGGGGATTCGCAGAGAACGCACCACGGGCGGAATCGCGAAGCGGAGCCAGCGATAGCCGGCCGGCGGCGTCTCCGGATCAGTGAGGACTCGCGAACTCGCTACCAATCCTTCGATGGCGCCGCCATTGGGGTGGTCAATGCGGCAGGTGAAACTCGGTGCCTTACCGTCGTCGGGGCTGTTGTGGAGGAACTTGATTAACACGCTGTTCCATCCTTTCTGGAAAGTAAGTGGAATGCGCGTCGCAAAGCCGTCAATGGGGTCGTAGTAGAGAGGCCGAACCCAGCGTGAATAAACCTTTTCGCGATTTAGAAGAACCGTTGTGGGATGCGGTGCTCCCAGCAGCATGAGCGCTTCGCCGCCTTGCGGATGGTAGACGTTGGTTTGCAGGTATACCGTTCCCTGCCACAACCCGGCGCGCAGAACGCGGCCGTAATCCACCACGTAGTTCTCCGCACCGTAAGGCCCGCCCGCCACCTCAATGATTCCATTCCAGGAGGATGCCACGGTCACGATGGAATCATCGGCGGAGTTGAATTCCACCCAATGAAGTTGTTGCCCGTTCGTGCCGATATATGCCTTCGCATAATCCACCCGATCGTCATTCTCGGGCGTGTACACTTCGTCAAGGCCGCGGTCGTCGGGGTTGGGAAAGAGGCCTATGGCATTCCACTTTTTGATCGACCGCGTCTGCGGAGCGAGCCACAGAGGGTTCCAATTGGCCCCGTCGCCGGTGGTGGCAAACAGGCGCTCCTGCAGGCCCCGGTCGGTGGAATCCTCCATCACCTGCGCATAGGGCAGGTCGATGGCCGGCGCTTCCACGGTGACGGTCCAGCCATTCGAGATGTCAACGAAGGGAGCGCTCTTGGACGGATACTCGCCGCGGTAGCGGGTCGTACCCTTGTTCAATTCAACGTACCCTGACTTGTCCCCAGGCACGCCGCGCCCATGTACCACCACTTGCTTTTCGTCGGCGCGAAGCACGTGAAGTTCTTCCAGGTTCGTCGCCGCCAAGGCCAGGGTTTGTTCCGCACCGGCAGGGTCGAACACCACGTAGGCGGCGTCCCAGGGACCGAGGGTCAGGCGCACCAGGGTCTTGTTCCCCTGCGATTCATAAAACAGCGGCGAGCGCTTCCCCGTCGGCGCTTCCCACTTTTCCGCCCGCCCCTTCGCCTTGAACCGCAGCAAGTTCGTACGTGGCTCGGCCGCGTCGTTGACTACCCAATAGAGGTCGACGCCCTCATTCCGCTTGTGCATGGCAAACAAGTGATCCGACGGACCCTTCACCACCTCAACGTCAGGATCCACCACCTCGCGAACGATTTCGACAAGGTCATTGACATAGCCGGAGACATAATAGGAGCGTCCGCCGCCATCTCCTTTGCGCACGACATAGGGATTAGCGGAAGGACGAAGTTCGAACACTTCCTCCCAGATGGATTTCAACTCCGCGTCATCCCGGCCGGATTCGACGGAGACGTAAGGCAGGCGGCGCAGGGCAATCACCGTTCCCCCCGCGCGGTAGAAGTCGCGTACCCGCTGGGCCGTGATGCGCCGTGTAGTGGACATGGGCGGGAGGATCAAAACCTGAAACTCATGGTTGTTGATGTGCAGGCGCCCTCTGGCCGACTCGCTTTTGGCTAGGTAGTAGTCGTCCGCCACCAGGAAGTCGTAACGGGCCTCGGTAAGCCGCATCTTGAGGTCGGCGTACTGATCGCTGGTCTCCACCGCATCCGGACTCCAGTTGGACTTGTCAAGGATGCGGCGCATTCGGTCCTGGTCGAAGGCCGCAGCCGCCTGTCCCCAGATGGAAACCTGGGGATACAGCACCACCACGTCAGCCAGGCGCCGGCTTTCGCGATTGACAAAGCTGATGCGCCGCATCTGGTCGGCGTAAAAGTGAAACCACTCCAGGTAGGGCTGCCCGCGGAACCAGTCGGGAGGGTAGTTGGTGCGCGTCAGATCGTAATTGAAGGCGTGGGGAACATACTCGCCGATATCCCAGGCTCCCAGGCAATTGGAGGTGCGGCGCATCATTCCCGTGCTCAGGTAGGAATCGCTGCCCTGTACACCCTGATTCTCGCAAACCGTGTGCGTGCCCTCGAAGGCGGCGACGGAGGTGACCTCCTTCAGCCACACCGAATCCCGCGCCCATTCCATCAGCGTGTCGCAGCCCGGCGTGGTCATGGAGCGCAGGATGCGATAGAAATCCCCCTGCCACACGGCGCCCCAGAACAACGATTCTTCCCAGACATGGCCCGAGTATTGAAGGTTGTGTTGCCTGCACCAGTCGCCCACCTGCTTCCAAAAGCTGTCGGAATACAACTCGCTGATCGTGTCCATCAGGTCGCAGCGGAGTTTTTCCGTCTTGGGACCAATGTCGTAGACGAGGCCGGGCAGGTAGGGAATCAGGTCATAACCCGCCTTACCTTGAAAAGTCTCAAAGAGGCGAGGAGTCCAGGGTAGCTTGTCTCCATAAGAACCCTCGTGGTCGGCGAAGGTGGCGGGCAGAGTGTTGCCGAAGTATTGGCCGTAACGCTTGTGGAGCTCCTCATAGTAAATCTTGATGAAGGTGGCGATCGCGTCCCGGCTCATCAGGTCTACTCTGCCCCCGTTGGGTATTGCCTGAACCAGATCATAGGTGGTGATGAGCCATTCTCCTTCGGGCACGTCCCAGGAAATTTCCTTTGCACCCTTTTCCCAGGCGATAGATCGGAGCGAGCCACCATCCAGGCGGTCCGGTCCCAGGCGCTTCCCGGCGACCATGGCGACTGTCTTCTCGGTGACTGGCGAATTCCATCGGGTTGGTCCGTGAACAACGGTCTCGGTTGGACGCATGCGGCGGGAGTGAAACTCGGGGTTGGCTTCTATGACGTGGCTCTTGTTGACACCCGGCATCCAATAGTCCCGCGCCTCGCCGCTGGGCCACTCGAACTCATCCACCATGCAGAGGGAGAACCCGGCTTCTTTGGCCGCCTGCAAAGCTCCACCTAGCGCCTGCCACCACTCTTCCGACAAGTAACGCGTTTGCAGGCCGTCGCGGTTGTGGGCGTAGGCGCCGTAAACGCCATGCTCCACCATCTGGCGAATCTGGCGACCCAACTCCTCACCCGTCAGCTTGCCGTTCCAGAACCAGAACGGCCGGATGCTGTATTTCCGGTCAGGGTCGAGGAACTTCTGGTAAAGGGCCCCCACCTGGCCAGTGAGTTCCGCCGATTGGGTGGGGGGCATGGAAGCATCTTTCATCACCAAGCTGCCCACGCCCACGCCGGTGACTTCCAGAAAATCCCGCCGCGTCATTTTTGTCATGAATGCCTCCCGCGATTATGAATGCACAATGGACACAACAGGGCGGCGCACATAGACCCCAGGTCCGATGCACCAACAGGTCTACTCCACTATGATTACTGCATGGGGCGGCAGGCGGAGCATTAGGCCGTCGGGTCCAAGCCTCGCGCCATCGAGGGCGTAGAGTTGAGTAAGTCTATGGGCCATGCCGGCAAGTCCGACCAGGTGGCAGTCAACCGGCAACTCCGTATAGTTCACCACGGCAACGCGCCCACCCAGTGGATAGATCGCCACCCGCGGAGGTGCATCGGGCGAGGTGACCGTGAACTCCGACACTTTGCGCCGTAACTCCTCCAGCGCGGACCGGAGCTCCGGAGTGAGTTGTTCGACCCGATTTTGGCTATCCACATGAGTCGTGTGGGGCAAGGCGTCCGAAAACACCACCAGTTTCCCGCCGCCTGCTTCCAGAGTTTTAAGATACTGATCCTTATCGAGGTCGAGCGGGGCGGGAACGGCCAGGCGGGGGTCGCCATTAAGACGGTGGGCGAGCGGTTGGCTGATGAAGGCGGTTCCGCCGGCGGCCAATAAGCGCAACAGCTTGGGCACCAGTTCTCCGTCTCCCAGCGCCTGCGTTGTGAAGATGGCGGCACGCACGCCTTCGGGGAAATGCGCGGTTGGGGCCTCGGGAATTCCCAGCATGCCGATTTCGTCGAGGATGTAATCTTCCTCGCCGGGATCGCTCGAAACGGGCTTGTAAGTTGCGACGCCCGACCAGTCGGAAACGAAGGTGGCGAGCTTTTCATACTGCGCTCGGCGCGACGCCAGGGCCTCCGCCTGCGCCCGGAATTCCGCTGAGTTCAGCTCCCCGTAATGAAAAAGGAAAACCTCGGGAGCTCCGCCCAGGATGGTCGTCAGGGGCTGATCGAGATAGAGCGTGGGCGTGGTGCCGTAGGGATCGAACCACCCACCGCCGGTTTTGGCTCCGCCTACGTCGGTGAGCCAGCGATAGATGAAGTAGGCTTCGTATTGTTGCTTGTGCCCCCACTCGTTGGAGGCAGGATCGCGAAGCTCGGTGCCCACCCAGATGCGGTCGAAGATCGCCGCCTCCTTGTCCGGCACATAGCCACGGTCCTGGAAGTGGTCATACCATTGGGGAAATTTGATGATGACCTTGGCGCGGGGATTTACGGCGTGCGCGGGGCCGAGCACTCGGTCGCGGCTGACTTGTAGCATCAGCTTCTCATGATACTGGTCCCAACTCAGCGATCCCCGAGCCGCCGCGCACTCCGAACACTGGCAGTCCGTACAGAAGAAATCGTCGATCATGATTTCGTCAAAGAGGGCGGCGGTGAATCGGAAGATCGCTTCCAGGCGCTCCTGCGTCTGGCGATTGGTGAAACATGCCCATACGAATTGCCCGGCAGTAGGCTTATGGACCCCCACGGTGGTGACGCAACCGGAGACTTCCAGCCCGGCCTGGCGGAAGAAGTCACGCGCTGCCTTCAGCGTGGCTTCGTCCGCCTGGTAGCCGCTGCGAAAGGTCTCAAGGTAAACCTTGGTCACACCCATCTTTCGGCAGAAGGCCAAGGCCTCCTGCCGGCCTTGCTCGCTGGCGAGGTGATCGCGCACATCCTGCGCGGTGAAAAGCGTGGACCACGCGACGGCACCAGCGGGACGGGCGGAGAGCAGAACCGTGGCAATGAAGAACAGCACGAGAATGAAGGATGAGGAATTAAGAGTGGACCGTTTCTGATCGGGCAGAGTGAGCATGTTGTAACTCCTTCTTGGAGCGGTGGGGACAGTGACTAACCTGCAGCTTCTTCCCTGGCCCGCTTCAAAGACGCTTTCATGTAGGCAACCCCATAGGCCGTTTGGGCGTAGTGGCCGCCCAGCATATCCGGCGAGTGGTCCAGGATCACGATGCCGTCAAATTTGACGTCCACCAGGGCACGCATAATCTTGTCCATGTCCATGTAACCGTTGTCCATAAAGGTCTCCACAAAATGCGGGAGCGGGGCGCTGACGTTGCGGAAGTGAATTTTCCAGACCTTCCCCTGGGCGCCGAAATAACGCAGCGTTTCGACGACATCTTTGCCCATGAGCGGCCCGCCTTCGAGCCACGTGCCGCAGCAGAGGCAGATCCCCACGTTCGGACTGTTGGCTATTTCCAGAGCGAGTTTGTAGCCTTCAAAGTTGCCGAAAATGCACCGGGGAACGCCGGCGAGCACCGGGACTGGGGGGTCATCGGGATGGATGCCGATGCGGATTCCTTCATTTTCGGCCACAGGAGCAACCTGGCGGATGAAATAGGTGTAGTTGTCCCAGATCTCCTCCTTACTGAATCGCCGCCCATGGGAAAGCGGCTCGTAGAACTTGGCGTCGCCCCAGACTCCGACCTTGTTGGGGCTCGCCATATCGAACTCCCTCGCCGAAGCGCCCCGGCACAGCGCCCGTCCGCTGCTCCAAATGCCATTGCCCATGTGGGCGTATGTCGTGTAATAGATGCCGGCCTTGCCCAGGTTACGAAGATATGTCTTGTACTCCTCGATCTTGGCGTCCCGCCCAGGGAGGTTAAGCGTAACCTCCTGCATGTTATGGACGCTCATATTTCCGATATTCCACACGGCGATTCCGGCGGAGGCGTAACGATTCTTGATTTGGAGAAAACCCTCAGCTGTACGCAGTTCGGGCGGCGACCCCACACTGACGTATTCCGCGCCCAACTGCTTGAGAAATAGCAGCTCATCGTCGGTAGGCAGCGCGGAGGATTGGACAGAAATCTTGATTCCCGGAGCGTTCGGGTGGATGGCGGCCCCGCTTGTACCCCGATAGGCGAGGAGAGCCGCACCACCGAGCGCCCCGGCCACGACCTTCCTCCCAAATTCTCTTCGCGCAGGGCTGAACTTCGCGCTCATCAGCTTGGACTTTGATTCGGATGCGCTCATCTTCGTCATGATTCCCCTTCTGGACAAGGCACTAAAGGACTATCAGCCTAGCACGAATGTCACATTGTCCTTTTCCCAATCTCTCGCGACAATAGGCTGAGTATTCAGCCGTGTTTATATCGCAAAATCAGTCAACGCGCTATGCCCAGGCGTCACACGGTTGGAGGGAAAATGGAACTGCGCAGGGATCCTATTTCGGGAAACTGGGTAATCCAGGAAGAGGATGACGGCCTGTGGCCGGTCAACGGCAAATGCCCGTTCTGCCCCGGTAATGAGCCGTTATCTCCCCTGACGATCTATTCGCATGTCAATGGAAACGGAAGTTGGCAAGTCCGCGTGACGCCGCACTTGCGCCCCCTTTACCGGATTGAGGGCGAGCCACAGCGGCGGGCGGAAGGGATGTACGACAAGATGCGGGGCCTGGGCGCGCACGAAGTGGTCATTGAAAATCCCGCCCACCAAGCGCGGCTCTCCCAATTGAAAGATGAGAACGTCGCCCAGGTGCTGCGCGCCTACGTTTCCAGGATTTCCGACCTTAAGAAAGATCTGCGATTCCGATACGTTACGGTTTTCCGCGATCAAGGGGTCTCCGCCGGCCAGGACATGGAACATCCCCATTCGCAGATCACGGCCACGCCGTTCATCCCGCGTCGCGTCGTTTACGAACTGCGATCCTATCAGCACCATTACGGGGTCAAAGAGCGGTGCATTCTCTGTGATGTCGTCGCGCAGGAGATCGCGGACGAGGTTCGCACCGTCGAATACGACGGCCAGTTCATTGCCTTCTGTCCATTTGCATCGCGGACGCCGTACGAGACCTGGATCCTTCCCGTCACTCACCACAGCACGTTTGAAGAGGACCTCACGACGTGGGACCGTCAGCTACAGTTTGCGCGCTTCCTGAAATCCATCCTGCGACGCATGGAGTCGGTGGAGCCTTCGTTTCACTTTGTGCTGCATACAACGCCCAACGTGAATGCCAAATTAGACCGGAACGGCCACTGGGAGACTCTGGACGAAGACTTCCACTGGCACTTCGAGATTCTCCCCACCAGCGTACCCAAGTCGATTTCGTACAGCCTGAAGGAGGTGTTCCCTGCGACCGGAACGCGCGGCGGAGGATCTGCGACAGGCGGTTGTCACTGGGGAGTAATCATCCACCGTCAAAAGGGGCTTTATCGAGACAGTTAGAGACCCCGCAAGCACTGCCTCCCGGAACTGTCAAACTGTTACTGCCACGCCGCGAATGCCGGGGAAGCTCCCTGGGAATCAATCAAGAGAGAATCCCCGGATGACCGCCAAATAGTCGCCATTCCTGCCGTTGGCTGCAACCTCAGACCATCCGCACGTCGTTTTCGACAGATGGGTGCGTCAGGCGCTACGAATGGCCTGAAATCGTTGACACCCCCATTTCGCCTGTGTTAGCTTGGATGTTTGTTTTGACCATGCCATTCTTAACCGAAGGAGGCTCTGATTGAGCGAGCCGAAGTGCCATTATCTGTTTACCTCTGAATCTGTAACCGAAGGCCACCCCGACAAAATCTGCGATCAAATCTCCGATGCGGTTCTTGACGCCGTCCTTGCCTCCGATCCGCTGGGCCGCGTGGCGTGCGAATCGATGGTGAAGGACCAGTCCGTTTACGTCGCGGGTGAAATCACTACCACGTCCAAGCCCGACATTGAGAAGCTCGTCCGCGAGACCGTGCGGGGAATTGGCTATACCGACCCCAAGGGCGGCTTTACTTCCGAGATCTGCCAGGTGACGGTCAATCTGACCCGCCAGAGTCCCGATATCAGCCAAGGTGTGGTAACCGGCGGCGCCGGCGACCAAGGATTGATGTTCGGTTACGCCTGCAACGAGACGGAAGAGTTGATGCCCTTTCCCATCATGACCGCGCACAAGCTTTGTTTGCGGCTGGCGGAGGTGCGGCGCAAGGGAATTCTCGATTTCGTGCGGCCGGACGGAAAGTCACAAGTCACGGTTGAATACGATGGTGCCCGCCCGGTGCGCGTGGACGCGGTGGTCGTTTCCACCCAGCACGCGGATAGCGTCAGCAATGAGACGCTTCGTGCCGGGGTTATGGAATGCGTCATCAAGCCGGTGATTCCCGCTCATCTGCTCGACTCTGATACCAAGTACCACATTAACCCCACGGGCCGCTTTGTGACGGGAGGGCCGGTGGGAGATTCGGGATTGACGGGGCGCAAAATCATCGTGGACACCTACGGCGGCAGCGCTCATCACGGCGGCGGATGCTTCTCCGGGAAGGACCCCACCAAGGTCGATCGGTCCGCGACCTACATGGCGCGCTACATTGCCAAGAACCTCGTGGCTGCTGGCATCGCCGACCGAGCAGAGGTGCAGCTTGCCTACGCCATTGGCGTTGCCGACCCGGTTTCGGTCATGGTCGACACCTTTGGCACCGGCCAGATTGACCAGGTGCACCTCGAGAATCTAGTTCGCAAGCACTTCAAGCTGACTCCCCAGGGAATCATTGAGTCGCTTGACCTGCGGCGCCCCATTTACAAGAAGACAGCGGCTTATGGCCACTTCGGCCGTCCTGACCCCGATTTCTTCTGGGAGAAGACCGACAAGGCCGCAATCCTGAAGAAAGAGGCGGGCCTTTAGATGGCTTCCACAAAGAAACAGGCTGGGGATGTAAAGGATTTGACCCTTGCGGCAAAGGGGAAGTTGCGGATTGAGTGGGCGAACCAGTGGATGCCAGTGCTGCAACTGATCCGCAAGCGGTTCATCAAGGAGCGTCCGTTCGAGGGCGTGCGGATTTCCGCCTGCCTGCACGTGACCACGGAGACCGCGAATCTGGCGATCACCTTGCGCGACGGCGGGGCGGACGTAGTGCTTTGCGCTTCCAACCCGCTGAGCACCCAGGATGACGTGGCGTCTTCGCTGGTGAAGGACTACAAGATTCCCACTTACGCCATCAAGGGCGAAGATAAGGCGACGTATTATTCCCACATCGTGTCCGCTCTTGACCACAAGCCGCAGATAACGATGGATGATGGCGCGGACCTGGTCACCATGATCCTGACCAAGCGCCAGGAGCAGGTGCCGGGGGTTATCGGCGGAACGGAAGAGACCACCACGGGGGTCATCCGTTTGCGCAGCATGGCGAAGGACGGCATGCTGAAATATCCCATAGTTGCCGTAAACGACGCGGATACCAAGCACCTGTTCGACAACCGCTACGGGACCGGCCAGTCAACGGTTGACGGAATTCTTCGCGCCACCAACCTGCTCTTTGCGGGCTTGCACGTTGTCGTCTGCGGGTATGGCTGGTGTGGCCGCGGCGTGGCCATGCGCTCTAAGGGCCTGGGCTCCGACGTAATTATTACGGAGACCAATCCCACGCGGGCGCTGGAAGCGGTCATGGATGGTTTTCGGGTCATGCCCCTGGCTGAGGCGGCGAAAATCGGCGATGTCTTCGTCACAGTCACTGGGAACAAGTCGGTCGTGTCGGGCGAACACTTCCGCCTGATGAAAGACGGCGCGGTGGTGGCCAATTCCGGACACTTCAATGTCGAACTCGACCTGCCGGCCCTGGAGAA
>Ga0335080_10007826_pt1 | contig 11108 bp, 7 predicted proteins | sample Lox_Sample_34_FD_206720 | JGI IMG/M metagenome (GOLD analysis project Ga0335080, IMG submission 206720) | Soil microbial communities from Loxahatchee National Wildlife Refuge, Florida, United States - Lox_Sample_3.4 | ecosystem: Environmental > Terrestrial > Soil > Wetlands | place: USA: Florida...
GTGCGCAACCTCGACGAGTGGTACGCGGCGTTCGACGTCCGGGCCGGCCAGTCTCTCTTCCTCGCGCCGGCCGACCGCGTCCGCGTCTGGTAGGTCCTTCTCCGGCGCCCCGGCCCGGGCGCCTGAGCGTCCTCGTCACCGCACGCGGTCGTGAGCCGGGTCACCCGCTCCGCCGCGCCCGCTGGTGTCTTCGGGCGTCGTGATCGGAACGGCCCGCTTCGAACGACTCTCACGCCGGTTTTCTCTGGGTTGCTGAGGCGCTGCCACCGTATTTCTCCGTGGACGGGGCGGAACCGGTGACACCGGCGGGGTCCCCGGGGGTTGAAGAGGCAGCGTGGGCAACGGCGGGTTGGACGTCGAGAGCCTCAGCGAGCGATACGGACCGATGGTCCTCCGGCGCTGCCGTCACCTCCTGCGCGACGAGGACGAGGCGATGGATGCATGCCAGGACGTGTTCGTACGCCTCCTCGAGCGGCGCGACCGCCTCGACGCCCGCTACCCCTCCAGCCTCCTCTACCGCATCGCCACCAACCTCTGCCTGAACCGGATCCGGGATCGGAGGAGACGGACGGCACCGACCGTCGAGGGTCAGCAGCTCGAACGGATCGCTTCCGCCGAGGACCCGGGAGGAGCCGCCGAGGCCCGCTCCGTGCTCGATCGGCTCTTCGGACGTCAGCCGGAGTCGAGCCGGACGATCGCCGTGCTCCACCACGTCGACGGGCTCACCCTCGAGCAGGTGGCCGAGGTGGTGGGCCTCTCGGTCTCCGGCGTTCGGCGGCGTCTCAAGGTCCTTCGCGCCGGCCTCGCGGAGATGGAGAACCCATGAGCCGAGACAGTGATCCCGTGTCGGTTCCCGACCTCGTCCTGGAGCGCCATCGGCTCGGCGAGCTGCCGCCGGGCGAGGCGGAGGCACTCGCCCGGCGCCTCGATCGGGACGAGGGCCTCCGCCGGCGGCTCGAGGCGCTCGACCGATCGGACGAGGAGATCCGCCGGCTCTACCCGCCGGACTGGCTGGCCGGCCGGATCCGCGAGCGCCTCGGGCGAGAGCATCCCGCGCGGCCGGCCCCGCGCGCGACGTGGAGCGTGAGCTGGCCAGCGCCCACGGCGCTCGCCGTTGCGGCGGCTCTGGTCGCGGTCCTGTGGCCTCGGCTCCCGAGCTCACCCCCCGTCGCACCGGCCGTCGAGCCCGGCCCGGCCGAGGCGACGGGCGACCGGATCAAGGGCCTGAAGCCGGCGCTCGTCCTCTTCCGGAAGACGCCGGCTGGCAGCGAGACGCTCGCCGCCCGCGACGTGGCCCGGGCGGGGGACGTCATCCGGATCGGCTATCGGGCCGCGGGCCGCCGATACGGCGTGATCCTCTCCCTCGACGGGCGCGGGACCGTGACCCTCCACCTGCCCGCTCAGGGGGGAGGAGCGGCCGTGCTCCGGTCCGGGGACGTCGCGCTCCTGGACACCGCCTACGAGCTCGACGACGCGCCCCGGTGGGAGTGCTTCTTCCTCGTCACCGCAGCGTCCCCGTTCGACGTGGCTCCCGTTCTCGAGGCGGTGCGGGGAGCGGCGTCCGGCGGCCAGGCGCCCGACGCTCTCCGCCTCCCCCGGGAGCTCGAGCAGTCCGCTTTCGTGCTGGAGAAAGGGGCAAGACCATGAAGCCGGCCCTCGTCGCCCTCGCGTCCTTCGTCGCCCTGGCGGCCCTGCCGGGCGTGGCGCTTTCGGCCACCGTCCACCGCTTCGCGCTCGTGGTCGGGGCCAACCAGGGCGGCTCCGACCGCCCGCCTCTCCAGTACGCGGTCTCCGACGCCGAGCGCTTCACCCGCGTGCTCGTCGAGCTCGGAGGAGTGAGCCCGGCGAACGCCGTCCTCCTCAGGCAGCCGAGGCTCGGGGAGCTGGAGGCCGCGCTCGACGACCTGCGGGCCCGCGTCGCCGAGACGCAGCGCAAGGGCGGCGGCCGCACGGAGCTCCTCGTCTACTACTCGGGCCACGCCGACGAGAAGGGGCTGCTGCTCGGCGAGGACCGGTACTCCTACCGCAGCCTCCGCGACCGGCTGGACGACGTGCCCGCCGACGTCCGCATCGCCGTGCTCGACGCGTGCGCGTCGGGCGCGATCACGCGGCTCAAGGGCGGCCGCCTGCAGCAGCCCTTCCTCGTCGACGAGTCGGCGGACATGCGGGGGCACGCGTTCCTGACCTCGAGCTCCGCCACCGAGGCCGCGCAGGAGTCGGACCGGATCAAGGGCTCGTACTTCACTCACTACCTCGTCTCCGGCCTCCGGGGCGCGGCGGACCTGTCGGGGGAAGGGAAGGTCACCCTCAACGAGGCCTACCAGTTCGCCTTCAGCGAGACGCTCGGCCGCACCGTCGACACGAAGGCCGGCGCCCAGCACCCCTCGTACGACATCAACCTCTCCGGCACCGGGGACGTGGTCATGACCGACCTCCGGCAGACCTCGGCCACCCTGGTCCTGGGAGAGGCGCTCGAAGGGCGCTTCTTCGTGCGGAACGCGAAGCAGGAGCTGGTCGTGGAGCTCTACAAGCCCTACGGGCGGACGGTGGAGCTGGGGCTCGAGCCCGGGGCCTACGAGGTGCGGGTCGAACGCGAGGCGGCGGCGCTCCTCGCCAGGCCCCAGGTCGGGGAAGGCACGCGGGTCGTCCTCGAGCCGGGGCAGTTCGCGGCCACCACCCCGGAGAAGACGCGCCGCCGGGGCGAGCCGGACGTGCCGCTCTTCGCCGTCTCCGGGCGCAACCGGCTCGACCTGCGCCTCGGCATGTGGCGGATCGCCAGCTCTCCGCCCACGGGCACGATCGTGGCGGGCGCCTCGACGGTCGACCTCCTGGGCAGCCTGCAGTACACCCGCTTCCTGCGCGAGGACCTCGCCCTCACCCTGGGGGCGAGCGTCCTCCCCGGCAGCAGCGGGACCACGGTCAGCTCCGAGGGCGTCTTCGCCGGGGACAGGACGATCGTGGCGGTGCCGCTCGGGCTGCGATGGAACCCGATGCGCAAAGACCTCCAGGCGCGCGCGGTGAAGCCCTACCTCGCGCTCGCGCTCGGGCCGGTGATCGGGACGGGCAACGGGGCGTCCGTGAGCGCGCGGGGCGTCTACGCGGGCGACCTGACGGAGGTCACGGTCGGCGGGCACGTCGGCGGGGGCGTGGACTTCCACCTGAGCGGCGCGTTCTCGCTCGGCCTCTCCGCCGGCTACAACTGGATGGCCGATTTCGCGGACCCGGTCGGGGGCCGCTCCAACTACGGCGGCTTCGAGCTCACGTTGAACGTCGGTTGGCTCTTCGGAGCGGGTTCCGCCTCTCGCCGCTGACCGGCGGAGCCGCCCCGAGGGACGTCCGGAGAGACACGAGGAGGATGCGATGAGACGGGCACTGCTTCACACCGCCGCCGGCGCCGCCCTGGCGCTTCTCAGCGGCTGCGGCCACACCGACGGCGTCACGAGCGTGAATCCGGCCGGAGGGATCGTCGGCTCCGGCGTCCTCGCCTCGGAGTCGCGACCGGTCTCCGGGTTCGACGGGGTGACGGTGGACGCTCCCCTCCACGTCGTCCTCACGCAGGGCGGGAGCGAGTCGCTTCTGGTCACGGCGGAGGACAACGTGCTCCCCCTCGTCCAGTCCGAGGTGAGGGGCGGCCGGCTGTTCCTCGGGCTCGTGCCGCACAGCAGGCTCACCCTCACGCGCGAGGTCCTGTGCCGCGTGACCGTGGCCGAGATCCGCGATGTCGACGCATCGGGCGCGGCGCGGGTGGAGATGCAGGGCGTGGACGCCGTCGACCTGGGCGTGCGCCTTTCCGGAGCCGCGGTCGGCAGCGCGAGCGGCGCCGTCGGGCGTCTCACTCTCGACGTCACCGAGGCCAGCCGCTGGAACGCCGCCGACCTCCGTGGTCGGACGGTGGTGGCGGGTGTCTCGGGAGCCAGCTACGCGCTCGTGCGCGTGGTCGAGTCGCTCGTGGCCAACCTGAGCGGCGCGTCGACCCTGGAGTACGCCGGAGACCCGGCCGTGGAGCAGACGGTCTCCGGATCGAGCGTCCTCCGCCGCGTCGGCCCCTGAGCCCGCGAGCCCGTCGGCCGGCCGGACGTCGCGGCGGCCTCCGGCCGGCTATACTCCCGCAGGAATGGCGATCTTCCAGTCCGACGCGCGGGTCACGCTGAAGCGGCTCGCCGACAAGGCCTTTGCGACGAGCCAGGAGCGCGACCAGCTGCTCGCCCAGGTCGTCGCGGCCGAAGGCCTCCGGGCGAAGGACGTGAGCTTCATGCTCTTCCGCCCCGACCGCGCCTACCGCGATGCGGTCGTCGCCCTGCTGAAGCGCGTCGCCGACCCCGAGACGGTGGACGCCGTGCTCGCGGAGTGCAAGGGCAAGCCGGAGGCCGCGGTCCGGGCCGCGGCGGCCACCCTCTTCACTCTCGGCGTCCCCGGCACCGAGCAGCGGCTCGCCGACATCGCCGTCCACGGGAAGGGCGAGGCGCAGGAGATCGTCCGTCGGCTGTTGCTCGACGCGCCCGTCACCCCCGCGCTCGAGCCCGTGCTCTGGCACCTGGCCGCGCAGGGCCGCGTCGAGGACCGTCTCGCCTTCCTCACCCGCCTCGCCTCGGGCACTCCCGACCCGCGGTCTCTCCCGCGCTGGCACCGGCTGGCCCGCGATCCCGACCGGGCCGTCCGGGAGAAGGCTCTCGCGGTCCTCGCCCAGCGCGATCCGGCCGGCCAGGTCGACCTCTTCGTCGAGCAGCTCCCGCTCGTCGACTACTCGACCCAGCAGGTCCTGGTCGACGCCCTCACCCGCGCCGCCGCCGGGCAGGGGCCGGCCTTCGCCGACCGGCTCCTGCCCCTCATGGCCTCCGGCGAGGCCGGCACGCGCTCCGTCATCCTCAAGATCCTCCTCGGCATGCCGAACCGGCGGGAGGTCGTCCGCCGCTACATCGTCTTCTCGAAGTCCCTCGCCGGGTGGGCCCGCGACCGCGCGCTCGAGTCGATGCGGGCCTTCGAGAACGACCTCCTCGAGCCCACGATGGAGCTCCTGCAGGACCCCGACCAGGAGATCCGCGCCTCGGCCATGCTCGTCGCTCAGTCCTTCGACGACCCGCGCATCGTGCCGGCCACGATCACGATGCTCAAGGACCCCGACTGGTGGATCCGCATCACGGCCGCGGAGACGCTCGGCCGCCTCAAGGACCCGCGGGGCGTCCTGCCCCTCGTCGAGGCGCTCTCCGACCCCGAGACCCGCTGGAGCGCGGTCGAGGCCCTGGGCCGGATCGGGGACCTGCGGGCCGTCCCCTCCCTCTCGGAGCTCCTCCAGGACCCCGCGCCCGAGGTGCGGATCGAGGTCATCCAGGCCCTCAGCCACTTCGAGCACCCGCAGATGCTCGCCTTCGTGCGCAACGTGGCGAAGCAGGATCCCTCCCGCGGCGTGCGGGCCCGGGCCTTCGAGATCACCTGCGAGATGGCCGCCCGCAGCAAGACGCCGCTCGCCGACGCGGACGCGCTCAAGCAGGCGGCGCTCGCCGCCAAGTCCGGGGCCGGCGAGCCGAGGCTCAACGCGCTCCTCGTGGCCACCCGGAACAACGGGGCGTCGGACCTCCACCTCTCGGTCGGCCAGCCCCCGGTCCTCCGCCTCGCCGCCGACCTCGTCCGCGCCCAGGGGGAGCCCTTCACCGCCGAGCAGACCGGGGCGATGGTCCGCGAGATCCTCGCCGACGCGCAGTGGGAGAGGCTGCAGAAGGAGAAGCAGCTCGACTTCTGCCACTACATCCCGACCGCCGGCCGCTACCGGGCGAACGTGTTCGTGGACCAGAAGGGCGTGAACGGCGTCTTCCGCGTCATCCCCGAGCGCCCGCCCACGATCGCCGAGATCGGCCTGCCCGCCCACCTCTCCGAGATCGCCGACTACCACCAGGGGCTGGTCATCGTGTGCGGGCCCTCCGGCTCCGGCAAGTCCACGACCCTCGCCGCCCTCGTGAACCTCTTCAACGAGACGCGCCACGACCACGTGATCACCATGGAGGACCCGGTCGAGTTCATCCACCCCTTCAAGAGCTGCCTCGTCAACCAGCGGGAGGTGGGGAAGGACACGCAGTCGTTCGCCCGCGCGCTCCGGGCCGCGCTGCGCGAGGACCCGGACGTGATCGTGATCGGCGAGCTGCGCGACACCGAGAGCGTGTCCCTCGCCCTCACCGCGGCCGAGACCGGCCACATCGTCCTCGGCACCCTCAACTCGACCTCGGCCGCGAAGGCGGTCGACCGCATCCTCTCCTCCTTCCCGGCCGGCGAGCAGGGGCAGGTGCGGGCCGCCCTCAGCGAGTCGCTGAAGTTCGTGGTCGCCCAGCGCCTCCTGCCCGCCAAGGAGCCGCGCAAGCAGGTGGCGTGCTTCGAGGTGCTCCGGAACACGGTGGCGGTCGCGAACATGATCCGGGAGGAGAAGACGTTCCAGATCCCCTCCGCCATGCAGATCGGCCGGACCCACGGCATGCAGACCTTCGACGACGCGCTCCGGGGGCTCCTTGCCGCGGGACGGATCACCGGCGAGGCGGCCTACCGGGCGGCGGCGAAGAAGGAGGAGTTCGAGGCCTTCCTGCCCGGCGCCTCCGCCGAGGGGAAGAAGCAGTGAGCGGCCCCGCCCCGGCGGTCGCCCCCAAGATCGACCGCTTCCTGCGCCTCATGACGAGCCGGGGGGCGTCCGACTTCCACCTCACCGTCGGCCGGCCGCCCATGCTGAGGGTGGGCGGCACCATGGAGCCCATCCGCTACCGGACGATCCTGGAGGCGGACTACGTCGAGCTCGTCCGCCCCATCGTGCCGAAGGCCCTCTGGGAGGAGTTCACCGCGACCGGCGACGCCGACCTCGCCTACGAGGTGGCGGGTCTCGCCCGCTTCCGCGTGAACCTCTTCCGCCAGCAGCGCGGCTCGGGGGCGGTCTTCCGGGTCATTCCGACCAAGATCATGACCCTCGAGCAGCTCGGGATGCCGGAGCAGGTGAGGCGCCTCGCCTCCATGGAGAGCGGACTCGTCCTCGTGACCGGCCCCACCGGCTCCGGCAAGTCCACGACCCTCGCCGCGATCATCAACCTCATCAACGAGACGAGGAACTACCACGTCATCACGATCGAGGATCCGATCGAGTTCGTGCACCCGAACAAGAGATGCCTCGTGCACCAGCGGGAGATCGGGAGCCACGCCACGAGCTTCGCCGAGGCGCTCAAGTCGGCGGGCCGCGAGGACCCCGACCTCATCCTGGTCGGCGAGATGCGGGACCTGGAGACGATCTCGATGGCCCTCGCCGCGGCCGAGAAGGGCACGATCGTCTTCGGCACCTTGCACACGAACAACGCGTCGAAGACGGTGGACCGGATCATCAGCGTCTTCCCGGCCAGCGAGCAGGACGGCGTGCGCAACGTGCTCGGGGAGACGCTGCGCGCGGTGGTGGCCCAGCAGCTCATCCCGAAGATCGGGGGGGGGCGGGTGGCCGCGATCGAGATTCTGTTCTCCTCGCCCGCGATCGGGAACATGATCCGCGAGGGCAAGACGCCCCAGATCACCTCCGCCATCCAGACCGGAGTGAAGGAGGGCATGATCGACATGGACTCGTCGATCCGGAAGCTCTACGACGAGAAGAAGATCAGCGCCCGGGCCGCCCTCGACAAGGCGATCGACAAGTCGCTCTTCAAGGACATCCTCGACGAGGGCGGGGCGGGGCGCCGAGAAGCTTGACCCGACCCCGATCGCGGATCAGCGCGGGTCGCGATTGCCCGGAGAGGCCGCCCTCGCCTTCCGGCCGGTGACTTCGTAGAGGCGATCCAGCCGACGCCTCGCGTCCCGGGCCTCGCGGCTGCCGTCGCCACGCGTCGCGGCCAGCACGGGCTCGCTCCTCGCGAGCAACGGTTCCGCCTCGGTCGTGCGCCCGAGCGCCAGGAGACAGCCTCCCAGGGCGCTCTCCGCCTCCGCGATCTGCCAGTGTCCCGCCGGCAGCCGGGCGCGGAGGATCTGGACCGCCTCCCGCAGCAGAGGCTCGCCCGACTTCGGGTCGGAAGCCTGCTCGAGGAGGGTCCCGAGGTCCACGAGCGACTCGGCGATGTCGAGGTGTCCGGCCGGGAGGGCGAGGCGGCGGCGAGAGAGGACGTCGCGGAAGCCCGCCTCGGCCTCGGCCCGGGCCCCGAGGGCGGCCCGGCACCGCCAGAGCTCCTCCAGCGCGCGCAGCGTCAGGGGGTGGTCCTCTCCGAGATGGCGGCGGCGGACGCTCAAGGCGGTCCGTGCCCGGGCCTCGGCCTCGCCGAAGGCCGACTCGCGCTCGAGGAGCTGGGCCAGGTTGAGCTCGACGGTGGCCACTTCGGGGTGGTCGTCGCCGAGCGTCCGGCGGACGATGTCCAGCCCCTGACGATAGAGGGTCTCGGCGCCGGAGAGGTCCCCCTTCTCGGCCAGCACCCTGGCCAGCCGGCTGAGGCTCGCGCCCACGCTGGGGTGCTCGGGGCCGAAGCGGGTGATCCGGAGCCTCAGCGCCTCCCGAGTCGCGGCCTCGGCGGCGCGCAGCTCTCCCCGGGCCCGCAGGATCGAGCCCAGCCGGTCGAGGGCGCTCGCGAGACCCGCGTCCGAGAGGCTTCCCAGGCGGCGGTAGATCTCGACCGCGCGCCCGGCGGTCGCCTTCGCCTCGTCCGACCGCCCCTGGTCCTCGAGCATCTGGGCGAGGCGCTCCAGCGTGTCGGCCGTGCCCGCCTGCTCGTCTCCCCGCTTCTCGCGGATCGAAAGCGCGCGGCGGAGGAGGTTCTCGGCCGCGGCGTTGTGCCGCTCGTCCCGCAGCACGACGCCGAGGGCGTGCAGGGAAGCCGCGACCTCGGCGGCGTCGGCCGGGAGCCGCCGCTCGCGGATGGCGAGCGAGCGGCGCAACAGCGTCTCGGCCTGGGCGTACTCGCCGCGCTCTCGCTGGAGGTTGCCGAGGCTCTCCAGGCTCGCCGCCGCCTCCACGCTCTCGGGGCCGAACGTACGGCTCCGGATCCGGAGCGCCTCGTCCAGCAGAGGGACGGCCTCGTCGTAGAGTCCGAGGTTGCGATAGGCGCTGCCCAGGGTGTCCAGCAGGGTCGCCTCGACGCGCGGCTCGTCCTCGAACTCCGAGCGGACGTGCGCGGTCGCGCGGTCGAGGAGCTCCCGCGCCGTGACCGATTCGCCTCTCGTCGGTCCCGAGGCCTGGAAGAGGTCCTGGAGGAAGGCCGAGACCCCCCGCGCCGTCTCCGCCTCGCGCCGCGCGAAGTCCCGCTCGCCGGCCAGCTCCGCGGCGAGACGGGCCCGGTTCGCCGCGAAGCCCACCACGAGCACGGCGAACGCCGCCGCGACCGCGACCGCCGTGCGGTTCCGCCAGGCGAACTTGCCGGCGACGTAGGTCAGGGTGGGCCGCCGGGCCCGGACCGGCTCGCCTTCGAGGTGCCGGCGGAGGTCCTCGGAGAGCTCGGCCGCGGACGCGTAGCGGCGGGCGGGCGCCTTGTCCATCGCCTTCAGCACGATGTTGTCGAGGTCCCCGCGCAGGCGGCGCCGAAGCCTCTCCGGCTCCGCGCCCCGGGCCCGGCTCAGCTCCTCGGGCGTGGCGGCGGCGGCCGCGCTCTCGAAAGGCGGAACCGCCCTGGTCACGACCGCGCTCGGCTTCTCGGCCTCGACGTCCGTGATCGCGTGGGCGAGCGTCCCCAGCGCGTGGTCGCGCCGCCTGAAGGGGCGGCGGCCGGTGAGGAGCTCGTACAGCACCACCCCGAGCGAGTACACGTCGCTCGCCGTCGTGATCGGCTCTCCCCGGATCTGCTCCGGGCTCGCGTAGTCGGGCGTCATGGGGCGAAAGCCGGTCGCGGTGAGGGGGGCCGCCTCCCCGAGCAGGTCCGGGGCGAGCAGCTTCGCGATGCCGAAGTCGAGCAGCTTCGGCTCGCCGGAGGCGGTGACGAGGATGTTCCGGGGCTTGAGGTCGCGGTGGACGACGAGGCTCTGGTGCGCGTGGTGGACGGCCGCGCACACCGAGCGGAAGAGCGCGAGCCGGGCCTCGGTCGCGAGCTGGCGGCGATCGCAGTAGTCGTCGATCGGCTCCCCCTCGACGTACTCCATGACGATGTACGGCCGTCCGCGATCGGTCGTGCCCCCGTCGAGGAGGCGGGCGATGCCCGGGTGCTCGAGCGTGGCCAGGATCTGGCGCTCCGTCGCGAACCGCGCCTCCTCCCGCGCTCCAGGGCCGGAGGCGACCTTGATCGCGACGTGCTTCTGGAAGGTGTCGTCGTCCCGGACGGCGAGGTACACGACGCCCATCCCTCCCTCGCCCAGCTCGCGGAGGACGCGGTAGGGCCCGATGCGGCGCTCCGCCGGCGCGTCGAGATCCGAGGCGGCGGCGCGGACGCCCTCGGCGAGGCTGTCGCCGCTCGCCTCCCACGCCGACAGCAGGTCGCTCACCTCGTCGCGGAGGGAGGAATCGCCCACAGAGGCGGATTCCAGATACGCCCGCCGCGCATCCGGGGCCAGGGCGGCTGCCGCGTGGAACAGCTCCTGAAGGCGCGCGAAGCGGTCCCGCTCCATGCCCCAGGAATCGTAGTACGGACGGCGGCGCGCGCCTACCGCCGATCCCTCGACCGACGCGGCCGCGTCGCCTCGCTATCGTCGCTGCTCGTGGCGCTCCGTGCGATGACCGGCCTGCCGCGCCGGGGGGTGCGCGTAGGAGTGGGCGTAGTAGACCCGGTTGGCCCATCCGCGGCCCCACGGAGTCTCGTCGAAGTAGATGAGGTGGCTGCTCCACGCGAGGTAGGGGTGCGCCCATCCCCAGGGATAGAAGCCCGCGGCAATCACGACCGCCGGAGCGACGTGGACGGCGCCACCCACGAGGATCCCCGGAGGCGGGGGGCCGAACACGACGAAGGGGTCGTACGCGGGGACGTAGACGTAGGCGGGATTGACGGGCAGGACCTCGATGGAGCCCCCCGCGTCGGCCACCCTGTTGTAGGGGTTCGTTCGCAGGTATCCGTACCGGTACGCCTCCCTGCGCATCCCCTGGACGGCGTCCATGACCTCGGCCCTCTGCGTCAGGACGGCGCGGCCCAGCTCCTCCGTCCAGGCGGGGTCCTTCGCCATCGCGTCCAGGACCGACGGGAAGGGCAGCAGAG
>Ga0335080_10007827_pt1 | contig 11108 bp, 7 predicted proteins | sample Lox_Sample_34_FD_206720 | JGI IMG/M metagenome (GOLD analysis project Ga0335080, IMG submission 206720) | Soil microbial communities from Loxahatchee National Wildlife Refuge, Florida, United States - Lox_Sample_3.4 | ecosystem: Environmental > Terrestrial > Soil > Wetlands | place: USA: Florida...
TCGCCGAGATCGACGAGCGGATCGGCCTCGGTGACGGCGGCGCGGCCATCCCGCCGGCGGCTGGAGTGGTGTCGGGCGCCGACCCGAGGGCGGGAGGCGCGCAATTCTGCAACGAGCTCATCCTGGGCGGCGGCGCGGGACCAGGTTCGCCCACCTGCGATGGATGGCTCACCATGCTGACCATGGGAAACGCGGGCATGCCCTTCATCGACGCCGTTGAGGTCGATGAGATTCACCATCCCATCCTCATCACGGAACGGCGCATCATTCCCGACAGCGAGGGCGCCGGCAAATTCCGCGGCGCACCCGGCTCGAGGATCGTCTTCGGGCCGGTCGACTGCGAGATGGAAGTCGGCTACGTCAGCGACGGCACGATGAATCCGGCGAAAGGGGCGCGCGGAGGGCAGTCGGCGCATCCCGCGCGGCAATACAAGGTTTTGCCGAGCTGCGAGATCGAGCCGTTGGGGGTGAGTGCTCAGATCGTTCTGGAGCCGGGAACATGGGTCGTCTCGCTGACCGCCGGCGGCGGCGGCTTCGGCCCGCCGCTCGAGCGCGACCCCGAGCGCGTGCGCACGGACGTGATCGAAGGGTGGATCAGCCTACGCCGCGCAGCCGAGGTCTACGGAGTCGTGCTGGACGAAGAACGACGGGTCAAGTCGAGCGCCACCGAGGCGCGGCGCGCGGAGTTGCTCAGAGGAAGCGAGCGCAATACCTAGGGTCCGGCGTTCGAGCGCGCTGAGGGGATGCGAAGCCGCTCGGGTATCCTGTGCAGATGAAAAACATCCTGCACGGTCTCGCGCTCCTTGATCACCTCGATCGAGTTGCCGTTCACCAGCAGCGTCGCGGGCCGTGGCATGCCGCTATACTGGGTCGACCCGGTCTCGGCATACATCCCCGCGTCGAGCACCGCGAGGGCGTCCCCGCGCTGGAGCCTCGGCATCAGCCGGTCTTTGCCCATTATCGAGGGTATGCAGGTCGGCCCGACCACCGTCGCGATCTCGTCGTAGGGTCGCGCCATCGCTGAGGCCGGAAGGATGTGATAGGCGCTCGCGCTCGTGTCGACGCGCATGAGGTTGTTGCTGCTGGCATCGACGTGGATCCAGACCTGCCCGAGGTCGCGCTTGATCGAGCCCACCCGCATGAGGAGCGTCACGGCATTGCCGACGATGTAGCGACCGGGCTCGACCCAAAGCTCGGGCGTGCGGAGTTGCGCCTGCGCGAAACGATCCAGCAGCGCCTTGCAGCAGAGTTGGGCGTACTCCTCGATTGGGTGCGGGTTCAAGGCGAGGGAGCGCGATTCGGGATCGCGCTCTCGCGCCCACCCGCCGCCGATGTCGAGAAGCGTCGGAGAGAAGCCGGTTCGCCGGTGAAGCTCCACGATCATGTCCGCGAGCGCCCGGCAGGACCCGACATAGACCTCCGGGTGCGGTGACAGGCGCCCGAGATGGGAATGATATCCCTCCAGGAGGACGCCCTTGAGCTTGCGGAGGCGCTCTACCACCGACGCCGCCAAATTGACCGAGAAACCCCATTTCTCCTCGCGAACGAATTCGACCGCCCCATCCCCCGCGGGTATTCCGATGTAGTCGCTTCCGAGAGCTCGGAGCTCCGAGGGGACGACCTTCAGCCGAATGTTGACGCGCATGAGGCGGCCGGTTTCCGCCGCCGCGCGCTCCGCAAAGGCGATCTCGTCCTCCGCATCGATATTGATGCGAATGCCGAGCTCCGCGGCGCGCCTCACCTCCTCATAGGATTTGTTGCTGCCGTTGATCACGATGGTGTCGGGATCGGCACCGCCCATGAACGTCGCATGAAGCTCGCCATCGCCGAAGCAATCGCCTCCCGCCCCCTCCTGGAAGAGGATCGCGCGGATGGCGAGATTGTTGTTGGCCTTGATCGCGTAGAGGATGTTCACGCGCTTCGGCCAGTGATCGGTGAAGGCCTTTTTGATGCGGCGGAAATTGGCGCGCAGCGCCGTCTCCGAGACGACGTAGACCGGCGAGCCGTGCTTCTTGAGACAATCGATGGCTCGCACGCCCTCGATCATGAGATCGCCGGAAGGTCCGACCGTGAACATCTCCGCCGGCGTCGTCACGCGGCCGAGCGTCTCGGCAGGCGTCTTGTCGGGCCAATTCCTGAGGGCGGCAGGTCGCTCGGTCATGAGATGCTCCCCTTCCGATCGGGACCTTTGCTGCTAGACCAGGTTTTTGCTCCGCACGAAATCCCAGGTCTCGTCGAGGGCGAGGCCGACGATGCGGTTCAGCTCCTGTACCTCGTTGCGCGAGACGGTGAGGGGAGGTGCCGCGGTCAGTACGTCGCCGAGCGAGCGCAGGATCGCGCCATGCGCCTGGCACCGGCGCTCGATGTAGAGGCCGACATTGGCCTCCGGCGGGAACGGCTCCTTCGTGCTCTTGTCACGAACGAGCTCGACACCGGTCATGAGGCCGCAGCCGCGGACTTCACCGACGAGGGGGTGATCCGCATAGGCGCGGAGCCCGTCTTGCAGCGTGGGCGCGACTTTGCGCACCGTGCCGACGATGTCCATCTCCTCGTAGATTTTCTGCACCTCGTTGGCGACGGCCGCGCAGACGGGATGGCCCGAATACGTGAAGCCATGTCCGAACACGCCGATCTTCGCGCTTTGCTTGAGGCAAGCCTGCCAGATGCGATCCGACATCAGGATCGCCGAGATCGGGAGGTAGCCGGACGAGAGTCCCTTGGCCACCGTCATCATGTCCGGCTTCAGATCGAAGGTCATCGTGCCGAACATGTCGCCGAGACGGCCGAATCCGCAGATCACCTCGTCGGCGATGAAGAGCACGTCGTATTTCCGCAGTACCGCCTGAATTTTCTCGAAATACGTCCGCGGCGGAACTATCACGCCGCCGGAGCCCATGACGGGCTCCGCAAAAAAGGCCGCGACGGTATCCGGCCCTTCCGCGAGGATCAGCTTCTCGAGGCTATCGGCCATGCGGGTCGCGAACTCCTCCTCGCTCTCCCCGGCGGCCCCGAAGCGCCAATGATGCGGGCATTCCGTGTGCAGGATGCCCGGGATCGGGAGATCGAAATCCCAGTGGTTTCGATGCAAGCCGGTGACGCTTCCCGCCGCGATCGTCACGCCGTGATATCCGCCCTTACGGCCGATAATCTTCTTCTTGTGCGGGCGCCCGATCGCGTTGTTGTAGTACCAGGCGAGCTTGATCGCGCTGTCATTGGCCTCGGAGCCGGAATTGGCGAAGAGCACCTTCGACATCGGCACGGGCGCGATCCGGATGAGGCGTTCCGCCAGCTCGATCCCGGGATTGTGGCTCTTGAACCGGAACATGTGATAGCTCGGCAGCTTCATCATCTGCTTAGCAGCGGCGTCCGCGAGCCGCTTTTGGCTGAAGCCCAGCGAGATTGACCAGAGACCGGAGACGCCTTCGATGTAGCGATGGCCCTCGTCGTCTTCGACATAGACGCCGTCGCCCCGCTCGATCACCAGGGGGCCTTCCTCGCGGTGCTGGACGAGGTTGGTCATGGGATGCAGGACGAATTCGCGGTCCCGCAGACTCGCGGAGTTTGGATTGAGTCTCTCAGGCGCATGAGCTTCGTTCATCGCGATCGCTCCTTTATTGTAGGTATCTGCAATGTGCCGACGGAGGTTTCGCGGGAGCCGGGACCGGCTGAATCGCGTCCCCGCTTTCAGTGCGACTCTTTCACGCTTTTCACTGGCCCGTCAACGCTTTGCGGTGCGCGACGCTAGTCTCCGAAGGAGATTCCTCTATTGCGGCATCCGACGAGGGGCTAAGGGCTGCGCTCACGGCAGCGATGTGACATCATGGCCCATCAGGAGCGGGAATATTCGGCGAGATCGAGGCAGCGAATGATCAAAACAGGCGGGCATCATCTCAATAGCATTCGAGACGGCCGCACGATTTTTCTCGACGGCCGTGTCGTTTCCGATGTCACGACGCATCCCGCCTATCGCAACGCGGCCGCAACCGTCGGGCGTCTCTACGACTTCCAAGCGGAGCCCGCCAATGTCGAGCTGATGACGTTTCCCGTCGCAGGGAAGAACATCCGCGCCAACCGCGCCTGGCAATTACCGCGCTCCTATGAAGAGCTCGTGGAGCGCCGCAAAGCGATCACCGCTTGGTCTGAGCTTCACTGCGGATTCATGGGACGCTCGCCCGACCACGTCGCCTCCTGCGTCGCGGCGATGGCGATGGGCAGGGACATCTTCGAGGAGCAGGGCAAGGGACGCGGCAAGGCGCTCTGGGAATACTACGAGTACGCTCGCGACAACGACCTCTACCTCGCCTATGTGATCATCGATCCACAAGGCGATCGCTCGAAGGCGACCGGCGAGCAGCAGGACGAATTCCTGACCGCCGCCATCTGCGACGAAGATAGTACGGGGATCACCGTCAAAGGCGCAAAGATGCTCGGGACCTCCGCGATCTTCGCGAACGAGATTCTGGTGGCATCCCTGCGGCCAATGCGCGAGGGCGATGCGAAATACGCCTTCACCGCGGCAATACCGATCGGCGCCGAGGGATTGAAGTTGCTTTCCCGCAAATCCTATGAGGCCGCCGCGGAATCGCGGTTCGACTATCCCCTCGCGTCGATCTTCGACGAGAACGACGCCATCGTCTATTTCGACGAGGTGAAGATTCCCTGGGAGCGGGTCTTCGTCCACCGCAATCCCGCGATGTCGCTTGCGCAATTCCACTCCACGCCCGCTCATTCCTATCAGAATTACCAATCGCAGGTCCGGCTCGCGGTCAAGCTCCGCTACCTCGTTGGCCTCGCGCATCGGATTTGCGAGGCGATCGGGACCATCGACTTTCCGCAGGTTCGTGAGATCTTGGGCATGCTCGCGGCGAAATCCGGCATGATCGAGGCGGCGGTTCAAGCGATGGAAGTCAAAGGCAGCAGCTATGGCCCCTACTTCGTGCCGGACCGAGCGCTGCTCTACGGTGCGGGGGCGCTCGCGCAACAGTTCTACCCGGAGATCATCGCGGCGATCCGCGAGCTCGCGGGTGGCGGTGTCATCATGCTGCCGTCCTCGGCGCGGGATTTCGAGAACGCGGAGCTCGCGCGCTTGATCGGCAAGACCCAGCTCGCCGCGAACACCGACGCCCTCGGACGCGTCAAGCTTTTCAAGCTCGCTTGGGACAGCGTCGGCTCGGAATTTGCCTCGCGTCACACCCAGTACGAGATGTTCTATAGCGGCGCCAAGCACTTTACGATCGGCAACGCCTTCAAGAGCTATGACTGGAAGGCGGCGACCGGCCTGGTCGATCAATTGCTGGGCCAGTACGGCCTCGAGCCGGATGGCGGGGACAAAGCGAGATGATCTCCCGCATCCGCAAACACGATGCCGCACCGCTCACCATCGGAGCGACGACGGTAGCGCCGGGCGGTCGCGCACGCACGCAGCTCGACCTCATCGAGTTGGCCGACGGCGCGATGGTCCGACTCCCCGTCGTCGCGATCAACGGCGTGCGGCCGGGTCCGCGGATTTATCTCGGCGCCGCGATTCATGGCGACGAAGTGAACGGGGTGGCGATCCTCGCGGAGGCCCTTGGAGCGATCGATCCCGCGGCCCTCGCGGGAAGCATCGTCTGTGTCCCCGTGCAGCATCCCCTCGCCTTCCATGCAGATCACCGTATTCCGCTCTCGCAGTTCATGAAGTCGCCACTCGATCAAGCGCCGATGGATGCTTGGACGTGCTTTCCCGGCAATGCCGCGGGAAATCTCGCGGAGCGCGTAGCGGCGGCACTTTTCGGGCTCATCCGGCACTGCTCCTGCGCCATCGATATTCACACCCCGACCCGCGGCGGCCGCTACGTCCCGATCGCCATCCTGCCGAGCATGGCACTGGGTCCCGCGGCCGAGAGCGCGGCTTGGCTCGCAGATCAGTTCGCATCCGGATACATCATGAAGACGAACTCCGGAATGTACGTATCGAACGGCATTCTCTGCGTTGAAGCAACGAGGGCCGCGATCCCCAGCTTTACCTTTGAGATCGGCGAAGGCGGCCATCTCGAACGCATCATGATCGACGAGGGTGTGCGTTGCGTACGTAACGCGCTTATCGGCCTCGACATGATCGCCGGCGAGCGTCGACCCGCGGCAACCAATTATGTAATGCGGGACTTTCTGGGGATTCGGGCGCGGCGAGGCGGTCTCCTGCATACAGAAGCCAAGCTCGGCTCCATCGTCGAGCGAGGCGATCTGCTCGCGCGCATCGTCGATATCTTCGGAGACTCCGTTGAAACCGTGACGGCGCCGGAGCCGGGCGTCTACGTGCGGGCGACCACGCTCTCGACCGTCTCGACGGGCGAGCGCGTGGCGACGCTCGGCCTGCTCTAGCTCCAGAGGGCCGATGGGTAGCTCCTCGCGCGCCCGCTTCGAGGTCGACCTTCGCGCCTCTCTCGATTCCGTGGTTGCCCTTTGCGGCGAGCTCGTTCGGATCCCCAGCGAGAATCCGCCCGGCGATACTGGCGCCGTCGCACGTTTGATCGAGAGTGCGCTCGCGGCCCGGCCGGAAATTGCCGTGCGCCGGGTCGTGGCGAAAGAGCCCGCGGTGAATCTGATCGCAAAGCTCAGCGGCATCCGTCCTGGCCGTCGATTGGTTATCAACGGCCACCTCGACACTTTTCCCGCAGGCAATGCCGCCAAATGGACGATCCCGCCCTTTGGCGGCGTTATACGAGAAGGGCGGCTTTACGGGCGCGGCACGGGGGACATGAAGACCGGCCTTGCCGCTGCCGTCTCGACCGCCTTGCTGCTGGCGCGCTACCGGCAATGCCTCGCGGGCGAGCTCGTGCTTGCCCTGGTCGGAGATGAGGAGACCGGAGGCCGCTACGGCACGCAGTACTTGCTCGCGAGCGAGCCGGATTCTATCGGCGATGCCATGCTCAATGGCGATGCGGGGTCGCCCGATGTCCTGCGCTTTGGCGAAAAGGGCCAGCTCTGGATTGCGGTGGAGGCCAGCGGAAAAAGCCATCACGGCGCGCATGTTCACCTCGGCGAAAACGCCATCGAGACACTAATGCACGCGCTGAGGCGGCTCCTCAAATTGCGCGCGCTCGACGTCCCGATCCCTCCCTCCATCAAGCAAGCGATCCTCGACGCCGGGCCCCGGTCAGAGCGGGTCTCCGGCGCGGGTGAGACCGACGCGCTCCAGCGTGTGACCGTAAATCTCGGCGTCATCGAGGGCGGAACTAGCATCAACCTCATTCCCGACCGCGCTTCGGCACGCGTCGATATTCGCTTCCCGCCGGGCCTATCGGTCGCAGAGATGCTTTCGGCAGTCGACCGCCTGATGGGCGGCCAGCGAAACATCTCCGTCAGTGTAATGGCGAGCTCCGAGCCCAATTGGACTGCGCCGGATCACGAGATCGTCGCGCGGACGCTGGCAAACTCTGAGGCATATTTTGGCACGCCCCCTGTGCGCAACATGCGTCTCGGCTTCTCTGATGCTCGGTTCTATCGGTACAGATCGGTGCCTTCGGTCGTCTATGGTCCGGTCCCTTACAACATGGGCGGGCCGGACGAATACGTCACCATCGCCGACATCAAGGCAGTCGCCTATGTGCACGCGATGACGGCATTCGATTATCTCACCGAAACCTGACCGAGGACGCTGCACTCAACGCCGTCGATCCAGCAGGCTCATGCCGTGGGTGCTCTTGTTGATATCGACGAGATCGCCCGCCGCACAGCCTGCTTCCCGACGTCGTCAAGATCCTCGCCAAGGGCCAGCGCGGCCCAATGCGTCGGCGTCTCCGCGCGAGGCTTCATGCCTCAGCGTACCACCGGTTCCGCCAGGGGCGCTTCTCCGAGTTCGCGGCCGGAGTGTCCCCGAAGGCAATCGCGCGCGGGTTCAACACCGACAAGACGCCCGGTCCATTCACCGACGTCCGGATGCGCACCGCGGCGATCGAGGTCTTGCGCGGCCTCGTCGAGCGCGTGGCAATACAACCCCGCGAAGACGGCACCGAGATCCGAGATCAAACTCGCTTACAACATCGCGAGCATGATGCTCGCGCTTCCCCAACACCCGAGTGCTACCTCGTGGAGTAGGGCGACGTCAGATCGGTTCAGAGTTCGGCATCGTTGGTTGCGGGGAGCGGATTTGAACCTCTGACCTTCAGGCTTTGAACCTGACAGTCCCGCCACTCATACGAACCGGCTCACGTCAGCCGCTTCCGGGCCCGCAGGGCACAGAAGGGGGTAACAATACCGAAGATCGCTTCGCGCGATCACCCGATTGATGGACCAACATCACTCCGGATCAGATTTTTATCAGTGGCGACCGGACAAGCCATTGAGGATCCAGCTTGCGCGAGACGACCTTTACTCATCTGCCTCGACGATGACGCAACCAAAAGCCTGTAGCCGCTCAACGTCGTCGGGGTGGACATCGAGGATCAGGCCCATTGCATCCGAACGATACTTCCGGGCTTGGCCGTTGGCGCCGCTCATGTAGAAATTCTCGTTTGGCCTCGGCGCGCGCATCATCACGGATTTCGAGCGTGCGGGCTTGCCGAGCATCTCGGGCGTGATGCGGCCTCGGTTCTTAGCCAGATCCTTGTAGAACTCTACGCATCCGTCCATTGGCGTACACCGATGGATCCAGTCGAGCGCCTGCGCCAGGGCATCGACCTGGTCATCGTGCTTTCCGCCGGGAAAGGTCGTGATCTCGTGGACAAACTCGGCGCGCCAATGCGCGTGCTGTGGCAGATGCACAAAGCCGTTTTCGATCGTCGCGGTCTGTGCGTGCGCTCGCATCACCTTGTTGCCCTCCGGCGCATATTTCGTGATGCCGTGGACGCCCTCAGAGATGAGTTCCTGGATCAGCTGGGTGCCCGAAGCCTTGTCCTCGATCAGGATCACCTGGGCGCCGAACGCTTTCCACTGCTCTCGAACCGCGCGCCTGAGGTCGGGGTAGTTCAGCCGCTTGCGCAAGACGTGAAGGACGTAGATGTGCTTGTCCTTGAGGCCCAGGGTGATGCAGACGCTGTAGCTGCTGAGCTCGGTCGGTTTGTTCGCGGTGTCCCAGCTCTGGATTATCCTTTCGAACCTTTCCGGCGGCGTCGAGTAGGTTTGAAACCAGTCGGCCTTGATCAACCCGCCCCCGTATGGGACCGGGGCCTGCTGGTACTGAGCGGCAAAGAAAAATTCACCGATCGTGCTGCGGATCCGGTCCAGGATCTCGCGCGGCTCGCGCTCAGGATGTAGGACGTCGCCGGGCCGCCGGATGTGGGTGTAGGCGCCCAGCACAGTCTCGATGAGGTGCTCCTCATCCGCCTCGGCAATCGCCGGCAGCGACACCACTTCCCACGGCTCCTGAGCCAGCACGTGACCCACCAGGTCATCCTCATGCAGCCGCTGCATGATCAAGATGATGACGCCCTCTCGTTTTTCGTTAAGCCGGCTATAAAGGGTACCGTCATAAATGGCGTTTGCGGTGGCGCGCTGGGAGTCGGAGATGGCTTCATCCGGCTTCAGCGCGTCGTCGATAATGATGAAATTGGCGCCCCGACCGGTAAGGACGCCGCCGACCGAAGTGGCGTACCGCACTCCCTGGTCCGTGGTGGCGAACTCGTGCACCGCCTGCCGCTCACGGGCGAGCCGGGTGGGGAACACCCTCCGATACCAAGGAGCTGACATGACCATTCGGCAGTCCCGGGCATGCTTATCCGCGAGGTCCTGGCCGTAGCTCACACAAATGATCTGCTCGGAGGGATTGTGCCCCAGCAGCCATGCCGGAAAGGCTACTGAAGCGAGGAGCGACTTCCCATGGCGGGGAGGCACGAGGATGACAAGGCGCTTGATTTTCCCGAGCCGGCAGGCCTCGAGTTTCGAGGCGATGAGATCGAGGTGCCAATTCCACTTGAGTTGGGTTTGTGGGTTGAGTTCCTCGAAGCAGCGCTGGGCGAACGTGCTGAAATCGAGCCGCGTGAGGGCGGCGTAGTCAGTCGGTGTCAGAGTCTTTCTTTTCACGGTGAACCCTTTCTGCGATTCCCAAGAGGCGCTCCCGCACTCTCGCCATTGCCGCCTCGTCGCCGGCGCTCACGGCCGTGCGGGGGTCTTCGACTTCGCTGAGCTGGCCGTCGAGCCAAGGGATGAGGGCGTAGAGCTGGCGCATCGCCAGCAGGTCGCCGGAGGCCGCGCGATTGACGAGCTGCTTGAAGCTCGCCTCCAGCTTGGTGATCGATCGACGCTTGCCGTTTTCGGTGATGGTGACGCGCTCGGTGAGCGCGCGCTCCAGGAGGGTCGCGATGTTCTTCGAGCCCCTCGGGCGCCCCTTCGGGTTTGGGGATTGCCCCGGTTTGAAGCGGCTGTGGAGTGGCGGCTTGCCGTACCCCACGCTGTAGGCTTGACGTCGATCACCGGCCATGGCGCTTCCTCCGCTCCTGAGCGACGTCGTCGAATTTGCGCCCGCTCTTGGCGTGCCGGGCGTGATCCCGCGTGAAGGCCTGCCAACGCCGGATGACGGTATCCACGTATAGGGGGTCGATCTCGAGGCCGAAGCAGCGCCGGCCTGTGCGCTGCGCCGCGATCACGGTCGTGCCACTACCGAGGAAGGCATCGAGCACGATGTCGCCTCGGGCAGTGCAGTCGACGATGGCATCGACGAGCATTGCCGCCGGCTTGCCGGTCGGGTGCAGCGCGTGGAGATTCCCCTCCTCGCCGATTCGGCCAAAATCGTTGATGGCGGGGTAGGACCACACGTTGGTTCGGTGCCTACCGTGCCGACCGAGCTCGACGTTGTTCCGATGGCGGCCGCGGCCACTTTTGAACACCAGGATGAGCTCGTGCTGACTTCGGTAGAGCGAGCCCATGCCCGCGTTGCTCTTGACCCACACACAAAGGTTCACGAGGTCGCTGTAGGCCTCACGTCCGGCAGCCAGCAGCTCGCGAAGGTGCCGCCAGTCTATGCACACGTAGTGCAACGAGCCCGGCACGCTGTTCCGCGCGAGCAGCGTGCAGACCGTGCTCAGGAAGCGCGTGAACTCGGATTCGGTCATTTCGCCAACCGCCATTGCGAACTCGCGGTGGCGGATGCGGCCGAGGCCAGAGGCGTGGCCGTGGATCTGCACATTATAGGG
>Ga0335080_10007828_pt1 | contig 11107 bp, 7 predicted proteins | sample Lox_Sample_34_FD_206720 | JGI IMG/M metagenome (GOLD analysis project Ga0335080, IMG submission 206720) | Soil microbial communities from Loxahatchee National Wildlife Refuge, Florida, United States - Lox_Sample_3.4 | ecosystem: Environmental > Terrestrial > Soil > Wetlands | place: USA: Florida...
GGCGAAGACGCCTCAGTTCTCGGCCGACGTCGACGGGTTCACGCACGAGATCGTCTCGCCGCGCGACCCGGCCTCGGGGCTCCCGACCGGGAAGCGCCAGCACAAGCCGTTCACGATCACGGCGGACGTCGGAGCCGCATCGCCGTTGCTGATGCAGGAGCTCGTCACGAACGAGAACCTGAAGACGGTGACGGTGAGCCTCTACAAGCCGGGCACGACCACGGTCGGGACGATCGTCACGCTCACGAACGCGAGCGTGTCCGACTTCAGCAACGGGTGCGACGAGTTCTACCCGGCCTGCGAGACCTTCTCGCTGACCTACCAGAAGATCGAGTGGACCTGGGTGGACTCGAACACCACGGCCTCGGACGACTGGGAGACGCCGACCGCCTAGACGACCGATGCGAGGTGGGGGCCGGCGGGACGGCCGGCCCCCACCGTCTACCATTCCGGCGTGCCCGAGGATGTGACACGCAGGGACTTCCTCGCGCGAAGCGCCGCCGCAGTCCTGGCGGCCGGGGGGCTGTACGAGCTGGTCGACGGGATCGCGGCGCCGACCCGTGCCGCCGCGGCCACCGCAGCGCTGCCGCCCGAGCAGCACCTCCTCCTCGACGTGCCGGTGATCACGGACAACGGCGTCAACGTGCTCGTGCCGCCGCTCCACCACCAGCTCGTCACGGCGAAGCTCCGCGTCGCGAAGACGAAGGCGGCCCTGCTCGAGGCCCAGCGCGAGCTCGAGCAGGCGCTGAAGGCGATCGACAAGAGCTTCGCGCCGACGCCCGCAGGGCTCGGCCTCGTGGTCGCCTGGGGCCTGCCGTACTTCCGTCGCTACGTCGCAGCGCCGTGGGCGAGCCACGCCCCGCGCGACCTCCGCGCGAACGGGCCGGCGCTGCTCGACGCGATCCGATTCCCGAGCGACCCGGCCACGACGCTGCTCGAGCAGAACGACGTCGTCGTGCAGCTCCGGAGCGACAGCCTCGCGCACATCGCCCAGGGCGCGAGCGCGATCTTCGACCGGCTCGACGAGCTGTTCCAAGTCACGAGCATCCGCAAGGGCTTCGTCGGCGGCGGCTTCACCGGCAAGCGGAGCCTCCCGAAGCAGATGGCGCTCAAGGCCGGGATCCCCGGAGCCCTCCGCATCCCGGACAACGCCCAGCTCTTCCTCGGGTTCACCTCGACCCAGCAGAGCGCGCTCGGGCCCGACCCGATCGCGAACCTCGAGACGCTGCCGGGCCTCACCGACCAGTGGCCGGACGGCTACTTCCGCAGCGGCACCACGATGCACGTCTCGCACCTCTACCTCGATCTCCAGCAGTGGTACCGCGAGTTCGACTTCGACGAGCGGACCTGGGCCGCGTTCCGGCCCGGGCTGAAGGTGCCGAGCACGACGCGGACGCTGCCGGAGGGAGTGGCCCAGGTGACCGGCGTCGCCGACGTCGTCTCCGACTTCCGCACTGACGGGCTGACCGGGCACAGCTCGACGCTGCAGCCGGCGACCCGGCTGCCCGCGGACACGGTGGGCAACGACGGCATCACGTATCCCGCGGGGACGCCCGTGATCCAGCGGCCCGACTTCAACACGCTCGACAGCCCGTTCGCCTGGACGTCGAATCCCGCGCGCGACCGCCTCTTGAAGCACCCCTCCGCGGGGCTCCACTTCATCGGCTTCGCGCCGACGAGCGACACGTTCCACCAGGCCCGCCTCGCGATGGACGGCCACTACGCCGACGGGACCGTGCTCTCGGACAGCCCACGCTCGGCCCGGATGGGCTTCAACGCCGTGCTGCTGACGACGCACCGCCAGAACTTCCTCGTCCCGCCGCGGCGGCACCGCTCGTTCCCGCTGGCGGAGCTCCTCTAGGGCCTGAGCACAGCGCGCCGTGGCCCGGCGAGGAAGCCGGCTTCGACGAGGAGCGGCATCGCGTCGCTCTCGGTGACCGGCTTGCCGTCGAAGCGCTCGACCGCAAGCCGCTTCGCGCCGCCCGCCCGCACGTGCGCGACGAGCGCCGCGAGCGCCGGCCGGAGCCACGCCTCGTCGGGATCGCGCAGCGGCACGAGAGTGCGCCCCCCTCGCTCGACGAAGAGCGCCGCCTCGCCGCCGAGCAGGACGACCTGGGCGCCCGCGACGCGCGCGGCGCGGCCCTGCGACCGCTTCGGCCACGGCAGCGCGGCTCCGTAGGGCTGCGCGGGATCGGCGGCGGCCAGCACGAGCGCCTCCGCCTCCTCCCCGTCGCGCGGCCGGAGCTCGCGCAGCCGCTCGACCGCTCCGGGCAGCGCGAACTGCGCGCCGCCGAGCCCCTCGACGAAGTAGCCGCGGCGGCACGAGCCGAGGGTCTCGAGCGCGCGCAGCTCGCCGTAGACGGCGCCGTAGCCGCCGGGGATCCCCTCGCCGCGGACGCCGTCGCGCATCACGATCCCCTGCCGCTCGAGCAGGAGCTCGGCGAGCGCGCGCCGGTCGGGACGGCCCTCGAACAGGCGCGCGGTCGGCGACCAGCGGCCCTGCGTGGCGGTGATCGCAGCGGTCCGCGTTCGGGAGAACCGGCGGGGGCGCTCCGAGGACCGCGGCGCCTCGTAGCGGCGGCCGGCCCGCAACGGCGTCCAGGCGTCGTTCGTCACCTCACCCGCCCAGACGAGATCCCAGAGCGCGGGCAGGGCCGCCTCGGCGTCGAGCTCCGCCGCGGCGAGAAGGTCGTACCAGAACTCGGCGCTGCGCCCGAGCGCTCCGCGGAGCCGCTCGTGCGCCTCTCCGTCGGGCGGCGGCGCGGCGCCGGGACGACCGAGCACCGGCGCGTCGTCCCTGAAGAAGACGGCGACGCGGTCGAGCCCGGCGCCGACCCAGACGAGCTCGCCCGAGGCGCAGAGGGCGTCGAGCTGCTCGGGCCGGTAGCCGGGCACGCGGCGCGGCAGCACGTCCGACTCCCACAGCGAGACCGGGAGCGGCAGGCCCTGCAGCGGCACGAGCGCCTCGCGCAGAGTCGCGCGCCGCCCGATCCCGTGCCAGTGCGGGAGGAAGCGGCCGAGCGCGGCCTGCTCGGCGGGCTCGACCTCGCGGCGGAGCGCGGCGAGCGAGGCGCGGCGAAGGCGGCGCAGGACGTCCGGCTCGCACCACTCGCGCTCGGTGCCGCCCGGGCGCAGCTCGCCGCGGACGAGCTTCTCGTCGCGCTCGAGCTCGAGCAGCTCCGGCTCGACGTCGCGGCCGAAGCGCGCGTTCGCCTCGGCGGTCGTGAAGGGCCCGCGCCCGCGCGCGAAGCGAAGCACGAGCTGGGTGAGAGACTCCGGGCCGCCTTCGAGGAAGACGTCGGGCAACCCACTCGGCGGCATCGCACCGAGCGCGTCGCGGTAGCGGCCCGCGTCCTCGGCGGCGATCAGCCGCTCCTCGCCTGCGACCCTCACCCAGACCGCCCGCCGCCCGGCGACGAGCGGCTCCGCGAGCGCCGGGTCGAGCTCCGCGGCGCGCAGGTCCCCGCGCAGCCGCAGCACGTCGTGCAGCTCGTCCGGGGTGCGTGGCGCCCCGCGCAGCTGCGTCTCGACGCCGGCCAGTGCGCCCGGGTCGAGCAGGTCGCGCAGCTCCTCCTGTCCGAGCAGCTCGCGAAGGAGGTCGCGGTCGAGCGAGAGCGCCTGGGCACGCCGTTCCGCCGGCGGCGTGTCGTCCTCGTACATGTACGTCGCGATGTAGTCGAACAGGAGCGAGGCCGCGTAGGGCGAGGCGGAGGCGGTCTCCACGTCGACGAGATCGACCGCGCGCGTCTGCAGCCCGTGCAGGAGCCGCTTCAGCGCGGGCAGGTCGAACACGTCCTGGAGGCACTCGCGGTAGGTCTCGAGCACGACCGGGAACGAGCCGTAGCGGCGCGCGACCTGCAGGAGGCTCTGGGCCTTGAGCCGCTGCTGCCAGAGCGGCGTGCGCTGCCCCGGCCGCCGGCGCGGGATCAGCAGCGCACGGGCCGCGTTCTCGCGGAAGCGGGCGCCGAAGAGCGCGGTCTGCCCCACCTCCTGCACGACGAGCTCCTCGATCTCGTCCGGGCCGATCGCGAGCTCCGCGAGCGCCGGCGGCGCGTCGGCGTCGGGGAGGTGGAGCGCGATCCCGTCGTCGGACCACAGCGACTGCACCTCGACGCCGAGCGAGTCGCGCAGCCGCGCCGCCAGAGCGAGCGCCCACGGCGCGTGCACCCGCGCGCCGAACGGCGTGAGGATGCAGAGACGCCAGTCGCCGATCTCGTCGCGGAACCGCTCGACGACCACGGTGCGGTCGGAGGGGACGGCGCCGGTCGCCGCGGCCTGCTCGCGGAGGAAGGTGATCAGGTTGCCGGCGGCCCTCTCGTCGAGGAAGTGGCGGGCGGTGAGCCGGTCGAGCGCCTTCTCGTCGGAGAGCGCGACGAGCTCGCGCGAGGCGCGCCCGATCGCCTCGCCCAGCTCGTAGGGCCGCCCGATCCCCTCGCCCTTCCAGAACGGCACGGCCCCCGGAACCCCGGGCGCCGGCGAGACGAGGACCCTGTCCCGCGTGATCTCCTCGATCCGCCAGCTCGAGGCGCCGAGCAGGAACACCTGGCCCGCGCGCGCCTCGTAGACCATCTCCTCGTCCAGCTCGCCGACGCGCCCGCCGCCCTCGACGAGGAAGACGCCGAAGAGGCCGCGGTCGGGGATCGTGCCGGCGTTCGTGACCGCCAGCCGGCGCACTCCGGGGCGCCCGCGAACGACTCCGCCGGTGCGGTCCCAGACGATGCGCGGCCGCAGCTCGGCGAACTCGTCGGAGGGATAGCGCCCGGCCAGCATGTCGAGGACGTTCTCGAGCTGGACGCGCGAGAGGTCGGCGAAGGGATAGGCGCGGCGCACGAGCTCGAACAGCTCGTCGACCGAGATCTCCTCGTCGGCGCAGATCGCGACGACCTGCTGGGCGAGGACGTCGAGCGGGTTGCGCGGGATCACGGTCTCCTCGATCTGGCCCTCGGCCATCCGCTCCGCGACGACCGCCGACTCGAGCAGGTCGGCGCGGAACTTCGGGAAGATGCGCCCCGTGGAGACGGCGCCCAGCTCGTGCCCGGCGCGGCCGATCCGCTGCAGGCCTCGCGCAACCGACTTCGGGCTCTCGACCTGGATCACGAGGTCGACGGCGCCCATGTCGATCCCGAGCTCGAGCGACGAGGTCGCGACGAGGCAGGGGATCCCGCCGCGCTTCAGGAGCTCCTCGACCTCGACGCGCTGCTCGCGTGCGAGCGAGCCGTGGTGGGCGCGGGCGAGGTCTCGGCCGGCGAGCTCGTTGAGCCGCAGCGCGAGCCGCTCGGCGAGGCGGCGGTTGTTGACGAAGACGATCGTCGAGCGGTGGGCCTCGACGAGGCGGAGGATCTCCGGGTAGATCGAGGGCCAGATCGAGTTGCCCTCACCCGGCTCGCGCATGTCGTCGACCGGGACGACGACCCGGAGGTCGAGCTCCTTGCGCGAGCCCGCGTCCACGAGCCGGATCGGGCGACCGCCGGAGACGAACTTGCCGATCTCCTCGAGCGGCCGCTGGGTCGCCGAGAGCCCAACCCGCTGCAGCGGTCCTGCGACGAGCCGTTCGAGCCGCTCGACCGAGAGCGCGAGATGGGCGCCGCGCTTCGTGCCGGCGACGGCGTGCACCTCGTCGAGGATCAGCGTCTCGACCGAGCGCAGCTGCTCGCGCGCCTGCGAGGTGAGGAGAAGGTACAGCGACTCGGGCGTGGTGATGAGGATGTCGGGCGGCGTGCGGAGCATCGCCTGGCGCTCTCGCTGCGGCGTGTCGCCGGTGCGCACCCCGACGGTGAGCTTCGAGCCGATCCCGGCGAGCGGGCCGCGGAGGTTGCGCTCGACGTCGTAGTTGAGCGCCTTCAGCGGCGAGACGTAGAGGAGGCGGAGCCCGGCTCCGGGCGCCGCGTTCAGCTTGTCGATCCCGTAGAGGAAGGCGGCGAGCGTCTTGCCCGAGCCGGTCGGGGCCTGGATCAGCGTGTGGCCGCCGGCCGCGATCGCGGGCCAGCCGAGCGACTGTGCGGGCGTCGGGCCGTCGAACGTCCGCTCGAACCAGGCCCGGGTCCCTGGACTGAACGGCTTGAGCGGGTCCACCTGCCCAGCGTACAGTCCCGGGCATGGCCGGCTTCGCCGTCCGCGGCGAGTACTTCGAGTCCTGCAACTGCGAGGCGATCTGCCCGTGCCGCATGGTCGGCGGCGTCCCCGGCGGCCGCTCCACCTACGGCGTCTGCTACGGAGTGCTGAGCTGGCGGATCGAGGAGGGGCGGATCGGCGAGGTCGACGTGGACGGCCTGCTCGCCGCGCTCGTGATCTCGTACGACGACGACGAGCCGGGCTCGCCGTGGACGGTGCTCCTCCACGTCGACGAGCGCGGCGACGAGCGCCAGCGGGCCGCGCTCGAGGATCTGTTCCTCGGCCGGCTCGGCGGGCCTCACGTGCGCCTGCTCCCGTGGATCCGCAAGGAGAGCAACCTCGTCGCCGTTCGCCCGAGCCGGATCGAGCTCGAGCCGGAAGGCCGCGGTTACCGGCTGCGGGTCGCAGACGCGGTCGCGCTCCGGGCGACGACGCCGGTCGAGACCGACCAGCCCGTCGCCTGCGGGATCTCGGGGTACGAGCGGATCGGCACGGAGCTCTACGCCGACGAGCTCGACGTGAACGACGGGCCGTTCGCCTGGCGGCTGGAAGGGAACTGCGCGTTCGCGACCGATTTCGCGTACGCCTCGGAGTAGCATCACGGCGTGGCCGACGACCGCCTCTACTTCACGCCCGACGACGAGGCGAACGCGCTGCTCGCGAGCGATCCCGTCGCGCTGCTGATCGGCTTCGCGCTCGACCAGCAGGTCACGGTGCCGAAGGCGTTCTCCGGGCCGCTCGAGCTCAAGCGGCGGCTCGGCACGCTCGACCCCGGGCGGATCGCGACGACCGACCCGGCCGAGCTCGAGCGGGTCTTCCGCGAGAAGCCGGCGATCCACCGCTTCCCCGGCGCGATGGCCACGCGCACCCGCGACCTCTGCACGACGATCGTCGAGGAGTACGACGGCCGCGCGGAGCGGGTCTGGACGGAGGCGGCCGACGGGGCCGACCTCAAGCGGCGCCTCGGCGCGCTGCCGGGGTTCGGCGACATGAAGGTGCGCTCGATGCTCGCGGTACTCGCGAAGCGGTTCGACGTCCGCCCGCCCGGGATCGACGCCGTGCTCCCGGGGCATCCGACCCTGGGCGACGTCGACTCGCCCGAGGCGCTCGAGAGCTACCAGGCCGCCAAGCGCGCCTACAAGGCGTCCCTGCGGTCTGGCTCGGCTTGATCGAGCTGCGAACTCTCACCGACGGCGGCCAGACGCCGGACTCCGTCGCAGCGGAGCTCGCGTCGTTCCTCGCCGGGGCCGAGCGATCGCTCGACATCGCGATCTACGACGTGAAGCTGGACGGGCTGCCCGAGCAGGCGGTGCTGGGTGCGCTCGTCGGGGCACGCGAGCGCGGCGTCACGGTCCGGCTCGCTTTCAACTACGACCATCCCGGTTGGATGCACGGGCCGCCGCCGCCGATGACCGACCCGGAGCTCCTCGCCGCTCTCCCGGTCGAGACGCGTCCGATCCCCGGCGTCCCCGACCTGATGCACCACAAGTACGTGGTGCGGGACGGCAGCGCGGTGTGGACCGGCTCGACGAACTGGACCCTGGACTCGTGGACGCGCGAGGAGAACGTGATCGTGCGTCTCGCCTCCGAGGAGATCGCAGCCTCGTACACGGCCGACTTCGAGCAGCTCTGGCAGAGGGGCTCGGTCGAAGCGAGCGGTGCGGTCACGCCGACGCAGGTGGAGGTCGGCGGCATCCCGGTGCGCGCGTGGTTCTGCCCGCGCCGGGGGCTGAAGCTCGCGCACCGGATCGCGAACGCGATCGGGCACGCCGAGCACCGGATCCGCATCGCGTCGCCCGTGATCACCTCCGGGCCGATCCTGGGCTCACTCTGCGAGGTCGCTGCGGACGGGCACGTCGACGTCGCCGGCGTCGTGGACATCACGCAGATCGAGGAGGTCTTCTCGCAGTGGGCCGGCCACGCAGGAGCCGGCGAGTGGAAGACACCGGCGCTGAAGGCGGTGCTGCGGACCGCGCCGTTCTCGGGGAAGCGCTCGACCCCGTACACGCCGACGAGCATCCACGACTACATGCACGCGAAGCTGACGGTCTGCGACGACACGGTCTTCGTCGGCAGCTTCAACCTCTCCCACTCCGGTGAGCGGAACGCCGAGAACGTGCTCGAGCTCGAGGACGCCGCGATCGCGGACAGGCTCGCCGCGTTCGTGGACGAGGTGCGCGCCAGGTACCCTGCCGTCTCGCTGTGAAGATCGCCGCCGCCGCCATCGCGGCCGCCCTGGTGCTCGGCGGGGCGTCCGCCGCTCCGCCGCATCTCGCCGCCGCACCGAAGTGCGGGATCTTCCCCGCGTCCAACCCGTGGAACGAGCGGGTCGACTCGCTGCCGGTCGCGAGCGACTCGGCCGCGATCGTCGCCGCGATCGGCGCGAGCGGCAGCGTGCACGCCGACTTCGGCTCCGGGCTCTGGGACGGCGCGCCGATCGGGATCCCGGTAACGGTCGTCTCGAAGAGCCAGCCGAAGGTCAGAGTCGCGTTCGACTACGCCGACGAGAGCGACAAGGGGCCCTATCCGATCCCCGCGAAGGTGAAGGTCGAGGGCGGCGGCGACCGCCACGCGATCATCGTCGACCGCGACAGCTGCAGGCTCTACGAGCTGTACGCGCTGCATCACGGCGCGACTGGTTGGACGGCCGGCTCCGGGGCGATCTGGAACCTGAGCTCCAACCGGTTGCGACCGGCCGGCTGGACGTCGGCCGACGCCGCAGGGCTCCCCATCCTGCCCGGGCTCGCGCGCTACGACGACATCGCCTCGGGCGGAATCGAGCACGCGCTCCGCTTCACCGTCTCGCGCAGCAGGCGCGCATACGTCTGGCCGGCGCGCCACTACGCGAGCTCCGAGACCGACCCGAGCCTGCCGCCGATGGGGCTGCGGCTCCGGCTGAAGGCCGGCTTCGACACGAGCGGCTTCCCGCCCCAGGCCCGCGCGGTGCTCGAAGCGCTGAAGCGGTACGGGATGATCGTCGCCGACAACGGCTCGAGCTGGTACGTGAGCGGCGTTCCCGACCCGCGCTGGTCGAACGACGACCTCCACACGCTCGGCCGCGTCCACGGGTCCGACTTCGAGGTGGTGGACACCACGCCTCTCCACCATCCCTAACCCCCACCCGCCCACGGGGAAGACCAAAATAGCTCGCGCTGACGCGCTCGTCTGTGACGATTTCGTGCCGACTTTGCTCGCACCCTAGGATCAGTCCTGTGATCCTCGAGAACGGGACAATCCGCACGCTCGATCCCTCGCTCCCAGTCGCCCGCGCGCTCGCGATCGCTGGCGAGCGGATCGCGGGCGGGGTGGGCACCCACGAGACCTCGCTCGCGAGCCCCGAGACCGTGAACCTCGGCGGCCGGTGCGTCGTCCCGGGCCTCAACGACGCGCACGTCCACTTCCCGACCTGGGCGCTCGCTCAGAGCCAGGTCTCGCTCGACGGAGCGCAGAGCCTCGAGGAGGCCCTCTCGCGCGCCGGAGCAGCCGGCGCCGCGCTTCCCTCCGGCCGCTGGCTCCGCGGCCACGGCTGGCGTAGCGGCGACTGGTCGCCCGCCGTCGAGCCCACGCGCCAGGCACTCGACGCCGTCACCGGCGGCCGCCCCGCGGCGCTGATCGCGAAGGACTACCACTCGCTCTGGCTCAACACGGCCGCGCTCGCGCTGGCGAACGGCGACCTCGAGGTCGCGGGCGGCGTCGTCGAGCGCGACGCGGCGGGCGAGGCGACCGGAGTCCTCCGCGAGGAGTCGGCCTGGCGCTTCAAGGATCGCCACATGGTGACGAGCGACGACGAGTACCTCGACGCGATGAGGGCCGGGATCGAGCTGGCCCACACGCGCGGCGTCACCGCCGTCCACGACAAGGACGGCTGGCTCGGCGCGCTCCGGCTCTGGCAGCGCCTCGACGCGGAGGCCCCGCTGACTCTTCGCGTCCTGCAGTCGGTGCCACACGAGCAGGTCGGCGAGCTCCGGTCACTCGGCATCCGCAGCTCCTTCGGCAGCCCGATGCTGAAGCTCGGGCACCTCAAGGTCTTCATGGACGGCACGCTCGGATCGCAGACGGCGTGGATGCTGGACGGCTCGGGTGTCCAGATCACGAGCGGCGAGACACTCGCGGAGATCGTCCGTCACGGCGCCGAGGCGGGCTTCCCGGTCGCCGTCCACGCGATCGGGGACCGCGCGAACCGCGAGGCGCTCGACGCTTTCGAGGCGACCCAGGACACCTGGCGGCCGCTGGGCCTGCGCCACCGGATCGAGCACGCCCAGTGCCTCGCGCCGGAGGATCTTCCGCGCTTCGCGGCGCTCGGGATCGCGTGCTCGGTGCAGTTCTCCCATGCACCCTCCGACCGCGACCTGGCCGACCGCTTCTGGGCCGGGAAGACCGACGGCGCCTACGCGTTCCGCGCACTCTGGGATTCGGGGGCGCTCGTCGCGAACGGCTCCGACGCGCCGATCGAGGAGCTCGACCCGCTCGCCGGGGTCCGCGCGGGCGTCCGCAGGACGATCGACGGGCGCCCGGCCTGGCACCCCGAGCAGGCGGTGACCGTCGAGCAGGCGCTGCAGGCAACGACGGTGAACCCATCGTGGCTCGCGGGCGACGAGCACCGTCGCGGCCGGCTCAGGCCCGGCCTGCTCGCGGATCTCACGGTGCTCGACCGCGATCCGGTCGAGGATCTCGACGCGCAGGTCGTGGCGACGATGGTCGCCGGCCGCTGGGTGCACAACCCGCCGCCCTGGGACTGACGTCACGGATCCGGCACGGTTCCGTCACCCACGCGTGCGCCGCGCGGGGATAGCCTCGACGGCACGTGGGGAGGGAGGTGGGGGTCCCGGATCTTGACGCGTGAACAATGAGGACCGCGACGGCCGGCCCGAGCCGTTCGCTTGACCGGCCGCCTCGCTACAATGCGTGCAATGCGCACGATGAACCCCGTTCACGTCAAGCCGAGCTGCTCGGTCGCCGCGTGCGCCGAGATCATCGGCTCCAAGTGGACCGCGCT
>Ga0335080_10007830_pt1 | contig 11107 bp, 8 predicted proteins | sample Lox_Sample_34_FD_206720 | JGI IMG/M metagenome (GOLD analysis project Ga0335080, IMG submission 206720) | Soil microbial communities from Loxahatchee National Wildlife Refuge, Florida, United States - Lox_Sample_3.4 | ecosystem: Environmental > Terrestrial > Soil > Wetlands | place: USA: Florida...
TCGAGGCGCTTCGGGTACCGGCGCAGAGATCATCCCCATTGCTCAGGATCAATGCGCCTATAGCACATAAAGGGACATTAACATCAGCAGGGAAAGGGCTGTAGAGTACCTCTCTTTCCCAACAAGGCGCCATGATTTCAGGCAAGGGGCCTCGGAGACACAGCTATGGCCAGAGAAAGTACACAGCACAAGCTTGATCGCGTCCGTTCACCACGCGTGCATATCACCTACGACGTCGAGATCGGCGACGCGATCGAATTGAAGGAACTGCCTTTTGTCATGGGCGTTCTGGGGGATCTGACCGGGCAGCCGGAACAGCCGCTGGCCGCCCTCAAGGATCGCAAATTCGTCGAAATCAATCCGGACAACTTCGACAGCGTGCTCAAGGGAATGAATCCGCATCTGGCCTTCTCGGTTCCCAACAAGTTGAGCGACGACCCCAACGCCGGCCAGGTGGGAGTCAATCTCAAATTCGAGAGCCTCGACGACTTCTCGCCGGAGAACGTGGCCAAGCAGGTGGGTCCGCTCAAGGAGCTGCTGGATCTGCGTACGCGGCTTTCTGACCTGCGCGGCAGCCTGCAGGGCAACGACAAGCTCGATGAAGCGCTGTTCGAAGCTGTATCCAACACCGAGTCCCGCGAGAAGCTCAAAGCTGAACTTGGCGTGCCGACTGGAGGTGGAGAATGAGTCCCCAAGAACAGGCAGCAGCGGTTGCCGCTGAAGCAACAACGCAAACCGCAGAGGCAGGTCTGCTCGACCAGATCGTGGCCCAGGGCCGCTTCACTCGCGACGCCGCGACGCTGGAGCGCGGCCGCGACATGGTGAAGGAGTTTGTCAACCAGGTATTGCAGGGGCAGATGACGCTGAGCCGCGACGCCGAGGCCACCATCCAGGCCCGCATCGCGCAGATCGACCGTCTGATCTCGCTGCAGTTGAACGAAATCCTGCATTATCCGGCGTTCCAGAAGCTGGAAGGCACGTGGCGCGGCATCAAGTACCTGATCGACCAGTCGGAAACCAGCGACATGCTCAAGATCAAGGTGCTGAACGCCTCCAAGCGGGAATTGCTCAAGGATCTGCAGCGCGCGCCGGAGTTCGACCAGAGCGCGCTCTTCAAGAAGGTCTACGAAGAAGAGTTCGGCGTCTTCGGCGGCGCGCCTTTCGCGGCGCTGGTGGGAGACTACGAGTTCGGCCGCGGCCCCGAAGATATGGAATTGCTTGAGCGCGTCTCCCAGGTGGCCTCGGCGGCGCATGCGCCGTTCATGACGGCGGCCAATTCTGACCTTTTGAATCTGTCGAGCTACACCCAGCTCGGAGCCCCGCGCGACATCGCCAAGATCTTCGACTCGACCGAATACGCCAAGTGGAAGAGCTTCCGCCAGTCGGACGATTCGCGCTACGTGGCCCTCACGCTTCCGCACATTCTCATGCGCCTGCCCTACGGCAAGGACACCAAGCAGATCGAGGCCTTCGACTACGAAGAGTCGGTGGACGGCAGCGATCATTCGAAATACCTGTGGGGCAATGCGGCATATGGTTTGGCTGCCCGCCTGACCAACTCCTTCGCCAAGTACGGCTGGTGCGCGTCGATCCGCGGCGTCGAGGGCGGCGGCCTGGTGGAAGGATTGCCGGCGCACACCTTCCGCACCGACGAGGGCGACGTGGCGCTGAAGTGCCCCACCGAAGTGGCGATCACCGACCGCCGCGAAAAGGAGCTGGCCGACCAGGGTCTGGTGCCGCTGGTTCACTGCAAGGGCACCGACTACGCGGCCTTCTTCAGCGTGCAGACGGCCAACAAGCCCAAGCTCTACGACAAGGACGCGGCCAACGCCAACGCGCGGCTGTCGGCGCAACTTCCCTACATCCTGGCCATGTCGCGTTTCGCCCATTATCTGAAGGCGATGATGCGCGACAAGATCGGCAGCTTCATGACCCGCCAGGATTGCGAGAAGTTCCTCAACCAGTGGATCAGCAACTACGTCGTCTCCGACGACAACGCCTCGCAGGCGGCCAAGGCGAGCCATCCATTGCGCGAGGCTGTCATTCAGGTTTCCGAAGTTGCCGGAAAGCCGGGCGCGTATCGCGCGGTCGCATTTCTGAAGCCCCATTTCCAGCTGGACGAATTGTCTGTTTCCCTTCGTCTGGTGGCCGATCTGCCTGCATCGGCTCGGAAATAAAGGGAAGACTATTTAGCCGGCGCAAGCAAACACGGCAAGGCGATCAAAGCGCATGCCGGTCGAGAGGAGCAAACCAATGGCAGTTGATTATTTTCTGAAGCTGGAAGGGATCGACGGCGAATCGGCCGACGAGAAGCACTCCAAAGAAATAACGCTTATGAGCTGGAGCTGGGGCGGCACGCAGACCACCACCGTGGCCGGCACCGGCGGTTCGGGCGCGGGCAAAGTGAGCCTTAGCGATCTGAACATCATGGCCTATTTCGACAAGGCAACGCCCAAATTCCTCAAAACGTTGTACAAGGGCGAACATATCAAGTCGGGAACGCTGACCGCCATCAAGGCCGGCGCCGACGGCAAGCCGTACCTCAAGGTGGACCTCACGGAGCTGTTTGTGACCAGCGTGCAGGTTTCGGCGTCGTCCGAAATTCCCACCATCAGCGTCTCGTTCAGCTACAACGAGATCAGTGTCGATTACTCGACGCAGAACGAGCAGGGCCAGGTAACGAGCACCGGAGCGGTGAAGTATAGCACGAAGGCCAACAAGACCACGTAAGGCGGCCCGCGTATGGACGCGCTATCTCTCTACCGCGCCGGCCGTCTTAAAGAGGCCATCGATGCGCTTGGTGACGAGCTGAAGAAACAGCCGCTCGACACCAAGCGCCGTACTTTTCTTTTCGAGCTGCTGTGTTTCGCCGGCGACTACGGCCGGGCCGAAAAGCAGCTCGATGTTCTCGCCGACACCAACAAGGATGCCGCCGCCGGATCCATGCTCTACCGCGCCGCTCTGCACGCCGAGCGGGAGCGGCAGGACATGTTCGGCCGCGATGCCTTGCCCCTGGGAGCGCCTCGTCCCGTTTCCGGCGGGGAGTTGAACGGCGAGGCCTTCGAGGAGATCTCCGACGCGGATCCGCGCATCGGGACCAATCTCGAAGCGTTTATCGCCGGCAGTTATACATGGATTCCCTTTGCCTATATCGAATCGATAGAAACCGAGCCGCCCAAGAGGCTGCGCGATCTGCTATGGCTGCCTGCCATTCTTCACACCACGTCCGATTTCCGACTCCAGGATCTCGGCGAGGTTCTGCTTCCGGTCATCGCGCCCCTCTCCTGGGCCCATGCCGACGATGCCGTGCGCCTCGGCCGCACCACGGTGTGGGAAGACGATCCGAAGCACGGACAACTGCCCCTCGGCCAGAAGCTGCTGCTGCGCGGGGAGGAAGAGGTGCCGTTCCTCGAGATGCGCAAGCTCACCTTCCAGCATGCCGAGGAGAGGGCCGAAAGTGCCACTGCGTGATGATCTGCTGAATCCGATTCCGGGCGGTAATCCTTCAGGGGCAAGTCTTCGCTACGAGCGCGTCTACGATCAGATCAAGGAGGCGCGAACCGAAGGCGAGGATTCCATTCTGGGCAACCTCGCCGCGCCGAAAAAGGCAGATCTGAACCTGGTGATCAAGCTGGCCGGCGAATCGCTGGCCACGAAAAGCAAGGATCTTCAGCTGCTGGCCTGGCTGGTCGAAGCGCACGTCAAGAAGGAAGGCATCGGCCTGATCCCGCCTTCTCTCAAGCTCTTCAAGGACATGCAGGAGCAGTTCTGGGACACGGTCTATCCGCTGATCGAAGACGGCGACCTGGGCATGCGCGCCGTTCCCATCGAATGGGCCGCCAACCGGATCACGGACATTCTCCGCTTCTCGCCAATTACGCGCGACGGCCTGCATTACTTCCAATACAAGGAGTCGCGCGCCATCGGCTACGAGGCCGATGCCGAATCCAGCGACGCCAAGCGCGAGACGCGCGCCGCGGCCATCGCCGATGGCAAGGTCACCGGCGAGGATTTCGACAAATCGTTCAACTCCACGCCCAAGTCCTGGTACGTCCAGATGTCGGAGAACTTCCGCTCCTCCATGGAAACCCTGGAGGATCTGCAGATTTTCTGCGAAGAAAAGTACCACGACGATGCGCCCGGTTTCAGCAAGCTGCGCACGGCGCTCGAGGAAGTGGGCCAGGTTGTCAGCTCGCTTCTCAACGAAAAGCGGAAGACCGATCCGGACGAGCCGGTGGCCGAAGCCGAACCCGAGGCGGAGCCGGAGGCCGAGGCCGAGGCTCAGGTGGAGGAGGTCGCCGAAGCCGCGCCCAAAGCCAAGGCGAAGGCCGGCAAATCTCTCTCTGCTGAGCCCGTGGACAAGGAAGACGCCATCGCGCGTATTCAGGCCTGCGCCAGGTTTTTTCAGACCGACAGCCCGGCTAGCCCGGTCGCCTACCTGCTGCAGACTTCGCTGCGGCTCGGCGAGATGCGCGAGCAGGGAAGTTATCCTGCGTACGATTTTCTGGCGCCGCCGGCGACCGAAACCCGCCAGAACCTGAAGCGGCTGGCCGCGGAGTCGAACTGGGTCGAACTGCTCAATGCGGCGGTGGCCGCCGCCGGCGAGCCCTGCGGCCGCTCCTGGCTCGATGTTCACCGTTACATCTGGAGAGCCAGCACCGAAGCCGGTTATTCGGGCGTGGCCACCACCGTGATCACCACGCTGCAATCGCTGATCAAGGACCTGCCCGAGATTGGCACCTGGACGCTGAGCGACGACACGCCCACCGCCAATCCGGAGACGCAGAAGTGGCTCGAGGAGATGGTGATCCCCAAGCCGCCGGAGCCGGTCATCGTGGAGGTTCCGGTGCAGGCGCAGCCGGAAGCCCAGCCGGTATATGCATCCTCCCGGGACGGACACGAAAAAGAAGAGGCCGCCGAGCCGGATGTGCTGGATCTGGCTCGCGACCTGATGGCGCGCGGCCAGTTGCCGCAGGCCATCCAGCTGCTGATGCGCGACGCGGCGCAGCAGGCGAGCGGGCGCGGGCGCTTCCAGCGCCGGCTGCAGATGGCCCAGATGTGCGTCAACGCCGGACAGGGCAAGGTCGCCTATCCCGTTCTCGAAGAGCTGGTCAAGGAGATCGATCAGCGCCAGCTCGAGGAATGGGAAGGGACCGACATGATTGCGCCCCCATTCGCACTATTACTGCGCTGCCTGGGCAAAAGCGGCGACGAAAGCCTGCGCGACAGCGTGTTTTCCAGGTTGTGCCGCATCGATCCCATCGCCGCGATGGATGTTTCCCGGTGAGATGAAAGGAAGCCGCAAGCTTGGCGCGCTCCGCCACAGAAACGCTGGTGACGCAATCGGTGCTCGACCGCCTGTTGGCGGTGGAGGACTGGCCCACGACGCGCTCGCAATCGGTGCGCTATTTCAAGGATGCGCTGCGCCGCGATCTGGAGTGGCTGTTGAACACGCGCCAGCCGCACATGCCTGAGCTGGCCGACTATACGGCAGCCAAAGCCACGGTCATCAATTACGGGCTGCCCGATATCTCCTCGCTCGGCCTGATGTCGGCCGCCGATCACAAGTCGCTTCGCGTGGCCATCGAGCAGTGCCTGCGCAACTTCGAGCCGCGTCTGACCGATGTGCACGTCACGCTGCAGGAGTCGGACACCGTCGACCGGCGGCTTCGCTTTCATATCGAAGGGAACATGAAGCTCGATCCGGCGCCGGAGGAGATTTCGTTCGATACCGTGCTGGAGCTGGCCAGCGGCGAGTATAAGGTGAAGTAACCATGCGCGAAGAGCTGCTCGAATACTACGAACGCGAACTGGCCTACATGCGCCAGCTGGGGGGCAAGTTCGCCGAAAAGTATCCGCGCGTCGCCAGCCGTCTGCTGCTCGAGCCCGACCGCTGCGACGACCCGCACGTGGAGCGGCTGCTGGAAGCCTTCGCTTTTCTCGCCGCGCGCATTCATCTGCGCGTCGACGACGACTTTCCCGAAGTCACTTCGGCGCTGCTGGGACTGGTTGCGCCGCATTACCTGCGTCCCATACCGTCGATGACGGTCGTCGAATGCCAGTTGGATCCGGAGCAGGGAAAGCAGACCGCCGGCAAAGTCATGCCGCGGGGAACGGCGATCGCCACCAAGCGCCTGGTCGACGGCCAGCCGTGCCGCTTCCGCACCGCGTATCCCATCGAGCTGTGGCCGTTTACGGTGAGCGAGTGCGAGTGGCGCCAGCCCGAGCGGATCGCCGATCCGGTGCGCGTGCCGGGAGCCTCGGGTGTTTTGCGCGTGCGTCTGCAATGCGCGCGCGACGTTTCCTTCGCGCAACTCAATCCCGCGCGCGTGGCTTTCCATCTCACCGGCGAGACCAACGTTATTCATACGCTCTACGAACTGCTCTGTCGCAACTGCATTTCCATTCTGGTGCGCAATCCGCAGCAGCGCGGCGGCAAGGCCATTTCCGTCCCGGTGGCGCGTCTGCGCCCCATGGGCTTCGAGGAAAATGAGTCGCTGCTGCCGTTTCCCCGGCGTTCGTTCGACGGCTACCGGCTGATCCAGGAGTACTTCACCTTTCCGGAAAAGTTCCTCTTCTTCGAGCTGAGCGGGCTGAATGCGATTGCGCAGGCCGGCTGCGGAGAGAGCGCGGAGATTCTCTTCTTCTGCTCGCGCTTCGACCGGCCCGAGCGCGGCCAGGACCTGGAGACCGGCGTCTCGGCGCGCACCCTGCGCCTGGGCTGCACGCCGGCGGTGAATCTCTATTCGCAGGTGGCCGAGCCCATTCTCATCACGCACACCAAGCACGAATATCGCGTGATCCCCAACGCGCGCCGGCAGGAATCGATGGAAGTCCATTCCATCGACGAAGTGCTGGCGTCGAACACCACCCGCCGCGAGAGCATTCCTCTGGAGCCGCTTTACTCCTACCGATTCCAGGCGCGCAAGGAAAGCGGCCGCACCTACTGGCACGCCGTGCGCCGCCGCAATGAAGTGGGAGAACGCGAGCCGTCGACCATGCACCTGTCGATCGTCGACATCGACGGGGTGCTGACGGAGCCGAATGCGGAAGTGCTGACCGTGCGCTGCTCGTGCTCGGATTTCGATCTGCCCTCGCGTCTGCCTTTCGGGCTCGAGGACGGCGACTTCGCGGCCGAGGAATACCCGGTGATCCGGCAGATCACGGCGCTGCGCCGGCCCACGCCCAGCTACGATCCGCCCCGCGCCAAGGGACAACTATGGCGGCTGGTTTCGCAGCTTTCGCTCAATTACCTGTCGCTTACTGAGGAGGGCTGCGCCTCGCTGCAGGAGATCCTGCGCCTGCACAACTTCACCGATTCGTCGTACCTGGAAAACCAGATCGGCGGCATCATGCAGATCTCTTCGCGGCCGCACTTCGCCATCATGCAATCGGTCTACGGAAATCTGCCGGCACGGGGCACGCGCGTGGAGGTGGAGTTCGACGAGCGGCAATTCGTGGGCGGCGGCGTGTATCTGTTCGGCAATATTCTCGACCGTTTTCTCGGCTGCTACACTTCCATCAACAGTTTCTGTCAACTTGCAGCGCGCACCAGCCAAAGAAAGGAGCCGCTGGGCGAATGGCCACCGAGGGCGGGGTACAAACCGCTGATCTGAAAACCGATCTCCGATTCGCCGCGGTGCGCGAACTTCTGGAGAAGGAGCCATACTGCGTCCAGTTTTTCCAGGCCGTGCGCCTGCTGGAGAGGCTCTACCCGGAGCGCAAGCCGGTGGGGCTGTTCGTCTCGCCCAGCAGCGAAGTGGTGCAGTTTTCGTCCGTTCCCACGCTGGCGTTTCCGGCCAGCGAGATTCAGGATATAGAGACCGGCAAGGATGGCCGGCCGCACATGTTCGTCAACTTCATGGGGCTGAGCGCGGCGGTCGGAGTCCTTCCCCACGCCTATACCGAATTCCTGCTGGAGCGCGCGCGCGCCAAGGACCGCTCTCCGGGCGAATTCCTCGATATCTTCAACCATCGCATCATTTCGCTGTTTTATCGGGGCTGGCAGAAGTATCGCTTTTACATCGCCTTCGAGCGCACCGGCGCCAGCGACGACGTGATCAGCTCACGGCTGATGGACCTGATCGGCCTGGGCCTGGAGCCGCTGCACCACCGCATGGAGATCGCCGACGATGCCTGCATGTACTATGTCGGCCTGTTGTCGCAGCGGCGGCCCACCGCGCAGGGGCTCAAGCAGCTTCTCGAGGACTATTTCGAAGTTCCGGTGGAGGTGGAACAGTTCACCGGGACGTGGCGCCGTCTCCCCCCCGGCAATCTCACGTTTCTGCGCGACCGGGGCGTGTTCAGCGAGCAGCTTGGCATGGGGACGATCGTCGGGGACGAAGCTTTCGATCAGCACGGCGCAGTGACCATCCGCCTGGGGCCGATGCGATTCGACCGCTACCAGGAGTTTTTGCCCGGAGCCCGCGCCAGCAGCGAATTGCGCGAGTGGCTTCGTTTTTATACCAATCGCGAATTCGATTTCGTCGTCCGCCTGGTGCTGGAGCGCGAGGAGGTTCCGCGCATGAAGATGGGCACCGAAGGGGCCGAGGCTTCGCGGCTCGGCCTGGTGAGCTGGATCAAGAACCGCCCGCTCGATCGCGATCCGGACGAAGCCACATACCGCCTGACCTAACCCGAGGGAACGAGCAGTACCTGGAGACTGACCATGAGCCTGAATCTGAAGTCCCTGATCGGCAAGGTGAATGACGCCACCCGCAGCGCTCTGGAAGCGGCGGCCGGCCTTTGCGTTGCCCGCACCCACTACGACATTGAGATCGAGCATTTCCTGCTCAAGGCGATCGACAGCTCGGACAACGATATCGCCTTTATCCTCAAGCAATACGGCGTCGACCGGTCGCGCTTCACCGGCGAGCTGCAGCGCAGCCTGGATCGTCTGAAGACCGGCAACGCGCGCAGCCCCGCTTTCAGCCCGCAGCTGGTGAAGATGCTGACCGAGGCATGGACCATCGCGACCATCGAATACGATGCGGCGCAGGTGCGCAGCGGGTTTGCGCTGCTGGCGTTGATCACCGACGTCGAGCTGGGACGGCTTCTTCGCGACATCAGCAAAGAGATCCAGCTGATTCCGCCCGAGGCGCTGCGCAAGGACTTCTACACGGTCACGCAGAAATCGAAGGAAGTTTCGCCCTCGCTGGCGACCGGCGGTCCCGGGGTGCCGGCCGAGGCGGGCGCTGCCGGCCGTCCCGGAGGGACGGGAAAGACGCCGCATCTCGATCAGTACACGGAGAACCTGACGGCGAAAGCCAAGTCGGGCAAGATCGATCCGGTGCTCGGGCGCGACATGGAAATCCGCCAGGTGGTCGACATTCTCATGCGGCGGCGGCAGAACAACCCCATCCTCACCGGCGAGGCGGGCGTGGGCAAAACCGCGGTCGTCGAAGGCTTCGCGCTCCGCCTGGCCACCGGCGATGTGCCCCCACCGCTGCGCAACGTGCAGCTCCATGGCCTCGACCTGGCTCTGCTGCAGGCAGGCGCGGGCGTGAAGGGCGAGTTCGAGAACCGTCTGAAGGGACTCATCGAAGAAGTGAAATCCTCGCCGCATCCGATCATTCTGTTCATCGACGAAGCGCACAACATGATCGGCGCGGGCGGCCAGGCCGGGCAGAACGATGCCGCCAACCTGCTCAAGCCGGCGCTGGCGCGCGGCGAGCTGCGCACCATCGCCGCGACGACGTGGTCCGAGTACAAGAAGTTCTTCGAAAAAGACGCGGCGCTGGCGCGGCGCTTCCAGGTGGTCAAAGTGGAGGAGCCGTCGGAGACGCAGTGCGACACCATGATGCGCGGCATCGTGGGAGCTCTGGAAAAGCATCACGATCTGCGCATCCTCGACGAGGCGGTCACTTCCACGGTGCGCCTGACGCACCGCTATCTCGCCGGCCGGCAGTTGCCCGACAAGGCGGTGAGCGTGCTGGATACGGCGTGCGCGCGTCTCTCGCTGGGCCAGAATACGATTCCTCCGGCGATCGAGGACTCGACACGCCATATCGACGATCTCAAGGTGCAGAAGCAGATCCTGGAGCGCGAAACCACGACCGGCGGAGAACATTCCGAAAGGCTGACGGCCATCGCCGAGCAGTTAACGAAAGAAGAAGAGAAGCTGGCCAGCCTGCGCGCGCAATGGGAGCAGGAGACCGCGCTGGTGAAGCAGATTCGCGCCATGCGCACGGCGCTGGAGACAGGCGCGGAGAGCGTGAATGTGGAGGGCGACGGAAAAGCGCCGGTCAAGCCGACGCTCGAAGCCCTGCAGGCGCTGGAAGAGGAGCTGACGCGGGTGCAGGGAGAAAATCCCCTCATTCATGTCTGCGTCGACGAGCGCATTGTCGGCGAAGTGATCTCGGCATGGACCGGCATTCCGCTGGGCAAGATGGTCAAGGACGAGATCGCCGCGGTTCTCCAGCTCGACAAGCATCTCAACAAGCGCGTCATCGGGCAGGACCACGCTCTGGCGGCGATTGCCCAGCGCATCGTCACCTCGCGCGCGCGCCTGGACGATCCGGGCAAGCCGGTGGGCGTGTTCATGCTCGTCGGCCCCAGCGGCGTGGGCAAGACCGAGACCGCGCTGGCGCTCTCTGATCTTCTGTACGGCGGCGAGCGCAATCTGATCACGATCAACATGTCGGAATTCCAGGAAGCGCACACCGTTTCGACGCTCAAAGGCTCCCCCCCGGGATACGTGGGCTACGGCGAAGGCGGCGTGCTGACTGAAGCGGTGCGAAGGCGGCCGTACGCGGTGGTGCTGCTCGATGAAGTGGAGAAGGCGCACCCCGACGTGCTAGAACTCTTCTACCAGGTCTTCGACAAGGGCAACATGGAAGACGGCGAAGGCCGCTCCATCGACTTCAAGAATTGCATCATCATTCTCACCACCAACGCGGGAACCGACACGCTGATGAAGCTGACCGCCGACAAAGAGACCATGCCCGACAGCGAGGGCCTGGCCGCGGCGCTCAAGCCGGAGCTGAACAAGATCTTCAAGCCGGCGTTTCTGGGGCGCATGCTGATCATTCCCTATTTCCCGGTGCGCGACGAAGCGCTGAAGAAGATCATCCTGCTCAAGGTGAGCAAGATTCAGCGCCGGCTGAGG
>Ga0335080_10007831_pt1 | contig 11106 bp, 11 predicted proteins | sample Lox_Sample_34_FD_206720 | JGI IMG/M metagenome (GOLD analysis project Ga0335080, IMG submission 206720) | Soil microbial communities from Loxahatchee National Wildlife Refuge, Florida, United States - Lox_Sample_3.4 | ecosystem: Environmental > Terrestrial > Soil > Wetlands | place: USA...
CCACCCTCGCCGCCGACGATGACGAGTGTCCCGCGACGGGTGAGGGCGCGGCGCAGCTCCGCCAGCGACCGCCGCCCCGCCGTGTCGAGGATGAGATCGTAGTACCGGCTGCCGTCGCCGAAGTCCTCGCTCGAGCGGTCGATCACGTGATCGGCGCCGATCGAGCGGACCAGGTCGACCCTCGCCGGGCCACAGACACCGGCCACCTCGGCGCCGAACGCCTTGGCGAGCTGCACCGCGAACGTGCCCACGCCACCGCCGGCGCCGATCACCAGCACCTTCTGCCCCGGCAGCACCCGGCCCTTGTCGCGCAGACCCTGGAGCGCCGTGACGCCCGAGACCGGCACCGCCGCCGCCTGCTCGAAGGTGAGGTTGGTCGGTTTCGGCGCCAGGCGACCGGCCGGCACAGCAACGTACTCAGCAAACGAGCCGTCGCCGGCGGGCTTGCGACCGTAGACCTCGTCGCCCGGCTGGAACTGCCGCACGTTCGCGCCGACCGCCTCGACGCGCCCCGCGAGGTCGTTGCCCGGCACGCGCGCCCTGGGGGTGCGCAGCCCCAGGCCCATGAGGCGCACCAGGTAGGGCATGCCGGCCGTCACATGCCAGACGCCGGGGTCGACCCCGGCCGCGTGCACCCGCACCAGCACCTCGTCGTCGCCGGCCACCGGCTTGTCGGCCTCGCCCAGGTGCCACACGTCGGGTGGGCCGTACGCGTCTTGCACGATCGCCTGCATGGATCCCCCCTGCTGTCGGCCGCCCCACGGTCCTCCTCGTTCGAGACCTGAGGCACGCAGGAGACGATACCCCACGCCGCGGTTTTAGCGACCTGGCGATCCTGCGCCGCGCCGTCAGCGACCGGGCCCCTGGCGTGGCCGGCGCTGCGCGTCGCGGTAGCGGCGCTTCACCTCTTTCTCCGCCGCCGATTCGGACGGCTGCGTGTGCACGAAGACGGCCGCGACCAGGCCCGTGCTCGCCAAGGCCACCATCAGCGCGACGACGCCGATCCACCAGGCCATGTACCACAGCGCGGCGACGAGACCGGTGACGGTCAGCGCGATGCCGAGCAACGCGATCCCCAGTGTGTACCAGAGAGCGACGATCGAGCGTTTGCTCTGCTGGGCCTTTCGCTCCTGTGGGTCCGGAAAGTAGGCCTCGGCGTCGGGATACCCGGCGTCCTTGAAGGCCTGCAGCGTGAGATCGTCGAGCCCGACCTCCTTCATGTCCTTGACCAGCCTGAGCACGCACATGCCGGCCACGGTCAGCGGCAGCGCGCAGGCGAAGGCGGCGATCGCGACCAGGATCGCGGTATCTTTCGGGCCCACCGTGAGCAGGGCCGAGATGAGCAGGATGTTGAACGCGATCAGGCCGCCGAAGACCCAGGTGCCGACCTCGAACAGCCACGGTGTCGTACGCTCGAGCAGGATCGCGTCGGCGCGCATGGCGGCGCGGGCCTCCACATCAAGGTCCGAGGGCAGTGCCCCGCTCGCCGGCCGCTGATCGGTGGGCCCCACACCGCTCGCCGGCCGCTGATCGGTCGGCCGCGCATCGCTCGCCGACCGCCGCTCGGTGGGCCTCGCACCGCTCGCCGGCCGCCGCTCAGCCGGCGCAGGCTCGCTCACGCCGTTCGGGCCTGCGTGTCGCCGACACGCTCGGCCTCTTTCTTTACGTCGTTGGCGTAGCGCGTGAACACGGGGCCGAAGTCGGGCATCGCGCGCTTGGCCAGCGGCAGCATGAGGCCGGAGAAGCGCTCCTTCATGGCGAAGTCGGTCGAGCCGTCGGGGCGGGGCGTCACGACGAAGACGCGCACTCCCTTCATGAACGGAGCCGTGCCGCCGATCCACGCCATTCGCCGGTTCGGCACCACGTCCGAGATGCGCGGCGTGAAGGTGCGCTTCGTGCCCGGGGCGTGAACGCGGATGCGTTGACCTTCACGGATCTCGCCGTCGATGCCGCTCACCGTCGAGTTCCAGCGCGGAAAGCCCGCGGCGTCGGTCAGCAGGCGCCAGATGGTCTCGGCACTCGCCCTGACGTTGACCTCCACCGCGCAGCTCATCGAGAACGCGCCGCTCGTCTGCGCGATCCTCGGCTGGTCGCTCTGTGTGGGTTCGCTCATCTTTTCGCCTCCTTACGATTCAGCTTCCCGGCGCGGCGGCGGGGAAACGTGGCCGCACGGCGCGCTCGCACGGCCGAAGTCGGCCGTGCCGGCGGCGAAGCGGTTTGGCGCGGCTGGCTGACGTGCAGGACTGAGCGAGCGGCGCCTGTGAGCGAGAGGACCATGGAGGGACGGATATGATGACCCGGCAAACAGAGAATCTCGGCCCGGGCGCCGGCGCCGCGACGCCACACCTGCCGGCGCTGGGCCGGCGCGGCGGCGGGTGGGTCGTCGCGCAGATGACGCTGCTCGGCGTCGCCGCGGTGGCGGGGGTCGCCGGCCCCGCCTGGCCCGCGGGCGGACGCAGGTTCCTCCGCCCGGCGGCCGCCCCCGTCGCACTGGCGGGCCTGCTCCTGCTGGCCGGCGGCGGCGCCCGCCTGGGCCGCCAGCTCACCGTCTACCCGCGCCCCGTCGCGACGGGCACGCTGCGGCGCGACGGCGCGTACGGACTCGTGCGCCATCCGATGTATGGAGGAGTGTCGCTCCTGCTGCTGGCCTGGGCGCTCGCCTCGTCGCCGGCCGCCGGCCCGCCATGGGCGATGGCGACGATCTTCCTCGACGTCAAGCGCCGCCGCGAAGAGGAGTGGCTGCTCGAGCAGCACGCCGACTACGCCGCGTACCGGCGAGACGTGAAGAGGCGCCTCATCCCCTTCGTGTGGTAGCCGGCCGGAGAGGCGAACCGGCGTCACGGACGTTCTCATCGACCGCCCCGAAGGTGTATGAAAGGGGCGGCAAGACGACAGACGCCGATCGCGGGCGATCGCACGAGACGGTGCTGGGCGGCACCGGTCGCAAGGAGGGGGAACGTGACAGCCACGACGGAATCCATGCTCGACGTGCTCGGCGCGGCCGGACCGCTGCCGGGGCACGAGTCGCAGCTCATGCTCTACGGCCAGTTCGCCGGCGCCTGGGAGGGCACGGTCTTCGTCTACCGCCGCGACGGCACGCAACGCCAGGAGAGCTGCGAGGTCTACTTCGGCTGGGTGCTCGAGGGTCGCGCGATCCAGGACGTCTGGATCGGGCCGGCGCGCGACGACCGCGCCGATCCCGATCGCGATGCCAGCAGGGACATCTACGGCACGACGATCCGCGTCTACGACCCCGAGCACGACAACTGGCAGATCGTCTGGATCGACCCGAACACGCAGTCCTACGGCCGCATGACCGGCACGCTGCAGGGCGACGACATCGTCCAGGAGTATCGCGACGACGACGGCACGCTCTGGCAGTGGCGCTTCACCGAGATCACCAGCGACTCGTTCCGCTGGATCGCGCGCGAGTCGCCGGACGACGGCGCGTCGTGGCAGGTGCGTAACGAGTTCTTCCTGAGGCGGCGCGACGGTGAGTGAAGGCCGCTTCGCCGGCGCCGGCGGTCTCGAGCTCTTCTGGCAGCGCTGGCGACCCGAGGGCGAACCGCGCGCCGTGATCGTCCTCGTCCACGGCGTCGGCGAGCACAGCGGCCGCTACACGAACCTGGTCACCCCGCTCGCCGCCGCAGGCTACGCCGTCTACAGCTACGACCAGCGCGGACACGGCCGCTCACCGGGTCCGCGCGTGCACGTCGAGCGCTGGGCCGACTATCGCGACGATCTGGGCGCCTTTCTCGGCCTTGTCGCCGCCAGCGAGCCCGCCCCGCCGCTGGTGCTGTACGGCCACAGCATGGGCTCGCTCGTCGTGCTCGACTACCTGCTGGAGCATCCCGGCGGGCTGGCCGGGGCCATCGTCAGCGGGGTGGCGCTGCAGCCCGCCGGGGTGGGCGAGCCGTATCAGAGAGTGATGGTCCGCGTGCTGTCGCGCGTCGCGCCGCGGTTGTCGGTGGACCTGAAGATCGACCCCGACGACCTCACCCGCGACCCGGCGGCGCTTGTGGCCGGCCGGTCCGACCCTCACCTCACCTCGCGCGCGACGGTCCGCTGGGGCGCCGAGAGCCTCGCGACCGTCGAGCGCATCACGGCCGGCATGGCGGCCATCGACCTGCCCTTGCTCGTGCTCCACGGCGAGGCCGATCCACTCAATCGACCGGCGGGCGCGCACGCCCTGGTCGACACCGTGCGCAGCCCCGATGCGACGCTGCGCATCTATCCCGGCGTGCGCCACGAGCCGCACAACGACCTCGGCCACGAGCAGGTCGCCGCCGACATCGCAGAGTGGCTGGCCCGTCTGACGGATCCGATGGCGGCGCGCCACCAGCTCTCTCACTCGACGGAGTGACCGCGACGTGAGGCCGGCCGTCTGACCTACGGATTGACCGCGGCTCGGGGCCGGGTAGATACCTCGGCATGATCGACACGACCGACATCGACCGCTGGCTCGCAGGTTACCTGGCCGCCTGGCGCTCAGATGACCCGGCGCAGATCGCGGCGCTGTTCACCGACGACGCGCGCTACTACATCGCGCCCCATCGCGAGCCCTTGGTCGGACCCGCGGCGGTGGCCGACTGGTGGAGCGGGATGGGTGAGTCGCATTTGCCTTGGACGTTCGAGTACGACATCGTCGCCCGCGAGGGCGACCTGCACGTCGTACGTGCCATCACGCGCTACCCCGAAGGCACCAACGGCGAGACACGGCCGACCGAGTTTCGCAACCTCTGGCTGGTGACGCTCGCCGACGGCGATCGCGCGCGCGAGTTCATCGAGTACTACGTCGAAGTCGACGAGGCGCGCAGCGAAGCCACGCCAGCCTGAGCGCCGACGACGCAGTCGCTCGACGCTCGAGACGGCGACCGCACGACCGCCTTGTTGCAGTCCCGCCGGTCTGCTGTCGATACTCCTGACGAGCCCACCCCGCGCCTGCAGGCGTCGGACGGGCCGCGGCGTATCTGTGCCATGGGCGGGAGCAGCTCCAGGGAGGGGAAGCCAGGCGTGAGCTCCACGGTCGCCGACGAGCGGTCGGCACGAGCGGCGACGTTCTTCGAGGTCGAGCGCGACGCGCGCTGGCGTATCTGGGCGCTGTTCGGCCTGCTCGTGGTCGTCGTATGGGTGTGCCTGGCGCCGCTCAGCGCGCTCCTGACGGTGCTGTTGCACGTCAAGGAACGCGGTTCGGTGTTCTCGACCGCCTACTGGGCCTATCCCAGTCTGGGATCGACGAGCTGGCTGCACATCCTCGTCGAGACCCTCGGCGTGACGGTCGCTCTCGGCCTGCTGATCGCGGCCGTCGCCTGGCTGTCGACACGGCTGCGCGCCAGGACGCGCCTGCTGCGGGCGCTGCACGCCGCCCCGCTCGACCCTCACGACACGTACCACCAGCGTCTGGCCAACGTCGTCGACGAGCTCCGCATCGCCGCCGGGCTGGCGCGACTCGACCCGGTCGTGGTGCGCACCCTCACGGTGAACGCCTTCTCGTTCAGCGACGGGCGCGGCTCGTGTATCGGCGTCACCGAAGGTGCGCTGACACGGCTCTCACGGCAGCAGCTCCAGGCCGTTGTGGCTCACGAAACAGCGCACATCGCCTCGCGCGACTGCCTGGTGGCCACCCGCGCCTGCCTGCTGTTCCTGGGCGTGCGTCGCATCGCCGAGACGCACGGCAGGGTCGCGACGATCGCGGCCGCGGCAGGTTACCTGGCGATCTGCTTTGCCGCCCTGGTGCCGCTGGCGCCGGTGCAGATCGGCCTTTTCTGGGGCCTCGTCGCGCTCCTCGTGTGGACGGCGTTCTGGCTGTCGTTCTGGATGGCCGTCGCCGGAGCGTCGGTGGTCGACCTGGCGATCTCCCGGCAACGCGAGTTCGCCGCCGATGCGGCCGCCGTGCACTTCACCGCCGATCCGGCCAGCCTGGCCGAGGCGCTGCTCGTGATCGAGTGGCAGAAGCCGGCCGCCTCGTCGATACAGGGGGTGCTGGCCCCGCTGTATCTCGCGCCCGAGGGCGTCGAGCACCGCACCGACTGGCGGTGCTTCTTCGAGACCCACCCCCCGCTTCCCGAGCGCATCGGGCGGCTGCAGCTCCTGGCGCAGCAGCAGGGACAGACGCTGTGGGAGCGCCGGGTCGAGGTCGAGCGCCGCGTGATGGCGCGCGAGCACGCAGTCCCGGCACGCGTCGCGCCGGGCCGCGCCGGCCGCCTGGCGGCCGCCCCCGGCGAGGCCGCCGTCTGTCCGCGCTGCGGGGGGCTGCTGCGCAAGCTCGTCTACGAGGGCAGCGCCATCGTCGAGTGCACGGTCTGCGCCGGCATAGGCGCGACCACGCCGCAGGTGCAGGCCATCCTCGTGCGCCGCGACTGGGGCTTCACACCCGAGCAGTCGCGCATGGCCGACCTCATCGCCCGCAGCCTGGCGTGGCCGTCGCCACACGCGGCCGACGCCGCCCGGACAGCGCCGTGCGACGCTGCTGCCATGGCGGCACCGCCGCGCGACGCTGGGACCGCCCGCCCGCCGGCGCTCGATCTGCCTTGGGAGACAGAGCGCAGCGAAACGAGCGCCTGTCCGTTCTGCGACGCACCCATGCGGCGCGCCCCCTGGAGCCTGGCCTATCCCCTGCCCACCGACTTCTGCGCCGCCTGCGACCTGCACTGGTTCGATCGCGACGAGCTCGAGGTGCTGCAGATCCTGGTCGAACGCCAGACCGACGAGGGGACCCGCCCGCATCGCCAGACCGACGAAGAGACCTGTCCCGCGCGCTAGCGAATCAGGTTTTCTCTCCCGGCCGTCGGGAACACGCACATGATGCGCAAGAGGGCGGCGAGTCCGCGGGGGCTCGCCGACACGTTCCGAGACCATTTCCTCGAGAAACGACGACCAGACACAGCCGCGCGCTCGAGAAACGACAACCAGCCACGGCCGCGCGCTGGACCGAGAGGTGAAGAGTATGGATGGAGTCGTCCAGACTGCATCTCTTACCAAGCGCTACTCGACGACGATCACCGCGGTCGACCACCTCGACCTGCGGGTCGGCGAGGGCGAGATCTACGGGTTCCTGGGCCCCAACGGGGCCGGCAAGACGACGACGCTGCGCATGCTGCTGGGCCTGATCAGGCCCACCTCGGGCACGGCCACGGTGATGGGGCACAGGCCGGGTGAGCCGGCCGGCCTGGCCGAGATCGGCGCCCTCATCGAGACGCCGGCCTTCTATCCCTACCTGTCGGGCCGCGACAACCTGAGGGTGCTGGCGCGCATGAGCGGCACGGCGTTCGAACGCATCGACGAGACGCTCGCCCAGGTCGGGCTGAGCTCGCGCGCCGACGACAAGTTCAAGAAGTACTCGCTGGGCATGAAGCAGCGGCTCGGTGTCGGGGCGGCGCTGCTCAAAGACCCGGCCTTCCTCATCCTCGACGAGCCCACCAACGGGCTCGATCCGCAGGGCATGGCCGAGATGCGCACCCTCATCCGGCAGCTCGGCAACGAAGGGCGCAGCGTGCTGCTGTCGAGCCACCTGCTGGGCGAGATCGAGCAGATCTGCGACCGCGTCGGGGTGATCCGCGAGGGCAAGCTGATCGCCGAGGGCACCGTGGCCGAGCTGCAGCAGCGCGGCCAGGGCATCGTGGTGCGAGCCGAGCCGCAGGCACAGGCGTACGAGGTGCTGACCCGGCTGCCGTTCGTGAGCGGCGTGCGGGCCACCGACGGCTCCGTGCGCGTCACGGTCGCCCCCGAGCACGCCGCCGAGATCAACACGGCCCTGGTCGGAGCGGGCCTGGCCGTGAGCGAGCTGCGCCCCGCCGGCAGGTCGCTCGAGGAAGCGTTCTTCGAGCTCACCGGCGGTGGCGAGAACGGCGACGCGCGCGGCGACGAAGGGAGCGGCCCAAGCCCCGCCGAGCGCAGCGGATCGGCCCCCGACGCTGGTGACGGCGCCGGCGCCAACGCGGCCAAGGCCACCGACACGGAAGTGAGGGCCGCCTGATGCGCGCGTCGTTCCTGGCCGAGTACGAGAAGCTGCGCCGCCGGCCGGCGGTCTGGATCCTCTTCGGGATCTGGGTGTTCCTGGTCGCGCTCTTCGCCTACATCATCCCGTACATCATCTACGTGACGCCCTCGGCGGACACCGGCGGCACGCCGCGCAGCGAGCTGATCGGCGAGATCATCCCGCATGCCTTCGTGCAGAACGTGCTGGCCGGCTTTCCGTTCTTCGGCGCGGCCCTCGTGCTGATCGGCGGCACCATGATCGTGGGCAGCGAGTTCGGCTGGGGCACCCTGGGCGCCATGTTCACCCAGCGGCCGGGCCGGCTCAGCGTGCTCGGCGGCAAGCTCCTGGCGCTCGCCTCGATGGGCCTGGCCTTCACGGTCGCCGCCCTGGCGATCGGCGCCATCGCGAGCCCGATCGTGGCCGCCGCCCAGAACCAGCCGCAGCACTGGCCGTCGGTGGCGAGCATCCTGGCCGGCTTCGGGGTCGGCTGGCTGATCCTCACGGCCTTCGCCTTCGCCGGCCTGTTCATCGCCGTGGTCTTCAGGAGCGCGTCGATCCCGGTCGGGCTGGGGCTCGTCTACCTGCTCGTGGTCGAGAGCCTGATCGCCGGCTTTGCCAACAGCACGCGGGCCCTGTTCCTGATCCACGAGGCGCTGCCCGGCGCCAACGCCGGGGCGCTGGCGAAGTCGCTGATCACGGCGAAGGGTATCGACGCCCCTGGTCTTTCGACCATGACCGGCTGGCAGCAGTCGCTGATCGTGCTCGCGCTCTGGGTCGTGGGCTTCGTCGTGGTCTCGGCGGTGCTGCTGCGCCGGCGCGACGTGACCGGCATGACGTGAGCCGGGTGACATGACCGGGATGACGTGAGCGACACGACGTGACCGGCGCGGTCTGAACCCGGCCGGACGCGACCATCAACGGGGCGGGGTGCGCTTTCCGGAGAAGCGCACCCCGCCCTCACGCTAATCCCACAAGCGGTCGACCATGCTGCGGCCCCTCCGGCGGCGGAACAACCTGCGGCCCCCATCGAACTGTTCATCGTCGTCCTGGAGGCTGCCCGCGTCCATGAACCCGTAGAGCCGCTGTGCCAGGGGCCGGGAGAAGATCGTTATGCCGAGAGCGGTGACGGCGAGGCAGGCCGCCACCATGAGATGCCCCAGGTTCACCTGCGACGGGTGGCTCAGCGAGTGCCTCGTCGCCTGGTCGAACCGGGGCAGCAGCACCGCCACCCAGACGACGAGCTCGATGAGCAGGACCGCCGCGAGGACGATCAGGGCCGTCGCCAGTGGCCCCGACGACGTCGAGTCGGCGCTCACGGCGGGTGCCTGGTCAGGTGCCCAGGCCTCGGCAGCGGCAGCCCTCGGGGCGGCCATCACAGACGTCGGCTGAGTGAGTCCGGTGGCCTGCGCGACGGACAGCGGCGCGGCGCCCGGCCCGGCAACCGCGGCTCCCCTGACCCAGCCGCAGGTCGGGCAGAAGGCCGCGCCGTCCTCTATCGAGAGACCGCATTGCGGGCACTGCATACCGCTACCTCCCTGGAGATTCGGCGCATCAGGCACCTTATCGGTCGCACGAGCAGAAGGCTGAAACGGACGGACGCGGTAGGATGGGCGGGTGAGCAGGGACCGCCCCGACAGGAGCGCCAAGAGGCGCGCCATCGCCGTCGCCCATCTCGACCTCGTGCCCGCCGGCACGGCGGCCACACCCGAGTCCAGGGGATACGCCGACTGTCCGTGCACCAAGACGTGCACGCTGCACGGCGAATGCGTGCTCTGCGTCGCCTACCACGCGCGCAGACAGGCGTTGCCGCGCTGCGAACGCTAGCGGCGGCATCCCGCTGCGAGCGCTGGCGACGGCGTCCTACCGTCGCACACGCGACCGCCGCGTCGGCTTCTAGCGCGCGAGCCGGCGAAAGGCGAGCAGCGTGCCGGTCTGCAGGACCGCCCCGACGATGAGCAGCGAGAGCACCGCCTTGCCGATCGCCGACCAGTCGTAGCCCACCAGCATGAGCCTGCGGATGGCCTCGATCTGGAAGGTCACCGGGTTCCAGTCGTTGACGGCCTGCATCCAGCCCGGCATGACGGCGCGCGGCACGAAGGCCGTCGAGATGAAGACCACCGGGAACATGAGCAGCGACAGCGCGCTCGCTGCCTGCTCGCTCTTGGTCAGCAGGGCGGCGATGAAGCTCACTCCGGCAAAGGCGATGCCGAACAGCCCCGACATGGCGAGGATCAGCAGCGCGCCGCCCACGCCGGTCGCAAGCGAGGCGCCGAGCAGCAGGCTGACGACGAGCAGCACGGCGGCCATCATGGCTGCTTCGAAGAAGAGCGGCACCATCTCGGCCGCCAGGATCGAGGTGCGGGCGATGGGGCTCGCCCGCAGCTTGTCGAGGTAGCCGTTGCGGTACTCGACCAGCATGCCGTAACCCGACCAGCCCACCGCCAGGAACGAGGCGAACACGATCTGTCCCGGCGCGAGGTAGGCCAGGTAGCTCTGATGCCCGAAGGCCGGGAGCTGGACGATGTCCTTGTAGAGCTGGCTGAAGACCAGCAGCTGGATCAGCGGAAAGAAGATGATGGAGAGCCAGTTGGAGGGCACGCGGAAGAAGCGCCGCGTGGTGCGCAGGCCCATCCAGTAGGTCTCGTAGGTGAAGGCCGTCAAGGTGTTCATCTCAGCCCCACATCACGATGGGCTGGTCGGCGGCCTCCTCGCGGATGTGCCGGCCGGTGTACTTGAGAAAGACGTCATCGAGGCTCGGCTGGCTCATCTGCAGGCCGGTGATGCGCAGCCCGTCGCCGTCGACGCGGCGCATGAGCTGCGGCACCGCCGCGCTGGCGTTCGGCACGGCCAGCGACACGCCGGCCGGGTGCTCCGCCACGGCCGCGCAGGGCACGAAGCCCTCGAGGCGGCGGCAGACGGCGCCGACTCTGTCGTCGGCGGCGCCGTCACTCGCCTCGAGCTGCAACACGACCGAGTCGGCGCCGACCGTCTCCTTCAGCTCCTGCGGACCGCCCTCGACCACGATGCGCCCGTTGTCGACGATCGCCAGGCGCGAGCAGAGCCGGTCGGCCTCTTCCATATAGTGCGTGGTGAGCAGCATGGTGGTGCCCTGGGCGCCGATGCGCTCG
>Ga0335080_10007833_pt1 | contig 11106 bp, 10 predicted proteins | sample Lox_Sample_34_FD_206720 | JGI IMG/M metagenome (GOLD analysis project Ga0335080, IMG submission 206720) | Soil microbial communities from Loxahatchee National Wildlife Refuge, Florida, United States - Lox_Sample_3.4 | ecosystem: Environmental > Terrestrial > Soil > Wetlands | place: USA...
GCCCGAGCCGGCGGTCGCGGCGGTCTCGACGGTCATCCGCCCCGGAGAGCGCATGGCGCTGTCCGGCCCCAGCGGCTCGGGCAAGACGACGCTGCTCGCCGTCCTGCTGCGCCTCCTCGACCCCACCACGGGCCGACTCCTCGCCGGCTCCGTCGATGTCGCGCAGCTCGATCCGCGATCGTGGCGAGCCCAGATCGCGTGGCTTCCTCAACGACCTCGCCTGCCGCCTGGGACCATCCGCGATGCGCTCGCCGCCGGAAACCCCGTGACCGACGCGGACCTTCGGGTCGCTCTGGACCAGACGGGAGCCTGGCCGATCGTCGCCGGCCTCCCGGACGGGCTCGACACGCTCCTCGGCGAGCGTACTCCGCTCTCGGCGGGCGAGATCAGGCGGCTTGCGCTGGCCCGCGCCCTTGTCGCAGGCAAGCCGGTGCTACTGCTCGACGAGCCGACGACGCATCTCGACGACATGGCCGCCGGCGCCGTCAGGGCGGCGATCGCTGCGCTTCCGCACGACCGCACGGTCGTCTTCGCGACCCACGACCCGCGCCTGCTCGAGCTTGCCGACAGCGTCGTCGAGCTGGGCGTCGGCGTCAGCGCAGACGAGCTGGAGGCGGTTGCGTGATCTCCCACGGACTCGGACGAGTGCTCGCCACGGCGCGCCCGCTGCGGGGCCGGCTCGTCCTGGGAGCGGTGCTCGGCGCACTCGCGATCGGCGCTGGCGTCGCACTGATGGCAACCTCCGGCTACCTGATCTCGAAGGCCGCGCTCCGGCCACCGATCCTCTCTCTCACCGTGGCGATCGTCGCCGTGCGTTTCTTCGGGATCTCGCGAGGCGTGTTCCGCTACCTAGAGCGGCTCGCATCGCATGACGCGGCCCTGCGTCTTCTCGCCCGACTGCGGGCGAGCTTCTTCGAGCGTCTCGAGCCGCTCATCCCCGATAACCTCCCTGCCGGGTCGCGAACCGGCGACCTCCTCACTCGCTTCGTCGCCGACGTCGATGCACAACAGCATCTCTTCGTCCGGGCGCTCGGGCCTCCGCTTGTCGCTCTCGTCGTAGGGATGGGGTCGGTACTCGCGGCGTTCTGCGTCGACCCGGCATCTGCGGGCGTCCTCGCCGTCGCCCTGCTCGTCGGCGGATTGGTCGTGCCGTACGTCTCAGCCCGCGTCGTCCGCGAAAGCGGCCGCCGCGAGGCCCCTGCGCGTGCGGCGCTCGTCACCGCGGTCCTCGACCTGCTGGGTTCGGCACCGGAGCTCGTGGTGAGCGGCCGTGAGCGGGAGGCGCTCGAAGCCGTCGCGGAGCGCGACCGCGCACTTCTCGGCCCTCGCCGCCTCTCCGCGCTGGCCGGTGGGATCGGTGAAGGCCTGATGACCCTCGTCGTCGGGATCGCACTCGTCGCGGTCCTCCTGCTCGCCTCGCAGTCGGTCCATTCGGGATCGACCGAGGGCGTGATGCTCGGGATGATCGTGCTCCTCACACTCGCCTGTTTCGAGGCGATTCGCCCGCTTCCGACCGCCGCGCAGCACCTGGGCGCAACCGACGCTGCGGCGCGCCGGCTGTACGACCTCACGGATCGGGAGCCTGCGGTGCTGGACCCGGAGCGCCCCGCACCGGCTCCCGAAGGCAGGGAGCTCCGAGTCGAATCGCTCACGGTGGCTCTGCGCGCGAATGCAGCTCCAACGCTGAACGCCGTCGACCTGTCGCTTCGCCGCAGGCAGGTCGTGGCGCTCGTGGGTCCGAGCGGGGCCGGCAAGACAACCCTCGCCCACTGCCTCGTTCGCTTTCGCGACCCCGACCGCGGACGGGTGCTCCTGGACGGCCGCGATCTCCGCGATTATCGACAGGAGGACGTCCGGGCCGCGGTCCTCCTCTCCAGTCAGGAAGCGCACCTGTTCGCGACGACGATCCGCGAGAACCTGCGCATCGCTCGCCCGGATGCGAACGACGGCCAGCTGCGGGAGGCAATGCGGCGCGCCCGGGCTCTCGATTGGCTCGACACCCTCCCTGAAGGCCTCGACACGTGGGTCGGCGAGCAAGGGACACTTGTCTCGGGAGGGCAGCGCCAGCGGATCGCTCTCGCGCGCGCGTTCCTCTCGACGACACGCCTGGTCGTGTTCGACGAGCCGACCGCCCATCTCGACGCGGTCACGGCCGCGGAGATCGTCGACACGATCCTCGATCTTGCCGACGACGACCGCGGCGTCCTCCTGATCAGCCACGCTGCGTACGGGCTCGACCGCGTCGACGAGATCGTCCGTCTCGATCCCGCTGCGGAGCCGAGCAGGCGGACGGCGCCCGCGCGTGGCACTCGGCGCGGGTGCGCGGCGACGCCGACCGCCTAGTCTTCCCGGCACGGGCACCGTCGACGCCGGGAACGCCGATCCTCTCCTGCCCCACCCGCAACGGCTTCCTCGAGCTCCGCCGTTCCTAGATACCGATCTCGACAGGGCAGCCGGCGACGAGCGTCTGCAGGACGGTGCAGTAGCGCCGCGTCAACCGGAGCAGCGTCTCGATCTGGTCGTCGGACGCCTCGTGCTCGAGATCGAAGAAGAGCCTGATCGCCGTGAAGCCCACGGACACCTCCTTGTCGACGCCGAGCGTCCCGCGGAAGTCGATGTCGCCCTCGACGCGCACCGTTCCGGCGACCACGAGCTCGAGCGAGGTCGCTACCGAGCAGAGCGTCACGCCGGCACATGCCGCAAGCGCCTGGAGCAGCATGTCGCCCGAGCAGGCAAAGGCACCTGTGCCGCCGGTCGCCGGATGCAGGCCCGCCTCGACGAGAGCGCGCCCCGTCGCGACCGAGCAGGCCACCGCCGACTCGTCGAGCCGGCCCTCGGCGCGGAGCGTGACGAGCGCGCTCGCAGGCTCCTCGCGATAACGCTCCTTGAGCGGGCGTTGCAGGGCCTGGAGCTCGACGCGGTCCATGGTCGCGTCGCAGCTTAGAGCGCGCTACTAGACTCGCGCGAAACCGCGACGAGAAGGGGGTTCCGATGGCCACCTCGGCAGGTACCGGTGAGGGCGTCGACACACTGCGAGCGGGGTTCTCGGGGACGCTCCTCGAGCCCTCCGACGACGGCTACGACGATGCCCGCAGGGTCCACAACGGGCTGATCGACCGCAGGCCGGCGCTGATCGCGAAGTGCTCGAACACGGCAGACGTCGTCGACGCGGTGCGCTACGCGCGCGATGCGGGGCTCGAGATCAGCGTCCGGGGCGGCGGCCACAACGTTGCCGGGCGCGCGGTCGCCGACGGCGCGCTCATGATCGACCTCTCGACCATGAAGGGGATCCACGTCGACCCCGCTGCCCGCACCGTGCGTGCTCAGGGCGGCGTGAACTGGCGCGAGTTCAACCGCGCGACTGCGGTGCACGGGCTCGCGACGACCGGCGGCGCGATCTCCACCACCGGGATCGCAGGCCTGACGCTCGGCGGCGGTCTGGGGTGGCTGATGGCAAAGCACGGACTTGCCGCCGACAACCTGATCGGGGTCGAGCTCGTCACTGCCGACGGCGGCGTCGTGAACGTCAGCGAGGACTCGGACCCGGATCTGCTCTGGGCGCTCCGGGGAGGAGGCGGCAACTTCGGCATCGCCGCCTCGCTCGAGTATCGACTCCACCCGCTGACGATGGTCACCGGGGGGCTGATCGCCCATCCGATCGACGCCGGGCCCGAGCTTCTTCGTTTCTATCGCGACGCCGTCGCCGGCGCCTCGGACGACCTCACGATCTTCGCGGCACTCGCGCACACCCCGGACGGCTCCGGCATGAAGATCGCGGGGATGATCGTGTTCCACACCGGCTCGCCCGCCCAGTCCGAGCGCGATCTCGAACCCTTCAAGACGTGGGGCTCCCCGATCGTCGTCGAGGTCGGGCCGATGCCCTACCCGGTGATGAACACGATTCTCGATGCCAACTATCCGAAGGGGCAGCCGAACTACTGGCTGTCGAGCTTCACCGCGGGCCTGACCGACGGCCTGATCGACACGGCCGCCGCGCGGTTCGCGAGCGTTCCCTCGATCGGGACGGTGATCCTGCTCGAGCAGTTTCACGGAGCTGTCTGTCGCGTAGGCCCTACGGACACTGCGGTCCCGCACCGTGAGGAAGGGTGGAACCTCGCGCTGCCGTCGACCTGGACCGATCCTGCCGACAACGAGGCGAACATCGCCTGGACGCGCGAGACCCACGCGGCGCTCGCAGAGCACCTCAGCGAGCGCCGCTGGCTGAACTATCTCGCCGACGACCAGGGCGAGGACGCGATTCGCAGCGCCTACGGGCCGAACTACAGCCGGCTCGTCGAGCTCAAGCGGCGGTACGACCCCGACAACGTCTTTCACCACAACCACAACATCGTGCCGTAGCCTCAGGCGGGGACTTGGCCGCCGGCGTAGGCGATCGCCACGCCGGCGACGCCGGCTAGGAGCAGGGTCGTGACGACGCCGCGCCGGAGTGGGAAGAGGAGGGCGGCGGCGCCCGCGAGCACGGCGTACTGCCACGACTCCGACAGCGCTCGGGTGAGCGGAACCGCGACCCCGAGGATGGCGCCGACGGCCGCCGGGCCTGCTCCGCCCAGGAACGCGGCCGCATCGACGTTGCCCCGCAGGCGGTCGAACCGGTCGGCTCCGAGCAGAACGAACGCGAACGACGGCGAGAACGCCACGAGCGCAGCCAGTAGGCCCCCACCGACCCCGGCGGCGGCGTAGCCGACCACGGCAACGGTTTGCACGACCGGCCCCGGCGTCACTTGACCGAGCGCGACCGCGTTCAGGAACTGCCCCGAGGTCATCCAGTGGTAGCGGTTGACCGCGTCCGCCTGCATGAGCGGGATGATCACGAAGCCGCCCCCGTAGGAGAGCGCGCCGACTTTGAACGCCACCCACGCGAGCGAGAGCAGTCCGCCGCCGCCCAACGTGGCGATCACCGGCGCGGGGACGAGCGCCGACACGGAACCGCCCACCCTGATGCGACGGATCGCCAGTTCGGCGACACCGCAGCCGATGAGCACGAGCACGAGCCAGGGGCCGATCGTGGCGGCGGACAGCCCGCCGGCCAGCAGGTAGGCGGCCCAGCGCAGGCCGCTGAGCGCGCGCCGGCGGCTGTCAGGGACAAGACCCCACCCGGCCTGGACAGCGACCGCGGCGACGGCGGCGCCCGCGCCGGCACCTGCACCCTTGACCCAGAGGGGCGGCGAGCCGGAGAGGAAGAGTGCGGCGAGACCGAGGATCAGGACGAGGCCCGGGACGATGAAGCAGGCGCCGCCGACGAGCGCCCCGATCCGGCCGCGAAGCCGCCAGGCGCAGAAGATCGCAAGCTGGGTCGACGCGGGCCCGGGCAGCAGGTTGCAGGCCGAGATGGCGTCCTCGAACTGGGGCGCGGCGATCCACCGGCGCCGCTCGACGCAGAGCTTCCGCAGGAGGGCGATGTGGGCTGGCGGGCCGCCGAAGCCGATGCAACCGATCCGCCCCCACTCCCACGCGACGGTCGACAGGGCCGGCTCGGCGGTCGAGGGCTCGGGCCGGGCGCCCACGCCGCGAACATACCAAGCGTCCGGCCCGGCAAGGTGTAGCGTCACCGGGGTGCTCGCACTGGTGAAGGCGGAGGCAGCCGAGGGGCTTCGGCTGGAGGACGTCCCGGAGCCGGAGGTCGGGATCAACGACGTGCTGATCCGGGTTCACAAGACGGGGATCTGCGGCACCGACCTGCACATCTTCGAGTGGGACGAATGGGCCGCGAGGACGATCCCGGTGCCAATGGTTGTGGGGCACGAGTTCGTCGGCGAGGTCGTCTCGTTCGGCTCGAACGTCAGCGACTTCGCCGTCGGCGACCTCGTGAGCGGCGAGGGCCACGTCGTCTGCGGTCGCTGCCGCAACTGCATGGCGGGCCGGCGGCACCTGTGCGCGCATTCGATCGGCCTCGGCGTGAACCGGCCCGGCGCGTTCGCCGAGCTCGTCTCGATGCCGATGACGAACATCTGGCACCACTGGGACGGGATCGACGAGGAGGTCGCGTCGATCTTCGACCCGTTCGGGAACGCAGTGCACACGGCGCTGACCTTCGCAGTGCTCGGCGAGGATGTAATCGTCACGGGCGCCGGGCCGATCGGCTGCATGGCGGTCGCCGTCGTGCGCCACGCCGGCGCACGCCACGTCGCCGTCACCGACCTCAACCCCTACAGGCTCGAGCTGGCCCGACGGATGGGGGCTACGCTCGCGATCGACCCACGCGAGCGTGACCTGGGCGACGTGCAGCGAGAGCTCGGGATGACCGAAGGCTTCGACGTCGGCCTCGAGATGTCCGGCAACCCGGACGCGCTGCGGACGATGATCGCGAACATGGCCCACGGGGGGCGCATCGCCCTGCTCGGCATCCCCTCGGAGGAGGTCGCCGTCGATCTCAACGCCGTGATCTTCAACATGCTGACGGTGAAGGGGATCTACGGCCGGGAGATGTACGAGACCTGGTACCAGATGTCGGTGATGATCGGCTCCGGACTCGACATCTCGCCGGTGATCACGCACCGCTTCTCGCACCGCGACTTCGAAGAGGCCTTCGCCGTGGCCCGCTCGGGTCAGTCCGGCAAGGTGATCCTCGACTGGACGGAGGTCTGATGTACGGCTCGCTGAAGCAGGAGCTCGCCGAGACGCTCGCCGGCCTGCGCGAGCAGGGGACCTACAAGAGCGAACTCGTGATGACGACGCCGCAGGGCGCACACGTCGAGGTCGAGGGACGTGGCGACCTGCTCAACCTCTGTGCCAACAACTACCTCGGGCTCGCCAACCACCCGGCCGTGATCGCTGCCGCGCATGCCGCGCTCGACCGCTGGGGCTACGGAATGGCGTCGGTGCGGTTCATCTGCGGCACCCAGACGCTCCACCGCGAGCTGGAAGAGCGGATCGCCTCGTACCTCGGCACGGACGACACGATCCTCTTCTCGTCCTGCTTCGACGCGAACGGCGGCCTGTTCGAGGCGCTCCTCACCGACGAGGACGCCGTCATCTCGGACGCGCTCAACCATGCCTCGATCATCGACGGGATCCGCCTCTGCAAGGCACAACGGCTGAGGTATGCGAACGGCGACATGGACGAGCTCGAGGCCCGCCTCAACGAGGCGGCCGGCGCGCGCCGCCGCCTGATCGCAACCGACGGCGTCTTCTCGATGGACGGCTACCTCGCCCGGCTCGACACGATCTGCGAGCTGGCCGGGCGCTACGACGCGCTCGTGATGGTCGACGACTCTCACGCCGTCGGAGTGGTCGGCCCGGGCGGCCGCGGCACTCCGGAGCACTGGGACGTGATCGAGCGCGTCGACGTGGTCACCGGCACGCTCGGGAAAGCGGTCGGCGGGGCGAGCGGCGGCTACGTGACCGGGCGGCGCGAGATCGTCGAGCTGCTCCGCCAGCGCGCACGTCCGTATCTGTTCTCGAACAGCCTCGCCCCGCCGGTCGTGGCTGCGAGCCTCGCAGCGCTGGAGCTGATCGAAGGCTCCGCCGACCTTCGGGACGCACTCCACGCCAACACGAGGCACTTCCGCTCCCGGATGGATGAGCTGGGCTTCGAGGTGCTGCCGGGCGAGCACCCGATCGTCCCGGTGATGATCGGCGACGAGGTGGTCGCCGCTCGGTTCGCCGCAAGGCTCGCCGAGGTCGGAGTGTACGCGGTCAGCTTCTCCTATCCGGTGGTGCCGCACGGCACCGCTCGGATCCGGACACAGATCTCGGCGGCGCACACTACGACCGACCTCGACTTCGCGGCCGATCGCTTCGCCGAGGCGCGCCGGGCTGTACCGCTCTGATCAGCCCGACGGTGTGGGCGGAGCGTTCGCCTTGCTCGCGGCTCGGTAGTAGTCGCGCCAGATCAGCTTGTAGATAGGGATCCATTTCGGGATCGAGCGCACCCCGGGGATGAACGGGATGAGAATGAACGCGAGCGAGAGGATGCCCATGATCCCCCAGATCTGGGCGTCGGCGTTGTCGGAGCTCTTGAACGGGGAGATCTGGTACCAGAAGGTGTAGAGCCAGAGCCAGGCCTGGCCGGGGAAGTTGCCGGTCTCGTTCATCATCCCCCACTGGCTGCCGAGCAGGTGCTGCTTCGAAGCCAGGTTCTCGAGATAGCTCCCGTCGGAAAGGAAGAGCAGCGCCTTCGTGAAGTTGGTCTGGTAGAAGCGGTCGGTGGAGACGAGCGCGCCGTCGAGCCCGCCGCTGCGCGCCATCTGCAGCAGCCCGGCCATCAGGGTCGGCACCGGGCCGTAGTTCCCGGGCGTCAGGTTGAGCCGGCCCGCGACCAGTCCGCGGTCGACAGCTTTCGCGAACGCCTGGTCCCACGCCTGCCGCTCGGCCGGAGTCGCTCTGTTGTACTCGACGATCGCGCGGGCCAACACCGGATCCGTCTGGGCCGGAATCGCGAGCGGCCCGAGCACGAACGCCCTGGCCGGCTCGATCGGGAGCTGGACGCCGACGAGCCGCTGCAGGGAGAAGTGGCCGACGATGTTCTGCCCGGCGCCGGGCACGTGAGTGTAGGGAGGCCCGTAGGTTGCGACACCGCTCGTTCCGTCGAGCTCGGAGACGGCGGTGGCAAGGAAGTCCTGCGGGTCGGCGGAGGCCCACTGCGCGATCGTGACCGGCTTGACGTCGGGCGAGGAGAAGACCGCGGCCAGCACGAGCGTGAGCCCGGTCACCGCAACGAGGGCGATCACCGCCTCCTTGACGAGGTCGTAGCGCCGCTTCTTGCCACGCCACTCCTCCGCCGGGTTCGGAGCCAGCGGATACTCCGCCGCGCTCACTGCTCCTCTTTCTCGGCAGGGAGCGGGGGCACGACACCGCGCCGCCGGACGAGCAGGATGTGCCCGGCGATCAGGAGTCCAACCGCGAGCGGCAGCAGCAGGACGTGCCAGAGGAGCATCTGCCCGTAGTTCAGGACGTTGAAGTACGCGCCGATCCCCGATGCGTTCAGCCCGTCCTTCGCCTGACCGCCGATCCACTGCGAGTCGAAGTTCTGCTGGCTCAGGTATCCGGTGAACGCCGTGGCGATCGAGACGAGGAACGAGACCGCCCCCGTGATCCATGTCATCGCGCGGCGTCCGCGCCAGGCGGCCATGAAGAACTTGCCCCAGAGGTGGACGACCATGAAGAAGAAGAACAGCTCGGTGCTCCACAGGTGGACGCTGTTCACGTAGTGCCCGAGCGACGAGGTGTGCCACCAGGCCGGCCCGGCGAGCGCGATCACGGCACCCGAGAGCAGCACGACGGTGAACGCCGCCAGCGTGAGGACGCCGAAGACGTAGACCCACGAGGCTACGTAGACAGGCTGGCTGTCGGGTAGGAGCCGGTCCGGCGGAAATGCCGCCACCCCCGCGTCGCGCACACGGCCGGTCCACGTCGAGCTCTCGACGCCCTCACTCATTCGTCCTTCTGCGCGCCGGGGAACGGCAGCCAGATCGCAAGCGCGAACACGGCGATCATGAGGAGGATCACGCTCAGGTTCGCGTACGAGATCAGGAACCAGCCCTGATGGACGTAGCGCGGGCTCCCGTTGAGATCGACCACGGCGCCGAGGATCGTCGGTTCGACCATGCGCAGTAGAGTCGAGCCCCGGCCTCGCAAGGGCATCCGTGGTCGTTCACATTCGGCTTGCGGGTTCCCCGCAACCTGGTCAGGAGCGAAGAACTACTTCGACCGCGGTGCCGCGGCCGGGTGCGGTGCTGAGGGAGAAGTCGCCGCCGATCGCGGCCGTCCGCTTGCGCATGTTGGTCAGCCCGAGGCCGGCGGCCTCGCTCTCGGGCGCGTCGAAGCCTGCTCCGTCGTCTCTCACGGTGACGAGCCGCTCGGAGCCGCGTCGACGGATGGTGACCCAGGCGCGCCGTGCCTCCGCGTGCTTGCGGGCGTTGGCGAGGCCCTCCTGAACGATCCGGAACACCTCGATCTGCTCATCGGGTGCGAGCCGAACGCCCGAGTCGATCTCGAGCTCGACGTCGAGCACGCCGTCGGCGGCGAGGAAGTCGACGTAGCGCCGGAGCGCCGAGTCGAACGGTGCGCTACCCGCAGCCGACGAGAGCGCGAGCGTCGCGAACCGGGCCTCGGTCTGCGCTGCCCGGACCGCCTGCTCGAGCTTGGGAATCGTCTCGTCGGGATCGGCGCCGGCGTGGAGCATCGCAGCGTGGGTCGAGATCGCGAACAGGTATTGCGAGAGGCCGTCGTGGATCTCACGAGCCACCCGCGCCCGCTCCTCGGCGACGGCCCGCCCGAGCTCGGACGCCAGGATCGCGCGGCAGACTCCGACGACGAGTAGCGCGTAGGCGAGGAGGCGGACGAAGTCTCCCTGACTCACGTAGCGGACGGCCGTCAGCGGCTCGAACACGGCCTCGACCGAGGCCGCGAGCGTGAGCGTGGCGCCGAGCGCGAGGAACCGGTCGAGATCCTCCCCACGGCGCCTGAAGCGCTCGCCGAAGGCGACCGCCGCGACGAGGTTGAGCAGAGCGAGCACCGCGGAGGCCGCGACGCGCTCCCGGGCGCCGCCGACTGCTCCGTCTGTGAGCCGCCACGTGAGCGCGAGGCCCGCAATGACCAGGGCGAGCGTCTCGACGAGCGCCTTGCGCCGGGCCTCGACCCCGCCGCGGACGAAGGGCGCGCAGGTGATAACCACCCAGCCGGCGAGCACCCCTCCGATCGACGCCCAGGTCTCGATGCCGTTCTCGGAACGGGCGACGACCGAGCGACCGACTGCGAACGCGGCCCACGAGAGGGCGATCGCCGAGAACCCCGCGAAGAGCAGGAGGTCGAAGCGCCTGCCGTCGACGCCGAACCGGATCGCCGTCAGGAGCGCGATCAGAGCGGCGCCGGCCGCGTAGAGCGACCAGAGCACGAGCCGCAGCTGCGGCAGGTCGTACGGCGAGCGGAGAGCAGGCCGCGAGAGGAAGAGCGCAAGCGCAGCGGCCATCAGTGCCACCAGGAGCACCTCGCCCGAGAGGAACGAATCGAACGCGTCTCGGCGTCGCGTTTGGCGCATTTCCTCTCGTATCGGCACAATCGCCGGGGGTCATGACCGCCCGGATCCTCATCACAGACGACCATCCCCTGACGAGGGAGGCACTCGCGGGGCTGCTGTCGGCAAAC
>Ga0335080_10007836_pt1 | contig 11104 bp, 10 predicted proteins | sample Lox_Sample_34_FD_206720 | JGI IMG/M metagenome (GOLD analysis project Ga0335080, IMG submission 206720) | Soil microbial communities from Loxahatchee National Wildlife Refuge, Florida, United States - Lox_Sample_3.4 | ecosystem: Environmental > Terrestrial > Soil > Wetlands | place: USA...
TCGAGCCGCCCGTTGCCACGGCGAATGAGGCCCTGCTCGCTGACCAGCTTGGTGAGCTCTTCGAGGTAGAGCGGCACCCCGTCGGCCTTGTCCACGAGCTGGTCCAGCAGCTCGGCGGGCGCTGGCGTGCCGGCAATCTCGGTCACGATCCGCGCCGACGCCTCCCGGTCGAGGCGGCTCAGATTCAGCCGCTCGAGCCCTGGGCCTTCTGGCCAGGGAGGCTTGAACTCCGGACGGAAGCTGAGGACCACTAGCTGCCGAGTGCGTGGCACGTGTTCGATTGATTGCGTCAGCAGGTCGAGCGAGGAGGGATCGATCCACTGCAGGTCCTCGACTACGACGAGGAGGGGCTGATAGTCAGCACGCATGAGCGTGATCGTGATCAGCGCGTCAATGGTCAGTTGCCGCTGGCGATCCGCCGGCAAGTCGAGCGGCGGATAGCGACCCTCGAACTTCAGCGCCAACAGCCTGGCCAGCAGGGGCCCCACGGTCGGGAGGTCGAGACCGTACTGCGCCAGGAGGCCGTCCAGCTTGTCGAGGCGCAGCTCGGGGTCGTCCGGCCCGAACTCCAGGACACGCTCCAGGTCCTGGACGACCGGGTAGAAAGCCGTGTTCATGAAGTAGGGCGAACAGTCCAGGTGGATCAGGAACGCGTCCGGGGATTGGGCTACATGCTGCTGGAGCGCCCAGATCAGCCGCGACTTGCCGATGCCCGGCTCGCCCGCCACCAGGGCGATGCTGCCCCGGCCGGCCCTGGCCTGCGCCCAGCGGCCGGCCAGTGCGGCCAGTTCGTGGTCGCGGCCCTGCATGGGGGGAAGTCCGCGCCGCGCGGCGACGTCCAGCCGGGTTCGCGCCCCGCTCTCGTGCAGCACCTGGTAGATCGCCATCGGCTGCGAGATGCCCCGGATGGTGTGAAAGCCGAGTTCGCGACAGTCGAAGTAGCCCGCGATCAACCGGTACGCCGCCGCGCTGATCACCACCGAGTCGGGGGCGGCCAGGGCCTGCAGGCGCGCGGCGATGTTCGGCGGAACGCCGACCGCCGCGTCCTCCATGCCCTCGTCGGCAGCAATGGCACCGGCCACGACCAGGCCGGTGTCGATGCCAATCCGAACGTGGAGGTCGATGCCGTAGTCAGGCTGAAGGCGGCTGTTGAGCTGCTCGACGGCCTCGACGATCCCGAGTCCGGTACGCACGGCCCGCTGGGCGTCGTCCTCGTGGGCCGACGGGAATCCGAAGTAGACCATGATGCCATCGCCCAAATAGTTGTGGGTGTGGCCCTCAAAGCGTCGGACGACGGTCGCGCAGACGCGATGGTAGGCGGCCAGAGTCTCGCGTAGCTCCTCGGGATCCAGGCGTTCGGAGAGCCCAACCGAGTTCACGAGGTCGCAGAACAGACACGTCATCTGCCGCCGTTCCGCCTCCGCGAAGGCCCAGTCGGACTGGCGAGGCGTTGCCGTCTGCGCGAGTGTGAGCGGCGATCCGCATTCGAGACAGAATTTGGCATTAGCCGGATTCTCGGCATTACATCTTGAACAGCGCATTATCCCCCCTCCTCGGCATTACCTCTTAAGCAGTGCTTCATTCCCCCACCACCGTGTCACTGTGTCACGCTGCGGTCAATGCCCAGCTCAACGGTCAAGGCCGACTGGAAACGTCAGCAGCGCGCGCAACCCCGCACGCTCGGTGGCCTGGAGCAGCGCGTGATAGAGACCTGGCCGCGCGTCGTCGGGCACCTCCAGGCCAATCGCGAGGTCGACGCAAGCGCCAGGCGGGATTCGTACTCGGCCGGGCAGGAGCCGAAGGCAGCCCGCATGGATGCGGCCATCGGGTTCGGCGACCAGATCGCTCCACACAAACCCGACCTCAGCAAGGGTCGGGCTGTCATTCCGCAGACGGGTATGAATTTCGGCAGCTCCGCCGACTGGGGCGGAGCGCCGGGCGCGCAGGACGGGCAAGGGTTCGATCGTTTGCCGCCCTTGATCTATCGTTTGCCGCCCTTGATCTACGGCATAGTCGGGCATGGCGGCCGGTGGTGGCGGCGACGAGGCGGCCGCTGACCGTGGCGGCGATGTGAGAAGGTCGAGCACGGTGTCCAGCAGCCCGCCGAACTCGGCCGCCAGCCGGCGCGTCGCCTCCGGAGTGAGGAGATCACGATGATGGGTCGACCACACCTGGCTCGCGGCAGCGATATTAGCGAGAGCGCCATGCTCGATCTCATCCCGCAGGATTGCGGCCGCCCGCTCTCCGAGCGTTGCTGTACCCACGGTCCAGCATAATCACAGGCGACCCAGCATTCATACCCTTCCCCGCCCACGGTGTCCTCACTGCCGACAACCTTCCCAACGCCCAGCTAACCGGGCTGTTTCCGAACAGGCTATTAGCGGCATAGTTGAGTCATGGACTGGCCGGTTCTCGCGTCGCTGCCTCCGCTAGAGCGGCGCGGGCTGGTCGCTGGGCTTAGGCGGCGGTCCTACCATCGCGATGAAGTGATCGTTCATCAAGGCGACCCGGCCGACACTCTCCACCTGATTGCCGCGGGGCACGTCAGCGTGCGCGTAACGCTGCCCGGCGGCGAGTTCGTCGTTGTCGCGATCCTCGGGCCCGGAGAAGCTTTCGGTGAGAGTGCCTTGGTCGGCAGTCCCAATGCGCGGAACGCTACAATAATCGCGCTCGAACAGTGCGAGACATTGTCACTTGGCCGGGACGAGTTCCATCGTATTCGTACATCATATCCCGGCGTCGACCGCTTCCTCGTAGAGCTTCTGTCCGCGCGAGTGGAAAGGCTCAACAATTATCTGCTCGAGGCGCTGTACGTACCCGCCGAGAGGCGCGTTCTACGCCGGCTCCTGCACTTGTCCGAGCTGTACACCGGAGACGATCAACGCATTGTGATCCCGGTCACCCAGGAAATGCTGGCCAGCCTCGCCGGAACCACTCGTCCCACAGCGAATCAGGTTCTCCGACGGCTTGTTGCCAGCGACATAGTGTCGATAAGCCGCAGCCAGATAGTGGTATTGGATCGCCAGAGGCTACGCCAGCGAGCAGGCTGAATTCTCCGCCGCGACCTCAGTGCCCTGCCCTGCCGCATCAGCGCACACGAGCGAGCCGGCCACGCCAGGCGGCCAGCGTGCGGGCCACCCGCTGACCAGGACAGCTCCAGCGCGTGATCCCACAGCTGAAGCTTCGGTTGCCGAAGTTACGCAGATTGATCGTGGTGCGGCTGATGAGCCAGGCGCCGGTGCTTTGTTGGCACGCCGACACTGACAGCGTCGTGGGCCAAACAGACCGACCGGCGGACCGAACATAGTGTCGTTCCGTAAACCATTCGGTCAAAGGACCCTAAAACTGCCACCTTCGGCATTAGAAGCGTGGACAACGAATGCCCATCCCAGCGGGGGACTGACTTGCGGCACTCGGCACTTTGAGTGCATCAGAAGAGCTGGTCCCGAGCACTACATGAAAGGACGCGATTCCGATGCGCGATGGCCCGGTCGTCGCCGACCTCGTAACGCGTGCCAGAAAGGGCGACCAGCAAGCGTGGGATGTCCTCGTCGAGCGATACTCTCCGCTCATATGGTCCATCTGCCGGCACTACCGGCTCAGCCGCGCCGACGCCGAGGACGTCGGGCAGCGCACCTGGCTGCAGTTCGTGAACCACCTGGGCGCGATCCGCGATCCTGCCGCGCTTCCTGGCTGGCTGACCACCACGACCAGACGGGAATGCAACCGAGTCGTGCGCGCGGCCCGCGGACCGCAGGCGGCCGTGCAGCTGCTGGATGAGAATATCCCCGACAAGCAGATCAAGACGGCCGAGCAGGAGTTGCTGGCGGCAGAGCGCCACGCGGCACTGCGCGAGGCATTCACCTGCCTGTCTCCGTCCCGCCAGCAGCTGATGGCCCTGCTGATCGAGGACCCTCCCGTGCCATATGCCGAGATCAGCGCCAGGCTGGGCATCCCGGTCAGCAGCATCGGCCCCACTCGAGGCCGCTGCCTGGATCAGCTTCGCCATCACCCGGCCATAGCGGCGCTGATCAACGGCGAAGACGGGACCGCGGCGTGACACGCATGGCCAGCTGAGCGAACCGCGTCAGATCATGCCGAGAGGGCGCCCGCCCGCGGGCGATTCACGCGGTGCATCGTCTCCTGTCCGTGCCGATTTCCTGCTCACGACTATTGTGTCCGGGTACCGGACTCCGCGAACAGCCGATATGACGCACAAATTGTCTATGCCGTTCCTTGTGCGTGTCGCACAAGGAACGGCTAATTGCCCCGCGAAGTGAACGGCCGGGCTAAGCGAGCCGCACAGGCCGACGGTACACTTAAGTCAGACCCCGAGGAAAGCGATGGCGTGTGGCGACGACCGGCCGGCGGAAGCCGGTGAATGACCAGCGGGATGACAGACCGGACAGCGGGCGTGAGCGGCTGAACCGGGCCGCGTACGAGCTCTTCAGCCGCGAAGGCGTCAGGTCGGTCGGGGTCGATGCGGTCATCGCCCAGGCCGGCACGGCCAAGATGACGCTCTACCGGAATTTCCCGTCCAAGGATGACCTGATTCTCGAATTCCTGCGCCGTCGCGAGCAGTTGTGGACGCGCGAGTGGCTACAGGCCGAGAGCCGCCGCCGCGGCGAGACTCCGCGCGACCAGTTGCTGGCGATATTCGACGTGTTCTCTGAGTGGTTCAGCCGCCCAGACTTCGAGGGCTGCTCGTTCCTTACCACGATGATCGAGATCAATGACCGGGACCATCCGGTCCACCAGGCGGCGGTAGTGCACCTGGCAAATATCCGGGTTTACATCGCAGAACTCGCTGCCGAAATCGGCATCCGCGATGTCGATTCGTTCGCGCGCAAATGGCACATCCTCATGAAGGGGTCCATCATGGCGGCTCATGAGGGCGACACGGCCGCGGCGGCCCGGGCCCGGGAACTCGGCGAGCTCCTGCTCGCGCAGCACGGCTGCTGAACGGCCGGCGGCGATGCCCGGACCCGGCGGCCCGGGCATCGCGGCTGCGGCGCGGACGGTCAGCCAACGCCGAGCTTCTCCGCGGCCAGCCTGCTGCCCTCGACCCGGTTCCTGATCTTCTGCCAGGCGGTTTCCCGGGCGAAATCGGGCGACCCGTGGTTCGGCTTCTCGTCGATGCTGAACGGCGAGAAGCCGCAGTCATCGGTCGCGCCGAGCTGCTCCTTCGGGATGAAGCTGGCCGCGCGCACGAGGGCGTCCCTGACCTCCTCCGGGCTTTCCACCCGGGGGTTCAGCGGGTTGATCACCCCGACGTAAGCCATCTGGGTGACGCCATTGGCGTCGTCCCGCAGGTTCTCGCCAATGAGCCGGTAGACCCGGTCCTTGTCCCGCTCGCTGGCCAGCTGGATCAGGAAGTAACCCGCGTTGATGCCGAACATGGACGGCAGCAGGTCACTGTAGGGGACGTCGGCGCTGTGCACCGAGTCCCGGTCCCCGCCCGGGCAGGTGTGCAGGCCGATCCTGGTCCGCTCCTCGGCGCTGAACCGGTCCATCACCCGGTTGTTCAGCTCGATGAAGTGCGGCAGCATGTTCCGGCCGGTCCACGGGTTGCGCGGGTCGTTCCTGGTGGCCAGGCGGCCCTCGGTGAAGTCGACGGACACCCGCGCCGCACCGGCCGCGAAGGCCTGCCTGATGTCCTTCTCACACTCGTTGACCAGGTCTTCCTCGAACTGCTCGCGCGAGTAGCCCGGGACCTCGCTGTCCAGCGGATAGAGCAGGGCGAGCATAGACGGGGCGATCACCGCCTGCTTCATCGGCCGGTGCGCCATCGGCAGGGACTTCTTCAGGGTGTCCGCGGCGTACGTCTTGTACCGGAACGGCCCGCCGGTCAGCCTGGGCAGCTGGCGATTGTGGCCATCGGCGAAGATCGCGAAATACTGGCCGCCGTCCCCGGCCAGGTGGTCGGCCAGCCCGGTTCCGGCCAGCGTGTCGGCGATCGCGTAGGTGGCGAAGCTGGACCAGCGCTGCTCGCCGTCGGAGATAATCGGCGCTCCCGCGGCCTCCTGGTGCTCGATCGAGTCCTTGACCGCCTCGTCCTGTTCGGCCTCGAGCTGATCGCGGGTGATCTCCCCGGCGTCATACCGGGCGTAGGCCTGCTGCAGCCGACTCGGCCTGGGCAGCGAGCCCACTGGCTCAGTGGGGATGCCGGTGGCGGTCCTCGGATCGTAGTCAGTCATGACCTTGGTTCTCCTTCGATCGTCGGCGAGCGCGACGTTGCGCTGCACGGCGCTACGCACGCGGTGCACATAAGAGAGAGACCGACCTGTCTCAGACTGTTTAGCAGGAGCATAGACTTCGGCTCCGTCGCGGTCAACGGGGTGTCAGCCAGGTACTTCGCCGCCAGCCCGCCCCGACCTGCCTCGTTCTTACGACACCCATGGATGCCGCGTCGACGTAGCCGCTAAAACCGGGGGATGCCACGTTCCGGATCCTCCGGCATCACGCCTGCGGCCGGTAGTTCAGGTAGACGACGCCGTGCCGGTACGATTCGCAGGCCGCGAGCGATAGCGTGCGGGCGGGTGCCTCCTCGGTGAACAGCCGCGGACCGGGCCCGCGGGTGAGCGGGAACAGGAACAGGTGCAGCTCATCGACCAGGCCGTCAGCGAGCATCGCCCGCACCAGCGTTCCGCTGCCGCTGACGTAGAGATCGCCGGCGTCGTCCTTCAGGCGCCGGATCCGGTCAGGGTCGTAGGCGCCGATGATCTCCGAGTTCTTCCAGGTTGCCTCCTGGAGCGTTCCGGAGACGACGTACTTCGTGGTGTCGTTGAAGAACGGCGCACCCGGGTCGTCCGCCACGGTCCGATTCGACCACGCGGGCTCGAACATCTCGTAGGTCGTGCGCCCGAGCAGGATGCCCTTGGACCGGCCGGTGACTTCGCCGATGGCCCTCCCCATCTCCGGGAGGAATTCGTAGTCGAACGCCCACGTCGGCGCGTCGATGACGCCATCGAGGCTGATGAACTCATGCACGTGAATGGATCCCATACCTCACCTCTCGGACGTCGGGTCCGCGGGACCGCGACACCGCCGGGGACTCGAGCTTGATGTCCGTCAAGTATGGATCGGAGCCAGCCAGGCAGTCTTGAACGAAAACGACAGCTAGACACCGCGCGCGGACGCCGCGACCTGGGATGGCGTCCGCCCCGCGAAACGGCTGAGCGACCTGGTCAGGTGGGACTGATCCGCGTACCCGGCCTGATCCGCCGCGTCGAGCGGGGACGTGCCCCGGGACAGCAGCTCGACGGCCCGTTCGGCCCGCTTGATCTGCCCGATCGTCCCCAGGGTCAGGCCCGTGGCCCGCGACACCCGTCGTTCCACCGAGCGCCTGGACCAGCCGCCGGCGTCTCCCTGCACGGCGGCCGGCACGACCGGATCATGCACCAGCAGGCCGGCCCGGGCGAGCCTGTCGACGAAGACATCGGCGTTGTCCGGCCCCGGGAGTTCCCATCTGGCCCCGTCGAGCCAGAACGATCTGCTCGTCGCCGGCGGCAACGTCAGCCCGCTGTCCGCCAGTCGCCCCGGCGGCAGGCCCGGCATGAAGGTGCCGAGGCTGAACTGGATCCCGAAGAACTCCGCGTCCCCCGGGATCGGCGCCGTCGAAGCCCGGGTCTCAGGTCCTCGCACGGTCAGCCGGGCCGTCCCCCGCTGGCGCGTGACGACCATCTCCCAATGGCTCACCGCCACCGAGATGAAGGACTCCTCGGGCTCACTGTTCGTCTGCCATGTCTGCTCGATCATGGGCGAGCGTGACGATCGCACCTCGAAGGTGAACAACTCGGTTGCGCGCTTCATAACCATCTCGACTGGCGGCGACGGCAGAACTCAGCGGTGGCGCCAAAAAGGTCTCCGGAACACTCCCGGCTACTGGAGTCCGGTGCGGACGGACGTGATGCGCTGCGTGTTGAAGCCGAGCCAGTGCATCCGGCCCACGTAGCGCGCGTGCTCCACCTTGAGGCAGCGGTCCATGATCACCGTCACGCCGCCGTCCTCGGCGATCCGCGCGCCCTCCTCGTTGATCACGCCGAACTGGCACCAGAGGGCGCCGGCACCGATCGCCACGGCGTCCCGCGCGATCGGCGGCAGTGCGTCCGGCGCGCGGAAGACGTCCACGATGTCCACCGGCTCGGGTAGGTCGAGCAGGCTCGGGTAGCACTTCTCGCCCAGGATCTCCGTCTCGCGGGGGTTCACCGGGATCACGCGGTAGCCGTGCCGCTTGAGGTAGTAGCCGACGAAGTAGCTGGCCCGCAGTTCTTTGTTCGACAGGCCCACGATCGCGACCGTCCTGGCCGTGTGGAGCAGCCGCTGGATCGTCAGCGGGTCCTGGTACCGCTCGAGGTCGAAGTCGCTCATGCCGTCGCCTCCTCCAGGCCCGTGGTCGCGGCGACGAGCGCGAAACCCTGCTCCAGATCCCAGATCAGGTCCGCGACGGACTCGGTGCCGACCGACAGCCGCACCGTACCCGGCCCGACGCCGGCCGCCTGCAGCTCGTCGTCGCTCAGCTGCCGGTGCGTCGTGCTGGCGGGGTGGATGATCAGGCTCTTCGCGTCGCCGACGTTCGCCAGGTGGGACCAGAGCGACATGCCGCGGATGAGGTCCTGCCCGCCGACCCGGCCGCCGGCGCAGTCGAACGAGAACACCGCTCCGGCCCCGCGCGGCAGGTATTTCTCCACGAGCGGCCGGTACTTGCTCGCCGGCAGGCCGGGGTAGGTGACATTCGACGCCAGCTCGTGCGATTCGAGGAACGCCGCGACCGCCCGCGCGTTGTCGACGTGGCGTTCCATCCGCAGCGACAGCGTCTCGAGCCCCTGCAGGAACAGGAAGGCGTTGAACGGAGACATCGCCGCGCCGAGGTCGCGCAGGGTCTCGGCCCGGAGTTTCATCAGGTAGCCATAGGTGCCGAACGTCTCGTGGAACTGCAGGCCGTGATAGGCAGGCGACGGATCCGCGACGACGGGAAACCGTCCGTTGGACCAGTTGAACGTGCCAGCCTCGACCACGACGCCGCCGATGCTCGTGCCGTGACCGCCGATGAACTTGGTCGCCGAGTGGATCACGATGTCGGCGCCCCATTCGATCGGGCGGCACAGGTACGGCGTCGCGAACGTGTTGTCCACGATCAGCGGCAGCTCAAAGGAATGCGCGATGGCCGCCACGGTCTCGATGTCCAGCACGTTCCCGGCCGGGTTGCCGATCGTCTCGCCGAAGAACGCCTTGGTGTTCGGCCGCACCGCCTGCCGCCACGCGTCCGTATCGTCGGGGTCGACCCAGGTCAGCTCCACGTTCATCTTGCGCAGCCAGTGCTTGAACTGGTTGACGGTCCCGCCGTAGAGCGCCGCGGACGAAACCACGTGGTCGCCCGGCTCCAGCAGCGTGAACAGCGCGCCGGCCTGCGCGGCGATCCCGCTGGCGAACGCCACTGCTCCGCAGCCGCCCTCGAGGTTCGCCACGCGCTCCTCGAACACCGCGACGGTCGGGTTCATGATGCGCGAGTACGTGTTCCCGTACTCCTGCAGGTTGAAGTACGCCGCCGCCGATTCCGGGTCCTCGAACACGTAGCTGGTGGTCTGGAAGATCGGCACCGCGCGCGCGCCCGTGTTCGGGTCGGGCCGCTGCCCGGCGTGCAGCTGCCGGGTCTCGAACCCGAACGCGCGGGGTTCCTCTGGTCTGCCGGTCACGAGGGCTCCTCCAGGAAGCGGCGGATAATCGGCGTCTGCCGTGCTTCCTCGAGCAGGAAGCAGTCGTGGCCGTACGGCGCCTCGATCAGATGGAACTCGGCCTGCTTGCCGAGAGTGCGAAGCGCGCCGGCAATCTCCTCCGACGCGGACGGCGGGTACAGCCAGTCGGAGCTGAACGCGATGAGCAGCGTCCGCGCCGCGACGCCGTCGAGCGCCCGCGCGAGCGATCCGCCGCCGTACTGCCGCGCGAGATCGAAATACGTCAGCGCGCGCGACATATAGAGATAGGTGTTGGCGTCGAAGCGCCTGACGAACGAGTCGGCCTGGTGACGCAGGTAGCTCTCGACCTCGAACTCCGGCTCGGTGATCGTGTAGCGGATGTCGTCGGCGAACTGCAGCCGCCGGCCGAACTTGTCGCTCAGCGCCAGTGCGGACAGGTACGTGACGTGACCGACCATCCGCCCCACGCCCATGCCGCCATCGGGCTTGCGGCCGGTGCCGTAGTAGCGGCCGCCTTGCCAGGCCGGGTCGCGCATGATCGCGGCCCGCGCGATCGCGTTCCACGCCACGCCCTGCGGGTAGAGAGCGTGCGTGCTGGCGATCGCCACGACGGCATCGACCTGATCAGGAAACAGGATCGCCCACTCGAACGCCTGCATCCCGCCGAGCGAGCCTCCGGCCACCGCCGCGAGCCGCTCGATGCCGAGCACGTCCAGGAACGCGCGCTCGGTCCGCACCATGTCCGCGACGGTGATCACGGGGAAGTCCGGCCCGTACGGCTGGCCTGTGGCCGGGTCGGTCGACGACGGCCCCGTCGTTCCGCGGCAGCCGCCGAGCAGGTTCGTGGAGACGACGAAGAAGCGGTCGGTGTCGAACGCCTTGCCGGGGCCGATCATCCCGTCCCACCAGCCGAGGCCCTTGCCCGCCGTGCCGTCGCGGTCCTCGGCCGCGAACCCGTCGCGCGTGCTGGATTCGGGCGGCGACTTCGCGAGGCCCGCCGCATGGGCGTCACCGCTGAGCGCATGGCACACCAGGATGACGTTGTCGCGCCGGGGTGAGAGGGTGCCGTAGGTCTCGTACGCCACGCGAACCGGGTGCAGCTCCTGCCCGCAGTCAAGCCGGACCGGCTTCGGCAGGTCGAGGTACTGGGTCTCGACAGAGCCGACAGAGCCGGCCGTGCCGGCGGGGCCGGCCGTGAGCGTCGAGGCTGGCTCTGCCATGCAGGCTATCTTAGCTGGTCCAGGCAGGTATATTGTCAATCAACCCAATAGGGAATGCAGGAGGGGAGTCAACGAGATGACTACAGTTACCAACGGCGTCAACGTGCAGGCACTGCTCGAGGCGCGCGAAGCGCTGAAGGGTGCGCCCGAGGCCGCCCAGTTCACCTGGCGCGCGTCGGCCACGTGGCA
>Ga0335080_10007839_pt1 | contig 11102 bp, 7 predicted proteins | sample Lox_Sample_34_FD_206720 | JGI IMG/M metagenome (GOLD analysis project Ga0335080, IMG submission 206720) | Soil microbial communities from Loxahatchee National Wildlife Refuge, Florida, United States - Lox_Sample_3.4 | ecosystem: Environmental > Terrestrial > Soil > Wetlands | place: USA: Florida...
CTGCTGACCGAACTGGATCGTTCGAAAGCCAAGCTCAAGATGGATCAGGTGCAAGCGCCGTATTACATCGAATACCGCGTGAACGACGTCGAGGATTACGACGCGGAAGCCGCGTTTGGCGCGTTGCGCGAGAACCAACGCGTTCACCTGCGGATTCTGCGCGTGGTGGTGCGCGTCGGCGACTACAAGCAGGACAGCTACTTCGGCCAGGGCATGGGCGAAACGAATATTCTGCCGCTCGACAATGACCCGATTGCGCTGCGCCACCAGATCTGGCTCACGACCGACGAAGCGTACAAAGCCGCCGGACAAGCACTGGCCGAAAAACAAGCGGAGATGAAGCGTTTCAGCCCGGACGCCAATCCGGTGGACGACTTTGCGAAAGAGCCCGTGATTACGACGGTCCAGCCTACTGTGGCGCTGAAGATAGACCAGTCGGCGTGGGACAAGACCCTCGAAGACATGACCGCGCTGTACCAGAACTATCCGGAGATCCAATCCGTCAGCGCCTCGGCGCGCTTTTCCGCCATGAACGAGTACTTCGTGGATTCTGAAGGGACGGTGACGCGTTCCGGCAGAACCACCTACAACCTGCAATTCAACGGCTCGGCGCAGGCCGAAGATGGCATGCGACTGAGCCGCAACCCATTCTGGACCGTGGCGCGTGCGGAGGAACTGCCGACGCGGGAGAAATTGCTCGCCGACTCGAAGCAGGCGCTGGATACCATCATGGCCTTGCGCAAAGCTCCGATCGTCGAAGAAGAATATCGCGGGCCGGTGCTCTTCGCGCCCGATGCAGCGGACGACGTGATCGCCTCGCTCGTCGGTTCGAACGTGGTCGGAAGGAAGCCGCAGTTGGGGCGGCCGAATCGCACCGTAGGACAATTTGCGACGAGCTACAAGCAGCGCGTGCTGCCGACATTCCTGAGTTTGATCGACGATCCGACGCTGAAAGATTTTCAGGGCCACAGCCTCGTGGGTAACTACGATGTGGACAGCGAAGGCGTGAAGGCGCAAACGGTGAACGTGATCGAGAACGGCACGCTCCGCAATTATTTGCTGGGACGCCAACCGCTGCGGGACTTCCCTGCTTCGAATGGCCATGGCCGCGCAGGACCGGGCTCTTTGCCGGCGCCGAGCCTGGGCGTATTACTACTGAAGAGCGCGGATGCGCAATCGCCTGATGATCTGCGAAAGAAAATGATGCAGATGATCAAGGATTCGGGGAACCCGTACGCGTATCGCGTGGAAACGCTCGGAGCGGGCAATTCGCCCCGGCTGCTGTATCGCGTGTACGCTGATGGACATGAGGAACTGGTTCGCGGGGCGGTGTTCAACGAACTGGATACACGCGCGCTCCGCAGCAATTTGATTGCAGTGGGCAATGATCCGTTGGTGAGCAACCGGACGGGCGGCGTCCCGACGACAATTATTTGTCCGTCGCTGCTGTTTGATGAACTTGAAGTAAAGCGCGCGGACACGAGCAAGGATAAGTTGCCGGACTATCCAGCGCCGCCGTTGAAGAAGTGAGAAGAGGGTCCCCGGTCGATAATTGAAAGCCGAAAGCGCGGAGAGTCAGCCGGATGACGCTGCGAGAAAGACTGGAATGGGTGAGCCGGATGGCGCTGCTCGTGTTCATCCTGGCATCGGCCGCCTTTTTGAGCGCAATCACCGCGATGCGTATCGCCATTCACGGACGCGAAACAAACATGCCCAATCTCGTTGGAAAAAATGTGGCGGAGGCCAACGGAATGCTGGTGTCCAAGGGGCTGATACTTCGCGTGGCCGACCATGTTTACAGTGAGCTGCCCGTCAATGTGGTAGTGCGCCAAAGCCCACCCCCGGGCATGTTGATGAAAGTATCGCAACAGGCGCACGTAGTGTTGAGCTTGGGCCAGCGCCAGCTACAGATTCCTTTGCTCGAGGGTAATTCCCTGAGAGCTTCGCGCATCGTGTTGCTGCGCTCGGGATTGCAGGTCGGCGAAGTTTCGTCGGTGAATATGCCGGACGAAGCGGCGGACACGGTGATTTTGCAGACACCCAAGCCCGGAGCGGGAGCAGCGACGCCACGGATCGATTTTCTGGTGTCGGCGGGACCGAAGGAAGCGGCCTTCGTGATGCCACATCTGGTCGGCATGAATGAAGTGGAAGCGCAGCATCGGTTGGATGTAGCCGGGTTGCGACGCAAGGTGAATTACGTGGCGGCGCCGCAGTGGCCGCATGGCGCGGTGATCGACCAAACGCCGCTGGCCGGACAACGCATCACGCTGAACACCGCGATTGAAATGACTGTGGCGAATTAATATGTGAAAAGCGGTAGACATCATATTTCAACCAGCGCGGAAACTTTACGATGCGGAAAGAACTGCGTGGTCGGTCTGGTGGGCGGCATACTCGAGTGCAGCGAATATGTCTTCGCGCTCAAGACTCGGATAGTCTCCAAGGATTTCTTCGAAGGAAGCGCCGGCGCTCAGCAGTTCGAGAATGTCTGTTACTCGGATGCGCTGCCCCCGGATGCAGGGCCTGCCCCCGCATTTGCCGGGTTCAATGGTGATCCGCTTTAGCCGCTCTGCGTTCATAGCTCTCCGTCTGACAATACGCAACGCCCGTTCGGTTGGCAAGGTCCGAATAAACAACTGGTGCGATTCTACGAATGGATTCGTGGGAGAATGTTCGCACCTATGGATCATAAACAGCGAAATCGGATCTTCGCAATGGAAGCTCTTTGCGCAATGCTACTGCTCGGAGGATGCGCGAATCAGGCCACGCCTTGGGACCTGCGCTGGCTGTTTTCCGTGCGGGGTGACGCTGCGACTAAAGAGATGCAGAGCGCTGCTTTAACTCCACCGGAGGAGGCTAAACATTTACGGAATGTGCGTCAGCTAACGTTTGGCGGCCAAAACGCCGAGGCCTATTTTTCGGCCGACGACAAACAACTGATTTTCCAGCATCAGGGCGATGGCGTACCCTGCGATCAGATCTACACGATTCCGGTAGACACACCCGACGGCAAACCCCCAACGCCGAAACTGGTCAGCACGGGAAAAGGCCGCACCACCTGCAGCTACTTCTTTCCGGCCGGCGACCGCATCCTCTTCTCATCCACACATGCCGCGAGCGCCGAGTGTCCGCCGAAGCCGGACTATTCGCGCGGCTACGTCTGGCCAATTTACGACACATACCAAATCTACACCGCAAAACCGGACGGCTCGGACTTGAAGCAGTTGACGCACGCCGCGGGCTATAACGCCGAGTCCACGATTACCCGCGATGGAAAACACATTGTGTTTACTTCGACGCGCAACGGCGATCTGGACATTTACACGATGGATGCAGACGGTTCAAACGTGAAGCAATTAACGCACGAGTTAGGGTACGACGGCGGGCCGTTCTGGTCGTATGACGGGAAGAAAATTGTGTACCGCGCGCAGCATCCGCAAACGCCCGAAGAGATTGCGGATTACAAAGACTTGCTGGTGAAGGGCCTGATCCGTCCGGGAAATCTGGAAGTTTGGGTGATGAACGCGGACGGCTCGGGCAAGCACCAGGTCACGCACAATGGCGCGGCGAATTTTGCCCCGTACTGGCATCCCGACGGCAAGCGCATAATTTTCGCCTCCAACCTCGCCGATCCCAAAAACGGTCGCGACTTCGATTTATACCTGATCAATGAAGATGGGACTGGCCAGGAGCGCATCACCTATGCGCCTGACTTTGACGCCTTTCCGATGTTTACGTCAGACGGCAAGCGGCTCGTCTGGGCGTCCAACCGCAATGGCAAAGCCCCACACGAAACAAATCTGTTCCTCGCGGAATGGATCGAATAAATCTCCCGAACAAAAAAACGGACGGCTGCAAGAAGCAGCCGCCCGTTGTAACTGATTCGCTACATTATCTCGGGGTTAAAACAGCAGCTTCAACGCAAACTGAATCTGTCGCGATGAGCCGAAATCGCCCGTCGGGAAACGCGTGGCCTGAATGTTTCCGAATGACCCGCTGGTTACCGTCAGGATGGGATTCCCGAAATTCGGGTGGTTGAAAACGTCGAACATTTCGGCGCGAAATTGCGTCGAGAACCGCTCGGTAATCTTCGTATCCTTGGTCACCGAGAAGTCCGTATTGATAAAATCCGGACCGATGATTGCGTTGCGGCCCAAGTCCCCCGGATGGCAAACACCCGCCACACACGGAGACACGAACACCGCTTTGCTCGCGAACCATTGGCTCGGATCGCCTGTCGTATGGACCGCGCCGGTGATGTCCGGACGCACGGTCAACGAAATGCCCGGGCCGGGGCCGATCGCCAACGTGGGGTTCAGCGGATTCCCGCTCTGCGCCTGTGTGATCACGCCGACTTGCCAGCCGGCAACGAGGCGATTGGCCTTGAATGGGAGCTGATAGAACCCGCTCGCCACGACGCGATGCCGCGCATCGAACTCGGACGGTCCATAGTCACCTCGCGGATTGTAAGCGTTCTGGATAACGTACGTTTCGCCGGTAGAAAGCGAATTGTAATCCAGCGACTTCGACCACGTGTACGAAGCCAGGAACTCCAGTCCATGTCCAAGGTGCTTGTTGGCAGTTACCCACAGCGCGTTGTAGTTTGAGTTGCCGCCGCTGTTCACCTGGTTGATGTTGTTCAGCGCGCACGGCGGATTTGGCGCCTGGCACTGCGCCGGAATAATCGGGCTGTCCAACGGCAGTGTCGGGAACGGCTTGGTGGTGTTGTAGACGCCATTCACCACAAATGGCTGATTGATATTCTGGTTGAGCTGAAGATGTGTCCCCTTCATTCCTACGTAGGCTACGGTCACACCGAGTGTTGACGTCACTTGCCGTTCAATGGACAAGTTCCAGTCCTGCGCGTAGCTGTCGTCGAACTGTGGGTTGATGGACGCCGGGCCCAGGCTCGTACCTACCACCGAAGCCGTTGGGTTCTCGATGGTGATCGCGTTGGTCGCCGAACTCGCCGAAATCGGCAGCGCGAACAGCGGGTTCGAACTCAGGCCGGTGATCGTGTTGGTCGTCGGCGACTGCGTCAAAATCGCGTAAGCCGCGCGTACCGACGTCTTTCCATTCCCCCATGGATCCCACGCGAAGCCCACGCGCGGCTGGAAGTTCTTGTTGCTGGTATGGTACGGCTGTCCTGCCGGAACCAAATCGCCCGTGGTTGGGTCAAAGTTCGTGAAGCGGCTCTGCGATTCGAATGGCGTTCCGTTCCACGCATACCGCAATCCGATGTTCAGCGTGAAGTTCGGCCGCCATTTAAAGCTGTCCTGCACGAACCCGTCGTACGACGGCTGCACGATCTTGTCGTTTCCAGAGCCCAGCTGCGTCGTGAACGCGTTCGCATGGTCCGTCAGAAAATTCGCCAGCGAGGAAAATGTCAACGAGCCGACGTTGAACGCGATGTTGTTATTGTAGGCGCGGCGAATTTCGCCGCCAAACACGAACGTATGGCGCCCTCGCAGCACGCTGAGGTTGTCATTCAGAACCACCGTCGTATCGCCACGTCCCTGCGGTTCGCCCGTCGGTCCGCCGAAACCCAGCGCGCCGCCCGCATTGATAAACGGCAAACCGCTTGCGACTGGCGCTCCGGCCGGAAGTCCAATGTCAAACGTCGTTGGGTCCAACAATTCATTCGGCGTAAACGTCAAATGGATGCGGTTGTATCCCAGTCGAACCGTGTTGGTGACCGTGGGGCTAAACGTGTGGTCTTCGCTCACCGTCATAAGGTCCCGCAAGCCATCGCGAGTGTCCCCGAAGCCAGGGATGTTCGCAATAATCGCCCCACCAGCCGTCGGTTCCTGCCGCAGGTCCTTTTGAATCACGAAATAGCCATGCACGCGATCGCTGTTGCTCAGTTCGTAGTCAATGTCCGCTGAACCCTGGTTGAGCGTGACGTTCGCAAGCGTTCCTCCCGTAAATCCAGTCCAGGTCGTGGGATCGTTTGGGTTGTCCGTAACGCCGGTGCCAGTCCGCGCGAAATTAGCCTGCGGTACCAGCGTCAGCAGTTGCTGGACCGCCGGAGAGGTCACCGTGGCCAACTGGATCTGGCTCGGCACAGTGCTGGTCACGGTCAACTGCTGGTGTTGCCGAATCGATTCGTACGCCAGGAAGAAAAACAATTTATTCTTCAGGATGGGCCCGCCAAAATCCGCGCCGAATTCGTTACGCTTGAACGGCGCCTGCGGCAGAAACGCCCCCGCCGTGTTGTGAATGGGGTTAAAGAAATTCCGCGCGTCCAGCGCGTTGTTGCGGAAAAACTCGAACAGCTCGCCGTGATACTCGTTCGTTCCCGTTCGCGTCGCCAGGTTCACGATCGCTCCGGAGTTGCGTCCGTATTCCGCTGGGAATGACGAATTGTCGATCTTGTATTCCGCCAAAGTATCGATCGGCGGTTGAAAGGTAATCTGGTTCTGGACGTTGTCATTCAGGTTGATGCCGTTCACCAGCCAGTTCGTGGTGTCTTCACGCGCGCCAGCCGTATTGATACCAAACGAGCCCTGCCCGCGCAGCGGCGCCGAAAGAAATCCGTTTGCCGGAGGCGTCATCGTACCCGGCGTCAGCAAGCTCAGGTCGGTGAAGTGCCGGCCATTCAGCGGAATATCCTGCACGGTCTTTTCGTTGATCACCTGTCCCAGGCCGGGCGTCGCAGTTTCCACCAGCGCCGCCTCGGCCGTAATAACGACCTGCTCGGTCACCTGGCCGACCTTTAGCTGCAAATTCCGGGTGACCACCATAGCCACATCCAGCTTGAGATCCTTGAGAACACCGGTTTCAAATCCGGTCGCGCTGTACTCGATTCGATAGAGACCAATGGGAAGCGACGCGAAGAGATAGGCGCCGGCATTGTCGGTGGTCGTGTCCGACCTGACGCCAGTGGCTTGATTGATCACAGCGACCTTGGCGCCCGCCACTGTATTGCTGGATGGGTCGGTGACGGTGCCGTTCAAAGAAGCGGTAGACTGGGCTTGCGCGATACCTCCCACGAACACTGCAAGCAGCAAAAGAGTCAACAACCTTGCGAGGCTGGAACGAAGGCCGACACGGTTACTGCAAAAACTAAGCATCAAACTCCTCCTGAATTAGAAGAAATCGAACCAGGCACGCGAGCGAAGCGCCATCTAGCAGAGCGTTGGACCGGAAAGCCGGCCCGATTGCCTTAAGTGCCTGAAACAACCCCAAGTTCGGACATTGAGAAGCGCTGACCAAATCGAAGGATCGCAGACCACACCCGCCAAAGATGAGGGCAATCTAAGAACCAATGCGGCAGAAAGTATACATACGATAAGGTCCGTATTCTTATGAGGATAGAGCTTGAGGAATCGCTGAGATGGCGCGAACGCTAGCTGTGATATGAATCACCGTATTGCAGGTATGGATAATTGTATTTAACCGGAAGGTTAAATACGCCGACGACCGTCGCCACCTCTCTCCAATGGGGGCCTGCCCTTTCCACCTGCCGTGGACCTCCAAAATGGAGCTTGGCGGCACGGCGCTGACTTTCTAGGATGCCGCGATGAACGCCGCAGCGGTTGATGAAAAACTCCGAGAGAAGATCGCGAGCTGGATTGGCGAACACGCCGAGGAGATGGCACGTCTGACCGCCGAGTTGGTCGCGATCCCCACCGAAAATCCACCCGGCCAAAGCTACCGAACGTGCGCGGGCGCCCTGCAGCGCATCCTGCAGGATGCGGGACTCGCTTCCGAACGGATGGAAACCGCCGGCGAGGCAGCGTGCCTTCTTGGCGGTTACGGCCACGGCAAACGGGCAGTATATTTTCACGGCCACTATGATGTGGTGCCGGCCCAGACACAGGAGCAGTTTGCGCCACGCCGGGAACGCGATTTTCTGTTTGGGCGCGGCTCGTGCGACATGAAAGGCGGCTTAGTCGCGATGCTCTACGCGACGCGGGCGCTGAAGGAATGCAGCGTTGTTTTGCATGGTCGCGTCGCGCTGGCGATGGTGCCGGATGAAGAAACGGGCGGCGCGCATGGATCAGCTTGGCTGGCAAAAAAAGGACTGCTCGGTCGCGACGGAATCGGCATGCTCACGGCGGAGCCCACCAGCGGAGTTGTCTGGAACGCCAACCGTGGTGCGCTCACGCTGCGAATTGAAGTATCCGGCAAGTCCGCGCATGTCGGCTTGCAGCACCGGGGCGAGAACGCGTTCGAACGCATGCATGAAGTCGTAGCGCGCCTGTTGGAATTGAAGCGCGAAGTAGAAGAGCGGAAAACAGCGCATCAAGTTGGCTCAACAGATGAAAACGATGCGTTAAATGACGCCCCTAAGAAGGGTCCCCGAAATTCGATTCTGTTGCTCGGTGGCGAGAGTGGCGGAGGCACAAATTTCAATGTCGTGCCGGAGAAATGTTGGTTTACGGTCGACCGCCGAATCAATCCAGAAGAGGATCTGGAGACAGAGAAAGCGCGGCTAGTTGGCGTGCTGGAAAAATGTCGGCGAGACGGCATCCCGCTGACCTGGGAAATTTTGCAAGAGGCACCTTCGGCAAATTGTGCAGTGGAACAACCTCTTGCGCAGACGCTGACCCGCAGCATAGCCGCCGTCACCGGAGAAACAGCGCGCTTTGAAATGTGTCCCGGGTTGCTCGAGATTCGTTTTTATGCAGCCCGCGGGATCCCGGCGTACGCCTATGGGCCCGGCTTGCTATCCGTGGCGCATGGCCCGAATGAATACGTGGATTTGCGAAAGATGCAGGAGTGTGCCCTGATTTACGCGCTGACTGCAGCGCAAATCCTTCAGGGCCACTAGTCGGACCGTGTAGGTGCGCGCCTTTGGTTCATGTAGGGGCGCGCTTTAGCGCGTCCCCGCGAGCGCAGCGAGCCTTAACCGAACTCGCAATCCAAGATCTAACTATCCAACGTGTTTCTTCGAATCGCGCTTGGCCTCGTCGAGCCAACGCTCAAGCACTGGCTGGTATTCGGCTTCAACTTCAAAAAAGGACACGCCCGCACCCATGTTCGTCTGTGCATACACCACTTTGGCGCGCGCTTGGAAGTAGTTGTCCCCCGCAGAAATTTTAACCAGAACGAGCGTTCCGACAGGAAACGGATTCATCATATCGAGATAGCAGCCATGCAGACTCAGCTCGCTTACGCGCGTGGCGATGCGCACATCCGCCGTCTCCTCAATGAGCTCGGCGCTGGCGATGAACGTATACCTAGGTGTTCGACGACGTTCTGCTCCCAAAGAATGCCTCCGCAGGATGCCCCTTGCCTGTTTTCCTGATGGTACGACGGAAGAAGCCACTGTTGGGATGGAGTGGTCCAAACCATTAATAGTAGGGAGTCTGTCCGTCACGCCACAGACGTCGCAGGCTTCCGCAGCGGAACCATCTCGCTCGGATGTTCGCTTCCCATGGCATGATCGCGGAAACGACCCCGCAGGCGCTTCGTGAATCGCTGCGGCGGCTCGGGATGGATGGTAGGATACCGGCGGGGACGTGAGAACGGAGAGGATAATGAAGCGACTTGCAGTGTTGGCGTTGCTGGCGGCGAGCGTTGCCGCAGCAAATGTGTCGGCGCAAGATGCGGCGGAGAACAAGGGTCCTAAGGCGGAGCGGCACGAGTTCGTAATTTCAAATTTCAAAACGGAAAGCGGCGTGGTGCTGCCGCAAGCAAAAGTCGTATACGGAACCTACGGGACGCTGAACCCTGCCAAAGATAACGCGATCCTGCTGCCGTCGCACTACATGGCGAACTTCCACGGCTACGAGTGGCTCATGGGACCAGACAAGGCACTCGATCCTTCGAAACTCTTTCTGGTCGCGACCGAGCTGTTTGGCAATGGCAATTCCTCCTCACCGAGCAATACGCCCGAGCCGTATCACGGCCCGCGCTTCCCCGTAACCACGATTCGCGACAACGTGGAAGCGGTCCACCGTATGCTCACAGAAGAACTGAAGATCACGCATCTGAAAGCCGTCGTGGGCTTTTCCATGGGCGCGCAACAAGCCTTCCAATGGGCTGTAAGTTATCCAGCCTACGCGGACCGTTTTGTCGCCACCTCCGGGACGGCGAAGACCTATGGCCACGGGATCGTACGCCTCGAAAGCGAGATTGGAGCGATTACCACCGATCCTGTTTTTGCTGGCGGCGACTATAAGGAACAGCCGAAGAAAGGGATCGAGGAGTTTGCGCTGGTTTGGGAAGGTTGGCTCTTCTCACAGGAATGGTGGCGACAGGAGTTGTGGAAAGAAGGCGCGAAGCCCGGAACAACCTTCGAAAGTTTCGTAGAAAATCTCAAGACCAATTTCATTCCCGGCGCCGATGCGAACAACCTGATTTTGCAGATGCGCACGTGGGAAAAGCACAACGTAGGCACAACGCCGGGATTCAACGGCGATCTGGCGAAAGCGCTGGGCTCCATCCAAGCGCCGTTTTTGTACATGCCGTCGGAAACTGACTTGTATTTTCCAGTGACGGACGCGAAATATGAAGCGCAATTTATGAAAACGGTCACGCTCATGCCGATTCCGTCGCTGTGGGGCCACCCGGCGGGTGCCGCGGCCGATCCGGCCGACGCCAAATTTCTCAACGACAATATTCGGAAATTTCTTTTCGGCGCAAATTGAACGGGTCAGCTTTCTCGCAGACGACAAGCTATCCGACATCCGCGTTAGCACCCCATTCAGCAGAAAGAGCAGTTCCAGCCTAAGCCGGAACCGCCCTTTTCGTTATGCGTATAGCTGTCGCGAGAAAGCTACGGCATTTTCGGCTGATCCATTTCCGACGCCGTTCTTGCACCGGAGGTAGGAGCTGCAGCCGCAGGCTTGCTGCCCTCGCCAGCCTTGGCAGACGAGACCGCTTTCTTGGAAGAGGTTTTCTGATTCGCGGCGGACGACGGCGCTACCACCTGGATGATATTCATCATGCCCAGGTCCTCGTGCCCCAAAATGTGGCAATGGAACACGAACAAGCCAACATCGTGTCCGCGGAAATCGATCCGCAGCGTGACGCTCGGGAACGGATGCGCCGGATTGCCGTCCCAATTGGGAACTTCAATCATGTCTAGATACTGTCCGACTATGCCGGGAGCCGGCACGTCGCCGTTGATGGCAAAGTTGTTTTGCGATTCC